>Ga0302326_10006201_pt1 | contig 26895 bp, 33 predicted proteins | sample Palsa_T0_3_FD_202264 | JGI IMG/M metagenome (GOLD analysis project Ga0302326, IMG submission 202264) | Peat permafrost microbial communities from Stordalen Mire near Abisko, Sweden - Palsa_T0_3 | ecosystem: Environmental > Terrestrial > Soil > Palsa > Peat permafrost | place: Sweden: Abisko... | reverse complement strand
TTTTGCAATCGGACAATAGGTTGAAGCGATGCTCGCCCCTGTGTGACACTTGCGCCCCTTTTTCGCGCGCGGTCCAACCTCTCCTCCAGTGCCAGTCATTACCCTGCCGGATGGCAGCCAACGCAGTTTCGATCGCGCCGTCAGCGTCGCCGAAGTCGCACAGAGCATTGGCGCAGGCCTGGCTCGCGCGGCGCTGGCCGGGCGCGTCGATGACAAGCTGGTCGACACCTCCTTTCTGATCGACCACGACGCCAAGCTTGCCATCGTTACCGACCGCGACCCCGACGGCCTCGAGGTCATCCGGCATTCCACTGCGCACCTGCTGGCCCAGGCGGTCAAGCAGCTGTTTCCCGACGCGCAGGTGACTATTGGACCGGTGATCGAGGACGGTTTCTTCTACGACTTCGCCTTCTCCCGGCCCTTCACCCCCGAGGACCTGGCCGCCATTGAGACGCGCATGAAGGAGCTCGCCAAGGCGGACCAGCCCGTGCACCGCCGCGTCATGCCGCGCGATGAGGCCGTTGCCTATTTCAAGGGGCTGGGGGAGAACTACAAGGCCGAGATCATCCAGGCCATTCCCGCCACCGAACCCATCAGTCTCTACGGCCAGGGCGACTGGGTGGACCTGTGCCGCGGTCCGCACGTGCCCTCCACCGGCAAGCTGCGCGCCTTCAAGCTCATGAAGCTGGCCGGCGCCTACTGGCGCGGGGATTCGCGCAACGAAATGCTGCAGCGGATCTATGGCACCGCCTGGCCCGACCAGAAGCAGCTGGACGAATACCTGCGCCGGCTGGAAGAGGCCGAGAAACGCGATCATCGCCGCATCGGCCGCGAGCTGGATCTGTTCCACATGCAGGAGGAGGCCCCCGGCGCGGTGTTCTGGCACCCCAAGGGCTGGCATATCTTCCAGACGCTGATCGCCTACATGCGGCAGCGCCAGAACGAGGCCGGCTTCCAGGAAGTGAACGCGCCGGAACTCATGGACCGCAGCCTCTGGGAGGCCTCGGGCCACTGGGCGCAGTTCGGCGAGAACATGTACACCACCCGCACGCCCGATGATCGCGTCTACGCCATCAAGCCCATGAACTGCCCGGGCCATGTGCAGATCTTCAAGCAGGGCATCCGCAGCTACCACCAGCTGCCGGTCCGCTACGGCGAATTCGGCAAGGTGCACCGCTATGAGCCCTCCGGGGCGCTGCACGGGCTGATGCGCGTGCGCGCCTTCACCCAGGATGATGCGCACGTGTTCGTGACCGAGGATCAGATCACCGCGGAATCGGTGACCATGACGCAGCTGATTCTCGACATCTATAAGGACTTCGGTTTTGACGATGTCCGCATCAAATTCTCCGATCGGCCGCCCAAGCGCGTGGGCTCGGACGAGGTCTGGGACAAGGCCGAGTCGGCCCTGAAGCAGGCGGCGCGGGCCGCGGGCATCGAATTTGGCTTAAATCCGGGTGAAGGCGCCTTTTACGGCCCGAAACTGGAATTTGTGCTGCGCGATGCGATCGGCCGCGACTGGCAATGCGGCACCCTGCAGGTGGACTGGAACATGCCGGGGCGCCTGGGCGCGCATTACATCGATGAAAACAGCCAGAAACGCACGCCTGTCATGTTGCATCGGGCAATATTCGGCTCCCTGGAGCGCTTTTTCGGCATTCTGCTCGAGCATCACGCCGGGCGGCTGCCGGCCTGGCTGTCCCCGGTGCACGCAGTGATCATGGGTATTACCGATAAGCAACACAATTACGTCTCATCGACCGCGGAATTCCTGAAAAATCAGGGGGTTCTGGTCCAGTCCGACTTGCGCAACGAAAAGGTCGGCTTTAAGATTCGCGAACATACGCTGCAACGGGTGCCCTACCTTCTGGTGGCGGGCGACAAGGAAGTGGCAGCGAATCTTGTTTCTGTGCGCTCCCGTAGTGGCAAGGATCTGGGTGCGATGACGCCGCAGACGTTCGTGGAACGTTTGCGCATCGAACTGGAAAGCCATGGGCGCCGAAGTGTGGAGGATTAGTACATAGCTACTTCTGCGAAGCGGGTCCGGCGAAATGATGAAATCGCTTCACCTACAGTGCGTGTGATCGGAGCGGATGGTGGACAAGCAGGAGTCATGACGCGCGCGGAAGCGCTGCAGCTGGCATCCTCCGCAGAGCTGGATCTCGTTGAAGTCTCGCCCATGGCGGAGCCGCCGGTGGTGCGAGTCATGGACTACGGCAAATTCCTGTTCGAACAGAACAAGAAAGCCCACTCTGCCAAGCGCAAGCAGAAGCAGATCCATGTCAAGGAAGTAAAGTTTCGTCCCGGAACGGAAGAGGCGGATTACCAGGTCAAACTGCGTAATCTGATCCGCTTCCTCTCCGAGGGTGACAAGGCCAAGGTGACATTGCGTTTCCGCGGCCGGGAAATGGTGCATCAGGACATCGGCCGGAAACTTCTGGACCGGGTGCAGGGCGATCTCGCGCCACATAGCGTGATCGAACAGCAACCGCTGATGGAAGGCCGGCAAATGGTGATGCTGTTTGCACCTAAAAAGAAGTGATCGCGGTATCTGAAGGCTTAAGCGCCTAGGAACTGCGATCCGCGGGCAAGCGGGCAGGATCGGTGGCAACGCCGACTTTGCCTTGCGAACTCTGGCAACAATGAGGAGTGAAGGATCGTGCCCAAGTTGAAAACCAACCGGGCCGCCTCGAAGCGTTTTCGCAAGACTGCGACTGGCTTCAAGCGGTACTCGGCTACCCGCCGCCATAACCTCGGCCACAAGGATTCCAAGCGCAAACGTCATTTGCGCTCCGGTGGCAGCAGCCTGGTGAATGAGAGCGACGTCGGTCGTCTCAAACAACTGCTGCCCAACGCCTAAAGGAGTCCCATCATGGCAAGAGTCAAACGTGGTGTGACGGCCGGACGTCGTCACAAGAAAGTCCTTGGCAAGGCCAAGGGTTACTACAACGCACGCCGCAAGGTGTATCGCGCGGCCAAGCAGGCGGTCATCAAGGCCGGGCAGTACGCGTATCGCGACCGCCGCGCCAAGAAGCGCGAGTTCCGGGCGCTGTGGATCATGCGCATCAACGCCGCCGCGCGCTTGCATGGCCTCTCGTACAGCCGCCTGATCGCAGGCCTGAACAAGGCGGGCCTGGAAATCGACCGCAAGGTGCTGGCGGATCTGGCGATCAATGATGCCAACGCCTTTGGTGTGATCGCGGAGCGCGCCAAGTCCGAACTCGCCGCGGCCTGAGCCTTAAAGTTCGGGCATGGGAGAGCTCGACGCCTTGGCGGCCGATGCGCTGGCGCGCGTTGCTGCCAGCAGTAGCATCGCGGATCTGGATGAGATCCGCGTGCACTGGCTGGGCAAAAAAGGCGTACTGACCGAGCAGCTCAAAGGCTTGGGTGCTCTGCCGGTGGCAGAGCGCCCCTCGGCCGGCGCGCGCATCAACGCGCTCAAAGTCAGCCTGCACGAGGCGATCGAAGCGCGACGCGCTGAGCTCGAGCGCGGCGTCATCGCGGCCGAGCTGGCGCGCGGTGCCATCGATGTGACCCTGCCCGGGCGCGGTGAGCATTTGGGCGGCGTGCACCCGATTACGCTCACGCGCTTGCGCATCGAGGAGATCTTTCGACGCGCCGGCTTCTCGGTCGAAGAGGGGCCGGAGATCGAGAATGATTTCTATAATTTCGAAGCGCTGAACATTCCGGCCAATCACCCAGCGCGCGCCATGCATGACACCTTCTATCTGAAGGACGGTCACCTGCTGCGCACCCACACCTCGCCGGTGCAGATCCACGCCATGCAGCGATCGAAGCCGCCGATTGCCCTGATCGCCCCAGGCCGCGTCTATCGTGTCGACTCGGATGTGAGTCACTCGCCGATGTTTCACCAGGTCGAGGGGCTGTTCGTCGATGAGGGCGTCAGCTTCGCGAATCTGAAGGCCATCCTGCATCGCTTCATGGAGTCCTTCTTCGAGCAGGACCTGTCGATGCGGCTGCGCTCTTCTTATTTTCCCTTCACCGAACCCTCGGCCGAAGTCGATATCACCTGCGTGCTCTGCCGCGGCGCGGGTTGCCGCGTCTGCAAGCAGACCGGCTGGCTCGAAATCGCCGGCTGCGGCATGGTGCACCCGCGCGTGTTCGAAGCCTGCGGCATCGATGCGGAGCGCTACACCGGCTACGCTTTCGGCGCCGGGATCGAGCGGCTGGCCATGCTGCGCTATGGCGTCAACGATCTGCGCCTGTTCTTCGAGAACGACCTCAGGTTCCTCGCGCCCTTTGCCGGAGCGGAAGTGTGAAGGTCCCGCTCTCAGCACTGAAGCAGTGGGTGGATGTGCCCTGGGATGCCGCCACATTGGCGCGTCGATTGACCATGGCCGGCCTCGAGGTGGAAAGCATCGAGGCCGCCGCGCCGCCGTTCAGCGGCGTGGTGGTGGCGAAGATCGTCACGGCCGAACGTCATCCGCAGGCCGAGAAGCTACAGGTCTGCACCGTCGTCACCAGCGCCGCCCCGGGCGCGGCGAGTGTGCAGATCGTCTGCGGCGCCTCGAACGCGCGCGCCGGGCTCGTGAGTGCGCTGGCGATGGTCGGCGCTTCGCTGCCCGGCGATGTGAAAATCAAAGCGGCCAAGTTGCGCGGCATCGAATCGCAGGGCATGTTGTGCTCGGCGCGCGAACTGGGCCTCGGCGACAACTCCGAAGGCATCCTGGAATTGCCCGCGGATCTGCCGCTCGGCATCGATCTGCGCGCAGCACTCGATCTCAACGACGAGATCCTCGAGGTCAATGTCACGGCCAATCGCGGCGATGCGCTCTCGGTGCTCGGCATCGCGCGCGAAGTGGCCGCGCTGGGTGACCTCGCGCTGAAGGACCAGCACGCGCTCGGCGCCGGCGCGGCAGCGGTTCCCGTCGACGATGCGGGTGGCGAGAAACTGGCGGTGATGCTGCCGGCCAAGGGCGGAGCGGGACGACTCGTGGCGCAGATCGTGCGCGGGGTTGATAACTCGCGCGCCAGCCCGCTGTGGCTGCGCGAGCGGCTGCGCCGCTCGGGACTGCGCTCCATCAGCCCCATTGTGGATGTCACCAACTACGTCATGCTCGAGCTCGGCCAGCCCATGCATGCCTACGATCGCGACATGCTCCAGGGCGCCATGTCGGCGCGCTGGGCCGCGGCCGGTGAGACCGTGCAGCTGCTCGATGGACGCGAGATCGCGCTCGAACCCGATGTGCTCGTCATTGCGGATGATCGCTCGGTCATTGGACTTGCCGGTGTCATGGGCGGCGAGCGCAGCTCGATGACCCCCGCGACGCGCGACATTGCGCTGGAGGTGGCCTGGTTCTTCCCCGAGGCGATTGCCGGCCGCGCACGGCGTTACGGATTGATGACCGATGCCAGCCAGCGCTTCGAGCGCGGCGTGGATTTCAAAATCCAGGAGCGCGCCCTTAGCGTAGCGACGAAGCTGATCACGCAGATCGCCGGAGGCGTGGCGGGACCTGTGACCGTGGCCGAGCAGGCCGATTCGTTGCCGCGCAGCGCAGCCGTGACCCTACGTTCGCAGCGCCTGGCGCGGCTGCTGGGCGCTGTCGTTGCCGGTCGCGACATCGAGCAGCGACTGCGCGCGCTGGGCATGCGGGTCACCGCATCCGGCGAGGGCAGCTTCCAGGTGACTCCGCCTTCCTGGCGCTTCGACATCGCCATCGAGGCGGATCTGATCGAGGAAGTCGCGCGCATCGGCGGCTTCGATCTGATCGCCGAGCGCGATGCGTCCCTGCCGGCGGCGCCGCGGCCGCTGGCTTCAAACCAGGTCGAGCAGCGCGTGGTGTTGCGCACGTTGGCCGCGCGCGGCTTCCAGGAAGCCATCACCTTTGCGTTTGTGGATCCGGCGCTGCAGCGACTGCTGTTCGGCGAGGACGAGATGATCGAACTCGCCAATCCGATCGCCGCCGATATGGCCGTCATGCGCCGCTCACTGTGGCCCGGCCTACTGCGGGCGGCGCGCGAGAACCTGCGGCGGCAACAGCCGCGGGTACGCCTGTTCGAAATTGCCAGTCGCTTCCTGCCGCCGAGCGCCGGGCCGGCACCGGGCGGCGGAGGTTATCGCGAACAGAAAATGCTCGCAGCCCTGGTGCTCGGCGCGCGCCTGCCCGAGCAGTGGGGCGCCAAGTCCGCGGCCGTGGACTTCTTTGATCTCAAGGGCGATCTCGAGGCGCTCCTCCACCTCGGGGGTGCGCCGGGCGAGTTCAGCTTCGAGCCGGGCGGCCAGCCCTGCCTGCATCCGGGTCGCAGTGCACGAATTGTGCGCAGCGGCGCCGAAATCGGGCAGATCGGGGAGCTGCACCCCGCTGTGGTGCGGGAACTTGACTTAACATACGCGCCGATCCTGTTCGAGATCGATTACGCCGCCGCGTTTGTTGCCAAAGTGGCGCAGTTTCGGGAGACTTCGCGTTATCCGCTGATCCGCCGCGACATTTCCTTCACGGTGCCCGAAAGCACCGCCTTCAGGCTCATCGGGGAACGTGTTAGTGTTGCTGCCGCGAGCCTGCTACAAGAACTGCGCGTTTTCGACGTCTACCAGGGCAAGGGAGTAGAAACTGGTCGAAAAAGTGTCGCTTTAGGCTTGATTTTACAGGATTTAAGCCGCACTCTTACTGATGAGGAAGCTGACCGCGTGGTGGATGCAGTACGCGCGGATCTGCGGTCGAATCTGGATGCCAGGATAAGAGAATAACGTTAATGGCTCTCACCAAGGCCGAGATGGCCGAAGCGCTCTTCAATCAGCTCGGGCTCAACAAACGCGAAGCGCGAGAGCTCGTGGATCTCTTCTTCGAGGAAGTGCGCGGCGCGCTCTCACAGGGCGAGCAGGTGAAGCTGTCAGGGTTCGGTAACTTCGACCTGCGCGACAAGAATCAGCGCCCGGGTCGCAATCCAAAAACCGGTGAGGAAATTCCCATCAGCGCGCGCCGCGTGGTGACTTTCCGACCGGGCCAAAAACTCAAAGCGCGCGTTGAAGCCTATGCTGGAACCAAAGAACAATAACGAACTGCCCGCGATCCCCGGAAAGCGCTACTTCACCATCGGTGAGGTCAGCGAGTTGTGCGGCGTGAAACCGCATGTGCTGCGCTACTGGGAACAGGAGTTCCCGCAGCTCAAGCCCGTCAAGCGCCGCGGCAACCGACGCTACTATCAGCGCCAGGATGTCATCATCATCCGCCAGATCCGCAGCCTGCTGTACGAGCAGGGTTTCACGATCGGCGGCGCCCGCAACAAGCTCACCGGCGAAGATGCGCGCAGCGACACCACGCAGAGTCAGCAGATCGTGCGCCAAGTGCGCATGGAACTCGAAGAGGTGCTGCGGATCCTGCGACGCTAGTCGTGCCCCGCATCGCCTTGCTGCGGCGAGTTGCGATACTTTTCGGGCTCGCGCTCGGACTCGCGCTCAGCGCCAATGTCGGCGCGGCCGCGCTGGAAGCCGGTGTGCAGCAGCGCGTTCGCTCCGCCACCTTCGAAGTGGTGCAGAAAAAGCCGGACGATGGCGCGGTCACCTATGACCGGCCGCTGCCACTGGAGCTGATTCCCTACCAGCAGCGCATCGATAAGTACCGCTCGATCGGCACCGCGTTTTCCATTGGCGGCAATCGCTACCTCACCGCCAGTCACGTGTTTCAGCTCGGCTCCGGCAGCCAGTTCGGGCCGCCGGCGCTGCGCGATGCGGCCGGCAATGTCTACGATGTCGACAAGGTGTGGAAATTCTCGGATAGCGAGGACTTCGTCGAGTTCTCGCTTCGCGCTGAGCCCAAGGGGGTCGGCAAATTCGAGATCGGGCCGCCGCCGGCGCTCGACGATGCGGTGTTTGCCGTGGGCAATGCGCTGGGCGAGGGGGTCGTGATCCGCGACGGCGTGTTCACCTCGGAGACGCCGGAGGAATTGAACGGGGAGTGGAAGTGGCTGCGCTTTTCGGCCGCTGCATCGCCCGGCAACAGCGGTGGTCCGCTGATCGATCAGGCCGGACGCGTCATCGGCGTGGTGCTGCGCAAGTCCGAATCCGAGAACCTCAACTACGCGCTGCCAATCGAGCGCATCCAGGCGATGCGGGAAGGCGAGGGCCGCCTCTCGGGACGTGTCCCCGTACGTTTTCCGATCTTTGATGCCAGCGAGACGCTCGAGGTGCACGAGAGCATCGCCCTGCCTCAGGCGCCGCCGGAGTTTTTCAGCGACGTACTCAAGACGACCAGAGAAATCCTCGCGCGGGGCATGCAAACGCTGTTCGAACACAATCACGACCGATTGTTTCCGAATGGCTCGAAGTCATCGCAGTTGCTGCACACCGGGCTGTTCGCGCCGTTTCCGCGCGTGGTGCACGAGTCGCAGGATGGACTCTGGGGCGCGGGCAGCGACCAGACACAGAGGTTCCAGCTCGATCACAACGGCTTCGTTGAGATCGTTCACGGCATGGTTCGGCTGCGTCGTCCCGACGATGTCAGTCTCTCGACGCTCTACGGCGATTCCAGGATTTACATGGATCTGCTGCTCAAAGGTTTTGCTGTGCGCCGCCAGGTCGGCAGCGAGTCGGTGAAGGTCACCTCACTGGGCAAGGCGCAATGGAGTTCGACCCACACGGATATCTACGGCCGCATTTGGCAAGTCATTGTGTGGGCTGAGCCCTGGGCGGATACGGAACTGGTGACGATGAGTCTGCCGACGCCGGAAGGCTATGTGGCACTGGTGCTACCCACCGCGTCAGGCTATCGGCAGATCGTGCTCGACACCGAGGCGTTGATGGCGGACTATTTTTTTGTGTCGATGGGCGGCTCGCTCTGGCAGTGGCAGGAATTCCTGGCACAGAAGAACGTGGCCCCGCGGGTGTTCAGCGAATTCAAGATCGCGATCGATCCCGATCATCGCGTCGAATTTCATTCCCATCGCGCCGATCTGATCGTGACCTCCGAGCTGGTGCCATTGAGCCGTGACTCGCAGCTCTGGCTCAAATTCAACTTCTTCAAGGACGGCGAGCGGGTTGTCTGGGACGTCAGCGGCGTTTCGGTGGAAGAGAGCCTGCAGAGGAACAACTGGGCCGAATTCTGGCGGGTAAGCCAGCCCGACCCGGACATGCCCGAGTCGTTCCAGAGTCACTGGCATAAAGTGCAGCAGCGCGAATTTCCGTTCAACGGCCTGGTCAACAAAGTCGGCGGCGGGACGCAAATCGCCACGACCGCCGATGTCCCCGGCGGCGGCGACGGCGCGAGTGCGAAGATTCGCTACTCGTTGGATGTGCACCGCGAAGGCGAGCAGACCCAGGACTTCATGGCGCCCAAACTCGATCTGCTCAAGAGTTCGTTCAAGGTGCTGGAGCAGTAGCGCCCTTGGTGGCAGCAAAAGCGGGTATCATGGCGCCGCACCGTCGCTGGTATTGCGGTGCAAGAATTAAGAAGAAATCGGCCGGAGCGTGGCGCAGTCTGGTAGCGCACTTGCATGGGGTGCAAGGGGTCGGAGGTTCAAATCCTCTCGCTCCGACCAATAAAAACAGGTACTTACGAGAATCCACCAACAAGGAATACGGGCTTGAGGTACAGCGACAGGTACAGTCAGCGGTAGCGACGGGTCGTCACATGCGGTAGGGGAGGGCCGAGCGATGGTGGTAGATCTCGAGCAGGAAATGCAGGCCTTCGGAAAGCAAGCCAGAGCGCTTGCGGACAGCATCAGCAAGGAAGGCAGCACGCCGAGCGGGCGCGGTCCTGAAGGTGCTTTCCAGACTCGCGTCAATGTGGACTTGGCGTCGCCGCCGCGCGAGCTTGTGGAGCAACTCCGAAACGTTGCGGTGTCTGTCGGCCTCTACCTGAAGACACGGCGAATGGCCCGAGCTTAAGCCATGATCTACGTCATCGTCCTGTGCGCTGCCGGCCTTCATGGCCAGTGCGTCAGTGGTCTCACTCCGATGGGACCTACCTTTGACTCATCGCAGGCGTGTCTTGCTGCGCTCCCTGCAATGCTCAATGGCCGAACAGTTTCTGCTGACGGACGCCTGTACGCAACAGATACGACGTGGTACGCGTGCGTGGACGGATCTGGCCAGCCAGTACAACCTCAAGCCGCCGCCTCCCCCCCAAAGCGCTACGTTATTGCGATGTGCTTCGAGACCGAGGCGCTGGCGAAGGCGGCGAATCCCGGCAATTGGAAACCTGGCGACTCCTGCATTCAAATGATGCCGGGGGCACTCCCCGAAGACGGACTCGACTGTCTGGCGGAACTCGCCCAGGCGGCACCGTCTAAGAGCTACGATCTAGTCGCTGTCATCGGGGCCAAAGGCGGCAGAATCGCCCGCTACTACCGACACGGAGAGCGCGACGTGTGGCTGCAGTGCTACGAGACCGCGCCTTAGCCAGCCGATCCCGAGTCCTGACTGCCGCCGGTCGGCACGCGCACGGGTTTCTCGACCCGCGTCACGACGACGCCTTGCCACGCCTCGGCCCGCTGATGCCGCCCCAACTTGTCGGCAAGCTGCTGAGTGGATCGCTGGAGTCGCACCGCGATCTCGGACCACTTCAGGATGGTAGGACGGGAGTGCACCCACTGCTGCTCCAGCTCGCGCAGCTGCTCAACGGTCAGGGCCGTGGTCCCAAGCGACGCGACAATTTGACTGCGTGGGCGCACAACTCCCGGTGTCAGCTCCGCGTCCGGCTCGGTGAGAAATGGCCCTGTGAGTATTGCCATGCCGTGCGCGATCTCATTCCGGCACTCGAGCAGCGCTGTCGCGACGCCACACACGTGCTTGATGTCTCCTTGCAGCTCTTGCGGCAACTGACGATCACGGCCTAGCAGCCTCAGGAGCTTTAGGCGCTTCGACAGGTCCATCAGCTCCGGGAGGTAGCCCACCAACGTCTGGTCTAATGACAGCGCCGTGATGGCCATCGTCAGGGACATCGACTCGAACAGCGCAAAGTCGGCAAGGAAGCCGCCGATCGCGCTGCGCAGCTGATCCAGCTGCTCCATCTGTCGCGCGATGCGCTCGAAGCGAGCGATATTTTCCGGGTTGTCTTCGTCATCGGACATTGCAGTGGGATTCTACAATCTCGCGCGAACGTCGTCCTTGACCTAAGCAGCGCGGCGGCGGACGCTCACAATATGAGCACCGATCTCGAGGCAGCGATCAAGGAGTTGGAGGATTTTCCTCCGAACCCGCCCGGTAGGTGGGTTACCAAGGTAGAAAGCGCGCCATCGGCAGTCATAGCCGGCGCCATGCAGCGATGGAGTGGCAGTGGCGTCACCGGTGGAGATCCCAACGCCGCCCGTCGTACCGCGGCGCAAGCAATCCTGCAAACTCGGCTCACGCAGCAATCCCTTAGCGCTACCGATGCCCTGCGATCGACGATCGACGACTACCAGCGCGAAAGCAGCCGGCAAACGAGGTGGCTGATTCGGCTCACCTGGACTATCGCCGCCCTGACGGCCGGACTGCTGGCACTTGCCGTCCACGACTTGCTCGCGCGCGCTCACTGAGACGGAGGCAGTCATGGAAAGCGCAGAGGAGTGGCGAGAGTTTCGCCGCGAGTGCGTGATGATGCAGCAATACGGCGTGGTCAGCATGCCGTTGGCGCCCCCCAATCCACTGATCGAATTGCGCGTTCCGCCGCTGCTACTCATCAAGGCCTGCGCACTACTTCAGGAAGTGCTGCACGAGGAAGTATTAGCACGCCAAATAGCGACCCCCGCCAAGTACCACCGGACGCTCGAGGAAGACATCAATCTACTGGCCAACAGCGTCGGCCCACTCGAGCCGTACAGAGTCGAGCTGCACCAGGTGCGTGAGCGGCGCAACCAGGCGGCGCACACCAGATCGGCCAACCATCTGTGGCAACAGCTACATGCGGATATCGAAGTCATCGAGTCCGCGCTGATCGCGCTCGGCCGCGCCGTGCGCACGCCCAGGCTGGCAATCTATTACGAGCGCAAGAGAATCGCTGACAGCGCCGATCTCAACATCGCGATGCAATTCCGTGAGCTGCTCGGTGTCGTCGAGGACGGAAGGCAGGTCATCTGCTTTGAGTGGCTGCATCAGGTGCCTCGCATGACACCGGCGCCGAGCCGATCGGGCGCATGAACGCTACTGTGCACCTCTGTTGGATTCTCACAGACACGCGTGACTGGGGGGTCGCTCGCTGGCCCTATCACAGAAAAAGAACCCCGTTGGGGAACTGAATTTCCCCAAGCCGCCAACCCGCGTCAATGAGCTCGAGCATCGGAGCCACCAGGGCGCGCCTCAGATCGGCGCCAGTTCATGGCGCGACCCGAGGGCAGAGCGGTCGTCAAAGAGAGCTATTGGCGATGTTGCGCAAACAGAGACTGTCCACATTCTCGGGGTGCCAACTGGGTCGCTATTACGGATCCCGCATTTCTCAAACCTGTCATAGCCGGGATATGCCGGCGGTCATATGAACAACTTCTTGTGTTTGAGGCTAGTCGCGTCGTTCATCCGATAGCACTTAGGACACCGCGCCGCGTTCTCGCCACGGGTAAGAGTTACTTTGAAAGAGGTTCCGCAGTGCGTGCAATTGCCTGCGTAAGTTCCAGTCTGTCTGAGCGGGACCGCAGTATTCGCCCCGACGGTGATTGGCGATGCGATATCTTCTGCACTTGAATCCGTCGAAGTTGACTCACCCCGAAAGTCTTCCAAAATTATATTGTTGCCAACGATTTGTCGTATGACCTCAACCGCGTGCCCGACAGTACAGCGGAACCATTCCTTGTCTGCCAACACACCCCTCAAGGCAAGGTGCGCTCGTTGCTCGATATTTCTCGGATCTCTAACCATCACTTCGTATTCGACGTCGTAGGGGCCAGCAGAGCCGGTGTGTGACAGTTCGCCGGCACGCAAGTCCGGATCCTTAAGCGTGTGCCCAACCTTTACCAGGCCTGGCATTGTCTTGTTCGTAATGACGTATACCCAACCACGCATGCAATCGGCTCCGGATGCTACGCGTCAAAATGGATCAGGTGGGTCATGGAGTTCCGTCAGTGTGGAGAGTCGTTCAAGCACTGCGTCCAGTTTGTCGTGAACTTCTTTAAGCCGCATATTCAAGTACCAGCCATGTGCGAACCATAGGACAGCGGCACTCCCTACGACGACGCGCTCGATCTCGTTATCGAACACTTTTCCCCCTATTTGGCAGCGTCGTCCTACCGTCGTGAGCGTCCCGGATCGCCCCTTAATCTGGAAGGCTTCTCAGGACCGGGCCGAACTCAGCGGCGAATCGCAGTAGGTCCGCATGCGCTGCGTCTCGAGCTTGACATCGCTGCGGCCATCCTGGGGCGGCCGCATCCTTTGCGGCTTCCTGGTGATTCTCCAATATCGAAAGCAATTCCGCCTCTCGAGCCCTAACATCCCGTTGTGTTGCAAGCATTGCCGTCCCTCACTCGGTTTACAGGCGCTATAAGACGGTGATCCGAGATTTTGTGTCAAGCTTTGTTGGATCTGCGCCAGGCGCCACCTGCCGTGCCTCGATCACGGCCCTGAGCATGTTGCGCACGACGTACCAGCGGGGCTCTGACGTGGGCTCTAACGGATCGTACACGGATCGACGCATGGCCTGAACTTAGCGCCCAGCCCGGCGGCCGGTCCATACAGTGGTTGGCGGTGCAGTAAGCTGTATAAAGCTCAGGACGCCTGTGCGGATCGGCGCATAATGATGCGAATCGGCAGGGAATCCGGCACGGCCGGGCACAAAGACCGCATGCGCTCATCGAAAACAATACTGCTCTGCGCGTTGTCGCTGTCGCTGTCGTCCTGCGCCTGGCAATCCGAGGCCCTCAAGGTCGGTGACGACACCTACCAAGTGTCTGCCAACGCGTCGCCGGCGCGCGGCGGCATCACGGGCGCCAGGGAAATGGCCCTCAGAAATGCCAACAAGAAATGCGATTCGCTGGGCAAGTCGATCGATGTGACGAACGTCGAAGCGGGAACGGCCTTCCCAGCCAACGGCGTCGCAACGGTCACCTTTCGCTGCAAGTGATGCCGGGTCTAAGGCTCCAGTATGCAAACAGACACAGAGCGCATTTGTTTTCTGAAGGATGCTGTGACTTATCTCTGCGCAGCGTCAGCTGTGGTCGCGATATCCGCCTTCGTCATGTGGATCGTAGTGGAGATGGTGAGCGGTCAGTTGATCGCAGCATCTGCGGTAACAGTACTAAGCGGCCTACTAACGCCCATGATCGCCGTCATGGCCGTATACATTGCGCGACAGCAGTGGGTCACCGCCCGGAACAAACTGAAACTTGACCTATTCGAGCGTCGGTATGTTATCTATGACGCCGCCATTCAGCTAATAAACTCGACATTAAAGGCTGGGAGGGTTCAGGACAGATCGCGCTTTATGTTCATATCAAAGACGCGCAGCGCTCGATTTATCGTCGGCCAGGAAATCGAAACCTATCTGAATGAGGAGTTGCTTTCGCGCATCGCGCATCTCCAGGCCCTCGAAGCCGAGAGACTCGATGTTGACGGTGCCGACCGAGTCACGAATGTTCGCCTACAGTCGGAAATCAAGAGTTGGCTGGCAAATCAGTATGACGTGCTGATGCGACTCTTTGCCGACCAACTAACGCTGACCCACTGACCAGCGCGGCGTCTGGCGACGCGCATTTCGTTAAATTCTGCTATTCGCGCAAACAATTACAATAGCACCGACAACGACTATTATTGCCTTCAAAGACAGGGGCTACCGACAAACATGGTGGGCGATCCGCAACCTTTCTTTACGCCCAACGAGCTGAGAACGCTAACCAATTTGCGTCCTCAGAGATGGCGCCAGTGGTGGAGCGAAGAGCCGCTCATCACGAAGGTTTTTGTAGCTGGTATCGCATTGGTTCTGGCTCTCGCGGTGTACGAGCGCATACAAGGCGAAACCGACGTAAGCGCGGGACTGTTTTTGGTACCATTTCTGCTTGCCGTGGTCGTCGTTGTCTACTGTGTTGGCGTGGTGATCGTCGCCGCCATTCGTTATCTGCTTCACAGGTCCGGCGTCGCAGCACTCTGGGAGAGAATCCGCGGGCCGGTCGTCCTAACCGTCAGGGTAGTTTTCTGGGGTGTAATTGGCGTTGGCCTTCTGATCACTGCGTGGCCCTATCTCTCGCTGGACCCCGTCAAATGCTGGTATGCGCTCAAAAACGAGGTACCTGCGGACCGCATTTATATCGAGAAGGAGCCTCATGATTGCGAGTTCCAAACCGCGCCCCTTGGTAGCAAGAATTGCCACTACACTGCGAAACAGTATGTAGAGCGCGATGAAAATGGAAAGAGATCGTTGATCGTGGCTTATGAGAAGGTTCAGGACTAGAAACCTGCCGCCCACCCAGCAATGAAAACTCACGTCTGATCCATGGTCGCGCTCGCAATACTGCTGGCCTCCCTTATCACTGTGAGGGCGCTGAAGTTCCAGTGGTGGTGGTATCTAATCGTCGTCGTTATCTGGTTAGTGGGCATGCTGGTAATTTTCTAGCCAGCGACGAATCGACCCCTCCCAATCCTTGGACTCGCGCATCAAGAGACTCAGCCAGTGCCCATCACCGCAATTGATATCGAGGAATACCTCCAATCGCGCAGCGACTTTGACTTGGAGCTTTATGCCTGTCGCACGCTGCGCGAGATGGGGTATGAAGTTTCACATGGCGGGACGTATATCGATCCCTTCAAGAAACTTCCGCGGCAGTTCGACGTGCGCGCGCATAGAGCAGTCCGGCACTTCAAGCAATTCGGAATGCAGCTCGCAGTTGAATGCAAGAGCCTTTCCGAGGAGGCGCCCTTGCTGGTGTCGTGCGTTCCCCGCAGCCGTGAAGAGGCTCATTTCGAGTTCGTGCACTCGTGGCCACGCCAGAGCCAGCGCGGTGCCTATGCGCGGTCGTTGAGATACGACGGCGATGGGGGCTACTACCGCCCCGGTGACCTCGTTGGGAAACGGACTGCGCAGGTGCGGAGAAACGCCAATGGCATCGGCTTCAAAGACGACGACCGAGATACTTATGAAAAATGGTCGCAGGCACTCGCGTCGGCTTACGATCTGGTTCAGGCGGCGGCCCGCGCCGGAAATGCCGCTGAGTTCTACACATTCATCGCCCCGATTCTCGTCGTTTCCGACAGCACACTCTGGGCGGTGGATTATGGGGAAGACGGGCGCCAGTCAGGCGCTCCACGACCGGTTGCAGGCGTAGAACTCTTTGTTGATCGGGATTACGCAATTGAGAACCCGATCTCTGATCAGAACGACACTTACCGAATAACGCACCTGCATATCTACACGCGCACGGAATTCGGAATGTTCCTGCAATCTCTCGATTCGAATGAAAGGAACCGAGAACTCCTCTTCGGGCGAATGCTTAGAAAAATAAGCGAGACGGCCCGATGAGCAGACAAGTGCTCCAGCCGATTAGCCTGCTGTTCAGTCCAGCTCCGGGAGCCGCCACCAACGGACGGTTTACTGGATTACGCAGGAGCCAAAGAAGAGAAGTCGAAAAGATCGCACTTGAAGGCCCATCGCGTCGCTGGTATGAGCGCTCGCGTCGAACGCGCGGCTGTGGAGCCTGGAGCCATTTGCGCGGAGGTTATGACGATGGCGGGTTCCGCTTAAACCGACGACACCCCGAGGCAGCAAATGACTGAGCGCACGGTCATGGTCTGGGACAAGCCATGTGAAGTAAATATCTACCAGAAGTCCAAAGCGGTTTGGTGGGCCGTTGGCGACTACATGGGTAAGACGATAAGAGTCAAAGGCCGGACTGCATCTGATGCAATCACGCAGTGGCGCAGGGCGGCCACCTATGCGGGCAACGGTTAATGACGTCGCACTGGTCAGCAACGCGCCACGTCAGTTTCCCGTAGCGGCGCCTTAAACCTCGCCCGCGTCGGTGCCATCGGCACGGTAATCCCGCGACGTTGCTCGCGCCTTCAATGAACAGGGCAAATTGCGCGCATGCCAGCAGCTTTACATGGCAGCGCGGCGCGAATTGACAGCCGCCGCCCGGCGCATCTTCGACGAGCAGCGTTTGCGGAGGCGGGCAGGATCGGCTGCCAGCCAGGGTCACGCTATTGAATTGGAAAAGAGCAGGCGCCCGCGGCTCGCGTTTCTCTCTGCACGCTCGCAGAGCGGCGGCTTTCCCCGCGCACGGCCGGCCCAGACCGGGACTTCATCGGCCCCGACGACATACGCCCGCCTTGGTTCACAATCGGCATCGAAGTTTGATTGCAACGACTCACACTCATCGACCGCGCTTTGCAGCGAGCCGAAACGTATTGCTTCGCCGGCAACGAAGGCGCCACCGTGGCAAGCGGTGATGGTCACGACGTAGCACAGGTCATCAAAGATCACGCTCATGTCTCAAAATGGAAGAGGTGCCGGCCGCGGCCTCGAGGAGGCGGCAGTTTCAAGTCCTGCCCGCAAGGCCCGCCGGCGCTCGCGGTTTCTTGGCAGACTCGCGCGGCACTCACGAGTTATCCGCGCCGCCGCGGGAAATCATGAAACCGCGGCGCATCCCCTCGATTAGTTGGCTCGCGTGGCTTTATTGATCAAATCCTGATTGATTTTGCCAAACATAATGCTGCCGCCTGCGAATTCTGACCATGCGACACCTGGGTCACCATGAAAAGTCGTGACCTGATGGCGGGTATGCGGGTCCACTTTCGTGCGCGCGACCAGCGGTGCGCCGACAGCGCCTGGCGCGCATGAGGCTTCGATCGCATCGTTGATGATTGCTTGCTCGATTATTCCTAGAGCTGCGTCATCACCAATGAGACTAAGGTTCGAGTCCTTATAGGCTTTGGAATGCTGCTTCAACTCGGTGAGCAGCCTTGTCTTGAATTCTCGGAGCGATTCTCCATGGACTGAGTGCGGCGCCATTTTCCCCCAGGCTTGGAACGCGGCATCGCAGCGCACCTGAGCATCGATGAAGGCTCGTCTATCTTCCGCTGAATCGGCGCGTGCCTTAGCGGCAGCAGCAACGGCAGCAGCGGTCGCCTCGCTCGCAGCCCGTTCCGCGGCATCCTGGCGATCCTTCTTGCGCTCCTCTTCCATCGCGTCCATGCGATCTGAGATGCCTTTGCAAAGGCCTTTGACGGCCTCGAGCATCTCGTCAATTCCGGTTTTCTCTGCCATTTTCGTGTCTCCTGTAAGTTGGGCACCTGCCGCCATTAGGTGTGTCATACCAGACCCCGCGCCGGCGCAAAATGAGCTGTCGTGTCTCAGGTATCCGTGCTGACGAAGCCACTCCAGATGTCGTTTCACCGTGATGGGCGAGAGCTGACCGTCGCACTGCCGGCGGATCTCTTCGATAGTCAGCCAAGGGTCAGCCTGCGTGCGCGCCGTATGCATCTCCAAAATGCGCTTGCGCCAGGCCATCGCCAGCTCTTGCGCTTTGCGGTTCAATGCTGCCCCTCAGTCGTGAGCAGACATCCCAACACGAACGCATTGGTCAGCTCGGCGGCGATGTCTTTCACACCCGTCCGGAATCCCAGAATCTGGGATGTGAGATGGTTGACCGTGACCGAGCGATGCGTGAGCTGGCGCGTGTACGCGCTGCGAGCGAGCTTCACGAGCTGCGCGCTGTTCACGAGCGGCCGGATCATGTCGGCACGTTCGTCCAGCGTCGGTGGCCGCCAAATCCCGCCCGATCGCCAAATTGCGTTTGGCCTCTTGCGCCACGCGAGTAATTGTGCGCAGAGAGGGAACCGGCCAGCACGTCAACATGTGCCAAAGTTGTTTTGCCGAAAGGTGCGGCTCTCGCTGCAGGATCCCTCTGATCTCCTGATGTGCATCGGCGTAGCGCGAGCCCATGGCGCGCCTCTTGACTCAGTGACTCGTCCCGAAGTGAGGAATCTCGGTCATGCCATCTGCGTGCATCGCAGGCCGAAATTTCTCGTGAAATCGACAGAGCCAGGTTGCCGCCGCGAGATACTCCGAAGCAGTAAGCCCGGCCTCGGCCGCGAAAAGAGCATTGCTTTCCGCAGAACCGCGCATAATTTCCTCGATGTTTGCCTCGTATAGGGTGAGCGCCACAGCGAGGCGAAGTACATTCTCGGGTACGCTTTCATGGACAATCACATCGCGCTCCTTTGGTTGTTACGTCGCTCAAGCCACTGGGGCTGAACGCTCATTGCTCGAAGTCCCCGAAGCCATAAAGCGTGCCGTTGCTGAAAGCGATCAGCAGCGCACCTGCCTCACGTGCCGGCTGGTTGATACCGAAGGCGAGCTGGCGTAGCAGGTGATTGACGGCGACATTTTTGACCGTTACGGTTTTCTCATAGGCGTACCGCGCGATCCGCACATCGCCGAGGTTCACGTGGGCGGCGGCGCCAGCGGCGCGTTGCGCGAAATCCATGGCCAGCAATCTTTCATTTTCCGGCAGATGCACCTGCTCGAGGCCGTTCCTCCATGCCTGCGCGCAAATGACCTCGCCGCTGCCAGAGGGCTCCACGAGAAGTCCAAAGCTGCTCCGGCAGAAGGGAAATGATTCCTGCAGCTGCTTGAGCCTCTCGAGCGTCCATGGCAACCAAGCTTCCAGGCCGCCGCCGCCCACCTCGCGAAGATCCCAATCGATCAGCAAGAGGCGCGGCGGATCTCCTGTTAGCTCATTCTGGAATGCAAAGTAAATCGTGCCCACGGTATCAACGTGCGCACCTGCGCCCGCACAAGCACTCGCGAATACCCCAGCGACCTGTGCCGGGAGTTCGATCGGCGCGCGTGATGTGTCGTCGGTGTTGGCGGCTGCCAATAGCATCGAGGTTCGGATGAGGGAATCGGGCCGATCCGCGCCCTTAGACTGCTCCAGCGCCAGCCATAGCGCCCCGCAGGCCGCATTCGATGCGTCATCGTGACCGCGGGGTCCGTGATCAATCGAGTCGGGGCGACCACCAATGCGCGGCCGACGCTCGAGCAGGCGCAGTTCCGTCAGCAGGCGTGCGTCTTCCAATAACTGCACGCGCCGCTCGGCGAACAGCGCGGCGCATTCGTTGTAAAGCGAATTCTTGTCCAACTCGCATTGCTGGTAATGGATACCGCGCTCATTGAATGCTCCGATTACCCAGCCAGCGGAATAACGATCGCCCGTCACGCGATTGAGACCGTAGCGCTTCAACGTCTCGCAAAACTGCGCCACTGCCGCGGCTGGCTCGTGCGGGCTGTCTACAATCTGGAGCCGGTCGAGTATGACAACCAAGGCGCCTTCCACTGTTTCGGCGTGCGCGATCGCAAGGACGCTGGCATCCACAATGCCACCAGACATGTCGCAAAATGCCACCGATGCCAGGGGAGTGCCGGCTTTCAAGCGCCCAGGCAACGACGCATCGATCAGCGCATCACTCAGGTATGCGCTGATGTCGGCTCTGAATTCGCCGCCCCATTCGGCCCGAGCTACCGCTGGGTCAGATTGGTAGGCGGCATCGATTTGCTCCTGCTCGAGCGTCGGATTCAACGTGCGCGAGTCGGCCTGAATGAATAACACGCGGCTCATGGAGCAGCTCCAAAATGTTCGCGGTATTTGTTCCACATGAGGCCGGTCTTGCGGTGCAGGCTGCTCGTGACCACCAGCCGGCCCCGTAGCGTCATCAGCGCCGGCATCAGCGCGTGATACAGCTCGACATCGGGCAGCGCTGAGGTCTCTGCAGGCAAGAATGCGGCCTCATCAATGACCGCCAGGGCCAGTGAGTATCCCCTGATCGATCGGAACGATGCCGTGTGAATCTCAATGCGGGTCCGGTGCGCGAATTCGATGGCCTCGCTCGTCGCGTTCGTCACTTCCGCAGTCAGTACGGCACTGCTCTCAATCAGGCCGCGGCAATATCCGAATACCACCCGCGCCTGGCGACGATCCACGGCATGCACGGAGACGGTTGCCCACTCGCCGGCCGCAAGACGGGAGCGGTAATCCTGCGCGGCTGCATGCACCGCGAGCAGCGAGTCAAAACGCGTCTTGCCGCTCCTGCGGCCGGCACCGACGAATAGTTCACGTGGCGCCTCCGTCGGCAGCGCCTCGCGCCCGAGGAGCTTTCGGGCGAGCTGCTGCTGCTCGTGGGTCAGAAGCTGCGCATCGCCGTCGTATAGCCGTGCGATTACTCGCCACGTGTCCCACGAGGCGTCGGCGAAACCATCGCCACAGAGCGCCGGGTCATGCATGAAGTCGAATAGCTTCACTGCGGGCGCTCCGGCGCAGGGTCAGCGCGCATCACCTCGGCTAACCGCCGCACAGGCCGCGGGCGCCGCTCCAGGCCGATCAGCCGGTAAAGCCCCAACAGCGAATTGATCGCCTGAGTGTGACCGCCCAGGTCGATCCCTTCGCCCGCTGCTAGTTTCTGCTCGGAGTGCTCAATCACGGCCTCGAGCCAAACGGTGCGACGGATGAGACTGCGGCGCGCGTGACTTAGCGCCTCCGCGCCGCCCATATCGGCCTCGATGGTCTCGATGCGCTCGATGATCGCCTTCGCGATCGAGGTGCGCCGGTCGAGGCGCTCGGCGAAGTCCGGCGCGTATCGATCCGGTACGGTCGCCATAATCTTGGTGGACTTGCCACGCATCAGCGCCTCATCCTCGCAATAGTTACCGACACAGCTCACTGTACCTAAACTGTACCTTGCACAACATTAGACCGCATAGCGTGCACGTAAGGCGCAGAATAATAGAGATATTTTAAACTCTCACCCCTTGCACGCAATGCAAGGATTGACCGGGACAGTCGAGCCTAGCGAGCCAAAGCCGTAGCAGCGGGATCGTTCCGGCTCAAGACCGCCTCCGATGTGCTGATTGCTGCGACTTCAATTCAGACCCGCTGTCCTCAATTGTTGGAATTGTTGCTTCACGCGCATGGGCCAAATGTAAGACCGGTTTTATTCTCTAAATCTCTGTACACCCATGCGCGCAAGCAACATTCGCAACATTTCAAGGCTCCGATTTTTCGGCCCGCCGGGCCTCGACGGAATCCGCGATCGCCTCACGGACGATGGCCCGTCTCTCACGCTCACGCTGTGCAAGGTCGGCGAACTTGCCGGCGAGTCGCGGATTGACGTCCAGGCGCGCCTGCTTGGCTCTGTAGCCGCTTTCCGAGGGCCTGAGCCACCCGAGATCGACCAGCAGATGGATCGCCGTGTCCTGGCATTCGCGCTCGGCGTTGCGATACGTGCGCACGCCTTGGCTGAGCTCTCGCCGCTCGACCCGCTCCCAGCCTCGAGCGAGTACCGCCCGGGCGATGTCACGCGCCACATCGAACGCCTCGCCAGCGCCTTTCTGGCCGGCGTAAACCGCAAGCGCATGGAGCCTCGCGCGTTTCAGAAAGCTCGCGGCGAGCTGTAGCGTGGTGCTGGGCACCGGAAAGGCCGCGAGGTCCCGGCCGTGCTCGTGCTCGTGGCTGACGACGTTCGCAGCGTGGAAGGTCAGGGCGAGCCGCAGCAGCAGCGTCGGGTACTTTGCCAGGTGCGATTCGAGCGCCGGCTCGACGGCCCCGAAAGCCTCTTGCGCGATGGTGGCTTGCCGCATCCAGGTCTGAAGGAAGGATTGCGCATCCGTCGATAGCGCCACGCAGCCGGCATGCGCGCGCGGTGTGGCCGCATATAGGCGGTTGATCAGCTCCGCGAACTGACCGCGACATGCCTCGATGTCCGGGACCTCTACCGCTTCCACGCGTCCGGCGCCGATGATGGGCAGAAAGCGCTGGATCAGTCCATCTTCCGGCAAATTGCGTGTGAGCTTTGCCAGAGCTGCGGGTGTGGTCGCCGTCAGGATGCTGGCGCCCCAGTTCTCCACGTACACGCTGCCGCGCTGAACGCGCTCGATGGTGTGCGGCCCGCCATCGAAGATGCGAAGCCACTCGCCGCGATCACGCGAGACGCCGCTGCGCCGATACGCGTCCAGTCCCCCGAGCCAGGATTCAAACTCATCGGTAGCGATCAGAAGTCCGCGCGGGTTGTCTCGTAGCGCCTCGCTGAGTGCCTCGATCGTCGCGTCTGCGACAATGACCCGGGGGGTAGGTGCTGGCTTCTCAGTGTCCGACAGCTCAGCGTTTCGCTTATGACCTTCGCGCAACAGATGCTGGATATCCCAGAGCGGCGCCAGCATCGCTCGCTGGGCAGGCGTTTTGCCCGCGCCGGGTCGGCCGATGCCGAGGAACCATAGACGCGCTTGCTGGAACCACTTGGAGCGCGAGTCGCCGACGATTTGGAATTCGTCGGTGAGGGCGGCAGCTGCAGTGGCCACGGCAGCTGACAGGGTCAAGCTCGGATCGAATCCAGTGGCGCGTGCGTAGGCGAGCGGAAATCTCGACAGCGCCGCGGGCAATTCCTCGCCGGTGAACGGCGGCGCGGCCATCTGCTGCAGCAAATTGACTGGGTCGGGCCAGCCGGCGGCTGCATCATTGCTGATGGAAGTCTCGAGTTCCTCCAGCGATCGGCGCGCCAGGCGAGCGATCTCGCCGGCCGCCTGGCCGCTGCGCACGCCGGTGCAGACATCATTTCCAATCCGTTGAAGTCGCCTCAGGGCCGCTCGCTCGCGCACCAACTTTGCGTAGTCGGCGACATTTGCAGCGCCCGGCGTATTGTCTACGAGCGTATGTAGGTAGACCAGGCCGCCGGCATCCTCGAGCTTGCCAGCGCGATCGAGGCAGTCTCCGACAGTCACAAGATCATGCGCCAGTCCCTGGACAGCGAGCGCCTCAATTGTTCCGAAGATCAGGCAGTGATCTGAGCGGCCGAAGTCGTCCTGCCCGATGCACCCGTAAACGGTTTGCCACGCGTTGTGGTCGAACAGTAACGCACCGAGCACCGCCTCCTCGGCTGGCGCCGCCTCATATCCATCGCCTCCACCATTGGGTTGCGCCTGGCTCATGTCGAGCTCGATTCGAGCAGGTCGCGCTGGCGCAGCAACCATCGAGTGGCCTCGGTTGCTGCTCGGCTGTTGTCGTGGCGGTCGGGGTGACTCAGCTGCAATAGCTGTCTCACGCGCTTGAGATCGAGCGCCTCACGCGCCAATTGAGGCGCCTCGGCCTTGCCTTTCTCGAAGCCTTGCGCGAAGCCTTCTGTGTATGCGGCTGCTTGTAGTTCGCGCACATGACACTGCCAGCAGAGTGAGTAGCGCTCAGGCTTGGCAAACCCGCACTGCGGACACGTGCCGCGGCTCACGCGAGCACCTGACAGCGATCAGCTTGCGGTGGCGGAAGGGGCGCGCGTATGCTTGCCACTGCGACGTGAGCGACGTTGCTGGTGAAAACAGACGGCCTGCGCGGAGTGATGATCCGAGCGGGCCGTCGCCGTCTGTGTGGTTAGGAAAATCACGCCGCCGCGTCCTCCGACGGTGCTCCTCCCAAGTTCGCAAGCGCTCGCTGCACCGTTGACACGCGCCACAAGTCCGGCTCACCGCGTTTCTTCGCGGGAAGGTCAGGCGGCGGAAATTTGCCGGCCCGGATCCACTCGTACAAGGTTCTGCGCGAAGAGTTACCGAGTGCAGCGCAGATCGGTCGCGCCTTAATGAAGGGATCTACACCGGGGATCTCTGCCATGGCTACTCCCGAGACAAAATCGGAGGAGCCCAGAAGATAATGCCGACGACGAGTGCTTGCGCGGGAGTGTAGTCCGAGTTATTCCGCGGATATTCTCGGACTACGAAGCTGTTGACTAATCGCCATGCAGAGGCTCTCTGCGCTCATCTCGGGGTGCTCGCGTTCGATGCGCTCGAACTCGCGACTGGCATCGCTTCGGCAATGTCGATTCGCATCGGTAACCGTGGAGCTGCTCTTTATTCCCCATGCCTCCATGACCTCGGCCAAAGCAGCCTTGCGTCGTCGAGTGCCGAGCCTCTTGAGCGTGACACGATAGTCGAGGGCAATTTGGTACTCGCGCGGTGTGCTTGAAGGTTGTCCGCGGGCTCTCTTCGCAGGTTCATCCCGAAGCTGAGATGCGCACCTCCGCAGGTAGTTCGATATTTGATCCCGGTCATTGTCGCTCAAGAACTCGATGCGTGGACGTCGAGAGGCGAAGGCTTCAGCGTCGGCAGCGTCAGCGCCAAAGGGAATCCCTTGGAGTATATCGGCCCAGTGCTCAAGCTGATCGGCTCGAGACTTCAGCGTTCCCCATATTCGACAAATTGGACCCAATGCCCCATCGACCTGCGAGTCCGGAGCGCTTGCGTATCGCAGTAGCGGCCTGGTCACGCCGCTGCACCTGGCCGGATCGGGACCACTTTGCGCTCCTTTCCGGCGATGATGGTGCGCAGCTCATCGGCCCATACGGTTAGCGCCTTTGCCTTCTCCGCCGCGTATTCGTTCAGGTCGTAGACCTTGCCGGTGACGTCCTGGTCGGTGTGGTTCAGCACCTTTGATACGTGCAACCGCTGAATGCCCAGTGTCGTCATCATGCTGGCCGCGGTGCGGCGCAAGTCGTGCGGCGTGAACGGCTCCAGGCCGAACAGCTTGCCGTCATCGTCATGGTTGTTTCGGAGCGCGCGGGACAGGGCACGCTGCGATAGGGGTTCATCGGGCTTGAGCTTGGAATGCACCGACGGGAGCAGGTGAGGGCGCCCGTCGGCCAGCTCGCGCAGATCTTCTATCAGCTCAATGGCGAGCGGGGAAAGCGGCACGCGATGCGCTCGCGCGTTTTTGCTCTTATGCGCCGGAATGGTCCAAAGCGCGCCCTCGGTGTCGATCTCCGACCACGCCGCACCGGCGACTTCACCCGGCCGTTGCGCGGTGACAAGAATCAGCTTCAGCGCCTGGCGCACGGGTTTGGATATCTCGGCTTCTTTGCTTTCCAGGCCGCGCCAGAATGCGCGGATCTCCTCGGTGTCGAGCTTGCGATCGCGAGGCTCCTCATCGCCCCCGGGCCGGCCGACGCCGAGAAACGGATTGTTGCTGATGAGGTCGCGGCGGATCGCGAACGTGAAGGCCTGCAGCGCAAGGTTGTAGGCACGATTCGCCATCACCGGCGCGCGCGCCTTGATGCGATCGAGGAGTAGCACCGCGTCGCGTTTGGTGAGGTCGCGGACCGGGCGCCCCTTCCACGGATCGGCGACGTACACCTTGAGGAGGCGCACGGCCTCGCGCGGATGCTTGCGCTCGCGCCGGCAGTAGTGCCATCCGAATTCCGCGACGATATTGCGCACGGTCACGGCATCGCCTGCGATGCGCTGCTCTCGGGCGCGTTGCCGCTCGCGCACGGCCAGCACGCGCTCCTCGGCGGGGTCGAGCCCCTGGGCAAGCTGGCGCCGGATTTCGGCGTGCTCGTGGTGCGCCTGCTCGAGGCTCACCGAGGGGTAGTTGCCGAGCGTCACCGGAACCTGCTCGGCGCCGCGGTGGTAACGCACCATGAAGGTGAGGGCGCCCCCGGGGTGATGGCGCAGCATGAGCCCCTTGCGGCCCTGCTCGGTGTAGTCACGGCGCCGGTCGGGGGGCTTCTTGACGAGGCTCTTCAGCCAGGTCTCGGTCCACACTTTGCTCATCGACTCTACCTCGTAACTGTACCTGACGGCTTCTTACCCGCGACCCCCTTGCTCGGAGCCCGAAAGTGCGGCGCTCAGACCGACGAGGTACAGGTGAGGTACAGTTTACGTGCTTCTGCGCTCTTCCGCACTATGCTTGAGCAGAGCGCGGAATTTTGTCGAAAAATGCAGGGAATTAAGCGTCGGCGGCACTTTCGAAGTGCGGAAGTGTGCGGCAGATTTCGGAGCCGGCCATTCCATGGGGTGCAAGGGGTCGGAGGTTCAAATCCTCTCGCTCCGACCAATCAAATCAATGGCTTACCACGTCCCCGCGTCGGTGGCTCGCGCGATCAATCTGGTTGTAACCAGCGGGCGGCGGCCTCGGCCGTGTCCTCAGGACGTGTGTTCAGCGCAATCGAAGCGCTGGGCGCGAACTTGCGCACCGCGTTGATGACGACTTCGAACAGTGACAGGCTTTTGGGCG
>Ga0302326_10006200_pt1 | contig 26896 bp, 26 predicted proteins | sample Palsa_T0_3_FD_202264 | JGI IMG/M metagenome (GOLD analysis project Ga0302326, IMG submission 202264) | Peat permafrost microbial communities from Stordalen Mire near Abisko, Sweden - Palsa_T0_3 | ecosystem: Environmental > Terrestrial > Soil > Palsa > Peat permafrost | place: Sweden: Abisko... | reverse complement strand
TGTCGCCGATGCTGAACGCGGTCAGTCGCCGGCCTATCGACTCGGCAACGATCAGGGTTTTGTGGTCGGCGGTGATGACCATTCCGTTGGGGAAGTCCAGATCCTGTGCCACCACGCTGACGGTGGTGTCGGGATCGACGCGCACGATAACGCCGCCGTGAAAGGCCTGAGACCCGATGTAGGCACGCCCGCGGTTGTCGATCACCATGTCGCCCAGATCGGCCGGCGCCACAGCGCTCAGGTCAGCGAAAGGGTCGACGGTGTCGCCGTCGTAGCGCAGCAGTTGACGGGCTTGGGTGGACACGATCAGCAACGAGCCGTCCGGCCGGAATCCCAGTCCTGAGGGAGCATGCCCCGGCAGCGGCAACGTGGTCATCGACCCGCCGAGGGTGACGGTGTGCACGGCCTCACCCAGCATGTCGGAGAACCACAGCAGCCCCTCGAACCAGCGCGGGCCTTCACCGAAGCAGAACCCGGTGGTCAGCGGTGTCAGGCCCTCGACGATCTCCGAACTCGTGGTCACAATGCCCAACTGCCTCGCCTCTCCGTGGCGGTAACCCGACCAGCCGGTCGCTCGGCTGGCTTTACAGATTATCGTATGAGTGTCACGCAGTAATTTTGCCGGAACAGCCTCGGCGACCAGGTAAGGACAGCGGCAGATGCATTTCACCATCACCCATCCGATGCACACCCACCCCTACAACCCAGAACTGGTCGGCGGCAACGGCATCGCGACGGTCGCGGCTGCTGCCGAGGCGGCCGGCATTCACGGGTTCGGGTTCACCGACCATCCCGCTCCGAGTCAGCGGTGGCTGGAGTCCGGCGGACACGACGCGCTGGATCCTTTCGTGGCGATGGCATACGCCGCGGCCCGCACCACCACGCTGCGGCTGATACCCAACATCGTGGTGCTGCCGTATCGGAATCCGTTCGTAGTGGCCAAGTCTGGTGCGACCTTGGATCTGCTGTCCGGCGGCAGATTCACCCTTGCCGTCGGCGTCGGCTATCTCAAGCGCGAATTCGCCGCCCTCGGCGTGGACTTCGAGCAGCGTGCTGAGCTGTTCGACGAAGCGCTGGATGTCATCCGCGCGATCTGGACCACCGATGACGTGACTTTCGAGGGCAAGCACTTCAGCGCCCGCGGCATCACTGCGCATCCGCGACCGGTGAGCCATCCGCATCCGCCGATCTGGATCGGCGGGAACACCGGGGCCGCCCGGCGCCGAGTCGCCGAGAAGGGCGACGGTTGGTGCCCGTTTGCCGCGCCCCCCGCTCTGGCCCAGACCGCGCGGACGGCGTCGATGGATTCCGTGGAGGCCCTTGCCGACGGCATCGACGATCTGCGCCGTCGACTCGACGGCGTGGGCCGGGACGCCTCGACGGTCGACGTGGTGTTCAGCAACTTCGACGGCGGCAGCCCGTCCGACGACGACTTCAACGCCGACGCATACCTGACCGGGCTGGAACGGCTGGCCAAGTTGGGCGTCACCTGGGTTCAGGTGGGCCTGCCCGGCGACAGTCTGGCGCACGCCCTGGACGTGATCGAGCGATTCAAAACACTGGTGATCGACGCCGCCTGAGGTCGAACGGACCGCGGAAACGCCTTTACAAGATCCGGCGAGAATGTCATTCTCGCTAAGTGACAACGGAATCTCAGCAGACGCACTGGTCGGTCGCCAACCTCTTGCATTTGTTCGACGCGCGGCACGACGGAGCCGACCATTTCACCGCCGACACCGGGATCGCCGCCGAGGACGAACGTCAGGTCGTCGAAGGCACCCAGGTGCTCGCGCAGGTGATTGTCGCGGTGGCCAAACGGTTTCCGGAGAAGTCGGTGCGCTCGGCGCACGCGGTGTTCGCCCGCGCCGTGCTGGCCGGGCCGCCGGTCGAGTTCGATATCGACGTCGTCGCCGAGGGGCGCTCGACCGCCACGGCGGTGGTCAGCGTTTCGCAGAACGGGCGTCGTGCCATCACGGTGACGACGCTGCTGGACGTGCCGTCCGACGACGTGATCCGCCACCACCTACCCCGTCCCGAGGTGACCGCGCCCGCCGACTCCAACGACGGGTCGATGCCGATGGTCGGGCGGGAACTGCGGCTGGTCGACGTGGTCGACGTGAACAGCCCTGACGAGGTGGGGCCGCCGGAGCTGTATGCCTGGCTGCACTACGACCCGATCCCGAGTCGCGACGATTTGGCCAAGGCGCTGATCGCCTATTTCACTGGTCACCTGGGCATCTCGACCACGATGCGCGCACACGAGGGCATCGGCACTGCCCAGTCGCATTTCACCGTGTCGACTGCGCCGATGTCGGTGACGGTCAGCTTCCACGAGCCGGTGTCGTGGACCGGCTGGCTGCTCTACACCCACGAGAGCACCCAAGTGGGTGCGGGCATGTCGTATGTCCGCGGCGCCGTGCACACCGAAGAGGGCGAGTTGATCGCCTCGTTCGCACAGGAAGCGCTGATCCGTCCGCTGCGCACCACCGACACGTCGATTAAAACCCAAGCGCGGCTGTAACAGTCATGGACTTCTCGGTCGTCGAACTGTCCCCGGACGACAAGGAATTCCGTGATCGGTTGCGGGCATTCCTGACCGAGCTGGTCACGGACGAGGTGCATCGACGGGACCGCGAGACCGGGGAGAATTTCGACGAAGGCGTGCACTTGGCGCTGGCCGCCGAGGGCTATCTGGCCGCCGACTGGAACGACGAGTCCGACGGCGGCTTCAGTGCGCTGCGCCGGCGGATCTGGGATTTGGAGATCGGCCGGGCCCACACGCCGTGGTTCCACTGGGGCACCACCGCCATGGTGGCTCACACCGTGCAGCAATTCGCATCCGCCGAGCTCGCTGACGAGGTGCTGCCCGGGGTGCTGTCCGGCCACATCCGGCTGTGCTTGGGCTACACCGAGCCCGAGGGTGGCTCCGATGTGGCGACGTGCAAGACGCGCGCGGTCCGCGAGGCGGATGGATCTAGCTGGGTCATTAATGGCTCCAAGATGTTCACGTCCAATGCCCACAACGCCAAGTACGTCTTCCTGCTGACCAACACCGACCCGGATGCGCCAAAACACAAGAACCTGACCATGTTTCTGGTGCCGCTGGACACCCCGGGCGTCGACATCCAGCCCATCCGCACCATCGACGGGGACCGGACCAACATCGTCTTCTACAGCGACGTGCGGGTGGACGACAAATACCGCATCGGTGCTGTTAACGGCGGCTGGGCGGTACTGCGGGCCGCGCTGGACGTCGAGCACGGGACGGTCCAGGGTGAGGCGGACGGCTTGCAGAGGATCGCGGTGATGAGCGAGCATGCCACGCTGATGGCCGAGGCGATCGACGCGGCCGCGGCGTTGGTCACGCAGCAGAGCGCTGGCGGCCGCCGCCTCCTGGACGACAAGTCGGTGGCATATCGGTTGGGCCGCAGTATCGCCCGCACCGAGGCGGCGTTGAGCACACCGGGCATGTTCGGACGGGTGGCGAACGCGCAGACCATGCGCGACGTCGCGCCGGACCTGATGGACCTGCTGGGCGCGGCGTCCGCGTTGCCGGTCGACACCATCGGGTCTGCCGATGACGGCGGCGCCGAATACATATTCCGGCTGGCCTCGCCCACCGGAATCTACGGCGGCACCCTCGAGGTGTTCCGAAACATGATCGCCCAGCATGCCCTCGGTCTCGGGCGGGCGAACTATTCGCCGCCGAAGTCTTGAGATTCGGGCAACTCAGCGACAACCTCGGCACTGCCGCCGTCGAAACTGAGAAATCCCTTGATAGGCAGGCTTTCCGGAGGCGGGTCCAGGTAGCTCCACGCCACGTCCTGCACTTTCGCGTCGCCGACGGCGGCTGACCAATACGTGGCAACCCCTTTGTAGTTGCAGTACGTCGACGTATCCGTTTGATGCAGAAGGTCAGTGCGTACGTGCGCCGGATCAACGTAGAGGCGGGGTTCCAATGCGGTTTCGAACACGATCACGGTGTCGTCGGTGTCCACCAGGGTGGTCCCGGCCACCGCGACGCGCAGACGCCGCTTCGTGGGACGGCAGTCCACGCGGTGATACGGGTTGGGCGGGTAGTGCACGAGGATGCGTCCCTCTTCGACCCAGGTGTCGGCGGCATCCCATGGCACCTGCACGTATCCGGGCGCCTCGGCGACCGGCTCGCCGGGTAGACCGCGCGCCTCGTCGGCGGGAAAGGCGTAGCTGAGCGGACGATCGGGCCGGTGCACCAACAGCGCCCGCTCGGTGTCGATCACTGTGCGACCCTCTTTCACCGCCTGAACGCGGCGGGGATGGGGTTCGACGTAGACCACGTCGGCGGGCAACGTCGGCGAAAACCAGCCGGCCGGAGCACTACTCAGCGGTCCGCGCCCAGTGACCATGCTCATACGGCGATCCTACGGTCGCATCACGTTGAGCCGATGCGGTATCCATCGCTCGCAGCATCGACGGCTCGGGTGCCCCTAGTCGGGATAGATGTAGTGCTCTCGTACTTCCATCACCGATGACCATTGTGGGTATCCGGCGATTATTTCGGCGTCGGACAACTCCGACATATCCGGTATCGCACCGTCCAATCCATCAATATGTCCAACATATATTTGAGCGCTCAACGCTGTCACGGACAACCGTCCGAATACCAATGTGTATTCTGCCACAGATCTTTTTTCGGCGCCGTGGGAAGTCGATAGCGGCGCACCTGTATTGTCGGTGGCGTCTAAGGCGTCGCGTGCCCACATATCGTGCTTATCGGTAATCCGGGACAGGGATGGCCCGTCGGTTCGGACGGATATCCTCGGCATTAGGCTGCCGTATTGAGCGTACCAAGGGTGCCGGCGCGACCGATCATCGTTCGTCCACGATGCTTTTTCGGTCCCGATGAGTACTACGAGAGCGGCGTTCGATCCCTCGAAATCGCCACATAAGCGGGTGTCGAAGATAATGCCCACCCGTGACCGTTGCGGTGAGAGACGCATATCTATGAACTCAGCCTCGTTGAGGGCTCCAACTTCCGTAAGCGGGTTACCTTTCGTCGATATCCCCACGTCAACCTTCGGAGTCGATTCGTAGAGCTGTCCGACATGATAAGAGTTCATAGGTCCCATCTTTTCGTCATCACGGTAACGGTATGTGTGCGAATTGGTCGGAAAAACCTGATACCGTCCGCCCGGTAAGAGGGTTCACGGTCTGGCCTATCTCGTTCATGTACACAACATACCCATTCGGGTACAAATTCGTCGGTTCCATCACGCGAATTGACATAACACGTGGGTCGATTCCCGGTTGGCTGGGAGGAATAGGGTAAATCCATCCTTGTCCAGTATCGGCCGGCATATTCGAAATAACTCCTGGGGCCGCGCCGGGAAGTTTGATCCCACCCGGACCGATCACACCAGCAGGTGGATTCTGCGGCGGTAGAACGTCGAGATACTGCTGCCTTTCGGCGTTCAGCAAGTCCGTCTCGACGTGAAAATCGGATCTTCGTGGATCGTGGGGTGGCAACGAATCGATAATCGGTTTATCGATATGGTTGTGTTCCCATATCCTTCGGTTGACGTCTTTCAGTCCGGCGGCAGCTTGCTCACGTGACATCGGTGGCGGCGGGGGTGGGTCCTGCTTGAAGGTGTGGTGGTCGACGGCGCGGATGTGGTTGGCCTTCGGAGAGGTACCGGAGGACGGCTTTTCAGGGAAGGTCGCGCGGATTCCCGCTACGGCTGCCGTGACCTTGCCGGCGATTTGTTGATCGAGTCCCACCAGTCGGGTGGCCCGCTGACGGATGTCGCCCGCGAGGGTTTCTGCCTGAGCTCGCCGGGCGGCGCGCTGTGTCGCCGTCCCGCCGCTCGAACGGTCGGTGACCGAGAGGTCTTGGTTCACATTGAATCCCGCCGTGTGGGCGTCTTCGACCGCGTATTGGACCCGCGAGCGCGCGGTGTGCAGGTCTGAAGCACCGCCACGCGCAACCTTTGCCGCCTCGTGCAACTGGTCGGCTACCGAGCTGGTCGCCAGCATGTCGGCGTGGGTCGCGGTACGTAGCGCTTCGGCGGTATCCCCTTGCCAGTCGATCGAGAGCGCACCTTGCCAGACTTGATTGGCGACCTCGTAGCTTCGCCCACCAAGCGCCTCCCAGTGATCAGCCGCCTCGGTGAGATGTTCTGTCGGCCAAGACAACAACTGCGAGAGGCTCGGAAAACCGGCAACCGCTGCCATCGCTACACGCTGGTCGCCGGATCGATCACAGTGGCCAACTCCTCGGCCGAGTCGACTTCATTGGAGACGTAGCGAGCGTCGGCATCGGCAACATGGGTGGCGCGGGCGCGGACCCGCGTCGCCAACGCTTCCGCGAAAGCAGTGACGTCGGCATGAGCGGCGCTGACCGCGGCGGCGCTGGCCGGGGACGATACGGCCAGTCCCGCGGGGGCGGTTGTTTGGCCTAGTTCGCCGGCCAAGTCCCCCCACGTGTGGGCCATCATCTGCAGACCGGGGGTGTCGACACGCAGTTGCCGCTGCATGACGAAAGCGTAGTCAGGGTTCTCACTAGTCTGCTAGTCACTGCGATTGGCCTGGTCGGAGATTCGACGGGTAGGCCCGCTTACAAGCGTCGGCCGACGAAAAGCCCCGATTGTTCGCCGCCGGTCGATAGCGTCCTAGGTTGGCCGCTTTTCTAGGAAAGGGATCTGTTGTGGCGGGACCGATGGAAGGCGTCAGCGTCGTCGAGCTCGGTGTCTGGGTGGCCGGACCGGCGACGGGCGGCATCCTCGCCGATTGGGGTGCGGACGTCATCAAGATCGAGCCGCCGACCGGCGACCCCGGGCGTCTGTTCGGCCGGATGTTGGGCCTCGATATCGACGTCAGCCCGCCGTTCGAGATGGACAACCGCTCCAAGCGCAGCATCGTTTTGGACCTCAGGACCGACGAGGGACGCGCGACAGCCCTCGAATTGATCAGCGGCGCGGACGTATTCGTCACCAACGTCCGACCCGGCGCGCTGCAACGGCTGGGACTCGACTTCGAGTCGCTGGCCGCTGACCATCCCCGCCTGGTCTACGGCCTGATCACCGGCTACGGCGAAACCGGGCCCGACGCCGACCGGGCCGCCTACGACATCGCGGCGTTCTGGGCACGTGGTGGACTGGCTCACCTGCTGACCCGGCCCGGTGACACGCCGCCTTTTCAGCGCGGCGGGATGGGCGACCACATGGCCGGCATGACGCTGGCCGCGGCGATCTGCGCCGCATTGGTGGCCCGCGACCGGACCGGTATCGGGCAGCTGGTCAGCACGTCGCTGTATCGGCAGGGCGCCTACACGGTGAGCTTCGACTTGAACACCTACCTGATGGCGGGTCAGCCCATCGCCATCGGACAGCGGGAGTCGATGGGCAACCCGTGCATGAACAACTACGCCGCAGGCGACGGGCGCCGGTTCTGGATCGTCGGGCTGGAAGCCGAGCGGCACTGGCCGGCGCTGTGCCGGGCCGTCGGCCGCGCCGACTGGCTGTCCGATCCCCGGTTCTCGTCGGCGCGGTCACGCGCCGTCAACGCCGTCGAGCTGATCGCCGAGTTGGACCAGATCTTCGCAACCAAGCCCCTCGACGAATGGGCGGATGTCTTCGTCGGTGAGCCCGACTTCTTCTGGTCGCCGATCAACACGATTGAGGACGTCGTGGCTGACGAGCAGTTTCACGCTGCCGGTGGCCTAGTCGATGTGCCGGACGGACCAGCGGCCGTCCCGATGGTCGCGACGCCGGCGGACTTCCACGGCACCCCGTGGGCGCCGCGGTCCATCGCGCCGACTCTTGGCCAGCACACCGACGAAATCCTCGCCGAACTCAACGCGCGTCGTCATTCTTGACCTAATCGAATCTTTACAGGTTGAGGTAAAAGTGTCACGCTGGGTCGGCAGGGCCACTGGACGCGGGTGGCGTTCGATCTGCTGAAGGGATGCGATGAAGACCGTCGAGGTGGACTTCGGGAAACGGCGGCCGCATTCACCTGACGGTGCCTCGGTCAAGTACCGACTCGATGTCGTCGCCGCCAGCCCCGCCGACGTGGTGTGCTCCGTCGGCGGCTGGCTCTATGACCGGGTCAGGGCCGGCTGGGACGTCAACGTTCTACTACCGCACGGGGGCGATAGCCGTCCGCTGCAGATCCTCGGTGTGCACGCGGCCGACCTTGACTCGCAGATCCTGTCGGCGAGCACGGGGTGCGCCGCGCGTGGCCTGGCGGTCAGCGCGGACATGTTCACCGCCGATGTCCGAATCCGGCAGCAGGTGCTCAACGCGCTGGATCGCTGGATGACGGAAGTGACTCTCTGGCACGACGGGTGGCCTCTCGCCGTCGGGCACCGGACGACGACGGTGCAGCATGTACTCAGCAGTGCCGCGCGTGCATTCAAGCGCCATGCGCTGACCGCGGCCGGCATTTCGTGTCCCGTCGGCCCGACCGAGACGCTGCGCAGCGACATGAAAGGCTGTCTGCCCGTCGATTCCGAACTGATCCCGGTTGGCTGATGCGCAAGTATCACGGCCACACGCTGCTGTACCTGCACGAGACGATCGCGCTCGGCTCCGGATCGAGCGCGCTTTTCACCGAAGTCTTCGTCGACACCTACCAGCCCATGATGGAAGAGTTGGACGCACGACTGTTCGGCCTGTGGGAAAGCACCCCCTACAACGGTCACTGGCCGCAGGCGACAATCATCTGGGAGATCGACGCGTTTGCCGACTACGCCCGCATCGGCGCGGCGCAAGCGCGCGGCGGTAGTCACGAGTCCAGCGCTGCCGCGTGGTCGGCGTTTCTCGCCGATATCGGGGCGTCCGGGGAGGGCAGGATCATGTACCCGGGACCGAGCAACAAGACGCTTGCCCAACTGCTCGACACGAAGTTCACTGCGGCGGTGGTGATTCAAGAAATCATGCAGACCAAACCCGGTCGCCAAGACGATTACATCCGCGAACTGGAACGACTCTACGTGCCGTGGTCGGAGCGCACCGGCAAACGCTGGCTGGGTTCATTCACCACCACGTTCCGCTACAACGAGGTGATCCACTATTGGGCGCTCGACGGCGGCTGGGACTGTTTCGCCGAGCACTATCCGTCGTGGACGGAAAGTCCGCCCGCCGAGATCGTCACCTGGATGAGCGTGGCCCCGGCCCTTCGCGACGGCTGGGAAGACTCGATCCTGCAGGCTCTACCACCTGCGCCGCTGCAATGAAAGATACTGCAGTGCAGTATTTCTCGTATGATCCATTCGACCCCGCGGTGATGGCCGATCCGCTGGCGTACTACCGGGTGCTGCGCGATCAGTATCCGCTCTACTACCTGGCACAGTGGGATACCTTCGCGCTGTCGCGATTCGCCGACATCTGGGATGTGCTGGCGGTCAACGACGGAACGTTTGTCGCGTCGGAAGGCACGCTGCCGCCCGCGTCGACTCTCGGCCACCATAACGACGGGCCCGTCGCCGACCCGCTGTGGCATCCGCTGCCGTTCCACGCGGTTTTCGACGCACCCGTCTATGACGGTGTCCGCCGCGCGCACAGCCAACCATTCCGGCCGAAACCGGCGGCGCAACTCGAAACGCGGATACGCGAGTTGGCCAATGAACGGCTCGACGAGCTGCTGCCGCGCGGCACATTCGACCTGACTCAGGACTACGGCGGAATCGTCGCGGCGTCTATGGTGTGCGAATTCCTCGGAATACCAGTGGATTTGGCATCCGAGGTGCTCGCCTCGGTCAATGCCGGCAGCCTCGCTCAGCCGGGCAGCGGCGTCGACACCGCGCAGTCGCGGCCCAGTTACCTCGACTACCTGATCCCGTCGGTGAAGCGTCGGCGTGCCAATGCTTCCGACGGCGATCTACCGGTGGTGGATGGACTGCTGGGCTACCGGCTACCCGACGACAGCCCGCTCGACGACGTCGAGGTGGCCACCCAGATGCTGTGCGTGTTCATCGGCGGCACCGAAACCGTGCCCAAGATCGTCGCGCACGGGCTCTGGGAGCTGCTACGCCATCCCGACCAACTGGCCGCGGTGAAGGCGGACCCGAAAGCCAACGTGCCCGTCGCGCGCGAGGAGATGATCCGCTACTGCGCGCCGGCGCAGTGGTTCGCCCGAACAGTCCGCAAGCCGTACTCCATTCACGGCACCGCGATCGAGCCGGGCCAGCGGGTGATAACCCTGCTCGCATCGGCCAACCGGGACGAACGGGAGTACCCCCAACCCGACGAGTTCATCTGGAACCGTCCCGTCCAGCGGATGCTGGCCTTCGGCCGCGGCCAGCACTTCTGCCTGGGCTACCACGTCGCTCGTCTCGAAATCGCCGTGATGATCGAAGAATGGCTGCGGCGGGTGCCGGACTTCCGGATCATCGAAGAGTCCGCAATCCGGCCACCGTCGAGCTTTCAATGGGGCTGGAGCAGCCTGCCCGTGGAGGTGTGACGTGTGGTCCTACCGGATCGTCGCGCCCTATCAGTTCGAGAAGACGTCGATCGCTGAGAAGACACCGGACTGCCTCGACGACGGGCAGGTGCTGTTGCGGTTTCTGGCCGCCGGGGTGTGCGGCAGCGACATGCCGGCCTTTCGCGGTGTGCGCGGGAAGCTTCCGGGTGACGACGGCCGCAGCGGCGCCGAGAAAGACGGCTATCCGATTCACGAAGTCGTCGGGGAGGTAATCGCCAGCCGGCACCGGGACCACCGGTCCGGAGACCGGGTGGTGGGCTGGGCGTCGGCGTTCGACGGTCTGATGGAGCGGGTCGTGACCGACGGAAACCAAGTGGCGCCCTACGATCCGGCGATGAGCCCGGCAGAGGCCGTCGGACTGCAGCCGTTGGCCTGCGTGCTCTACGCCGTCGAGCAGTTGCCAGACCTCGAGGGTCGCCTCGTCGGGATCATCGGGCAGGGTTCCATCGGGCTGCTGTTCTCGTGTGTGGCCAAGGCGGCGGGCGCCCGCCAGGTCACCGGCGTCGACCCGGTCGACCGCGCGCAGATCGCCGAGAAATTCGGAGTGGACACCTCAGTGCGGGCCACCAGCGACCGGTGGGTCAGTCAACTGGCCCGCGAGGACCGGCCGGACATCGTGATCGAAACCGTCGGCCATCAAGTGGCGACACTCAACCACGCGATCGAGGCCGCCGCTCCCGGTGGCACGGTGTTCTACTTCGGGGTGCCCGACGACGACAGCTATCCGATCAGCATGCGCACCATGCTGCGCAACAACCTGACCCTGAAATCCGGTGTAGCACTGGACCGTCGACGGCTGCTGGATCAGGCGGGCGAGTTCGCCGCCGAGCATCCCGGTCTGCTGGCCCGGTATCTGACCCATACGTTCGGCATCGAGGACGTTCAGGGGGCATTCGAGCTGGCCAGTCGCCCCGATCCTGGACGAGTGAAAATCGCCATCACCGAGTCGGGTGCGCGGTGACGCTGCAGGACGCGCTCGCCCGCGGTAAACCGGTGTGGGGCGGTTGGATCACCGGGCCGACCGCGATCGGGCCCGAGGAATTCGCCCGGGCCGGATACGCCTACGTCGGTTTCGACGCCCAACACGGCTACCTCGACGACGCCGACATCGCCACCATGCTGCGAAGGCTCGAACACGTGCCGATCGGAACGGCGGTGCGGTTGCCCTCGGCTGACCCGGCACCGATCGGGCGGGTGCTCGACGCCGGCGCCGACGCCGTCATCATCGCGATGATCGAGTCGGCCGACCAGGCCGCTGCCGCGGTGGCCGCCACCCGGTATCCGCCGGACGGTGTGCGCAGTTTCGGCCCGTTGCGGGCCAGCCTCGGCACCGACATCGGAGCCCTGCAGGCGCGGGCCAGCGTATACGCGATGATCGAAACCGCCGCCGCGCTAGCCGATGTCGAGCGCATCTGCGCCGTGCCCGGGCTTGCCGGCATCTACGTGGGACCCGCCGATCTGGCGATTTCGATGGGCGTCGACGTCACTAAGGCCACCGCCGATCCGACGGTGCGCGATGCCATTGCCGCCATCCACCGGGCGGCGTCGGCCGCCGGCGTGGTGACGGGTATTCACGCCGGAACCAGTGTGATGGGAAAAGCGATGGCGGCTTTGGGTTTTCAGCTGATCACGCTGGCCGCGGAGTCACAGGCGCTGCGGCGCGGGGCTGCGAACATCCTCGCTGAGGCAAGCGCTCAGTGACCGGGCAGCGGGTCGCGTTGGTGACCGGGGCCGCCCGCGGGCAGGGCTGGGCCATCGTGCAACGGCTGCGCGCCGACGGGTTCTGCGTGGCGGCCGGCGACGTCAACGCCGGACAACTTAGCGACGCGGTCGGCGGCCTGCACGACGACGGGGTAATCGCGATCCCGTTCGACGTCACGTCGCCATCCGGGTGGCAGGACGCGGTCACGACGACCGTCGGGGCGTTCGGATCGTTGAGCACACTGGTCAACAACGCCGGCGTGCTGCACCGCGCGTCGATCGACGACGAGTCGCTCGACGGGTTCGAAAGGGCCTGGCGGGTCAACTGTCTGGGCGCCTTCATCGGGATCAAGGCCACCGTGGATCACTTGCGTGGCACCCAAGGTGCGGCCGTCGTCAACACCTGCAGCACCGGCGCGATCAGGCCGTTCCCGAACCACGTTGCATACGGCTCGTCCAAGTGGGCGCTACGCGGGCTGACCCAGGCCGCCGCGGCTGAGCTTGCGCCATCGGGGATTCGTGTCAACGCGGTCTTTCCCGGACCGATCGCCACCCCGATGCTCGACGACGAGACCCAGGCGCGACTGGCGTCAACGTCGGCCAGTGGACGGATCGGGGAGCCGTCTGAAGTGGCCGATGCCGTCGCATTTTTGGTCTCCGACAAGGCGTCGTTCATCACCGGTTCGGAACTCGTCGTCGACGGTGGCCAATGCCTGAAAATCCAATGAAGGACGAGCGACTCGACCCGGTGCTGCGCGCTGTTGCGACCACACGCACCGACCTGTCGTCGATAGACCCCATCCGGGAGTCACTCGATCAACGTCGTCGCGCGGCCGTCGATGACATCGACACCACCGGCGTTTCGATCTCCGAGATCACCGCGACGGGGGAGTCGCCTCCGGTGCGGGTGCGCATCTACCGCGGTGCGCCGGCACCGACGCCGGCCGTCATCTATTGCCATGCAGGAGCATTCGTACTGGGCAACCTGGACACCGACCACCGGCAGTGCGTAGAGCTGGCCCGTCGCGGGCGTTGTTTGGTGGCATCGCTGGACTACCGGCTGGCGCCCGAACACCCCTACCCGGCTGCGCTCGACGACGCGGTCACGGTGCTGACCTGGGTGAGCGCCAACGCGCAAGAGTTGGGCGTCGACACGTCGCGCATCGCGGTCGCCGGCAGCAGCGCCGGCGGCGCACTGGCGGCAGGCCTTGCCCAACGGTCCGCGGACGGCGCCCTGCCACCAGTGGTGTTCCAGATGCTGCATCAGCCGGTACTCGATGACCGGCTCACCGGGTCAAAAACGGAGTTCTCGGCGACTCCGGCTTTCGACGGTCCCGCCACGGAGCAGATGTGGCGCCACTACCTCGGGCCAACGGCGCCGTCGGCGAAATCCGTCCCTGCGCGCAGCAACCAATTTCGCTGCTTGCCAACCACATTCATCACCTGTTCAGATATCGATCCGCTGCGCGACGAGGCGCTCGACTACGCCCTGCGACTGCTGCGGGCCGGCATTGCTACCGAACTGCATGTCTTCGCCGGCACCTGCCACGGTTTCGACTCGCTGCTGCCCGACTGGGAGGTCGCTGAGCAATTGTTTGCCCTGCAGGGTCGGGCGCTGCGGCGGGCCTTCTACGGGGCCTAGATAGGCCGAGCAGACGCAAAAGCGCCCGAATAGCGGCGTGTCGGAGGGCTTTTGCGTCTGCTCGCCAGATCTAGTCGAACGAGATCACTTGGCGCACGGCGGTGCCGTCAGCAAGGTGATCCATCGCGGTATTGACGTCGTCGAGCGTCAACGTCGACGAAATGAGCGACTCCACCGGCAGCCGCCCTGAACGCCACAACGCCACGAACCGCGGAATGTCACGTGCCGGCACAGCCGATCCTAGGTAGCTGCCGATAAGCGACCGGCCTTCGGCGACAAAACCCAACGGAGACAGGCTGATCCGCGCATCCGGCCGCGGCAGCCCGACGGTGATGGTCCGGCCGCCGGGGGCGGTGAGTCCGATCGCCGTCTCTAATGCGGCGGGGTGACCGGCGGCCTCGACGACCACGGCGGCGTTGACTCCAGCGTCGGTGGCCTCCTGCGGCGTGTAGGTCTCGTGTGCACCGAGAGTGCGGGCTCGGGCCAATTTCTCCGGCAACTGGTCGACGCCGACCACGCGCACGCCGGCATAGGACAACGCGGTTATCACCGCAGCCATGCCGACGCCGCCCAGGCCAACGACCGTCACCGTCTGCCCGGGCTGCGGTCTGCCGACGTTGAGCACCGCGCCGCCGCCGGTGAGCATCGCGCAACCCAGCAGCGCGGCGACCGGGGGAGGGACATCGCTGTCCACCGGAACGACGCTGGCCCGGTGGACCACGGCATGCGTCGCGAAACCAGACACGCCCAAGTGGTGGTAGAGCCGTTCGTCGTTGCGGCTCAGCCTGTTTCCGCCACCGAGCAACGTGCCGGCGTTGTTCGCCGCGCTGCCGGGCTGACACGGGGTCAGCCCGTCGGTCACGCATGCCGCGCAGGAGCCGCAACGTGGCAAGAAAGTCATCACCAGCCGCTGGCCGACGGTCACGTCGGTCACGCCGTCGCCGACGCGCTCCACGATTCCGGCCGCCTCGTGCCCGAGCAGCATCGGCGTCGGCCGCACCCTGTTGCCGTCGACCACCGACAAGTCGGAATGGCACACGCCCGCGGCCTCGATGCGCACCTGCAGTTCCTCGGCGCCGGGCGGTGCCAGCTCAACGTCGCCGACGCTGATGGGCCGGGACTGCGCATACGGCCGGGGCGACCCGATGTGCTCCAGCACGGCGCCCCGGATTTGCGTCATGGTCGAATACAACCATGACTCCGTTTTCTGCGGGTCCGCCCGACTCGGACGGGCTCACCAGCCGCGACTTTCCAGTGCACTGGCCGGTGCTCACCCGATGGGCTGACAACGACATGTTCGGCCACCTCAACAACGCTGTCTACTACCAACTTTTCGACACCGCGATCAACGGTTGGATCCAAACCAACGTCACCCTCGACCCGGTGACGACGTCGGCCCAAGGCATCGTTGCCGAATCGGGTTGTCGCTACTTCTCCGAATTGCATTTCCCGGAACGGCTTGTCGTCGGTGTGTCGGTGACGCGACTGGGCAACAGCAGCTGCACGTATCGGCTCGGCATTTTCCGCAGCGCCGAAGAACCGGAGCCGCGGCCGGTCGCGGCGGTCGGCCACTGGGTGCACGTCTACGTCGACCGCACCAGCCGCCGACCGGTACCGATTCCCGACGCCATTCGTTCGCACCTGTCGACGGCCTGCGTGAGTTAGCGGACTCGTTATGCTCGGCCAATGCCGTTTGTCAGCAAGACCGTTGAAGTCGCCGCCGACGCCGCCACGATTCTGGCCATAGTCGCCGACTTCGAGGCCTACCCGCAGTGGAATGACGGGGTAAAAGGATTGTGGGTGCTGGCCCGCTACGACGACGGACGCCCCAGCCAGCTGCGCCTCGATGCGAAATATGAAGCCATCGAGGACAGCCTGATCCAGGCGGTCTACTACCCGAACCCGAATCAAATTCAGACCGTCCTTCAGCAGGGCAATCTGTTCAAGAAGCAGGAGCAGTTGTTCAGCGTTGTGGACACGGGTGCGTCGTCACTGCTCACGGTGGACCTGGACGTTGAGCCCTCGCTGCCGATCCCCGGGCCGATGGTCAAGCAGATGATCAACAGCGTCTTGGACTATCTTGCCGAGAATCTGAAGAAGCGTGCCGAGGACCTCGGGTCGTCCAGCTAGTCCGTCGAGCCCCAGATGCCGCTACTCTCCAGCCTCTCGGTAAGGCGGCGGGCGCCGTCGGTGAACTGCCAGTTGGTGTGCTCGACGACTGCAGCCGTGTCGCGGCGGCGCAGCGCTGCGATCAGCTCCCGGTGATTACGGACGGCGACGGCACCCCATTCCGGATCTGCGGCGTACACCGTCAACGGCATGTACCGCGCCACGTGCAGCAGGAACCATGCCAGCTTGATTCGCCCAGTGGCGCGGTTGAAGACGCGGTGAAACGCAAACTCGGTCGCCGCGATCGCGTCGATGTCGGCGGCGGCCGCGGCGGTGGCCAGCGCGTCGGTGATGCGGTCGAGATCATCGATCTCGGCGTCGGTGATGCGCATGGCCGCGGTCGCGGCGAGCTCCTTGGCGATGGTGGCCTGCAGCCAGAAGATGTCCGCGACGTCTTGGCGGCTCAACGGCAAGACGACATGGCCGCGGTGCGGCTCGAGTTGCACCATCCCCTCGCCCCGCAGCTTGAGCAGGGCCTCGCGCACCGGCGTCACACTGACGCCGAGTTTGGCGGCGGTCTCGTCGAGCCGGATGAACGTCCCCGGCCGCAGCGCGCCCGACATGATCGCGAACCGCAAATGTCCCGCGACCTCGTCGGACAACTGTGCCCGCCGCAACGGAAGCCGTGCCACCCGCTGCGCAGAAAGCCGCGCCGAAACCGGTGCGCTCACCTGGATCGCCGGGGTTGTCTTCGCGCCGCCAAGACCATAGTGTGACCCAGACAACACTAAGTTTTATCAAATATCAACTGGGGCGAGAGTTAGCGACGGAAAGGAGAAGCGACGAGTTGACCGCGCAGTTGACCAGCTCCGACGGCTCTGATGTCCGCCTCACCGAGCAGCCGTACTTGGCGCGACGACAGAATTGGGTCAATCAACTCCAACGGCATGCGTCGATGCAGCCGGGTGCGACTGCGCTGCGATTCTCGGGCAACACCGTCACCTGGGCCGACCTTCGGCGCCGAGTCGCGGCGCTGGCCGCAGCCTTGATCCGCCGAGGGGTCGGGTACGGCGACCGGGTGATGATCCTGATGCTCAACCGCACCGAGTTCGTCGAGTCGGTGCTGGCGGCCAACATGATCGGGGCCATCGCCGTCCCGGTCAATTTCCGGCTCACGCCATCCGAGATCGCCTTCCTGGTCGAGGACTGCGAGGCGCGGTTGATGATCACCGAATCGGTTCTTGGCGCGGTCGCTGCCGGTGTCCGCAGCATCACATCGGTGCTGCAGACCATCGTGGTTGCCGGTGCCGCCGGCGGCCCCGATGGTCTGCTGTCCTACGAGGACCTGGTGAACGAGCCGGGCGATCCGGCGCAACCGGTGGACGTCCCCAACGACTCGCCGGCGCTGATCATGTACACCTCCGGCACCACCGGGCGGTCCAAAGGCGCCGTGCTGACCCACACCAACCTGACCGGGCAGACGATGTCGGCCCTTTATACCCACGGCGTCGCCGCCAACGATGTCGCGTTCATCGGTGTCCCGTTCTTCCATATCGCTGGAGTGGGCAACCTGTTAATCGGGATGCTTCTCGGGCTGCCCACGGTGATCCATCCGCTGGGCGCGTTCGACCCCGGGCACCTGCTCGACGTCCTGGCTGCCGAGAAGGTCACCGGGATCTTCCTGGTGCCCGCCCAATGGCAGGCGGTATGCACTGCGCAGCAGGCGAATCCGCGCGACTTGAAGTTGCGGGTGATCTCGTGGGGCGCCGCGCCGGCATCGGATACCCTGCTGCGACAGATGTCCGACACCTTCCCTGGGGCACAGATACTGGCCGCATTCGGCCAGACCGAGATGTCGCCGGTGACCTGCATGCTGCTCGGCGAAGACGCGATCAGAAAGCTCGGCTCGGTCGGCAAGGTGATCCCGACCGTGGCTGCGCGCGTCGTCGACGAGGAGATGAACGACGTACCCATCGGGGACGTCGGTGAAATCGTTTACCGTGCACCCACATTGATGAGCGGCTACTGGAACAACCCGGAGGCGACCGCTGAGGCGTTCGCCGGCGGCTGGTTCCACTCCGGTGATCTGGTCCGAATGGACGATGAAGGCTACGTGTGGGTGGTCGACCGAAAGAAGGACATGATCATCTCCGGCGGCGAGAACATCTACTGCGCGGAGGTGGAGAACGTTCTCGCCGCTCATCCGGCGATCGTCGAGGTTGCGGTCATCGCCCGTCAACACGAGAAGTGGGGTGAGGTGCCGATCGCGGTTGCGGCGGTCACCGACGACAATCTGCGCGTCGAGGATCTCGACGAGTTTCTCGACGAGCGCCTGGCGCGCTACAAGCACCCCAAGGGTCTGGAGATCGTCGACGCACTGCCCCGCAACCCCGCTGGCAAAGTGCTCAAGACCGAATTACGGGCTCGCTATGGGGCCTCACCCGCGCCTCGAAGCGCTTACGCGTCAACGGATCCAAAGCGGGATCAGGGTAGCTGAAACAACGACAAACACGCAGGTCAAATTGATGAAAGGCTAATAGTGCGGATGCCATGCACGCCCGCGAGACCATCGGGTACAGTCCTGTGGTCTGCCTTACTACCTGCGAGTAGTGAGACGGAGGTCACACACGTGGTGACGGGGCGAGGAGGACGCGTGCGAAACCATTCGCCGCTCCCCTGCGAGGCGGATGGACACATCGGGAGGGGGTGCTTGTGACGACAACGCAGCCGCGGGTCACCGATTACATCCGCGACCAGTTCGGGCCGCCGTTGGTCCTCGTCGGCGGGTTCTTCCGGATGTGCGTGCTCACTGGAAAAGCATTGTTCCGCGCGCCGTTTCAGTGGAAAGAATTCATCATCCAGTGCTGGTTCATCTTGCGGGTCGCCATTCTGCCGACCATGGCGATCTCTGTGCCCATTACGGCCCTTTTTATTTTCACGTTCAACATCCTGCTGATCCAGGTCGGCGCCGCCGATCTTTCCGGCGCTGGCGCAGGTATCGCCGTCATCACGCAGATCGGCCCGCTCAACACCGTGCTGGTGATCGCCGGTGCCGCGTCGACGGCCATCTGCGCTGACTTGGGCGCCCGCACCATCCGCGAAGAGATCGACGCGATGGAGGTGCTCGGCATCGACCCCATCCACCGACTGGTGGTGCCGCGCGTGCTGGCCTGCTGCTTGGTCGGGATGCTGCTCAACGCCTTGGTGAGCATGGTCGGGCTCGTCGGTGGGTTCGTCTTTGGGGTCTATCTTCAGCACGTGTCGGCCGGGGCCTACCTGGCGACCCTGACCCAGCTCACCGGGCTGCCTGAAGTGGTGATCGCGACGATCAAGGCGTTGTCCTTCGGAATGATCGCCGGTCTGGTCGGCTGCTACCGCGGTCTGACGGTGAGCGGCGGTTCCAAGGGTCTGGGCACCGCCGTCAACGAGACCGTAGTGCTGTGCGTGGTCGCGTTATTCGCGGTCAATGTGGTCCTGACCACCATCGGTGTGCGATACGGAACGGGGCGCTGAGATGTCGACTGCCCAGATACTGCGCTCTCGCTTCCCGCGGGTGTCCGCCGACCTTCGTCGCTTCGGCAACGCCGCGTCCCAACCGCTCGATGAAGCCGGCAAGATCGGCTGGTTCACAATTGTCGGTGTCCGCGACATGGCGTGGGCGCTGACCCGGTACCGCAAGGAAATCCTGCGATTGATCGCCGAGGTCGGCATGGGCACCGGCGCCATGGCCGTGATCGGCGGCACCGCGGTGATCATTGGTTTCGTGACTCTTTCCGCCGGTTCGCTGGTGGCCATTCAGGGCCTCGCGTCGTTGGGCCACGTCGGACTGGACACCCTGCTCGGGTTTGTCTCCGCATTCATCAATGTGCGCCTTGTCGCCCCCATCGTCACCGGTATCGCGCTCGCAGCCACGGTCGGCGCCGGCGCCACCGCCGAACTGGGCGCCATGCGGATCAGCGAGGAGATTGACGCGCTCGAGGTGATGGGTGTCAAATCCAACGCGTACCTGGTGTCGACCCGGATGCTGGCCGGTCTTGTGGTGATCATCCCGCTCTACTCCGTCGGCCTGATCCTGTCTTTCCTTTCGCCGCAGGTCGTCACGACGTTTCTCTACGGACAGACGTCCGGCACCTACGAGCACTACTTCCGAACGTTCCTGCGCCCTGACGACGTCTTCTGGTCGTTCGTCGACGTCATCATCATCGCCGCGGTCGTGATGCTGTCGCACTGCTATTACGGATACAACGCCAGCGGCGGCCCGGTCGGCGTCGGCGAGGCGGTGGGCCGGTCGATGCGTTTTTCACTGGTTGCTACCCCTGTCGTCATCCTGTTGGCCGAAATGGCGCTCTACGGCGTCAATCCCAACTTCAACTTCACGGTGTAGGCGTGCTATGACGCATCCACGCGGGAAAATCAACAAGGTGCCATATAGGCCTTATCGGGTGGCCGGCTTCATTGTTTTCCTCATTGGGGCGCTCGTGCTGTGGTTGGTCTACCTGCAGTACAGCGGCGAGTTCGTCGACAAGACCAAGCTGACGATGCTGTCCGATCGGGCCGGCCTGGTGATGGATCCCGGTTCGAAAGTCACCTACAACGGCGTGCAGATCGGCCGCGTGGCCGACATCGCGGAGGTCGAGCGCGACGGCAGGCCAGCGGTCAAGTTCACCCTGGACGTCTATCCCAAGTATTTGCACCTCATCCCGGCAAACGTGGATGCGAAAATCGTGGCCACCACGGTGTTCGGTGAGAAGTACGTGTCGATGACTGCGCCGGAAAACCCTCTGCCACAACGCATCACGCCGAAGAATGTGATCGACGCCCGCTCGGTGACGACGGAGATCAACACCCTGTTCCAGACGATCACCTCGATCGCTGAAAAGGTAGATCCGGTCAAGGTCAACCTGACCTTGAGCGCTGCGGCGCAGGCGTTGAGCGGGTTGGGCGACAAGTTCGGGCAGTCGATCATCAACGGCAACGCCGCGCTCGATGAAGTCAATCCACGGATGCCGTTGATCCGCCACGACATTCAGCAGTTGGCAGCGTTGGGCGATACCTACGCCGACGCGTCCCCGGATCTGTTCGACTTCCTCAACAACGCTGCGACGACGGCGCACACGATCCACGGGCAGGAAAAGGACCTGGATCAGGCGTTATTGGCGGCCGCAGGATTCGGCAAGACCGGCGCCGACATCTTCAACCGCGGTGGGCCATACCTGGCTCGCGGGGCCAAGGACCTGGTGCCATCGGCCCAGTTGCTGGACACTTACAGCCCCGAATTGTTCTGTACCGTCCGCAATCTGCACGATGTCGAACCGAAGGTCGCCGCATTCACCAGCCCATATTCGCTGCGGTCCGAAACCGAAATCTTCTCCGGGCTGGGGCTTGCTTTGAGTCTCCCCGGGCTCGGAATCACGGCGGCCACGATGGGACTCTCAGCGTTGACCGGGCTGATCGGTGGAGCGCCCAACCCGTACATCTATCCGGAGAACCTGCCGCGGATCAACGCGCACGGCGGACCGGGCGGCGCCCCGGGTTGCTGGCAGACCATCACGCGTGATCTGTGGCCCGCGCCCGCACTGATCCTGGATACCGGCAACAGCCTTGCTCCGTATAACCACGTAGACACCGGCTCGCCGTACGCAGTGGAGTACGTCTGGGGCCGCCAAGTGGGGGACCACACGATCAACCCATGAAAATCACCGGAACCCTCCTCAAGCTCGGCGTCGTCTCGCTGGTGTTGATATTCTTCACCGCGCTGATCACCGTCGTGTTCGGTCAGATGCGCTTCGACCGGACCACCACCTACTCCGCGGAGTTCAACAATGTCACCGGGCTGCGGCCTGGCCAGTTCGTCCGCGCCTCCGGGGTGGAGATCGGCAAAGTCAAGGACATCAAGTTGGTTGATGGTGGCCATCGGGTGCGGGTCGAGTTCGACGTCGACCACTCCGTTCCGCTGTATCAATCCACGACTGCTCAGGTGCGATACCTCAACCTGATCGGTGACCGCTACCTCGAGCTCAAGCGCGGCGACGGCGAGGGTTCCGAACGGGTGCTGCCGGCGCACGGATTCATCCCGCTGTCACACACCCAGCCCGCACTGGACCTCGACGCGCTGATCGGCGGTTTCAAGCCGCTGTTCCGGGCGCTCGACCCGGAGAAGGTCAACAACATCGCGACGGCCATCATCACCGTCTTCCAGGGGCAAGGCGGCACCATCAACGACATCCTCGATCAGACGGCGCAACTGACCTCCCGCATCGCGGAGCGGGACGAGGCGATCGGCGAGGTGGTCAAGAACCTCAACATCGTGCTGGACACCACGGTCAAGCACCGCCAAGACTTCGATCAGACCGTCGACAATTTCGAGAAGCTGATCAGCGGTTTGAACGACCATGCCGAACCGTTTGCTGCCGGCATCGCGAACATCAGCAATGCGGCGGGTACGGTCGGCGACTTGCTCGCCGACAACCGGACGCTGCTGCACAAGACTCTGAACTACCTCGAGCCCATTCAGCAGCCGATCGTCGACCAGCGTGACCTCTACGACGACCAGATCCACCGGACGCCGACCGCGGTGAACATCGTCGGTAACGCTGCCGGCAATTACGGCGACTGGGTCAACTTTTACTTGTGTGACTTGACGATCAAAACGAACGGACTGCAGGCTGGCGGCCCGGTCCGCACCGTCAAGATCTGGTCGCAGCCGACGGGTAGGTGCACGCCGTAATGAGAACGCTGGAACCCGCCAACCGGAAGCGAATCGGCCTGATGGGCCTGGTCGTGACGGTGATGGTCGTCGGTGTCGGCCAGACCCTCACCAGCACCCCGCAGTTGTTCGCTGAGCCCATCTACTTCGGGCAGTTCACCGACTCCGGTCAGCTGAACAAAGGCGACAAGGTCCGTATCGCCGGCGTGGACGTTGGCGACGTCGAGGCAATCAAGATCGACGGTGATCACGTCGTGATGAAGTTCTCGACCGGAAGCAACACCATCGGCACCGAAAGCCGGCTGGCGATCAAGACCGACACCATCCTGGGTAAGAAGGTGCTCGAGATCGAGCCTCGCGGCGGCCAGACACTGCGGCCCGGCGGCACGCTGCCGCTGGGGCAAAGCACCACCCCGTACCAGATTTACGACGCATTTTTCGACGTAACCAAGGCGGCCGCGGGCTGGAACATCGACACCGTCAAAGAGTCGCTGAATGTGTTGTCGCAGACCATCGACCAGACCTACCCGCACCTGAGTGCGGCTCTTGACGGGGTGGCCAAGTTCTCCGACACCATCGGCAAGCGCGACGAGCAGATCACGCATCTGCTGGCCCAGGCCAACCAGATCGCCACCATCTTGGGAGACCGAAGCCAACAGGTCGACCGGCTGTTCGTCAACTCCAATAACTTGCTGGCCGCCTTCAATGAGCGCAGTCGGGCGATCAGCGCGCTGCTGAGTAACGTGGCCACCTTTTCGGCTCAGGTGGAAAACCTCATCAACGACAACCCGAACCTCAATCACGTCTTGGAGCAGCTGCGCACCGTCAGCGACCTCTTGGACGCCCGCAAGGACGACCTTGCTCTGACGCTCAAGATGTTCGGCAAAAGCATTGTGGGTCTGAACGAAGCCGTCGCGTCGGGGCCGTATTTCAAGGTGCAGCTGACCAACCTGCTGCCGTACTGGATCTTGCAGCCGTGGGTCGATGCCGCGTTCAAGAAGCGCGGTCTCGATCCGGAGGACTTCTGGCGCAGTGCGGGGTTGCCGGCGTTTAAGTTCCCCGACCCGAACGGCACCCGGTTCCCCAACGGTGCGCCGCCGCCGGCGCCGACGGCGCTGGAGGGTACCCCGGATCATCCGGGTCCGGCCGTGGCGCCGGGGTCACCGTGCTCGTACACGCCGTCGCCGGAGCTGTTGCCGCGGCCGGGTAACCCGATGCCGTGTGCGGGTATCGATCAAGCTCAGGGGCCGTTCGGGCCGAATGGCCCGTATCCGGCGTTGCCCGACGTCGCGTCCTCGCCGCCGAACCCCGACGGCCTGCCGCCGACACCAGGGATTCCGATCGCCGGTCGCCCCGGGGCACCTGCACCCGACGTGCCGGGCACCCCGGTGCCCATCGCACCGGGACCGCCCGGGGCGCGCACCGAACCGTTGGGGCCCGCCGGTCCGGCCGCGCCGCCGTCGACGTTCGCACCCGGATTGCCACCGGGGCCCGCGGCGCCACCGGGGCCCGGCGCGCAGGTGCCGGCGCCCTACATCGGCAACACGGGTGGAGCCGGCGGTAGCGGTGCGCAAGGAGGTAGCCAGAATTGAGCACCGTCTTTGATTTCCGCAACGTCCGGCTGCCGAAGGTCTCACGAGCCTCGTTGATCATCGGGGCGCTCGCGATCGTGGCCGCGCTTGTGCTGTCGTTCCTTGGCATCGAGCTGTACAAGAAGCTCACCAATAACACTGTGGTGGCCTACTTCCCGGTCGCCAACGCCCTGTATTCCGGCGACAGGGTCGAGATCATGGGCGTCAAGGTCGGCGCGGTCGACAAGATCGAACCGGCCGGCGACAAGATGAAGGTGACTTTCCACTACGCCAACAAGTACAAAGTGCCCGCCGACGCCCAGGCGGTGATCCTGAACCCGACGCTGGTGGCGTCGAGACTGGTTCAACTGGAACCGCCCTACAAAGGCGGTCCGGTGCTGGCCGACAACGCTGTGATCCCGGAAGAGCGCACCCAGGTGCCCACCGAGTGGGACGAGCTGCGCAACACCATCACCAACGTCATTTCCAAACTCGGGCCCACCAAGGAGCAGCCCAAGGGGCCCTTCGGGGACGTCATCGACGCCTTTGCGAATGGGCTGGCCGGCAAGGGCAAGCAGATCAACACAACCTTCAACGACTTGTCGCGAGCGCTGACCGCGCTCAACCAAGGTCGGGGTGACTTCTTCGCGGTGGTGCGCAGCCTCGCGCTGTTCGTGAACGCGCTGCACGCCGACGATCAGAAGTTTGTGGCGTTGAACAAGAACCTGGCTCAGTTCACCGGCAGCCTGACCGGCTCCGATCGCGACCTGGCCAACGCGCTGCAGCAGATCGACGGACTGCTGACGACGGTGCGGCCGTTCCTCGACAAGAACCGCGAGGTGCTGACCCACGACATCAACAACCTCGGCGACACGACCAACGCGTTGGTCCAACCCGACGTGCTGAATGGTCTGGAGACCGTCCTGCACGTCGCGCCAACTGCCTTTTCCAACCTTAATTTGATCTACCATCCGGCGCACAGCGCCGTCGTCGGCCAACCGGCGGGCACCGTCGGCACCATGGGCTTCGCGAACCCGATGGAATTTCTCTGCAGCGCCATCCAAGCCGGTAGCCGGCTGGGTTACCAGGAATCAGCCGAGCTCTGCGCGCAGTACTTGGCGCCGATTCTCGACTCGATCAAGTTCAACTACCTCCCGTTCGGCCTGAACCCGTTCAGTCTTGCCGCGACGTTGCCCAAGGAAGTCGCCTACTCCGAGAACCGGCTCCATCCGCCGAACGGATACAAAGACACCACCGTGCCCGGGATCTGGGTGCCCGACACACCGACGTCGCACCGCAACACCCAGCCCGGCTGGATCACCGCGCCAGGCATGCAGGGCGTCAAGGTCGGACCGGTGACGGCGGGCTTGCTGACCCCTGAATCACTTGCCGAACTCATGGGCGGGCCCGACATCGCACCGGTGCAGTCCAACCTGCAGACCCCCCCGGGATACCAGAATGCTTACGACGAGCAGCCTCTCGGGCCGGCGCCGTATATCGGATTGCCAGGCAATCCTGGACCGATACCAGCGCCGCCACCCGGACCCGACGTGATTCCCGGTCCCGTGGCACCCACGCCGGCACCTGGGCCGTCGCCTCTGTCAGGTCAGGCGCCCGGACCCGCGTTGCCCGCTGAGGCGGCATCCGCACCGGGAGGGGGTCAGTAATGCGCGTGATGATCAGCAAAGTCCGACACCGGACCTGGCAGGGTCTGGTCTTGCTGGTAGCCGCACTGGTGCTGAGCTCCTGCGGCTGGCACGGCATTTCGAACGTCGCGCTGCCCGGCGGTCCCGGCGATGGGTCCGGCGCCTACACCCTTTACGTGCAGATGCCGGACACGTTAGCGATCGACGGCAACAGCAAGGTCATGGTGGCCGATGTGTTCGTCGGCTCGATCCGCAAGATCGAGCTCAAAAACTGGATCGCCACCCTCACGCTGGGCGTGGACAAGAACGTCAAGCTGCCGAAAAACGCTACCGCCAAGATCGGGCAGACCAGCCTGTTGGGTTCTCAGCACATCGAGTTGGCCGCGCCGGCCGATCCGTCGTCGCAACTGCTGAAGAACGGCGACACCATCCCGCTGAAGAACTCATCGGCCTTTCCCAGTACCGAGCAGACGTTGGCCAGCCTTGCGATGGTGGTGCGCGGCGGTGGACTCCCGAACCTCGAAGTCCTGCAGAACGAGGTCAGCAAGATCCTGACCGGTCGGGGCCCAGAGATCCGGGCGTTCCTCGGCAAACTGGACACCTTCACCCGTCAGCTCAATGAGCAGCGCGACGACATCACGCACGCCATCGACTCGACCAACCGGCTATTGGCCTACGTGGGCACCCGGTCGGATGTGCTGGATCGCACGCTGACCGAATTCCCGCCGCTGATCAAGTTTTTGGCGGGTCCCGAGTATCAGAAGCATCTGGTCGACGCGGTCGAATCGGTGGGTGCGCTCAGCCAGGCTGCCGCCCTATACCTGGGTGAGGCTCGGGCCCCGTTGCACCAGAACCTGCAGTTGCTGCAATGTCCGCTGAAGGAGCTGGGCAAGGCTTCGCCCTACCTCCTCGGCGCTCTGAAGTTGATCTTCACCGCGCCGTTCGACCTCGACACCGCTCCGAAGCTGATCCGCGGTGACTTCATGAACTCGTCGCTCGAGGTCGACACGACGCTGTCCGCAGTCGACAACGCGTTCCTCACCGGGACCGGGTTCTCCGG
>Ga0302326_10006199_pt1 | contig 26901 bp, 21 predicted proteins | sample Palsa_T0_3_FD_202264 | JGI IMG/M metagenome (GOLD analysis project Ga0302326, IMG submission 202264) | Peat permafrost microbial communities from Stordalen Mire near Abisko, Sweden - Palsa_T0_3 | ecosystem: Environmental > Terrestrial > Soil > Palsa > Peat permafrost | place: Sweden: Abisko... | reverse complement strand
TACCCTAACCGGCAAGAGGCAGCGATGCTTTTCTACCACGACCACACCATGGGCATCAATCGGCTGAATATCTATGCTGGATTGCAGGGCATGTATTTTATCCGTGATGAGGCGGAAGACGCACTCGAACTTCCCCGGGGGAAATACGAGATACCGTTGCTGGTTTACGACCGTTTTCTTCTGCCCGACGGCCAGCTTGAGTATCCCGTTTCTCCCAGGCCAGATGCGCCGTGGGTTCCCGAGGTCTTTGGCAATGCCATCCTGGTGAATGGCAAGCTGTTCCCTTTCCTGGAAGTAGAACCGCGCAAATATCGCTTTCGCTTGATGAACGGTTCCAATGGCCGCTTCTATCGCTTTTCGTTCGGCAAGCTACTGCCTTTCCAGCAGATCGGCACTGAACAAGGTCTTCTGCCGGTGCCTGTTCAAGCGCAGCGGGTAGTGATGGCGCCCGCGGAACGGATTGATTTTGTGTTCGATTTCGGCCCCCATGCCGGGGGAAACATTCCGCTGCGCAGCGACTCATTCGAGATCATGCAATTCCGGGTGGCGGCCAAAGGGTCTCTCGATACCTCTTCTCTTCCTCCCGCGCTGCGAACCTATGCAAAAATTCCGGAAAGCCGCGCGGTCAAGACGCGCCGTCTTACCCTGGATGAGCGAATGGACCTGGTACAGCAATCGATAGGGATGTTGTTGAACAATACTCCGTGGCACATGCCCGTTACCGAGAAACCGGTGCTCGACACGACGGAAATTTGGGAGCTGGTCAACCTGACAGACGATGCGCATCCGATTCACCTTCACCTGGTCAGGTTCCAGATACTGGACCGCCGGCCCTTCGACACGTTTGAATTTCAGGACAAGGGGACGGTGCGCTTCACGGGGCCGGCGATCCCCCCCGCTCCTACGGAGGGCGGCTGGAAGGACACAGTGCGCGCGGATCCCGGGTTGATCACACGCATCATCATTCCCTTCGAAGGCTTCACCGGGCGCTACGTTTGGCACTGCCACATCCTGGAACACGAGGACAACGAGATGATGCGCCCGTATGAGGTAGTCGCCGCCGGAACTTAGTGGGGCGTGAGTACCGGGGGATGGAACCGCAGGTCCCTCCACTACGCTCCCCCGGATTTCCTGTCGAGAGCCGTGACGTTGATCGACTTCATGCGGTTTCCTTTAAGGGAAACCGCACCCGTGGTCCTTGCGACTGCCGCGAAGTAGGAAATCCGGGTACGCTCCGGTCGGGATGACAAAGGAAAGAGATGGCTCGGGTGCCCATCCTTCGCGCTTTCTGCGAAGGGTGGGATGCCGCTCTCTTCCCCCGCGGCCCTTCCCCGCAACTTCTGCTTATCCCACCCTTCGCAGAAAGCGCGAAGGATGGGGCACCCGAGACTTGCTGGCAGGGCAAGAAAGACTCGCCTCTGCCGGTCGAGAGGGCGGCGGCTAAGTCTCGAGGGCGCGCCCCAGCGTTGCGGCCCACTTGGCTATTTCGGGTTTGCCTGGATTCCCTTTTTCCCCAGCAGCTAATTGAATGGCGAAATTGCCAATGGTAGCGCTCTCCACGTAGCCACAATGAACTTCGAGCCCCGTGGACTGCCGGGTGAGCCGGTTGAGCAGCATGTTGCGGCTCCCACCACCCACTATGTAGAGTTGGCGCAATTGCTTCCCCGTGACCTCGGTCAAGTCGCGAAATACCTCCGCGTAACGAGCAGCCAGACTATGCAGGATCAGGCTGGTGAAGGCCGGAGCGTTCTGCGGCCCTTCGTCGAGGGGATCGAAACCCGCCCGCCGCCGCTGCTGGTTGATGCGGGCCGGCACATTGCCGGGCAGCATCAGGTCCTCCTGATCCACCTCAAAAAGGTGGTCGGGCGGCGGCAAACCGTCGGCCCGCGCGATCAAGTCGGGCACGGTGAAACCCTCGTTCCAATGCTCGATGGATTGCCGCAGCAGCCACATGCCGTTCACGTTCTTGTGGAACGACACCTGGCCCGCGACCGCGCCCTGGTTGGTGAAATCTTTCTCAAAGGCCTGTTCGTTGTTACATGGCCGATCGAGCAGCGCGCCCACCAGCGACCAGGTGCCTGAGCTGATGTAGGCGCAGTCATCCGTGGTTTCGGGAATGCCCGCGATCGCCGAGGCGGTGTCGTGGCACGCCGGAGCGATCAACCGCGTTCCGCGAAATGCGGGCAGTTCCGCCAGTGGTCCCGTTAAAGCGCCGACATCGGTTCCCGGCGCCACCAGCTCCGGTGCAGCCGCCGGGTCAAGCCCCACCGCTGCGAACACTTCTTCACACCAGTTTCCAGTGGCTACGCTCACCAGGCCGGTGTGGGTAGCCATGGTGTATTCGGCCACCCGTCTTCCGCCCAGGAAAGAGAGGAGATACTCAGGAAGATTCAGCCAGGGCACGGCGGGAGGAATGCCGGCCGCCTGATCCGCATACAGCTGGTAGACGGTATTGAAACGTAACCGCTGCAGTCCGGTGAGCGCATAGAGCCGGCGGAGACTGATGCGCTCATGCACCGCCTGTTCAGCGGCAATGTTACGCAAGTCGCGATAACAAAATGGGTCGGCCATGGCCAGGCCGTCCTGGTTCAGGCGGACATAGTCGGTGGCCCAGCCGTCGACTGCAATCGAGGCGATGCCTTCCCCGGCAATCGAGGCGCAACGGCGCAGGCCTTCCTCGACTCCGGCCCAGATCGCACCCAGATCCCATCGGAGTTCATCTCCCTGGGCCACCGGACCATTGGGGATTCTGTGCACCAGCGTAATCCGCGGAGTGCCTTGGTTCCACCGCAACAAGGAAACCCGGCAACTTTCCGCTCCCAGATCGACGGCGACCCTCGCCAACGTCATTTCACTCCCCAGATCCCCTCAAGCGGAAATGCGAAAATTGTGTGACTAGCCAACTTCGCCTAGGAGAATAGCAGATTGAATCAGGATGTGCGGATGGACAAGTGGCTCTGGGCGGCGCGATTCTTCAAGACCCGCGCCCTGGCAGCACGGGCCTGTGAGCTGGGAAGGATTACGTCGAACGGGCAGCCGGCGAAAAGTGCCCGCCCGGTTCGGGTGGGGGATCTGTTACAAGTGAAGAACGACGGCGGGGAATTCCAGGTGGAGGTGCTGCTTCTGAGCGACGTGCGGGGTCCAGCAGCGGTGGCGCAGACGTTGTACCGGGAGACAGAAGCGAGCCGCGCGTTGCGTCTGCAACTGGCCGAAGCGCGTAAAGCGATGCCGCGCTTTGAGACTCTACCGGCGGGGAGACCGTCCAAACGCAATCGCCGGGAACTCAATCGCATTCGGGGGAGAGCGTAATGAGTTCTGCCACGGCCTCAGTGTTGGGCGAGATCGGTCTGCCGGCGCCGCTTTCTCAACTGGCTTCGCAGCCATGGGACGCCATCATCGTCGGCGCCGGCCACAATGGCCTCGCCTGCGCGGCCTACCTGGCCCGCGCGGGCAAACGTGTGCTGGTGCTGGAGAGCCGGGCGCGTGTGGGGGGGGCCTGTACCATCGAGGAGCCTTTCCCGGGCGTGCGCATGTCGCCGTGTGCGTATCTTGCAGGATTGCTGCACCCGCTGGTGGTGGAAGAGCTGGGGCTGGTGCAACGAGGTTTTCATTGGACGCCGGCTACGAATGGCTTGTTTGTGCCTTTCCTTGATGGCAGCAGCGTGCAGCTGTGGGATGACGATGACGCCTGCGAGGCTGAGATCCTTCGCTTTGCTCCTGGCGATGTGAATGGCTGGAAGGCCATGACAGCAGTGATCCGGCGTCTGCGGGATGCTTTGCGGCCTGCAGGCGATGGTGACCTTTGGATTGGCGACGCACCAACCCCGGAAGAGCTGGACGCTCGCCTGGGCAAGGACGAGGAAGCGCGCCGAGTGCTGTTCGATTGGTCGATGGCAGAGTTCGCCGAGCATTATCTCGAGGACGAGCGCCTGCAATATGCTTACCTTGGCCAGGGAGTGATCGGCACCAACGCCAGCCCTTTCGATCCCGGCACCGCTTCTATCCGTTATCACCATTCTTCCGGGCGGCTGGGCGGCATACCCGGTATGTGGGGCTACGTTCAGGGGGGAATGGGCATGGTCTCGTTCTACTTCTGCGATGCAGCGCGCGAAGCGGGGGCGGTGGTGGCGGCTGGGGTCGCCGTGGTAGAGATCCTGCCTGGAGAGGGCGTTCGGCTGGAAGGTGGCGAACGTATCTCCGCTCCGGTGGTCATCTCGAATGCCGACCCGGTGGTTACGCTTCGCCTGCTGGGCAAGTCGGCTGCTTCTGACTTCCGGTCAAAGGTGGAGCATCTGGCGATCGAAGGCTGCACGGTCAAATTAAATGTTTTGCTACGCGAGCTGCCGGACTTTTTCAGCCGTCCGGGCCAGTTGCAGCCTCACCACTATGGACAAATCAATGCTCCGCTGACCCCTGCGGAATGGAAGGCCGGCTTCGCCGCCAGCCGCAAGGGAGAATTGCCGGAGCAGCTGTGGTGCGAGATTTACTTCCAAAGCGTGCACGACGCAAGCGTGGTCCCGGCCGGCCAACACACCATGAGCGTGTTTGCGCAGTACGTACCGCACACCTTTGCTGCCGGCTCGTGGGATGACCATCGGGAGAAGGTACGAAAGCTGGCTTTCGATTCCATTGGCCGATTCTGTTCGAACCTGCCCGATGCCGTATTGGAGGCCCAGGTCATGGGACCGCCGGATATTGAGGAGAAAGTCGGCCTCACCGGGGGACATATTTTTCAAGGCGAGTGCTTGCCGGGCAACATGTGGAGCCACCGTTTGGCAGCGCGAACCTCGATGCCCGGAGTGTATCTTTGTGGAGCCTGTACCCATCCCGGAGGAAGTGTCATCGCCATGAACGGCCGCAACGCCGCCATGGCCGTGCTTAAAGACACGAGGTAGACATGGCGGAAAAGCTGAAACGATCACTCGGACTGCGTGATGTTTTTCTGTTCTATATTGTCAGCGGCCTCAGCCTGCGCTGGATCGCAACTGCCGCGGCCGCTGGACAGTCCTCCATCGTGGTTTGGGTGCTAGCATTTTTTGGCTTCTTTTTGCCCCTCGCCGGCACTGTGCTCGAGCTTTCGTCACGTTTTCCCCAGGAAGGCGGCCTCTACATCTGGACCCGCGAAGCCTTCGGGGAATTTTCCGGCTTTATGGCAGCCTGGACCTATTGGATGAGCAACCTTCCGTACTTTGGAGCGGTGCTCTATTTCGCCGCCAGCAGCTTGCTCTTTGTCTCTCCCCGCGCCAGCCATCTTGCCGATGCAAATATCTATTTTCTGCTGTTCACCACGGGCATGCTGGTGCTGATTACCGTGCTCAACGTAATCGGGCTGGGCGTGGGTAAGTGGCTCAATAATCTTGGGGCGATCGGTATGGCGCTGCCGGTACTCATTTTGCTTGCGCTGGGCGCGTTGTCATTCTTTCGCTTTGGCTCGGCCACCCATTTCACCTGGGCGGGCGCTGTTCCCCGGGTTCAAGTGCGCGACCTCATCTTCTGGTCGACGATTTTTTTTGCTTTTACCGGCTGCGAATGCGCTTCGTTCATGGGTGATGAAATCAAGGACGCGCGCCGGGTGGTGCCGCGGGCCTTGCTGTTGGCGGGTGTGGTGATCACTATCGGTTACCTCGCGGGGACGGTCGCCATGCTGGTCGCGTTGCCATCGAGCAGCATCAGCGGTCTGGGCGGATTTATGACTGCGATCGATTTCCTTTGCCGCCGGCTGGGTATCGGTGCATTGATTGCGCCGGTGGCGGTGTTGGTCGGCATCAGCAATGTTGGGGCGGCTGCGGCGTATCTCTCCTCGACTGCGCGATTGCCTTTCGTGGTGGGCATCCATCATTATCTGCCGGCAGCTTTTGCTCGCATTCACGCGCGTTGGAAAACTCCTTATGTAGCGCTCGTTTCCTATGGCCTTGCTGGAATTCTGTTCGGAGTGCTGAGCCAGGCAGGCACCAGCGTCAAGGCGACTTACGAACTGCTGGTGACGATGAGCCTGATCGCCTACTTCATTCCTTATCTATTTGTATTTGCTGCCATGATTCGGCTGCAATCGCATCCGTATCCTCCTGGAGCGCTCCGCCTGCCTGGGGGTAAGCGCGTGGCCATCCCGCTGGCATGCGTGGGATTTTTTTCTACCACCGCGGCCATCATCCTGTCCGCGTTTCCTGCGGAGGATGAGCGAAATCCAGGAACGGCCCTGTTCAAGATCATCGCCATGACCCTGGTGTTGCTGCTTTCCGGCATGGCCGTGTATCTGCGTGGGCAAAGATCGATCAGCCGCGCTCGGGCTGCTCTGGCGGGAGAGATCGCGCTATGAACGATTCTCTTTCCGATTTGCTCGCGCTCTATGACGAGGAAGCACCACTGGAGTACGCTTACACCATTCCCGCCGCCTGGTATACCGACCCGCGGATTGGGCGCATGGAGCGCGAGCAGGTATTCTGCAACAACTGGATCGCGGTTGGGCGAACCGACCAGGTCGCGAGCGCGGGACATTTTTTTACCTTCGAGCTGGCGGGCGAACCGCTCATCGTGGTTCGTGGAGCGGATGATCAGCTGCGGGGGTTTTACAATGTTTGCCGCCATCACGCGGCTGCGGTTACCACCCTGCCGTCTGGGGTGGCCCAGCATCTGCGCTGTCCGTACCATGGATGGACGTATGGCCTGGATGGCTCGCTTAAAGGGGCACCAGAGTTCGCGGGTGTTTGTAACTTTGATCGTGGCGCGAATGGATTGGTTCCGGTACAAGTAGCCACCTGGAATCATTTTGTTTTTGTTCATTTGAACGAACAGGCGCCGGCGCTGGAAACATTTTTGGGTGATCTGGCGGGACGGATTTCTACTTCGCGCCTAGGTTTCTTTACCCGCAGGAGCTATACGCTGGCTTGCAATTGGAAAGTTTACGTCGATAACTATCTGGATGGCGGGTATCACGTCCCGCATCTTCATAAGGCCCTCAACAGCGTGCTCGATTACACGGAATACACGATTGAGAATGGAGCGAACTATTCGCTTCAATCGAGCCCTATGGTGACTTCTCAAGATGAGTCTGTCGCATTGACGCGAACCGGCGATCGCGCTTACTATTACTGGCTCTACCCTAATTTCATGATCAACCTTTATGAGGGCGTCATGGACACCAACCTGGTGCTTCCGTTGGGCGAAGAGAAGTGTCTGGCGGTCTTTGACTTCTTTTTTGCGGACACCAGCACAGAGTACAACGCGGAGAGCGTTGCGGTGAGTGAGCGGGTGCAGGCCGAGGATGTGGACATCTGCGAGTCTGTGCAGCGCGGACTGCATTCGCGCGCCTATGGGGCCGGCCGGCTATCCGTACGTCGTGAAACTGGGGAGCATCTTTTTCACCGTCTTCTGGCCCACGACCTCAAGCGCATTTAGCAACGTTAAGTGGGTGGCCCAGGTCTCGCTTTTGAGACCTGGGTTCTGCGGACGAATCAGTTATTCCTGAAGGAAAACCGCAGGTCCCTCCACTACGCTTCGCTCCGGCCCTAATAGACAAATCCGCTCTTGGATGTGTCTGCTGTTGGGGTTCGAACAAAGCTGTGGTAGGGCTTCGCCCATCGTTTTCGTCCCACGTACGCTGGTGCGAACGTGGGGCACCCGTGTAGATCTGTCAGAGCGCGAAAGGCTTGAGGGAGAGACCTGCGGTATCCCGGCGACTGGGGGCGGGGATAGAATCAAAAGCTTCCCGGGTACTCACACACACCCCACCGGGTTAGCGTCAGATTGCGGCGTCGGCGATGGACAGGGACTGATCCAGCTGGTCAACGGCGAAGTCCATTTCCTGCTTCTCGATAATCAGCGGCGGCGCGATGACGAAATGGCTGATCCAGGCCTGGACAGTGACCCCTCGTTTCATCATCTCCGCAGCCACGCGATCCACCACAGTTACCTTTCCGTCGACCTTGTCCTGCATCGTGTTGAAGGGTGTCTTATTGACCTGATCTCGTACCATTTCCAGGGCCCAGAAAAGGCCCAGACCGCGCACTTCGCCGATTGAGGGATGTTTTGGTTTCAGCGCGTGCAGCTTCTCACCCAGGTACTTACCCATCTCACGGGCGCGGTTTACCAGGTCCAGGCGTTGCAGCTCTCGGATCGCAGCCACGGCCGGGGCCAGGGTCATCGGATGCGCTTCGTAAGTATGCCCGTGAGCGAAGAAGTGATCTTCGAAATATTCCGCAATCTTGCCCGTGGTAGCGCAGAGACCTAGCGGAACGTAGGCCGAGGTGATGCCCTTGGCGGTCACTAGAATGTCTGGTTTCACGTCCCAGTGGTCCAAAGCAAACCATTCCCCGGTACGGCCCCAGCCGGACATGACTTCATCCGCAATCAACAGGACACCGTGACGGTCACAGATCTCGCGCAGCCTGGGCATGTATTCCTTCGGCGGCACAAGGACGCCGTTGGTGCCCACCACCGGCTCCACGATCACCGCAGCGACGTCGCTTTCGTTGCGGATCATGTGTTCCAGGTAATCCGCGCAGGCAATGCCGCACTCCGGGTAGGTGTGCTTGATGGGACACTTATAACAGTTGACTTCGGGCGCGAACAAAAAGCCCTGCCCCTTGCCGCCCGGCTCCATGGGCCAGCGGCGAGGATCACCGGTCGCGGCGATCGAGGCCATGGTGGACCCGTGATAGGAACGGTAACGGGCAATGATCTTGGTTTTGCGGGTGTACATGCGAGCGATCTTGAAAGCCGCCTCGTTGGCCTCGGTGCCGGACGTGGTAAAGAAGAACTTGGTCAGTCCCTCCGGCAACACCTCGAGCAAGAGACGGCTCAACTCGACCCGGGTATCCGTCGCGTACGCCGGCATAATATAGGCCAACTTCCGCGCCTGCTCTTCAATTGCCTGAATTACGGCTTGATTCTTGTGCCCCAGGTTGCAGCACATCAATTGCGAGGAAAAGTCGAGGTAGCGCTTGCCGTTCCCGTCGGTAAAGTAGCATCCTTCTGCATCCACGATGTGCAGCGGGTTCCAGCTTTTCTGGTAGCGCCAGGTGCCGTAGTTCAGCTTCTTGGTCCAATCCGAAACTTCCTGGCTGGTCATCGCGACGTCAGGAGAAATTACGCTATCGCTCATAGGTTTTCCTTTAATCACTACTTTACAGCGCCTAGTCCGCCCAGGCAGAGATACTTCGTTTGCAGGTATTCGTCGATGCCGTACATGGAGCCCTCCCGGCCGTAACCGGATTCCTTGACGCCGCCGAAGGGAGCCAGTTCGGTGGAGATGGCTCCTTCATTGGCGCCCACCAGGCCAGCCTGCAATTGCGAGGAAACCCGCATAACCCTGGCCAGATCGCGGGAGTAGAAATAGGCGGCCAGACCGAAGGGCGTGGCATTGGCGGCTGCAATGACCTCGGCCTCGCTGTGGAAGCGGAAGAGCGGAGCAACCGGCCCAAAGGTCTCTTCGCAGGCGACGTCCATGGTTCGATCCACATCGGCCAGGATGGTGGGTTCAAAGAAATAGCGGCCGAGGGCGTGACGTTTGCCACCGATCAGAACGCGCGCACCGCGTTGGACCGCATTGGCAATGTGGCGCTCGACTTTTTCGACCGCCTTGACATTGATGAGCGGGCCGATCTCGGCATCCCCGCCGGCCCTTCCAACGCGCAGCGCGGAAACTGTCTGGAGCAGCTTTTCGGCAAAGACGTCGTAGATTCCGTCAGCGACGTAGATTCGGTTGGCGCAAATGCAAGTTTGCCCTGCATTGCGGAACTTGGACGCAATCAGGCCGATTACTGCAGCGTCGAGGTCCGCATCGTCAAAGACGATAAAGGGGGCGTTGCCGCCGAGTTCGAGCGAAAGCCGCTTGAGCGTAGAGGCGGATTCGCGAGCCAGATGCTTACCGACCGGGGTGGATCCAGTGAAGGACAGCTTGCGCACGCGGCTGTCCGCCAGCCAGGGATCGACTACCGATGCGGCGCGCTCGCGGGAGGCAGGGACCACGTTGATCACACCCGCTGGGATGCCCGCCCTGGCGGCGAGAAAAGCCAGCGCTAGCGCGGAGAGGGGAGTGTCTTCCGCCGGCTTCGAAACCACCGTGCAGCCGGCAGCCAGCGCGGGCGCGACCTTCCTCGCCAGCATGGCGATGGGAAAGTTCCATGGGGTAATGGCCGCGGCGACGCCCACCGGCTCCTTGGTCACGATGATTCGGCGCCCATGAGCGGGCTCGGGAATGACGTCTCCGTAAACTCGTTTTGCCTCTTCTGCAAACCACTCGATGTAAGCCGCGCCATAGGCTACTTCGCCACGGCTCTCGGAGAGCGGCTTGCCTTGTTCGAGGGAGATGAGCCGGGCCAGATCTTCTGCATGCTTTTTGATTTCCGATAGCCAGGATTGAAGATACTGTGCTCGTTCTTTGGCCAGCAATGCACGCCAGGTGCTGAAGGCTTTATGGGCAGCGGTCGCCGCGGCTTCCGCTTCTACCTGGCCGCAGTCCGGAAGAGTCGCGAGGATGGTACCGTCGGCGGGATCTTCTACGGTGAAGGTGCGGCCGTCGCTCGAGCTGGTTTTCTGATTGTTGATCCAGGCATGGTTGAGGATCAGGTCACTGCAATCGAGTTGCAACATCTCATGGCTCCAGCAAACGATGAAAATATACGAAATGATCTTCGCGCACGTAACCAAGCTTCTTGTAGATGTGTTGCGCGGCCAGGTTGTCGTGGGCGGTCGCCAACGTCAGACGCTCAGCGCCGGTGCTGCGGGCGAAGGCTTCTGCATGGCTTAGCAACGCTGTGGCAACACCTTGTCCCCGAGCGGTTACATCCACATAGAGATCTTCCAGCAGCCAGATAGGGCGCATCGCCAGTGTGTTGGTAGAAGGCATGAGGTGCATGAAGCCGATCGCGTCGCGTCCGTTCCAGGCGAGAAAATACCGGCCCGACGAATGCGTCAAACGGTCGAGGATGAAGGCAGCGGCGCGCTGCTCCTCGGGTGCCTCACCGTAGAAAATGCGGTAAGCGACATAAAGCCGCGATAGCTCGGTCAGGTCCTCGGTGGTCGCGGCTTGTATCACAGACACCTTTGCAAAGGACGGGCTGAGGAGGGTGTGGGAGAGCTGGGTTTTGTAACAGGGCACGACTTTAGTCGGGCCGTAACTGCTTCCCTCGACCACGCTTTCCATCCCACACAACTCTGTACGGGTGCCCCACGTTCGCACCAGCGTACGTGGGACGAAAACGAGTTTCTTCGATTGCTTTCCGCCGGCTCAACCACAATGGTGGGGCTTCGCCCCATCGATTTCGGCCCACGTACGTTGAGGCGAACGTGGGGCACCCGTAGAGAGTTGTGTGGAACGAATGGGGGGTTGTGGAGGTATCGGTTGCTTCCTTTCCAGTTCTCACGCAGACTCTCTAGCCCCTGACAGCGGCGGCCAATTCTCCCAACTCGGAGGCTGCTGTGCTCAAGCCGTCCTCCAACACCTGCAGGGCCTCGCTGAATTCTTTGTCAGTCATATTCAGCGGCATAAGCAGACGGACAATGTTGTCGTAGGTCCCTGCAGTCAATAGAAGAACTCCATGGTCCAGACAATGATGCACCAGCTTCTTTGCGGCTTTAGCGCAGGGTGCTCCATTTGCTTCGACAAACTCTATGGCTTGCATGGCGCCCATTCCGCGCACGTCGCCGATAAACGAACGCTGCTTCTGCCACGCGGTTGCTTGATGCTGAAATTGTTCGCCCAGAGCGCGGGCACGCGCCAGCAGCTGGCCATCGGCAAATTCTTCGAACACCGCCAGTGCGGCGGCGCAACTTGCAGGGTTGCCACCGAAAGTGCCGCCCAGACCGCCGGGTCCTGGGGCATCCATGATCTCAGCGCGCCCAGTGATGGCGGCGAGGGGCAGGCCACCGCCTAAAGACTTGGCTGTGATGATGATGTCGGGCTCGATGCCGAAGTGCGTGCAGGCGAAGAGTTCCCCGGTGCGGCCGAAACCGGTCTGAACTTCATCGGCAATAAAGACGATGCCGCGATCGCGACAGATCTGCGCCAGAGCCGGCAGAAAGCCGGCTGGCGGCACGACGAATCCACCTTCACCCAATACCGGCTCGACCACGATGGCGGCAACGGATTCAGCAGCCACCACGCGACGGAAGGTTTGGTCGAGTTGTTCCGCTACCTGTTCAGATGTCATCGGTCCCCGGTTGGCGAGCCGCGCATTGGCGGGCACGCCAAAAGGGATGCGGTAAACATCCGGCAGAAAGGGGCCAAAACCCTCCTTGTAAGGGTGAGTCTTGCTGGTCAGCGACATGCCCAGCATGGTGCGGCCATGAAATCCGTCTTCGACCGAGATGACCGCGGGACGCCCGGTGAAAGCGCGCGCGATCTTCACCGCGTTCTCGACTGCTTCTGCTCCGCTGTTGACCAGGAACGTCTTCTTAGCAAATTTGCCAGGCGTGAGCTGGTTAAGCTTCTCCGCCACCTCCACATAACCTTCGTAGCCAGTGACCTGAAAGCAGAGATGGAGAAACGCATCCAGCTGGGAACGAAGAGCACTGAGCACCCGCGGATTGCGCTGGCCAACGTTGCTGCAGCCGATACCGCCGCCCAGGTCGAGGAAGCGGTTGCCGTCTACATCCTCGAGCATCGCGCCTTCCGCATGGCGGACAAAGAGTGGAGTGGAGGCGTAGACCCCACGCGGGATGGCCTGCGACCGGCGGGCCGTCAACGCACGCGAATTGGGCCCCGGAATTTCTGTCTTGAGTCGGATGCTGGACATAGTTTCAATACCATCCAATCGGCGCTTCGTTCAGATTGATATGCACCTGCTTGGTCTCGAGATACTCGTCGATGCCATGAATCCCCAGTTCCCTGCCGAACCCTGATTGCTTAAACCCGCCCCATGGTGCTTCTACGTAGGTGGGCTGCATGTGATTGACCCACACAATCCCGGCACGAATGGCCTTGACCATTCGTAGTGCGCGATAGATGTCGCGCGTCCAGACGGCAGCGGCCAATCCGAACGAAGTGTCATTCGCGATCCGCAGAGCTTCGCGCTCGTCTTCAAACGGAATAACACAAGCCACCGGGCCGAAGATCTCTTCCCTCGCAATACGAGCAGAATTGTCCACGTCGTAGAAGATCGTCGGCTCTACGTAGTAGCCGCGGTTGATGGAAGCAGGCCTGCCTCCACCAAGCGCGAGCTTGGCTTCGGATTTGCCCAGCTTCTGATAGGCAGAAACCCGGTCGTATTGTTCGCGGCTGACCAGCGGACCCATCTTGGTGGATCGATCGAGCGGCGGCCCCAGCTTGATGGTGCGCGCCTTCTCCGTCATTGCTTCGAGAAATTTCGGATAAATCGACCGCTGCACCAGCACCCGGCTGCCGGCCGAGCAGACCTCGCCCTGGTTGATGAAGATGCCGAACAGTGCACCGTCGATGGCCGCCTCGAAATCTGCATCGGCAAAGAAGATATTAGGCGACTTGCCGCCTAGCTCCAGGGTGACACGTTTCAGTGTATCGGCGGCCGATTTCATGATCAGCTTACCCACTGCGGCCGATCCGGTGAAGGCGACCTTGTCTACTCCGGGATGGGCCACAATGGCGGCGCCCGAAGTCTCGCCCAGTCCAGTCACCACATTGACCACGCCGGCGGGAACGCCACAGTCCGCCAGCCATCCGGCCAGCTTCAACATGGTCAGCGGCGTCTGCTCGGCCGGCTTCAAAACGCAGGTGCAGCCGGCAGCGAGCGCTGGAGCGAGCTTCCACGCGGCCATGCCGATGGGATAATTCCAGGGAATGATCTGCCCCGCAACCCCAACCGGCTCTTTCAACGAAAGGCTGAGTGCGTTGTCGGGAACAGGGTTCACCAGACCGGAGACCTTGTTCGCCAGGCCGCCGTAGTACTCGAAAACCGTGGCCGCATCGGCGATGTCGTATTCCGATTCGACGATGGGCTTACCGCAGTTGCGGGATTCCAGCTCAGCAAGTTGTGGCGCCTCTTCCCGCAGCTTGGCTGCAATGCGAAACAGGATGCGGCCCCGTTCCTGGGCCGTGGTCTGCGGCCAGCCACCTTCGTCAAAGGCGTGGCGGGCCGCAGCCACTGCGGCATCTACGTCAGCTGCGCTGGCATCGGGAATTTCGGCGATGACCTCTTCAGTGGAAGGGTCGTAGACAGGAATGCGTTTGCCGGAAGACCCTTCCGTCCATTCCCCGTTGATAAACATCGGTTCACAACTGCTCTGTGAGACAGCCATCGTCGAATCCTTTCGCCACTACCTTGCTGCAGTCGCCATCGTTTCCTGCTGGGCCTGGGCTAACGCCGGCGCTACCTGTTCAAAGGCTGAGAGGTGCCGGTCGATATCCGCCATCGAGTGCGCGACGGAGATCGTCCACTGCTCGTCCCACCAGTAGGGCTGCGCCATGACACCACGGTTCAACATACCGAACCAGTAGAGCCGCCACAGATCGGTATCGACTGCATGCCAGTCGCGATAGTTACGAATTTTGTGGCGATACAGCAACATGGCGCCGTTGGCTCCTGCGCTCTCCACGTACGCTTCGATGCCGGTCTTCTGCACGATCTGCTTGTAACCGGCAACCAGGGCATCGCTGACCTTGCCGATGTGCGCATAGCCGGCTGGCGTAAGTACTTCCCGCAGCGTAGCCAGCCCTGCCGCCATGACCAGTGGATTGGTGGCATAGGTGCCGGCATGGAACACCTTCTGCTGCGCGATTACATCCATCACCTGCTTGCTGGCGGCAAACGCAGCCAACGGGAAACCGCCGCCGATGGACTTGGCCAAGGTGACGATGTCGGCCTTGATGTGGAAGTACTCGCAGGCTCCACCACGGCCTAGCTTAGCGCCGGTCTTCACCTCGTCGAAGATAAGCAGCGCGCCCTCACGGGTGCAGATCTCGCGCAGCCCTTCGAGGTAGCCGGGCTCGGGCATGCAGATGCCGATGTTCATCATGATGGGCTCGATGATGATGGCGGCGATTTGGCCGGGGTTCTCCTTGAACAGACCGTTGACCGCCTTGAGGTCATTGAACTGCGCGATCAGTGTGTTCTTGATCGTATCGGCGGGCACTCCACCGGAGGCCGGTACCTGGTTGGGCCGATCGGGATCACCGACCTGATCGAGCTTGGGCTTCATGCTGACCAGGACCGAGTCGTGCACGCCATGGTAGCCGCCCTCCATCTTGATGATCTTGTCGCGGCCGGTGTAGCCACGCGCGATGCGGATGGCGTGCATGGTCACTTCCGTTCCGCTGCTGCCGAAGCGAACCTGCTCCACCGGAAAGCGCTGGCAAATTTCCTCTGCCAGATCGTATTCCAGGCTGTGCGGCATGCCGTACATGGTGCCGGTCACCAGCCTCTCCTGCACCGCGGCAACCACCGCCGGATGGCAGTGGCCGGCCATCAAAGCGCCGAAGCAAAGATTGAAGTCGATGTATTCGTTGCCATCAGGGTCATGGATATGGCTTCCCTTGGCATCTTTTATAAACAGAGGCCAGGGCTCGTAACTGCGGAAGTTGCTGGCTACGCCCAGGGGCATACGGGGCTGGGCCCGCTTCAATGCGGCTTTGGATCCAGGGGTACGTGCTTCAAACGTGGCGAGTTCCTTCTCCAGAAGGTGGTACATAGGGATTCATCCTTTGCCCAGGAGGGCTGTCATGATGCGAGGCCGGGTGCAGCTAGGCGAATGCTCTAGCGTTCGAGGAGCGTAGGGTTGGGGCGCCGGCACAGCCGGGCTTCGCCGCGGGCATAGCGGAGAAACCACCGCATCCGGCAAAACGTCCCGGCGAGGCGTGGCGCAGCGAAATTGGAGAGAGATGACATCTGCTCAGGAACCCTGCGTGCATTATAGGACCTGGGAAGCGTCTCAGGAAAGAGGTTGCGATTTCTTCCTTCTTCCGGTTGTCATCGGTTTAAGATCTATCCTTACCAACCGCCCTTGGGCCACCCACTTATTGTTCAGGATCGGGGATACCCTGCACCCGGCATTCGGGGGAGATGCTTGCGACGACATTCGTTCCAGAGAATCGTTCTACTGTGCACACTGGCAGCTCTCGGGCTTCTTTCCGGATGCAAGAAAGCGCCCCCCACCCTGAGCCTGTTGGTGTGGGAAGGTTACGCCGATCCTTCCTTCATCCAGGGCTTCGAGGCCAAGTGCCAATGCAAGGTGACCGCGGCTTATATGGGGTCCAGCGACGAGCTGGTGGCCAAGCTACGCGGCGGAGCTGCTTCCAACTATGACGTGATTTCGCCCTCAAGCGACGTTGCCACCATGCTCAGCCGCACTGGGCTGGTTGCACCGCTGGACCTGAGCAAAATTCCCAACTACCAGCAGCTTTCGCCCAACCTCACGACTAAACCCTTAGTACGGCAAAACGGCAACGTCTACGGAGTGCCTCTTACCTGGGGCCCCAATCCCCTGCTCTACGACACCACCGCCTTTGCCAAAGCGCCGGCAACTTGGGCGGAGTTATGGGATCCGAAGTTCGCCAACAAGCTGTCGTTCTGGGATGACCTCTCCACCATGTACATGGCGGCCGAGGTGCTCGGCTTCGGTAAGAATGATCCGGCGGCCATCTATCACCTGGACGATGCGCAGTTGCAGCAGGTAAAGCAGAAGCTGATCGCGCTCAAGCCGAATATCCGCAAGCTTTGGACGACCGGGGGCGAGCTCACCAACCTGTTCCAGAATCACGAGGTGATCGCTGCCATGGGTTGGCCTCTGGTCACCAACCAGTTGCATAAGAGCGGCCTCCCAATCCAGGAAGAAATTCCCTCCGAAGGCACCACCGGGTGGATCGATCACCTGATGATCACCTCCGCCAGCGACAACAAAGACCTCGCCTACCAGCTGTTGAATTACCTGATCTCTGCCCAGGCACAGAAACAACTCAGCGATGTTACGGGATATATCCCAGCCAATCCGCAAGCCGCCGCCTTGATGACCGCAGAGCAGCGCCATAGCCTGCACCTGGATGATATCGATGCGTATCAGCGGCAGATTGTCTTCTGGCAGGATGTGCCGCGGCGCCCCAAATACACCGAGATATGGAACGAAGTAAAGGCCAGCCAGTGAGCAGCTTTCTGCGCCTGGAGGGCGTCGGCAAACGCTTCGGTGAGCATACCGTGCTCGAATCCATTTCGCTGGACGTGGAGCAGGGCGAGTTCTTGACTCTGTTGGGCGAGAGCGGATCCGGCAAGACCACGCTGCTCCGTATCCTGGCTGGGTTTGAGGAGCCGACCTCCGGACGCGTTTTGCTCGACGACCAGCGGCTCGATGCTCTGCCGGCGCATCGCCGTCCGATCCATACCGTATTCCAAAGTTATGCGTTGTTTCCTCACATGAACGTTTTCAACAACGTGGCCTACGGCTTGCGGGTGCGTGGTTGCCCGCGCGGTGAGATGACTTCGCGCGTCCAGGAAGCGCTGGCGAAGGTCCGCATGGACCGGTTTGCCACTCACTTCCCCAGGCAAATCAGCGGAGGACAAAAGCAGCGCGTCGCGCTGGCGCGGGCCCTGGTGAATCGGCCCCGGCTGCTGTTGCTGGATGAACCGCTGTCGGCGCTCGATGCCAACCTGCGCGTGGAAATGCAGCGCGAGTTGAAGCTGCTGCAGCGTGAGGTTGGCATCACGTTTATCTTTGTCACCCACGATCAGAGTGAGGCACTGGCCATCTCCGATCGCGTGGTCCTGCTTCATCATGGCAAGGTGGAGCAGTGTGGCTCACCGCGCACCATCTACTCCACGCCACGCACTCCCTATGCTGCGTCCTTCCTGGGCAAGAGCAACCTTATCACTGGGACAGTTCGGCAAGGAGTAGCCGATTGCGGAGCTTTCTCCGTACCGGCCAATCTACCTGACGGCCCAGTCACCTTTTCGCTGCGCCCGGAGTGCATCGTGCCTGCGACAGAAGCCACGGGCGAGCACCTGGTGCCATTCGCCGCAGAAGTGGTTGCAGAACAGTTTCACGGGGCTGATTCCTTGCTGACGCTGCGCTGTGCCGGTATGGAATTGTCGGCGCGGGTTGCTGCACTTCATAACGGCGGCGGCTTTGCCTTTCGGGCGCATGATCTTGTACCCCTGGAGCAGGAATAGATGGGGCGGTCTCGTCTCTCTGCCTGGCTGGTGACTCTGCCTCCATTCGCCTGGATCGCCCTATTTCTGTTTGTTCCCTATTGCTTGTTGTTTTGTTACAGCTTTTGGAGCCTGGACGCGAACCAGCAAGTACTTCACCATGCGACGTTCGCCAACTATCTGCACCTGGCGACAACGCCGCTCTATCTCACGGTCATTCTTCGTTCCATGCGCATCGCCTTCTCGGTGGTATTGCTATCGCTCGCGATCGGCTATCCCCTGGCGTGCTTTCTTGTTTTTCAGGCGGGCAAATACCGGCAGATGCTTTATCAGGCGGTGATCATTCCGCTTTGGATCAGCTACCTCGTGCGGGCCTATGCGTGGAAAGTCATCTTCGGAAATGAAGGGGTAATGAATACGCTGCTGCAGTGGTGCCACGCAACCAGCCATCCTCTGGGCTTTCTGTTGTACAGCCCCTTTGCCGTGATCGTCACCCTCACCCATATCTACGCTCCCTTTGTGGTGTTGCCGGTCGTCGCATCGCTGGAAAAGATTCCACCCGAGTTGCTCGAGTCTTCCAGCGATCTGGGCGCCAATGCGTGGCAGACTTTTGCCCGGGTGATCCTGCCGCTTTCTCTGCCCGGCGTTCTCTCCGGTGCGACCTTTGCTTTTCTGCTCAGCTTCGGTGACTTCCTGGCGCCGCTGCTGTTAGGTGGGCCGAGCAGCGTCATGATCGCCAATATTGTGGCTAACCTTTTCGGCGCGGATTACAACTGGCCGCTGGGAGCTGCGGTTGCAGTTCTGATCCTGGCCATGGTGCTGACCATTCTTACCCTCACGCAAAAATTAGAGCGGCGCTGGAGGGCGGCATGAGAGCCGGTCGCACCTTCGCCACCGCTTACGCGAGCCTCGCCTATGGCTTCCTGTATCTGCCCATCGTGGTGCTGGTGGTTTACTCCTTCAACCGTGATGGCGTGGGCGGTTTTCCCCCACAACACTGGACGCTCGATTGGTACCGCACGCTGTTCGCCGACTCCGCTATGTGGACGGCAGTCGGCAATAGCGCCATCGTTGCCTTTTCCACGGTTGTGTTGTCGATGTTGATTGGCTTTCCCGCGGCCTACGCGCTGGATCGCTATGCGTTCCCAGGGAAAGGCGCGTTTCAGCGGCTGGTGCTGCTGCCCCTGATCGTTCCCGGCGTCATCACCGGGATCTCCTTACTCTTGCTTACGGTGAGCAGCGGATTTCATTTGAGTCTGGTCACCGTGATTCTGGGTCATTCCACTGCATTGACTGCGGTCGCTACGACGGAGATTTTTGCCGGATTGGCCAAGCTCGATCGCTCGCTCGAAGAAGCATCTGCAGACCTCGGAGCAAGCCGGCTGCAGACGCTGGTGCGCATTATCCTGCCCGGTTTACGCACCTCACTGCTGGGCACGGCGCTCCTGATCTTCACTCTTTCCATGGATGAGATCGCAGTTACGTTTTTTTTGATCGGCCGGGAAAATACGCTGCCGCTCGAGATCTGGTCTCGTCTACGGCGTGGTGCGACGCCGGAGATGAACGCGATCGCTACCCTTATCTTCCTCTTTTCCGTGGTTACTATCTTTCTGTCACAGTGGCTGATGACACGAGGCCAGACCGGCACTTCATTTGTACAAGAAGGGATTACTACCTAATGAGCTGGACCGATAAAGAACTGGGCATGGATCGCTCAATCACGCGCCGCGACTTTATGAATGGAGCGGCCATGGCCATCGCCGCGGCCATCACTCCGCACTCTGGGCTCCTCGCCCAGGCAGTGCCGGGACCGCAGGATCGTCCCGGATACGATCCACCGGCCGCTCATGGATTGCGCGGCAGCCATCCGGGCGCGTTTGAGGTCGCACACCAGCTGCGCGATGGTACATTCTGGACCCATGCCGGGCAGCCCGAGAGCACCGGTGAGAGTTACGACCTGGTCGTGGTGGGCGGCGGCATCAGCGGCCTTTCTTCTGCACGGTTCTTCCATGCCACTGCGGGTAAAACTGCGCGGGTGCTCATCCTTGAGAACCACGACGATTTCGGCGGCCACGCCAAGCGAAACGAATTTCAAGTCGATAAGACCTTCATGCTCGGTTACGGGGGAACGTATTCCATCGAGAGTCCAGCGGTTTATAGTCCGGTCGCCAAGGGAGTGGTTCGCGATCTGGGGATCGATGTGGCTTCCTATCCCAGGCACAACAACGCTCAGCTTTACCCCTCCCTCGGGCTCAAGGACAAAATCTTCTTCGACAAGGAAACGTTCGGCGCCGATCGACTGGTGGTTAGCCCTTCCCCCAGGCACGGAGCGAAGAGGTGGCAGGAGTTCGCCGCGCAGGCGCCCCTGAGCGATAAAGCCAAAGCGGATTTGAAGCGCCTGCTTAGCTGCGATGAGGATCTGATGCCGGGTCTCTCTTCTTCACAGAAGAAGGCGAAGCTGGCTCGGATGAGCTATGCGGATTACCTGACCAAACTGGTCAAAGTCGATCCTCAGGTCGTCGCGATGTTGGATCCGGAGCCCAAACCGCTCTATGGTGTGGGTATCGATGCGGTATCAGCCCAGGATGCGTGGGGCTTGGACATGCCTGGATTCGACGGCCTTAAGCTCGCGCCGGGTGCGGGTCCTGGCATGGGGCGAGACGCTAACCGCAGCGAGGAAGCGGAGAAATATTTCTTTCACTTCCCCGATGGAAATTCCTCCATCGCTCGACTCATGGTGCGCTCACTGGTCCCCGAAGCTGTGCCCGGACATTCGGCGGACGATATTGTCACCAGCCAGATTCGGTATGACCAACTCGATCAGCCTGGCAAACCGACGCTGATCCGCTTGAACAGCACCGTAGTTCGGGTGCGCCATGATGGCGACCCAGCCACGGCAAAAGAAGTAGAGATCACGTATGTACGGCAGGGGCGTTTGTATACCGTGAAAGCGGCACATTGCATACTGGCTTGCTGGCACCCCGTGATTCCCTATCTTACCAATGAGCTGCCGAAGGCGCAGATCGCCGCGTTGCGGTCGGCGGAGAAAGTTCCACTGGTCTACACCAACGTGGCGCTGAAAAACTGGAAGAGTTTTGTGCAGCTGCAGACTTCTGGTGTCTCCGCGCCCGGATGCTACTTTACCGAGTTTGGTCTTGATCATCGGGTAAGTATTGGCAACTATCGCTGCACGACGAAGCCGGAGGAGCCGATCGTACTGACCATGGCGCGCTATCCCTGCCAGCCTGGATTGCCGGCGCGGGCCCAGCACCGTGCGGGAAGAGCAAATCTTTATGCAACTTCGTTTGAGACCTTCGAGAGAAATATCAGGGAGCAGCTTGCCCGCAGCATGGGCGCCGGCGGCTTGGATCCTGCGCAGGACATCGCCGCCATCACGGTCAATCGGTGGCCGCACGGATATGCTTATCAATACAACTCGCTATGGGATCCATTCTGGTTGGAGGGCGGTCCGTTGCCGTGTGTTGAGGCACGCAAACCGTTTGGACGTATTGCGATTGCGAATGCCGATGCTGACGCTTATGCGTACACCGACTGTGCCATTAACCAGGCCTACCGGGCGGTGAACGACCTCAAGGTTGCGGCGAGCTGATTGCATTCTCGGTGCCGTTGTTCATTGGCACCTCAGCGAAGCGTGGCGGGCAGCAACTGCAGATCCCTCCACTGCGCTACGCTCCGGTCGGGATGACAAAGGGGAGGTCGGTTACCTTTCGGAAGGTTAGCGACTTGGAGGGACAGCGTTCGGAACGGCTACTTTGCGAAGACTGCGGATCCCTCCACTGCGCTACGCTCCGGTCGGGATGACAAAGGGGCGGGCGGTTACTTTTTGGAAGGTTAGCGACTTGGAGGGACGGAATCGGGAGCGGTTACTCCGCGAAGACTGCAGATCCCTCCACTCCGCTACGCTCCGGTCGGGATGACAAAGGGGAGGGCGGTTTACCTTTCGGAAGGTTAGCGACTTGGATGGACAGCGTTCGGAACGGCTACTTTGCGAAGACTGCGGATTCCTCCACTACACTTCACCGCCGCAACAATCAGATACAGCCGCAGCTCGACCTCTCGCGACCGCCTGACGCCTACGGCAAGTAGAAGACTTCGCGCAGCATGGGAAAACGCTCGCCGGGATGCAGGGGGTCGAGCGGGGCAAAATAGGGAGCCATCGCCTGCTGCCAGCGGGTATTGACCGGATCGGCTTCCATGCGCGCCCAGGTCTGGTCGAAATTCTCCACCTGCATGGTCAGGATGAGAAGCTGGTCGCGGCGGAAGATGGAGTACTCGGAGATACCGGCGCGCTTGAGCAGCGCCAGCATCTCCGGCCATACCTCGGTGTGGGCTTTGTCATACGCCTCTTCCATACCGGGGCGTAAACGTAGAAGGAACGCGACCCTTTGCATTACTCCGGTTGGGGAACGAGGCGAAGGTAGGGTTTGGGCGATTTCCATCCGCCGGCATATTGCAGCTTGGCTTCTTCATCCGTGACCGAAGGCAGAATGATGACATCGTCGCCCTGCTTCCAGTTCGCCGGAGTGGCCACCTTGTGCCTGGCGGTCAACTGCATCGAATCGATGACCCGCAGCAGTTCTGGAAAGTTGCGGCCGGTGGTCATGGGATAGCTGAGGTGGAGCTTGATCTTCTTGTCGGGACCGATGATGAAGACGGTGCGCACGGTGGCATTGTTGGCGGCGGTGCGGCCTTCTGACGTCTCCCCTGAATCGGCGGGCAACATGTCGTACAGCTTGGCCACCTTGAGCTCGGTGTCCCCAATCATGGGGTAGTTCACCTTGTAGCCGCCAGTCTCTTCAATATCGGCGGCCCATTTTCCGTGGCTGCTAACCGGGTCGACGCTGAGGCCAATCACCTTGGTGTTGCGCTTGCGGAATTCGTGCTCCAGGCCGGCTACGCTCCCCAATTCCGTGGTGCAAACCGGGGTAAAGTCCTTGGGGTGGGAAAAAAGAATGGCCCAACCGTCGCCGATCCACTCGTGAAAACGGATCGTACCCTGGGTCGTTTCGGCAGTAAAATCTGGAGCTGTGTCATTGATTCTGAGGGACATGCTGCGTCTCCTGCTTTCTGGCTCTTTATACTCAACCCTCATTTTATCAGGCAGAGCCGCGTGCTCAGGCCCGGCGGGAGAGCGCCAGTCTACGTCTGGACGTTACTTCCAGCTAGAGGCGCAAGGGCGAACTACTCGTGAGTGCCCTTGTCAGGCGATGGATTATTCGTTTGCGCTGCCAGAACAGGGATACGGAGTTTCTGACCTGTTTCGATGTGATCAGGATCGCTCAGGCGAGGGTTGAGCTGCTGAATTTGTCGCAAGATCTGGGCCGTGCAATTGCCAAATTTTTCGGTACAGATACCCAGCAGGGTCTGCCCAGGAGTCACGTTCACCAAATCCGCAGAATCGGTCCACTCCGGGGTTCTCTCTGCACTGAATAGTGGTGAAGTATGGGCGAGGGCAAGGGACACTGGTGTGTTTGTCTGCGCGACGGCCGGCTGGTCCGCCGGCAGAGCGACCCGCGGCTCCGGTTCCGCAGAGGGTATTGGCGCAGGCGTGTCGACGGTTGCCGAAAGCGGTGGCTCGGAGGCCATCGAGACAGGCGGCTCGGAAGCGGTTGGGGTCGAGGCGGGGGGCACGTAAACCGCGGCTGCGGGCTGCGCGGAGGCAGGTTGAACCAGCCATTGACGTGCCGCTAACAGGGCCACGCCGGCGGCCAGCAGGATTACGGCCGCGACAGCCACCTTCGGAAGCCACTTTGCAGACACGGAGGCAGGCTTCGGATGGGAGTAACTTGAGACCGCCCTGAGGGTAACCTTCTCCTGCGCGGGCAGAGGGTGCGAGAACCTTGGCCGCAACTGCCCAACATCCAGATCAGACGTGACCTGGCGAACGATATCGCGATCGATTGGTTTCTGCTGCAGAGCAGATCCCAACGACAAGGCATTGAAGCAAAGGTTGTTGATATTACGGGGAATACCCTCGCTCGATTGAGCGATGAGGGCCAGCGCGTCTTTAGTAAACAGCGGCATATCGGAGGCATATCCGGCTACCCGCAGCCGATGCGCTATATAGAGCGTTGTCTCTTCCGGAGTGAAGGGATTCAGACGGGCGAATATGGAAACCCGCTGCCGTAATTGCACCAATTCCGGTGAGCCCATGTTCTCTGCGAGTTGCGGCTGGCCGGCCAGAATGATCTGGATCAGCTTATCGCTGGCGGTCTCAAAATTCGACAACATACGCACCAGCTCGAGAACAGAGTCATCGAGATTTTGCGCCTCGTCGATGACCAACACCACCCTCTTGCCCGCGCTGTACTGCTCGGCCAGGAGATTCTTGAGCTTGATTTGCATTTCCACCAGGCTTCCCCGCATCTCGACAGCGCCGAGCCCGGAGAGAAGAGCGCGCAGAAGATCCAGAGGAGTGGAGATGGTTTGAAACAGAAATACCAGACGGGCTCTCTCCCGGAGAATACCCAGGGTTTGAAAGAGCAGTGTGGTCTTGCCTAATCCCGGCCTTGCGATCAGCGCGACAAATCCGCATCCGGACTCAATACCGTAGATGACTGAGCTAAGGGCTTCTTTCTGCGTTGGGGTCTGAAAGAGATAGCGGGAATCGGGTGTGACGCCGAAAGGCTGTTCCTGCAGCTTGTAGTATTCAAGGGGGGTCATGGGGACGGGTCCTCTTTTCCACCGCCGGACCTAAGCGGTGGAAACTTTGAAGCTGTTTCGCGAAGCACTCCCCTTGGGTATGCCGGAAGCGTAGCACCAGCTTAGGTGGCCTCGGGGGAAGCGCGTGCGCGTATGTGGGGGCCCCTCGCATTGGACCGCGCAAATGTTCTTTGCACAGTCCAACCGTCGTACGGACGAGTCGCGGTAAAAATCGTTAAGGTCGCCGTTCTGCTTCCAGTGCGCTCTGCGGGCTCCCATCCGCAAACCCTTGGCGGGAGCAGCGATCACCAGGATCGAGGCTGCAACTACTTGTCGACCGTAACCGAACCTCGTCAGAATAGCACGGGCTCGCCCTGTGGAATTGTTGTACCTTTGCGACCGGTACAGTATGCACGTTTCATGCGATAAAAGCGCGTGCAGACCGCCAAGATAAAGTTCGTTTAATTACTAAAGTGTCTTACTGTGGAAACTGTGTTTCCTCTCCTGCTGCTGATCCCGCCCTTCGCATAGAGCGCGAAGGATGGGGCACCCGGACTTTTGTGAAAGAAATGGAGCGCGCAGTATTTCCTGGTGTCCAAACGGATCTTCCTGATGGGAGAGCTAACTTGACTTATCTGACGCGCCTATAAGTAGACCCATTGCTTGAAGCTTGGATCGCAGTACATCCCAATCGCCTTTTTGAGGAACCAGCCGCAGACGGACGAGCGCGTAACCACCAGATCGGCGAATGCTTCGCGCGGACGGCAATATCGCTCAAGGAGTGCCGAACATCCGCCGACAAAGACAATGTATTTCTGACCAACACCGATTTCGTACTCTAGCAGAAAAGCCCTCATGACCGCTGATAGGGATTCGCGCATAAATGTGGAGTGGTTCAGCTGCACATCGATGTAGGTCGTACCGTTTCGCCGCCATCCACTGAGGACGCTTAGCCAGGTGCCATCGTTCGATCTGAGGCCCATAGAAAACGCATCCGCGTGGGTGTGCAAGATTTTTCGCAGGCCTTCAAAGTACCACATGGACCTGGTGGGCAAGGAGGACTTGGGGCGTAAATAGCACATCGCCTCGAATGCCTGCTCGGGCGCGAGGCTGGGGAAGAAGTCTGGCCGCAGGGTATCTTCGAGCTGGCGCCGTTTTGTCCTGAGGCTTCTTCGGGTGCGTTGTCCGAAGGTCGCGAGCATTTCCGGGTAAGTTTCCGCCAGCACCAGCCGGTGCTGTACGGTCCGCTCGATCAGCTTACTGCCTAGACCGGAGGTCTCGAAATCGACCAAAAGCGCGGTTCTTGAGGTTTTGACTCGGAGTCGCACGGTGTGAAATTTCTTTTCCACGTTGACCAGCTCTTCGATGGCGCGCCGAAGAAAGACCTCCCGCTCGTGAGCTGGGGCAATCAAGAGACCGTCTCCCATAGGGTCTCCGCCACAGGCGAGCCCCGAACCGACCCCTACAAAGCACACCTGGTGGAAGAAGGCTGCTGCGACCAGCTGCGACTCGGCGCGAAAGACCAGGACCATGGGACGGCGGTTGCGGGGATCTTTCGAGGTGAGGAAATAGTCGATATCGGTGGTGATGTCGTCTTGCTGATGGCAACGTAAGCGCAGTTGGTCGAGTTCATGCCTGATGGATAGGATCGGCCCGGCGCCGCTGAGCACATCTGTTGAGAAGTGGGCGGCTGAGGGGGCGGCAGAACCAAGGGCCAGCAAAATAGGTGGATCCATGCGCTGAGGTAGCTCAGCAGCGGAGGCGTTCGATAGGGCAGGGCTGAAATGCATGCGGTCCCTTCCAGTACTCGCAGTTCAGGCGATGCTTTCACGGCCTGTGTTGGCGATGGATTGAGCCGTGACGCCAGAAGTATAGGATCCCCCGGAGGGGGGCGGGAATTGCGCTTCTGTGGGAAGGTGATGGTTGCCTATGTGTAGGGCCGCCGGGAGGGAGGGCGTTGGTTTGGGGTAAGTAATAGAACCGGTGGGGGTTCCGGATCAGTCGTTAGCCGCTTGTGAGTATTTCAAGCTACCCTGCGGGAACGGTTTCACCACCCCTAGACCGGGGGCGGAATGAGACTGAGCTGCAGTAGGAGCAGGGCGATGAGAGAATGCCAAGGCAGCAAGGCCAAGTCGATCTTCGACCTTGAGCTTGGTGAATACCGCGGTCAGGTGGTGCCACACCGTGGACT
>Ga0302326_10006198_pt1 | contig 26902 bp, 21 predicted proteins | sample Palsa_T0_3_FD_202264 | JGI IMG/M metagenome (GOLD analysis project Ga0302326, IMG submission 202264) | Peat permafrost microbial communities from Stordalen Mire near Abisko, Sweden - Palsa_T0_3 | ecosystem: Environmental > Terrestrial > Soil > Palsa > Peat permafrost | place: Sweden: Abisko... | reverse complement strand
CAGGACGATTTCGGCGATGGTGCCTACGCGCATCGGTGGCCCCCAGGTGCCCGCACCACTGGAAACGTAAATTTGCATGTCGCCAACACGCTGCAAGCCGTAGGCGTAGGCCCGGTATATTCTTTTCACCGCCCAGGTGAACGGCAAAAATTGTCCGCGGTGAGTGTGGCCGGACACTTGGAGGGAGATGCCTTCGGCGGCGGCAGCCTCGCGCTGGTCTGGCGTGTGCGTAATCAAGATGCTGGGCCGGGTACGATCGGGAGCGCTTTTCCTCAGAATGGCGCGAAGGCGATCGACGTCATGAGACTCGCCGAAATGTACTCCTACCAACTGCACCCCATCGAGATCGATCCCTTCGTTATTCAGAACTCGCACCCCGGCGCGCGCGACGGCAGAAATGTACTGGGTGCGGTCGCGAAACTCCTCGTGGTTGCCGGTGACGTAGTAGCTTCCCAGGGGCGGCGACCACACGGTCCAGGCCTGGGCGAGTTGTTCGACATTTGTCTTGGTACCGTCGAAGAGATCGCCGGCAATGAAGACGGCGGCGGGCTGCTGCGCGGCGAGGGCGCGAATAATCCTGCGAATGAAGGGCAAATTGCGCACGTGGCCGAGGTGCGTGTCACTCACTAATGCGACGGTGCGTCCACGCCATGATGCGGGTAAATTCGGCAGATGCACCGCCACGCGAGTGATGCGCGGGGAGGCCGCGTTGATTAAGCCGTACAGGCTCAGGAGCAAAGCCAAACCGAAGAAGGCCATTCCGAACGGTCGCCGGGGCACGTGCCCAGCGATGGCTGCGGCGGCGCCATAGAAAATCCAGCACGCGCAGGCGCAGAAGAACAAATAATTGAAAACGCCGAGCCACACGGCCGAGACGGCATAGAAGATCCGCGTTGCAAAATCCGCATTCCAGAAGGCCAACAGCGAGGCACACACAAAGCTGACGGATGCGACAACGAAGAATACCCGCACACCGCCAATCGCGTGCGCCGGAACGAGCCGGAAGCTGACCAACGTGCGATAGACCGCCCAGTGCGCCAGTAGCAAAATCAATTGGATTACAACGACAACCGTGGCGATTCGCGCTCGCATTCAGCGGATTCCTGGCAGCGCGGACTTCGAGCGGACGGCGGCTGGACGAAACGCAGTGTCCTGAGGTTTTCGGCCCAAGGATTAGATTAACACGACTGGCGCGCGGGAGCGCGCCGGGAGCGCTACAGGGCGCGCTCCCAGGTTTCCCCGGTAACGTCCTGTCCCCACTCCTTGTGACGTTCCCGGCGAATCATTTGGAAGCCGGTAGTCTGGTAGATGTGATGGGCGGCGTCGAGCCCGGTCTGGGTCCACAACATCATTTTCGAATAGCCGGCGTGGCGCGCGAAGCGCAGGCACTCGTTCACCAGGCGCGCGCCGATACCCAGGCCGCGCGCAGTGGGTTCCACCAGCAATAGCCGCAGCTGCGCCACCGTTTCGGAGCGCTTGACGACCAATACTGAACCCACTGGTTCCAGATTTTTTTCAGCGATCCAGCAATGCTCCCACTTGGGCTGGAAGTTGCGCACAAACGCGGCCACGATTTCGGCCACCAGGCCCTCGAAGCGCTGGCTATAGCCGTACTCCTGCGCGTATAGCGTACCGTGACGCTCGATCACCCAGCCCATGTCGCCCACGCGCGGCGAACGCAATATGCACGAAACTGGCGCCGGCGAGGGCCCCTCCGGGGGCGCATGCAGGAGATGCTCGATGGTGTGCATCGCATTCACCAGATGGTGTTGATCGCCTACCTGCATCTCGGCGAGCATCGCTCCCACTTCGTGGTGCGAGCGCGTATCGATCGGCGCGAACACGACTCTTCCGCGGTGGGTAAGGGATAGCAATTCGCGGCGGCGATCAGCGCCGGAAGTGACTCCCGCAACCAAGCCGCGTTTGCGAAAACCTTGCAGAATCCGGCTGAGGTAGCCGGGGTCCAGGTCGAGTTCCCTCACCAGTTCAGCCGCGGTGGTTTGGCGGCGATGGGCCAGCTCGAAAAGAACGCGGGCCTGCGTGAGTGAAAACGGACTGTGATAAACGCTGCTACCGAGCACGCCGATCTTGCGGGTGTAAAAGCGGTTGAACCGGCGGACGGCGTCGATGCGTTGGTTTCGAGATTCGTGGGTAGGCATGGTGAAAGGGCGTCCACAAGCATTTTGGGCAAAATAGTTGACGGAGTCAAGTAATTCCGTTTTGGAATTGCGGGCGTATCGTACTGACGCACAACCACTAAGCGTCACGCCGCCCTATTTATCGGACCTTTACTCTGTGTTAATGCATCTAATCAACAAATCCGATAAGGATAAGTGGCAAAGCATTGTTAGTATGAGTACGGGAGGACATCTATCCCCATGACTGGAAATACTAAGAAGCATTACCTATTTGCGAGCGATTTTGACAAAACCCTGACATTCAACGATTCCGGTTACGTTCTCAGCGAGATCGTCGGAATTCCTACCTCCGAATTCGAACGTAAAGCCGAAGGCATGGCCAAGATCAACTTGGTGCAGCAAGGCGCGGAGCTTGCTTACCTGCTGTTGCACGATCCCGAATTCCGCGGACGGGTGCGCCAGGAACATCTCTATGAAACGGGCAAGCGGATTCGCCTGAAGCAAGACATTCGCGTGTTGTACGACATCCTGGATCACGGCATTGCCGGTTATTGTTTCGATTTTTCGATACTTTCGGCGGCGCCGGTGGAAATCGTGCGTTCCGCGCTGGAAGGCATCGTACCGGAGGACCACATCCACGGGACGGAATTCGAATACACCAGCTCGGGAGAAATCGAGAAGATCGTGCGGGTGACGGCAGGATACGGAAAGGTAGCGGTTCTGGACAAACTGCAAGCGAGCCTGCAATTGGGAGCGGATCAGATCGTCTACGCCGGCGACGGCAGCTCCGACATTCACGTGATGCTGCACGTGAATTCACGCGAAGGATTTACCATCGCGGTTTCCGAATCCACCCAACTGGCGCACATCGCCAAGCGCACCGTGCTGGGCGACAATGCCAACGTGGTGCTGGTGCCGATCCTCGAGAATATCGTGGGCTGGCAGCGTCCCCAGATTCGCGATTTCCTAAAGTCCTACGGCTTCCTGATTCAGGAGTGGGACCGGACGCGCACCGACTGGCTCACCCTGCGTCCGATGAACGTGAGTGCGCCGCAAACGGTGAGCGTGCAGTAACCGCCCTGCGTTCCGAAATCAATCCTTCAAAGCGTTAGCCAGTTCATCGTGCACCACCAGCCCGCCGTTGTAGTGGATGTATTTCAGCTTTCGAAACCGGTTCATGAAAAAATTAATGCGCGAGCGGGTGGTGCCGACCATCTCCGCCAAGGTGTCCTGTCCGATCTTGGACAGCACCGGCGCGCTGTCATCGCCCGATTTCCCGTGGCGGGCGAGAAGCAGCAGGATACGCGCTAGGCGCTTTTCGCTGGAATTCATGAAGTGATCGATCAAGTCCTGTTCGATGCGTTGATTGCGGGCGAGCAGGTGATGGATGAACAAGGCGGAGACGGTGTCTTCTTCCTCGATCAGGCGTTCCATGATCTTGCGCTTGATGGCGGCGACGGTGGTGGGCACCAACGCCACCGCCGAGGTGAGATGGTTGAGATTCCCGCTCATACAACTCTCACCGAAAAACTCACCGGCGCCGACGATGCCTAGAACCGCGGACCGGCCGCGCTCGGAAACGACGTGAAGTTTGATCAGGCCTTTCTCGATGTAGTGAATATCGCTGCATTTGTCGCCCTGCGCGATGATGGTATCGCCTGCCTGGTACTCGGAGATCTTCGCCGATTGCGCCGAGGGAGGGAAAACTTCGCGCAATTTGAAGGAGCCCGTTTTTTTCCTTTTGTCCGCCAAGTTGAATTACCACCCGTGAGGTTAGATTTGGAAACGTGGAGGGAGCGCGCGGCTGTCCGAAGCTGACCCGTCCCCCCTCGGGTCTATTTATTTGGCGCTATCTTTTTACTGGGCGCGATACCTGTTCGTCTGTTCAAAATTGAACAGACAAACTATTTCGTCCAACCCTACACTCCCGAACTGGACCCGCCCTCTCATACTTACCGGGCCCCAGAGCACTGACCCCAAGCGGCCTTGCGCCGGGAGAATCGAATCGCGGCGTCCTCGCCGGAGAGAATATGAGTCTGGGATTCGATATTTTCAAAAAACAAATGGACGGAAATCCCGTCTGGGTGACCCAGGTCCCCACCTTGCGCGAAGCTCGGGAGAAACTCGCCGCGTTGGTCGATTCCTCGCCCGGTGAATTTTTCGCACGTGACGCCGTGACCGGCGAAGTGGCCGTCTCCCATGGCCGCCCGGAAAACCGGTATGCCGAAAATTCCTGAGTGCTGGGCCTCGAACCGGGCCGCTTGCTAAATGGAATCGTGTATGGGGATATGGGTCCCGCGACTTAACATCTGCTACCCGTGCACGAGGCCTTGCAGACGGTGAATACCGAGCAATGGGTAATGTTGGCCCGGGCGGTGTCGCGTCTCTACACGAGAGTCGCGGCTCCTACACGGGCTTTGTGGCGGACCACTCGCTAGACGCCGGAAACGCTGGCGCCCACAAGCGGAGTGTTGAAAGCCGCAGGCGAGCCGCCGGGCCCTGCGGGTGTGGCTCTCAGTGAGAAGTCGACGCCGCGCTTAGCATTTTCATCGATGGTTCGCTGTACGTCGAAGTCGCGCATGTCGATGGTGTTTTCCCCGCCGTTCAACACCGTGTAGTGAATCTGATTGTTGGCCACCCAATAATCGTTTGCCGCGAACATCAGGCCGTCTTTCCGATAAAGGTAGACGATTTGGCCCGCGCCGGAATTGTCTGGCGCTTGCGGCCGGGTAACATACGGGGTCGAATCCTGCGCCGGTGCCTGTTGGGACTGCGCGTTCAAATCCGGCGCCGAATACGATCCGCCGTTGCCGCCATTATCGCTGGTGTAACCATCAATCTGGTACGAACTCGCCGGCGAGTAGCCTGGAGAATAGTAGCTGCCAGGGCAGCCCCATCCCCAGAACGGATCGCAGCCGTAGTACGCGGGCCAGAAGTACGGATTGTAGCCGAACCCACCCCAGCCCCATCCCCATCCGAAGCCCAGTCCAAATCCCCAGCCAAAGCCCCAACCTCCACCCCACCCATATCGGTACGGGTAGCCGAAGCCAGCGCCGAAGCCGTAGCCGCGTCCGTAACCGTAGCCACGACTGTACGGGCCGAAGGCAGTTCCGAGGCGCGCATTACCGTAATTGGAGGCCAGCAGGTGCGAGCCGCCAGCGGTGCGAGCCAGATTGTGTGTGGCCGCGATCGAACGATTCGAAGATGCCGTAGCGCGGGACGCGTTGGACGCACCAGCGAACGACCGCGACTGGCCGACGCGGTTGGCGGCGCCTGCGTTGTGCGAGGCTGCAGAATTCGCGCCATTACCAAACGAGTGCCAGCCACTTGGGTTGCCATTCGCGGCGCGCGACGCCATGGATGCACCGGCGCGGTTGCCGCCGCTGTACGCGGCGCTGCCGCGATAACCACCGGCGGAATATCCGCCGCGGTTCGCATTTCCGTATGCGCCGCCGCGAGCATAAGCGCCAGGTGCGCCGCCACGGTAGCTGCCTCCGCCACGATATGCTCCGCCACCACCGCCGGCCCGATAGCCGCCCCCAGCACTACGGGCAGCACCGCCACCGCCGCCATGGAAACCGCCTCCGCCGCCACCATGAGAACCCCCGCCGCCTCCGCCGTGGCCGCCGCCACCGTGTTGCGCGAAAGCAGGCTTGGGCGCAAGAGACAACGCTAGCGCCGCGACCGACACAAACAGGATTCTTGAGAGGGTGGATATTCTCATTTTAGGCTCCCGTAGCTATTCCGAACCGCCTAGTCATCTTATAACATTGGATTCAGTTGGACCCAAGTTGGTTGTGAGGCCACGTATCCCGAGATTGGTACTAGTGGTTCTACTTCGTCAGAGCGGGAAGACCGGATTGGACTGGCGGACGGTAAGAAGTTCCGCGGACGAGGGACGAGGGCGTAGAATTGGAGCGGTTTGCGTAGTTGCTTTTCGGCGCTCACGGCGGCGCACGCGTTTTCAGTGTTAATTGGAAAGGATTACCACGCTGTACTTTCAGCCGCATACGCTCGCGGAAGCTACCGACGCTCTGACCAAGTCGGGAGGGCAGATTTTGGCCGGCGGCACCGACTTCTACCCCGCACTGGGAGACCGGCCGGTTACTTGGCCGGTGATCGATATTTCGCGGGTGGCGCAGCTGCGCGGGATTCAGACGGAAGCGGAGGCGATCGTCATCGGGGGCGGCGCCACGTGGAGCGAGATCGTGCGGCATCCGTTGCCGCATTGTTTCGACGCGTTGAAGGCTGCGGCGCGAGAAATCGGCGGGATACAAATTCAGAACCGGGGAACGATTGCGGGAAACCTGTGCAACGCTTCGCCCGCAGCGGACAGCGTGCCGCCGCTTTTGGCGTTGGATGCGCGCGTCGAACTCGTGTCGTCGGCGGGGACGCGGCGCCTGGCGCTGGACGATTTCATTCTGGGCAACCGGAAAACGGCGCTGCGCGGGGACGAGATTCTGGCGCGGGTGGTGGTCCCGGTTTCACCGCGAGCTGCGAATGCCCGCGCGGCTTTTTTGAAGTTGGGCGCGCGGAAATATTTGGTGATCTCGATATCGATGGTAGCGGCGGTGGTGGAGCTCGACGAAACCGGATGCGTGGCGGAAGCGCGTGTGGCGGTGGGTTCGTGCTCGGCAAAAGCGCAGCGGCTGGCGGAGCTCGAACGGGAATTGCGTGGAGCGCGTGCGGGGCCGGGGATTGGCGCGAAGGTGCGAAGTGAACATCTGCGGCGCCTTTCGCCCATCGACGATCTGCGCGCGACGGCCGAGTACCGGCGGGACGCGTCGTTGACACTGGTGCAGCGCGCGCTGGAAATTTGTTGCGCGGGAGTGAGCTGAATCATGGCGGTGACACTCTCCACGGGGTGCGGCGGGAGCGCGCAGGACGGCGCGAACGAATTTCATTTTCGCGTGAACGGTGAGGGTGTGTCCGTGGCGGTGTTTCCCACGCAACGCTTATCGAAAGTGTTGCGCGAAAATCTGGGGTTGACCGGGACGAAGGTAGGTTGCGATGCGGGCGACTGCGGAGCTTGCACGGTATTGCTCGGCGGTCAGCCGGTTTGCGCATGCCTGGTGGCCGTGGCCCAGGTGGATGGCTGCGACGTGACCACGATCGAAGGTGTTGCGGCGGGCGGTCCGTTGCTGGGCGGGGTGCAAAACGCGTTTTTGCGCCACGGAGCAGCGCAGTGCGGCGCCTGCACGCCCGGGATGGTGATGGCGGTTACGGCGTTGCTGGAACGGAATGAGTCGCCGAGCGAGAACGAAGTGATGGACGCGATTGGCGGCGTGCTGTGCCGATGCACCGGGTACCGCAAGATCGTCCAGGCGGCGTTGGATGTGAATGGCTTTGGCGGTGTCAATGGGGTGGTGGAAATCGCAGCGCCGGCGGCCGGTGAGGCGATTGGGAAGCGGCTGGTGCGGCTGGATGGAAAGCAAAAAGTCACCGGCACGGAGATTTTCGGCGCGGACGAAACGCCGGCCGGGTCGCTGGCGGCGAGGGTGATTCGTAGTCCATTTGACCGCGCACGATTTCAATTCGGTGATATCGATGAGTTCGTCCGGACGCATGCGGGGATTGCCGGTGTTTTTACCGCGAAAGATATTCCGGGGAAGAATTGTTTTGGAGTGATCGCGATATATGCGGACCAACCGGTGTTCGCCGAATTGGAAACGCGCTTTCGGGGCGAGGCGGTAGCGTGCGTGGTGGGAGAGCCGGAGGTGCTGGAAGCGCTGGGAGATCTGAAAACGTTTCCGGTGACCTGGGAGGAACTGCCGGCGCTCAAGAGCGTCGACGCGGCGGAGACGGAAAATGCCGCGCTGATTCATTCCCACCGGCCGGGCAACGTGCTGGTGCGGGGTCGTGTGGCGTGCGGGGACGTGACCGCTGCGCTGGCGGAAGCGGAGTTCGAAGCGGCGGGCGAATTCGAATCCGGCTTCGTGGAACATGCATACATCGAACCGGAAGCGGGGTTCGCGCGGCGGGTGGGCGACACGATCGAAGTGCAAGCGTGTACCCAGGCGCCGTACATGGATCGCGCAGACCTGGCCGCGATTCTGGCGCTGGCGCCGGAGGCGGTGCGGGTGATTCCCACCGCGGTCGGCGGCGGATTCGGATCGAAGCTGGATCTTTCGATGCAGCCGTTTGTAGCGCTGGCGGCGTGGCGCCTGCGGCGTCCGGTGCGCATGGTGTACTCACGGACGGAGTCGATGATGTCCACTACCAAGCGCCATCCTTCGCGCATTCGCGCGCGGGTGGCGGCGGACCGCCGCGGAAAGCTGACCGCAATGGATTTTTCGGCGGATTTCAACACCGGAGCGTACTCGTCGTGGGGGCCGACGGTGGCGGCGCGCGTTCCCATACACGCTTCGGGACCCTACCGCATTCCGCATTACCGCGCGGAGACCCGCGCGGTGCACACCAACCTGGTTCCGGCGGGCGCCTTTCGCGGATTTGGAGTGCCGCAGACGGCGCTCGCGCAGGAACAGCTTTTTGATGAGCTGGCCAATCGCGTGGGAATGGATCGTCTGGAATTTCGAATCTTAAACGCGCTCGACGCGGGCACGCCGACGGTCACCGGCCAGGTGCTTGGCGATGGCGTAGGCATCCGCGCGTGCTTTGAGGCGCTGCAGCCGCGATGGACGGCGGCGGGCGATGAAGCGAAGAAATACAACGCGGAGAATCGGGGACCTTTGCGGCGCGGTATCGGCGTTGCGGGAGTGTGGTACGGCTGCGGGAATACTTCCCTCCCCAATCCATCCACGGTGCGCGTGGGATTGAAAGCCGATGGGCGCATTGCGATGCATCAGGGCGCAGTGGACATCGGACAAGGCAGCGCCACAGTGATTCCGCAGATTTGCGCCGACGCATTGGGAGTGCCGATCGATCGCTTTGATTTTATTTCCGGCGACACTTCCCTCTCGCCGGATTGTGGGAAGACTTCGGCGTCACGGCAGACTTTTGTGAGCGGCAAAGCGGCGAGCATGGCCGGAATAGAATTGCGGCGGGCGATCCTGCAATTGGCCGGCGGGTGCGAGTGCGCGCGGTTTACGCTGGGCGACGGCTGCGTAACGATCGTGGACGGACAAAAGCGGCGATGCATTTCGTTGCGCGAGTTGCCGCTGGACGCGAATGGTTACGTCGCCACGGGCGAAGCTACTTTCGATCCACCAACGAAGAAGCTGGACGAAGACGGCCAGGGAATTCCGTACGCGGTGTACGGCTTCGGAGCGCAAATGGCCGAGGTAAGCGTGGACATGGAGTTGGGTACGGTGAAGGTGCTGCGGATTACGGCGGCGCACGACGTGGGCCGGGCCATCAACCCGACGCTGGTCGAGGGACAGATTGAGGGCGGGATCGCGCAGGGCCTGGGGATGGCGCTGATGGAAGAATTCTTCCCCGGACGAGGCGAGAACCTGCACGACTACCTGATTCCCACGGTGGGAGATATTCCGCCGATTGAATCGATCCTGATCGAGGACCCTTCCAGCGTGGGTCCGTCGGGCGCGAAAGGAATTGGCGAGCATTCCATGGTGGCTACGGCCCCAGCAATCCTGAACGCGATTTACGATGCGGCAGGCGTGCGCGTTCACAAAGTCCCAGCGACTCCGGCCCGGGTCCGCGCCGCAATCCTGGCCGCCGCTGCGACGAAACCCGAGCCCGGTCAAAACAGGGATTAAGGGTGGGGCGACGCTACGCACCCCATCTCCACAGGAATTATCCATTGATCGCCGCATTAGGTGAGTTCAGACTCCGAGACGCGGCGCGGCGCAGCGTAGATTCTCTCTTGGATATCAAGCAAATTTATCGACGCTGGCAGGGGTCGGCAGTGCAGAGACATGGGCCCCATCGTAGTTTTGAGTGGGTGCTGAGCGAAGCGAAGTAGCTGCCCCAGGTGTCGATTTCACACCTGGGTTCTCTACGTTTTTGACTCGGCCTTGTTTGTGTACCGCCCTCGACAATCGGAAAATACCGATCGGGCACCTATGGGGATTAGAAAGCGACGTTGCGAAGCCGTGGCCCCGACAATCGTGTCGGAGAAAATCCAATCCAGGCATCTGTGGGGATTAGAAACGGGTGTATATGATTTTGGAGGAGATAGAAATTCCGAATCCCGGCAAAAACGCATTTTCACATGGCGCCGCATTCGGCTTCCATCGATCGATGTCGAAAACAACTGGCTACCTTGCCCCCGTTTCGACATCCGCCGTGGCCCCGACGCTCGGTTCGGCAAAAATCCAATCCAGGCACCTGGGGGGATTAGAAAACGGATGTATATGATTTTGGGGGAGATAAAAATTCCGAATCCCGGCAAAAACGCATTTTCGCAGGGCGCCGCGTTCGCCGCGCATTCGGCTTCCATTGATCGATGTCGGAACCAGCTGGCTACTTTGCCCCCCGTTTCGACATCCGCCGTGGCTCCGACGCTCGGTTCGGCAAAAATCCGATCCAGGCATCTGGGCGATTAGAAAAGGGATATATATGATTTTGAAGGAGACAAAAATTACGAACCCTGGCAAAAACGCATTTTCACATGGCGCGCCGCGTTCGCCTTCCTCGGGGGATATTCGTGGCTGAAGAAGCACTCCTGCCCGACGACGTAATTCGGTGCGACGCTTGCCCCGTCCTTTGCTACATCAAGGATGGGCGGACCGGCGCGTGCGACCGCTACGCAAACCACGCCGGGAAATTGGTTCGGCTCGATGCGCATGTGATTTTGGACCGGGCGCTGGAGCAGGGCGAACGGGTAGTCCCCTTCCTCGACGCGCACCGCGAGTGGGATGGCCGGATCGTCGCGGGGCCGGAGCAGTTCGTCACCGCGATCGGTGCGGGCACCACGTATCCGGACTACAAACCGGCGCCGTTTATTATTTCGTCGGAGGTGAACGGGATCGACATGGTGACCGTGGTCACCGAAGGAATTTTCAGTTACTGCGGGGTGAAACTGAAGATCGATACCGATCGCTTTCTGGGGCCGGAACAAAATTCGGTGCGGGTGGAAGGCGAGGCGGTGGGGCACGTGACCACCGCGGAATACGGCTCGCAGATGCTTTCTCTGGGCGGAGTGCTGCACCTCACCGGCGGAAGTTTGCGCGAAGGCCGCATTACCTGCGAGACGCTGCTCGCCCTGTGCAACGGCCGCCCGGTCGAGTTGAACATCGATGGAGGCGCGACGGTGCTAGTGCAGGCCGGACACGCGCCGGTGGTCAACGGCGTGAAGGAAGAGCGCATGCGGGTCGGGTGCGGCTCGGCGACCATCGGCATGTTCGCGATGCAGTGGATGGGGAAGATCGACGAAGTGGTGGTAGTGGACGATCACATCACCGGCGTGCTGTCTGAGCATCAAGCCGGAAAAATGCTGGGCGTACCTCCGACGGGAATCAAAATGAAAGGTCGCAGATCCACGCCAGGAAGATATTTTCGAGTGGCGGAGCCGGGAACGAATTGGGGCGGGACAAATATTTCGGATCCGCTCTCCATTCTGCATCCGTTCGATCCCAAAACCGCTAAGCCGGGAACACGGATGCTGATGGTCAGCACCACCGGCGAGCACGCCGCCTATTACGAGTTGGATGAAAATCTGCAGCCGGTAGAAATGCCGCTGCCTGCGGTGCTGCGGGAATCGGTGGCGCGTATCCAGGAAAACTGCGAGCCGGCAATGTGCACGGTGATGTTCATGGGCGGAGCCGGCGGATCGTTGCGCGCAGGGGTGACGGAAAATCCGGTGAAGCTGACGCGATCGGTGCGCGACACCTTGACGCGGGTGACGTGCGGGGGCGCGGAAGTTTACGTGTGGCCGGGCGGGGGCATCACCCTGATGGTGGAGGTGACGCGCTTGCCGCAGAATGCATTCGGGTACGTGCCGACGCCGGCGATTGTCGCGCCCATCGAATTTACGATGAAGCGCAGCGACTACGCCGCGCTCGGCGGATACATGGATCACGTGCGGACGTTGGAATCGATCGTGAACGGCGGAGAACAGCGTCACGTGGCGCCGAAACCGGAAAATCCCTGGCCGCTAGCGACTCCGGCGGCTAGCGACAAGGAACGGCAATGAGAGTGCCGCCGATGGTGCGCATGCTGCCGGATGGACGGCGTCTGCATCTCCACGATGGGCCGATCGATGCGATCGCCGAGGCGTTCGGTTCCCCGGAGGAAGTGCGCAAGGCTTACGATGCCGCGACGCGGCGATTTGCTACCGTGCTGGACGAACTTTGCGAGGAGCTCAGCTTACTGCGCCAGGATGCCGTGCATACCATTCCGCTCTTGCAGGGGCCTGTGGCCCAGCGAATGGCGGATGGAGTGGAGCCTTTTGCGTGGCGGATATTTATTACGCCGATGGCGGCGGTTGCCGGAGCTGTCGCCGAGGAATTACTCGAGGCGATGACCAGCACGGCTACGCTGACGCGAGCGTACGTGAACGACGGCGGAGACATTGCGTTGCAGCTCACACAGGGTGAGTCTTTCCGGGTGGGATTGGTGGAACGGCCCGAGCAGCCGTCGTTGCTGGGTACGGCGATTATTCCGGACTCTTCGCCAGTGCGCGGGATTGCAACCAGCGGGTGGCGCGGGCGGAGTTTTTCTCTGGGAATTGCGGACGCGGTGACCATCCTCGCGGATCGCGCGGCGGTTGCGGACGCGGCAGCCACAATTGTGGCCAACGGCGTGGATCTGCCGGGACATCCGGCGATCCTGCGGGTGCCGGCGCGGGAGATCGCGCCGGATAGCGACCTCGGCGAACGGTTGGTGACGCGCGGCGTGGGACCGCTGACCCCTGAGGAGATTGCCGAGGCGCTGGCTTGCGGCGAGGCGATTGCCGTTGAATTGATTGAGAGCGGCGTGATTCGAGCCGCGGCGCTGAATCTTTGCGGAGAAACTCGCATCGTGGGCAGCACGTCTGTCGCGGCAGCGGCAGCGGCGGGTGTGAAAACAATTGTAGCGGGTGGGAGTTCAGCGAATGCATGAAGTGAAAGTCCGGAAGATGGTGACGGTTGTCGAGTACGTTTATCACGAAGGCGGACCAGTGGCGGAAAAACCTCTGCGGCGCGGGGCGGCGCTGGCGGTGATCCACAATCCATTTGCCGGAAGATATTTTCCCGAGATCGCGGGATTCATGGACGACTTGAAACCGCTGGGACTCGCCATGGCGCAGTCGCTGGTGGCGGCGCTGGGCGGCGCGGTGAGCGACATCGAGGGCTACGGAAAGGGTGCGATCGTGGGTGCGGCGGGCGAGTTGGAACACGGGGCGCTATGGCATGCACCAGGCGGCTACGGAATGCGGGAAGTGCTGGGCGGCGCGAAGGCGATCGTGGCGTCGACGAAAAAAGTGGGTGGGCCCGGGACGCGGCTGGATGTGCCGATCACCCACATCAATGCGTCGTACGTGCGCAGCCACTTCGACGCCATGGAAGTAGGAATCGGGGATAGTCCGCGCGCGGATGAGATTCTGCTGGCGCTGGTGATGACCACCGGTCCACGAATTCATAACCGCGCGGGGGGATTGGCGGCGAGCGACATTCAAGGGAAGGATGGGCTGCGATGAGCGGAACTACCAGAGCAAAGATTCGGAAGATTGTGACGTTCGTGGAAGAGATTCACAGCGAGATGGGCCGCGGCGTCGTACCGCCGACGCGGCGCGCGGCGGCGGTGGCGGTAATCGAGAATCCATTCGCGGGGAAATACGTGCAGGACCTCTCGGAACTGATGGACATCGGCGAAGAGCTGGGCGAAATGCTTACCGAGCGCGCGGTGGCGTGTTTGGGTATTCCGGCGACAGCGGTGGAAAGTTACGGAAAAGCGGCTGCGGTGGGCGAAGACGGTGAACTCGAGCATGCCGCGGCGATTTTGCATCCGAAATTGGGCGCGCCGGTGCGGCGAGTTCTGGGAAAGGGAGCGGCGCTAATTCCGTCGGCGAAAAAGCGCGGAGGGATGGGCGTGCCGCTGGATATTCCGCTGGGGCACAAGGACGCCGCGTTTGTGCGCAGCCATTTCGATGCCATGGAAGTGCGCGTGCCGGATGCACCGCGAGCGCGCGAAATTGTGGTGGCGATCGCGGTGACGGACAGCGGCAGACCGTTGGCGCGGGTCGGCGGGTTGACCAAGGATCAGATCAAAGGTGAAGACGGGTTGCGGTGATCGGAATCAGGGTTTTACTACTTCCGGGACCGCCGTTGCGGGCGGGGTGTTGCGGCTGCGATGAGTGCTGATCGCGCCGTCGACGATCATCATTCCGATGCCGGGCAGATCGCCTAGCTGGATGCTATCGAGGAGCGTTTTCCCAGCGGAGTGCAGGGGGCGATCCAGCAGCACAAAAGTAGCGGCGCGTCCTGGCTCGATCAAACCAACGTCTAGCTTTCGCTCGCGGGCGGTGTTGCCGGTGGCGAAGCAAAATGCAATTTCAGCAGGGACGTTGCCTAGCGACGAGAGCATCGAAATCAGCCGCAGAATTCCTAGCGGCTGCACGCCCGACCCGGCTGGGGAATCCGTTCCCAGGATGATGCGTGTAAGTTGCTTGCGCTCGGCGGCGGTGCGCACGGTGAGCAGCGCGGCGCGCTCGTTTCCGTTGTGAACGATTTCCAATGAGCGGGCCGAGCGTTCGCAGAGTGCGATGATTTGATCGTCGGGGAGCGCGGTGTGTCCGCCGTTTACGTGGCCGATTACGTCGGTGTCGGCTTCGAGCACGATGTCCTTATCGATCAGGCCGGAGCCAGGAATGGACGGGCCGCCGGTGTGGATGGTGCTTTGGATTCCGTGTTTTCTAGCCCAGCCCACCATTTGGCGCGCGGTGGGACCGTCCTTCACGCTGCCCAATCCGATTTCGCCGAGCAGCGTGACGCCTGCTGCGGCCAGTTCTTTAAAATCCTCTTCGACCATTCCGTGTTCGACCACCGGCGCGCCGCCATGGATGTGCACGCCGCCGGGACGAAATGCAGAAAATGTGCGCTGCGCAAAAATCGCCATGGCTTTCACGCCAGTTACATCTTTTGGCCGGCCCGGAGTGTGCACTTCTCCAGCGGAGATCATGGTGGTGACTCCGCCGTGAAGGTAACTATCGATCCAGCCGATTTGATTTTGGCGCGGCGTCCAGTCTCCGGCAACAGGATGCACGTGGCTATCGATCAGGCCGGGAGCGAGAGCGGATCCCTTGGCGTCGATGATGGTGGTGGCGCCGGCCGGGTCGATGTCCTTCTCTTTGCCGACCGCGGTGATGCGGCCGTCGACGGAAAGGATCGTGTTGGCATCGCTGAGAGGGCTCTGCATGTCGCCGGTCAGCAGCAAGCCGATGTTGCGAATCAGTAAGCGGGAAGATTGTTTTGCGGCTGGGGCGGCATCCTGTGACATTGCTGCACCTCGATCTGGGTTGGGCATGGCTATTCTTTTCGTTCGCTAGTATACGAACGACGGGCCGGACTGCAAGGAAGTTGTGACCGCCTGATCCGGAACGTGAGCACTCGTCGCTCAACTGTGCGGCTACCTTATTAAATATTCTGCAATGTTTTGGCAACCGACTCTTGATTAGAACCAATTCATGAATTTCGTTTCGGATTTTGGCGATGATCTTCGATAAGGCCCGGGCGCCGAGGAGCTTGCGATTTCCTCTAACACTGCAACAAGTTCGACACGTATAATTATCTGGCGTGGGCGGAGCCGAGGGATCGCCGCGCTGGTTACCGCGAAGCGCGGCGCGTGTGGATGGGAATCGCGGACACGGCATCGCGGAGTTGGCGCAGGAGGAAGTGTGGCAGTGCGATCGAGGAAGGATGTCTACTACCGAATCGGGGAAGCTGCCCGGATCCTGGACATCAGCCGATCGTCGCTGCGCAACTGGGAGCGTATGGGGTTGCTCACGCCGGTCCGCAGCCAGGGACTTTACCGCCTGTACTCGCGCGCGGAGCTACAAAAACTAAGGCAGATCAAGTTCCTTCGCAATATCAAGCGCGTCAATCCGGCGGGCATTGCGGCCATGCTGCAAAAAGAAGCACCGGCCGCGCCGGGGGTTTCTGCCGTTGGAAAATCGAAAAAAGAAGGGCTGGGCGAAAATTTATCGCGGCTTCGCCGGCAGGCACATTTAACGCTCACCGCGGTGGCCAAGAGCACCGGCGTTTCGCCCAGCTTTTTGAGTGCGATCGAACGTGACACCGCCAATCCCTCCATTGCCACGCTGCAGAAATTGGCGCGGCTCTACGAAACCAACGTCCTTTCTTTCTTCGGCGAAGGGAGCAATGCCCCGCGGCTGGTGAAGCCGCGGGACCGCAAAGTGCTGACACCGAATCCGGGCGTGCGTATGGAATTGCTGGCGCTGGGAAAGACCAGCATGGAACCGCATTTGTTCCGGATCGCCCCGGGCGCCAGCAGCGGAGGAAGCTACGATCACGAGGGCGAAGAATTCATTTACGTAATGAAGGGCGCGCTGGAGATCTGGCTCGATGAAGTGGACCGCTACGAGATGACCGCGGGCGACAGTTTGTATTTCAACAGCTCGCAGGCCCATCGCTGGCGCAATACCGGGGACGAGGAAGCGATCCTGATGTGGATCAATACGCCGCCGACGTTTTAGCGCGAGCCCGCTGAGGCATGAACACCATGAAATGGAACGCCGCACGCGCGACAATTCTTGCGGTCTGCCTCCTGGCCGTCATGGCTCCGCGGGCGGCGTCGGCGCCTTGCGTGGATGCGGATTCGATACTGCGCGGCGGGCACATTGCCACGATGAATGCGGACCGGCCGATGGTGTCCGCGATGGCGATTCGCGACGGGAAAATTCAGGCGGTGGGAGACGGGAGCGAGCTGGACGGGTGCGTGAGCGCGCGCACCCAGGTCACCGATTTGCACGGGCAAACGGTGCTGCCGGGGTTGATCGACGTCCACACTCATTCCATGGAATGGGCCACCGGGGTTCTGCGCGGCCAGATCGACGTCACCTATCCGAACGTTCACTCGGTGAATGACATTGTGGCGCTGGTGCGAGCGCGAGTGGCGAAGACGCCGAAAGGCGCTTGGATCACCGGCGCGGGATGGGACGATGCGAAGCTCGCGGAACATCGCTACGTTACCCGCCAGGATCTGGATGCGGCGGCACCGGATAATCCGGTTTACCTCGAACACGTCAGCGGCCATTTGGCAGCTACCAACAGCGCGGCGCTGAAACTGGCAGGCGTCACGCGGGCGACGGCGGATCCAGTGGGCGGGGTAATCGAACGCGATTCGGCGGGCGAACCTACCGGCATATTGAAGGACACGGCGATGGATCTGGCCGTTAAACTGGCCCCGGCCGATCCGCCGGATGCGCCGATGCGCGCGGCCAAACTGATCTCCGAGACCGCATTGGCGCTCGGCCTGACCACCATTCACGACATTTTTATTTCTTCGGAGGAAATGCGCGGCTACCAGGAAGCGCTGGACCGGGGATGGCTGAAGCTTCGAGTACAAATGTCTCCGCGGATCGGAAGCATTGAAGACGCGCAGAAGCTGGCGGAGATGGGAGTACACACCGGCTTCGGCAACGATCGATTGAAATTCGGCGCGGCAAAAATGTTCGCAGACGGCGGGATGGGCGCGCGGACGATCGCGATCTATCCTCCCGGAGTTGCCGGTGAGCCCACGAATCTAGGCGTGCTGCGATGGAAGCCAGAGGCCATGCAGCGGGCCCATCTGATCGCGGCGCGCGCGGGGTGGAATCTCGAGACGCATGCGATCGGCGATCGGGCGATCGATGAGGTGCTGGACTCCTACGCCGACGTGATTCAGGAACTAAAACCCGCCGATCCGCGATATCGAATCGTGCATGCCGGGATCTCGACGCCGGCGGTGCAGAAACGAATCAAGGAACTGCACGTGGTGATCGACGGAAATCCGCCGTTCGTATATTGGATCGGGAGCTGGTTTGAGAAGTACGGCGCCGAGCGCGTGCGGTGGTCGTACCCGGCGAAATCGTACATCGAAAACGGAATCGTGGAAGCGGCGGGATCGGATTTGCCGGTCACTCCGTTGTCGCCGTGGTGGGGAATATGGTCGGCGGTGGTGCGGCAGGAATTGGGAACGGGCAAAGTGCTGGCCCCGGAAGAGCGATTGACGCTTGCGCAAGCATTGCGGCTATATACACTGAATGGGGCGTATGCCGGATTCGAAGAGAAGGGAAAAGGCTCGCTGGAAGCGGGGAAATTCGCGGATTTCATTATCGTGGACCGGGACGTGTTTTCGGTTCCCAGCGATGAGCTGAAGGATGTGAAGGTGCTGGAGACGTACGTGGGCGGCGAGCGCGTTTACGCTCGCGGCGTGAACTAGACATTTGCGGAGCGCGCGGCCGCGCTTGGCCAGCCAGGGCGCGGACGAGTCAGGGAAATGGAAGTTAGGACCACGGGAAACGAGTGGACCAGACCTAGATCGAGCAATCTCAGAGTACGGAGAGCGAGGCGAAAACCATGGCGACGACAGACGTGGCGATTCCGGCGATGACCGGCGAAGAGATGGTGGCGCTCACCAAGAAGCACACGCTATTCGAATGGTCGGCGCAGGCTAAGGTGGATCCCATTCCGGTGGCACGGTCCAAAGGAATTTATTTCTGGACGCCGGAAGGAAAGCGGTTCATCGATTTCAACAGCCAGCTAATGAGTGTAAACATCGGGCACGGCGATCCGCGCGTGATCGAGGCTATTTCACGCCAGGCGGCGACGCTGGTTTATGCCAGTCCGTTCATGGCCACCGAGCCGCGCGCGCGGCTGGGAGCAAAACTCGCGGCGATCACGCCCGGCGATATCGACACTTTCTTTTTTACCAATGGCGGCGCGGAAGCGAATGAGAACGCCATCAAGATCGCGCGCCAATTTACCGGACGGCACAAAATTCTCGCGCGTTACCGCTCCTATCATGGCGGCACCGCCGGCAGCATGGCGTTGACCGGCGATCCGCGGCGCTGGGCGGCCGAGCCCGGAATGCCCGGAGTGATTCGGGTATTCGATCCCTACCACGGCATCGAGCGCGGATGGGACACCACCGAACAAGCCTTGCGGACGATCGAGGAGGTGATTCAACTGGAAGGGCCGCAGACGATTGCGGCATTTATTTTGGAGACGGTGACCGGCTCGAATGGAGTGCTGGTGCCGCCCGACGGTTACTTGCAAGGTGTGCGGGAGATCTGCACGAAACACGGCATCCTGATGATCGCCGACGAAGTCATGGCCGGATTTGGACGAACCGGCAAATGGTTCGCGGTGGAACATTGGAACGTGGTGCCCGATTTGATCTGCATGGCCAAGGGACTGACCAGCAGCTACCTGCCGCTCGGCGCGGTGGGCATGCGCCATCACATCGCGCAATTTTTCCAGGACAAGGTTTTCTATGGCGGACTCACCTACAACAGCCATCCGATGAGTTGCGCGGCGGCGCTGGCGACGATCGCGGTGTATGAAGAAGATCACCTGATCGACAACGCGCGGGAGATGGGAAAGATTCTGAAAACTTTGCTGGCGGACCTGGCGGCGAAGCATCCCTCGGTGGGTGCGGTGAGGTCGATCGGGCTGTTTGGGATCGTCGAATTGATCCGCAATCGAACCACCAAGGAGCCGCTGGCGCCGTTCAACGGGACTTCGGCGGAGATGGCGGCGTTGGGGAAATTCTTCCGCGAAAACGGGCTGTACACATTCGTGCGATGGAATGCGTTCTTCACCAATCCTCCGCTGTGCATTAAGGAAAGCGAAATGCGGGAAGCGTTCGCGATTGTGGATCGGGGTTTGGAAATTACCGACCAGGCGGTGGTGGCGTAGTTGGAGGAGCGGCCAGAAGGGAATGCGGGAGAACGCATGGCCGCCGCATGAAAAATAGGCGGCCTAAAGTATCCGTATTGTGAATCAGTTCAATTTGAATCTTGGATTGAATATTTTTGACATTTGGGTGCATACTGGTTTTTCGCTAAGCGCTTTGAAGCCTCACTGCGGGTCGTCCTCCGTTGCAGTGAAGACGCAATATGAGTCGATCTGGCAGTAAACATCGAGCGATTCTGTTGCAGGCCCCGTAGTCAAGTCCCACAGGCAGTTGATGAGAAAGCGAACGGAGATATGAATAACAAAACGGTTATTCCCACGTCTGGCACCACCATTCTTACCGACAATGACGTCCTGGTGCACCTCGAGCTGGATGAATTGATTCGCGCGCTGGCCACTGCCTTTCGCGACGACTTCTCCAGCTACCGGATTCCGCCGCGAGTGATCACCTCCGGCGAAGAAAGCACTTCCCTGCTGATGCCGTGTTACGGCGACGGCGTGTTCGGACTGAAAGTGGCGATCATGAACGGCGAAACCGGGCGCGCCTCGCGCGTGCTGCGATCGACGTACACACTGTACGACGCGTCCACCGGCGATTCGCTGGTCTTTCTGGAAGCCGACACGTTTACCGACCTGCGGACCGCGGCGGTCTCCGCGGTGGCGACGTCGGCCCTGGCGTTGCCGAACGCCCGGACCCTGGGAATATTCGGCACCGGCCGGCTGGCGCGAGCGCACGTTCCCGCGCTTTTCTGCGTGCGTCCGTTCACTGAGGTTCTGATTTGCGGATCGTCACCGGCGCGATCGAGCGAGTTCGCCGAAAGTTTGAGAGCTGAGTACGGCATCGTGGCACGCGCGGTGGACGCGGCAACTTGCGCGCACGAGTCCGAGGTGCTGTGCGCCTGTACGACTTCGAGAGGGCCGCTGTTCGACGGCGATCTGGTGCAGGCCGGCGCGCATTTGAATCTGGTGGGATCGTTTACTCCGGCAACGCGCGAAGTGGATACGCGGACCATCACGCGCTCGCACGTGGTGGTGGATACGTATGGCGCGCTCGAAGAGGCTGGGGACTTGCTGATTCCACTCGGCGCCGGAGACATCCGGCGGGAACATATACTCGGGGACTTGCACGAAGTGCTCTCGGGCGCGCGAACCGCGCGTCGAAACGAAAGCGACATCACGGCATTTGAGAGCGTGGGTTCCGCGATGGAAGATATCGTGGCGGCGAAATGTTTGCTGGCGGCACTGCGTGAGCCTTCGCCGGTCGCGCAGTAGAGGCTATGTCAGTGTGCGCCGGCGGAGGCTTTCTCCTCCGCTTTGGTGGGATTGCGCATGATGAAGACCACCGGGACCAGGCACGCCACAATTACACTCATCAACCAGAAGGCGTTGACGTAGCTCATCACCATCGCCTGGCGGTCGACGCCGCCGGATATCTGCGCCAGGGCCTTCTGCGCCGCGTCCAGCTTGGAGTAACCCATGGCCGTAAACCGCGAGGTGAGTCCCGCCAGCTCCCGCTGAAAAAACGGATTGGCGTAATTGGTGTGCGCGGTTAGCCGGGTACGCTGCGATTGAACTTGGCGGGCCATGAAAGTATTGAGCACCGAGACGCCGATGGCACCGCCGATGTTGCGCGAAAAATTGCTGAGGCCGGAAACCTGGTTGTGCTTCTCGGACGGCACGCCCACGTAATTCATAGTAGTGATATTGACGAACACAAACGGCAAGCCCACCACTTGCAACACGCGGAGCAACATCGCCGCGCGGAAATTAATTCCGAGATATATACCGGTCATGTGATGAAGGCCCATGGCGGTGAGAGCAAAACCGATGGCCATCACCCAGCGGCGGTCAAATTTCGCGCCAGCGATCGCGGCGACCGGCATTAGCACCATCAGCGTGAAACCGCCGGGCATCAAAGCCAGTCCGGCGCGCTGCGCGGTGTAGCCGAGCAGATTCTGCAGAAACTGGGGGATCAGGATGGTAGAGCCGTTGAGGACCACGCCGAGAATAAAACTGAAAAGGATGGCGGTGGCGAAGTTTCGTTTCTTCAAAAGGCGGAGGTCGATCACCGGATCGGGATGGGACCACTCCCGAATGACCATCGCGGTGAGGCAAATGACGGCGATGATGGAAAAAGTGACAATGATGCGCGAGCCGAACCAGTCATCCTCCTGGCCTTTGTCGAGAACGTATTGCAGGAAACCGACTCCGGTGACGATCAGGGCGATGCCAATGTAATCGTGCTTAATCCCCGAACGATTTCGATTTTTCATCCACGGCGGATCGTGGACGATGCGATTGGTGGCGTAGAGCGAAAGCAGTCCGATGGGCGCGTTGATAAAAAATATCCAATGCCAGCTGTAGTTGTCGGTGATCCAGCCGCCGACGGTGGGGCCGATGGCGGGCGCGACGATCACCGCGACGCCGTACATCGCGAAGGCCATGCCGCGCTGCTTTTCTGAAAAGGTGTCCGCGAGAATGGCTTGCTCGCTGGGCTGCAACCCGCCGCCGCCCGCGCCTTGCATCACGCGAAAGACGATCAGCATCGGAAGGCTGGTGGCTAGTCCGCAGCAGACCGAGCTGACCGTAAAAATTGCCACGCAAGTCATGTAAAAGCGTTTGCGGCCCAGCAGGTTGGTGAGCCAGGGGCTGAGCGGTAAAACGATGGCGGCGGAAACCAGATAGCTGGTGAGAACCCACGTGCCCTCTTCAGTGCTGGCGCCTAAATTTCCGGCGATATGCGGCAGCGCGATGTTGGCGATCGAAGTATCGAGCACTTCCATGAACGTCGCCATGGTCACGGTGAGGGCGATCAACCAGGGATTGATGCCGCGTTGTAAAGTTGCCGCTGTGCGTTCGTCGCTCATCTAAGTTTTGGGCGGTGGGGTGTTGCCCTGCCCGGCCAAGGTTAGCCGGTAGAAAATAATCTCAGTCGAGGTGAACGGTCGGCTCGACGGACATCCCGGGGCGCAACTTTTCCAGACCACTTTGGCCGGGGCTGAAACGAATGCGCATCGGCAGGCGCTGCACCACCTTGACGTAATTTCCCGTGGCATTTTCGGGCGGGAGCACGCTCGAGCGGCTGCCGGTGATCGCGGGCATAGCTTCGACGGTGCCGTCGAAATCGTGATCGAGTGCGTCGACGTGCAGCTTTACGTGCTGGCCGGGATGGATGCGCGCCAACTGCGTCTCCTTGAAATCCGCGGTGACCCAGAGGTCGCCGATATCCACAATCATCATTAATTGTTGGCCGCTGGCGATGTGGCTGCCGATTTCGGCGCTGCGCTGGGTGGTGATTCCGGCGACCGGCGCAACGATGTGGTCGTAACCTACGTTCAACTGCGCTTGCTGGAATTCGGCCTTGGCGGATTCTTCGTTGGCGACCTGCGAGCGAAGGTTCGCTTCCTGGATGGCGACCTGCCGAGGCGCATTTTTCTGGGCTTGCTCGAGCTTGGACTTTTCCTCCGCCAGTTGCGCCTGGCGTTGCTCGATCAATTTTTGCGCGGAGGCCACCGCGGCGCGGCTTCCGGTGACCGCGGCGTTCTGTCCGGCGGCAATCGCTGCGTAGCTGTCGTAGTCCGCTTTGGCCGCCTCGTTTTTCTCGAATAGTGTTTTATAGCGCTGGAAATCGGCTTGGGCGCGAATGTTGGTGGCCTCGGCCTGCTGTTGCATGGCCACGGCGTTGTCATAATCGTGCTGCGCGGACGCCAGACTCGCTTCGGCATTCACCACTGCGGATTGCTGCTCGCTCACGCTGGTGGTGTTGTTCAGTTCGGTGATCGGCAGCGAAGGGCTCTGCGCCTCGCGCTGCGCTTGGGCGCGATCGAGCCGTGCTTGCGCCTGGGTCAGGCTGACCTGGGTATCGGTGGGATCGAGATCGACCAGCGGCTGGCCGACCTTGACGTAGGCGTCGTCCTCGACGTAAACGGCGCGGATGGTGCCGTCGGTGCGCGCGTTAATGGGAATCAGATGGGCGTCGACCTGCGCGTCGTCGGTGGTTTCGTAATTGCGCGCGTGCAAATAGTAAAGGATCGCGGCGACGAGCAAGACGGCGGCAACCAAGCCGATGATCAGGAAACGGCGGCGGCGCTTTTCCGGATCTTCGGGGACCGGAGCGGGTGCACCGTTGCCCGGGGCGGCGGTGGCGGTTTCAGTTTTCGCGGGTAACAGCTTCTGCGTTTCGTCAGCCATCTACTTGTCCTTGAGTAATGTGGTGATGTCTGTTTCCGCTTCGCCCATTGCGCGCGCCAGGCTGATGCGGGCCAGATTTCGCGCGTAGATTGCGCTCACGTAGTCGCGGTCAGCGGATCCGAGAGTTTGCTGGGACTGCACCACTTCCACAGAATCGGCGGCGCCCGCCGTGTAACGATCCTGGGACTGCTGCAAAGTTTCCAAGGCGAGTTTGCGATTGCTGGCCGCTACTTGCACTTGCTCGGTGGCGACTTGGAGGTCGGAGTAGGCGTCGCGAACTTCGAGCTCCGCTTGTCCGCGTTGATCTTCGAGTTCGGCGCGATGCTGATCGAGAACGGCGCCGGCTTGTTCGCGATCGGCTTTCAGGCGGCCGCCTTCAAATATGGGGACGTTGACGCTTGCGGTGGCGTTGAAGACGTTGCGGCCGGTATCGGGATTGATCCCCTGCAAACCGTAGTAGCCCTGCACCGAGGCGGTCGGCAGGCGTTCGGACGACGCGGCCTTCAGTGCGGCTTCGGCAACTCGCACTTGGGCTTCGGCGGCTTTGAGGTCCTGGCGATGAGCGAAGCAGGTCTGCACCGCGACATCTTCTTCCATCGGCATTTCGGTGCTGTCGTTCAGTTCGCTGGTGAGCAGCAGATCGGCGGTGAGCGGCAAACCGAGAAGGCGCGCGAGCGCGTATTTTTGTTTTCGCAAATCCCCGCGCTCGGAGCGCAGGCGCTGCTGTTCGGTTTGGAGCTGCACCAGGCTACGGGTGGCGTCAATCTGAGCTTTGTTTCCCGCATCGAACTGGGCCTTGGCGCGGTCATAGGTCGCTTGCGCGTATTTTACTTGGTCGACTTGCGCATCGACACCGGCGGCGCTGGCGAGGACCTGCAAGTAGCTTCCGGCGACGGCTAGCACGACCAGTTCGCGTGCGTTTTGTGCGTCGAGTTGCGCGGCATCGGCGCCGGCGCTTGCGGCGCGAAAATTGTAGAGCGCAGTGAGGTTCAAAAGATTGGCCTGGAGATTCGCTTGCAGCGAGTAGTAGTGAAACGGGCCCACGACGGTGGGAAACGCAGCGGCCAGCGGCCCAAACGAGCTCAGCGTGGCGGAGCTGAGGCCGAGGGCCTGCAAATCGACTTTGGAGCCAGTCTCGCTGGCGCTCGCGCTGAGTTTGGGAAGAAGTTCGCTGAACGCAGATTCTTTCTGCGAGCGTGCCTGGCGGAGGGAGGATTCCGCGCTGATTTGACCCAGGTTGAAACGCAAGCCTCGGCGAACGGCGTCAGCAAGTGATAGAGGAATCGAACCGATCCCCGCAGCAACCGATTTATCGGGAACGCTTCCGGTGTAGCGGCCTTGCACTTGAATGGATGACTCGATCACGTCCACGCTGGAGCCGGCGGGAGTGGCGGACTGTTGTGAAGTTACGGCGTTGGCGGGCCGGGCCGACAACGGGATGGGAGTAGCCATGGAAGCCGGGGTGGCACTTCCACCCTGCTGGGCCTGGGCGGGGATAACGCCGGCACAAACGAGTCCGAGCAGCGCCGCGATCAGGTTAGTCACTTTCATAGCACGAAACATCGTAGCACAATTGAATACATACGCGTATGTATCTAATATGGAATTCGTGCTATTCTCGTTACCAGGTCATCCATTTTGAAACTTACTCTAAAACCCGTCACCGCGGCGCCGAACAAACATCAGGCCCGTACCGCGGCCACGCGTTCGGTACTGCTGGATGCGGCCCAGGTCGTGTTTGCCCGCGACGGCTTTGAGCGAGCGCAACTGGCGGCTATCGCCGCGGAGGCTGGACACACGCGCGGCGCGGTGTACGCGCACTTCCAGAATAAACAGGATTTGTTTATGGCCCTGCTGGAGCGCCAGGGCCGGGAGAAAATCGCGCGGGCGCGCGAGCAAATGGAGCAGGCCTCGCTGGAGAAACGGCTGAGAATCGTGCGCGAACGGTATGTGGAGTTCTATTTCGATGCGAATTGGCCGCTGCTGATGCTGGAATTCAAGCTCTTCGCGCTGCGTAATCCCGAGTATGGGAAGCGGCTGCGCGAGCTTTACCAGCTTCTTTATGCGGACACGTCGAAGTTACTTTTCGAAGGACAGCGCCCGATTTCCAAGAGGCAGAAGGGCCGGCTCGATCTGGCGTTCGCGGCGCTGCGCGGAATTCCCAGCGCTATTGCGCTGGAGAGCAACTTCGATTCGTTGCTGGCGTCGCGAGCAACCGCGCAGCGAATTTTGGAAAACATCTGCGATTATTATTTCAGGGAAATCGCCTCGGGTGCGCCGGGGCGGAACCGATCGAAACACCGCTACACCCACTTCACCCACTCGAAGAAATTCACTGCTAGCCGCGTTTCCCGATAAGCTGCCGTTTGGACGTTACGTTCCCTTCCCTCTCGAGGTGAGCTCGCGAGCTTGCCGTGCTCGACTCCCCAGAACCTGAGGACTTGGCCAGCGGAGCGCTTCAATTCGGAGCCGCGGCTTTTCAGAATGATGGCCCCGGGATGCACGCCGGCGGGCGAGTTTTCATATCGCTTTCATCGGATTGTAACAACCCACGAGTATTAATGGATGGAGCCGGTTGGATGCAGCGGAGCCTCCCGTGCACTACGAAGGGAAGCTGCTTTTTAGTGCGGCGATCGGCCAGGTGGTGGTGAACAGCCAAGATTAAGACGCATTTCCTCGTAACTCCCCCTTCCGCAAAACGCCCACTGGCCTGTCTCGCTACCCCCGAGACGGGCCAGCTTTTTTGGTGACGCAAGGCGCACGATGCGCAGTGAGTTCAGAATATTTCTTCCTTAAATTACGGAGAAACAGATCGCT
>Ga0302326_10006196_pt1 | contig 26905 bp, 26 predicted proteins | sample Palsa_T0_3_FD_202264 | JGI IMG/M metagenome (GOLD analysis project Ga0302326, IMG submission 202264) | Peat permafrost microbial communities from Stordalen Mire near Abisko, Sweden - Palsa_T0_3 | ecosystem: Environmental > Terrestrial > Soil > Palsa > Peat permafrost | place: Sweden: Abisko... | reverse complement strand
TCCGCCGGGGGGGCGTGGTGCGGGGGATTTGGCAGGGGCAAATCCGCCGGGCGCGCGTGGCGCGATCGAGGACCGCTGGATCATCTCGCGACTCGCGCGTGCGAAGGCCGAAGTGAGCGGGCGGATCGAGCGCTATGACTTCTCCCACGCAGCGCTCGCGCTGTACGACTTCATCTACGGCGAGCTGTGCGACTGGTACCTGGAGCTGGTGAAGCCGCGACTGCGTGCGCACGACCCTGCAGCGCAGGCGACCCTGCTGCGCGTGCTCACTGAGACGATCGCGCTCGCCCACCCGATCATCCCGTTCGTGACCGAGGAGATCTACGCTCATATCCCCGGCGCGAAGGGGCTGCTCGCGGCAGGGATCGACGGGACTCCCGCCGTGATCGACGAGGACGCCGAAGCGGCGCTCGCGCGGACGATCGCCGCCGTACAGGCGATCCGAGCATGGCGCGACGTGGCGGAGGTCAAGGCTGCGGCGATCATTCCGGCGCGAATGCTCGCGAGCGGGTACGAGGAGACGGCGGCCCAGATCGAGCGCCTCGCGCGGCTCACGTTCTCGCAGAACGGCGCGGAGGCGAGCGGCGCGTCGGTGGCGTCGGTCGCTGTCCCTGGTGGTGCGGTCGAGATTCTGCCGACGGACCAGCTGGACACCGGCGCCGCGGAAGCAAAGGCTGCCGCACGGCGCGAGAAGCTCGAACACGAGATCGAGCGCTCCCGCGTGAAGCTGGCCAACGAGGGCTTCGTCAACAAGGCGCCCGCGCCGGTCGTCCAAGCCGAGCGGGAGAAACTCGTGCGGCTGCAGGCGGAGCTGGAGAGGCTATGAGCCCCCGGCCGAGGGTCTGGACCCCTGAGGACGCCGAGCGCTACGTGCTCTCCCTCGAGCTGTTCGGAATGAACTTCGGCCTCGAGCGGATGCGTCGGCTGATGACGGCGCTCGGCCACCCTCAGCGCCGGTTCGGCTCGATCCATGTCGTCGGCACGAACGGGAAGTCCTCCACCGTGCGCATGACCGCCGCGATCCTCGAGCATCACGGCGTGCGGTCGGGCGCCTACCTGTCGCCCCACCTCCGCGACTTCTGTGAACGGATCAGGGTGGGGGACGCAGACATCGCGCCGGGAGTGTTCGCGGCCGCCGTCCAGCGTGCCGGCCACGCCGCCGAGCTCGTCGACAGCGCTGCGCGCGGCGAGGACCGCGTCACGCAGTTCGAGGTGCTGACGGCCGCCGCCTACTCCGAGCTCGCCGCGCAAGACATCGAGGTGGCGGTCGTCGAAGCCGGGCTCGGCGGTCGCTACGACGCGACCAACGTGATCCCGTCGCGGGTGCAGGTTCTCACCAGCGTCGGCCTCGAGCACACGCGCTGGCTCGGGCCGACGATCACGGACATCGCGCGCGAGAAGCTCGCCGTCGTCCAGCCCGGCGGAACGCTCGTGCTTGGCCCGCGACTACATCCGGACGCAGGGGCCGAGGCGCGCGCCGTTGCAGAACGCCTGGGTGTGCGGATCGTTTGGGCGCCGGCTGATCCCGGCGTGCCGGTGGGGCCGCTCGGAGCGTTCCAGCGCCGCAACTTCGCGGTCGCGCGGGCGGCGGCGGAGGCGTACCTGGGGGAGCTCGACATCGACAAGGTCGCAGCCGCTGCAATGGAAGTGCAGGTTCCAGGCCGCCTCCAGGTGGTGGGACACGATCCGCTGACCCTGCTCGACGGCGCGCACAACCCGGAGGGGATCGCAGCTCTCGCCGAGTCGCTGCCCGAAATCGCCGGCGAACGCCGGACGGTGGCCGTGCTGTCGATTCTCGACGACAAGGATGCGGCCGGGATGCTCGCGACGCTGCTGCCGGCATGCGATGCGGTGATCCTCACGAGCAGCCAGAATCCGAGGGCTCTGCCGCCGCCAACGCTTGAATCCTTGACCCGCCAGCTCGATGGGCCGCCGACGGAGCTGGTGTCCGGCCCTCACGCCGCGCTGGAACGCGCTCGCGCCCTCGCGGGGAACGATGGCGTCGTGCTCGCGACCGGCTCGATCTACCTGGTCGCCGATCTGCTGCGCACGACACCGTCACGGCTGCGCGCCTCGATCCTGTGACTGAACCGGACCCCGACGAGAATCCCAGCTTTCTGACCATGATCGGCCTGGTCGCACTGATCGTGGCCGTCGTTATCCTGGTCTTCTTCGGGATCGGCTACCTGTTTGGCCGGGCTTTCCTGTGACCGCCGAACGTCGGTCTGACCACCGCTACCACTAAACTCACGGGTAAGAATGCTCACGGTCGCCGGAACCTTTGGGATCACGAACAGCGGCTTGGAGCTGGCCGTCAACCTGGTGATCCTGTTCCTGGTGGTGATCTGGCTGGCGCTGGTGTACTGGACCTACGCGGACGCCCGGCGACGGATCGCCGATCCGATGCTGATCGGCTGTGCCACCGTAGCCTCGCTGTTCCCCTACGTCGGCACGATCATCTACATGATCGTGCGTCCACCGGAGTTTCTCGACGACGTTCGCGAGCGCGAGCTGGAGATGCAGGCCGCCGAGGCGCGCCTCGCTCAGCTCGGCTACCAGCTCTGCCCGCACTGCGACTACGAGGTCGAGAAGGACTTCCTGCGCTGTCCGAGTTGCATGCGCAAGCTGAAGGACCCGTGCGTCGCGTGTGGGCGGCCGCTCGACCCGAACTGGAAGATCTGCCCGTTCTGCGAGGCGGAAGTACTCACCGCCGCGCCGCCCCCGCGCCGAGCCAGGCGCCGTCGCGACGGCACGGCGGAGCCGGCATCCGCGGCCGGCGATCCCGGCACTCAGCCGTACGGCACCTGACCGCGCTGCCCGCGGCGGCCGAAGCTTTGACGCCGGCGCCATCGGCGCTTGAGGAGCGTCGGGCGCGGGTTCACCGAGGGGCGCGGAGCCGATCCGCGAGCTCAAGGTGGCGGCCCGTGTCTACGATCAGCTTGCACAAACCAGAAACCAGGAGATCATGAAACCGTATGGAACGAACGCTAATCCTGATCAAGCCGGACGCATTCGCGCGCGGACTGACCGGTGAGATCATCGGTCGCTTCGAGCGCAAAGGGCTCCGGCTCGCCGCGATCAATCAGCTGACGATGACTCGCGAACTCGCCGAGCGCCACTATGCAGAGCACGACGGCAAGCCCTTCTTCGACGGTCTGGTCGAGTTCATCACCTCAGGACCGCTCATCTCGCTCGTGCTCGAAGGCGAGCAGGCGATCGGTGCGGCCCGCCAGATGATCGGGGCGACGGACCCGCTCAAGGCCTCGCCCGGCTCGATCCGAGGCGAATACGCCGTACTGCTCCGCCACAACCTGGTGCACGGATCGGACTCGTCAGAGTCCGCGGAGCGGGAGATCGGGCTGTTCTTTCCAGGCCTGAATTGATCCTCGCCTCGCGCTCACCGCAGCGGCGCACGATTCTCGAGCAGCTGGGCATACCGTTCGAGGTGCGAATCGCCGACGTCGAAGAGCTCACCGAAGGTCCGCCGCACGACGTCGTCGTCGAGAACGCCTACCGCAAGGCGGCGGCGGTCTCGGGGCTCACCGAGGGTGGCGGGCCGGATGGGGGCGGCGGGCCGGGCGGGGGCGGCGGGCTCGTCCTGGGCGTCGACACGATCGTGACGCTGGGCGGCAAGATCTACGGCAAGCCGGAGAACCTGGAGCACGCCCGCGAGACACTACGTGCGCTGTCTGGTCAGCGCCATACCGTTCTGAGTGGCGTCTGCCTGATCGAAGGGTCGCGGGTCAGAACCGCGGTGAGCAAGACCCTGGTCGAGCTGCGGGCGCTCGACGAGACGCTGCTCGAGTGGTATCTGGCGACCGGCGAATGGTCCGAACGGGCCGGTGGATACGCGATTCAGGGCCGCGGCGCGGCGCTGGTAGGAGGCATCGAGGGCGATTATCTGAACGTCGTCGGCCTGCCTGTGACCCTCCTGCTGGAGCTGGCGCCGGAGCTGCTGTGGACTGCGTGAAACGAACATTGCAGGACGACGCCGGGGCGTCGATGACGGGAATGCCCGCTTCTCCATATTTTCCAGCGGTTTTCTTGCAAGCGGGCGTTTCGGGGTGGCCAGGGCGGCCCGTGGTCTTCGATACACTGGGCTGCGGACGGGCTGGCGGCGCTGCGCCACCACTATTCTCGCCGGCCGTCTCTGCTGTTCCCTCTACCTCTAAACACGCATGGGCCTCTTTACGTACATGACCGGTTTCGGCGGCCGCGATATGGCTGTCGATCTTGGCACCGCCAACACGCTCGTGTACGTACGTGGCCGGGGGATCGTTCTCTCCGAGCCGAGCGTCGTCGCGGTTGACTCGCGGACCGGAGAAGTCCACGCCGTCGGGATCGAGGCCAAGCGGATGCTCGGCCGCACCCCGGGCACGATCTCGGCCATCCGCCCGCTCAAGGACGGGGTGATCGCCGACTTCGAGGTCACCGAGGAGATGCTGCGGCACTTCATCCAGAAGGTGCACCAGAATCGGTGGGCGCACCCGCGAGTGGTGGTGTGCGTGCCCTCGGGCGTGACCGGAGTCGAAAAGCGCGCAGTCGAGGAGGCATGCCTGTCTGCCGGGGCACGCCAGGCGTACCTGATCGAGGAACCGATGGCAGCTGCGATCGGCGCCGGCCTGCCGGTCGGGGAGCCGACCGGCTCGATGGTCGTGGACATCGGCGGCGGCACGAGCGAGGTCGCGGTGATCTCGCTCGGCGGGATCGTCGTGTCCCAGTCGATCCGGATCGGCGGCGACGAGCTCGACGAGGCGATCATCAACTACGTCAAGCGCGAGTACAAGCTGCTGATCGGCCAGCAGACCGCCGAGGAGGTCAAGCTCGAGATCGGCTCGGCCTTCCCGATGGAGGAGGAGGTCCAGGCCGAGATTCGCGGACGTGACATGGTCTCTGGGCTCCCGAAGACCGTCGTTCTGACCAGCGAGGAGATCCGCGGCGCGCTCGAGGAGCCGGTGTCGCAGATCATCGACGCGGTCAAGGAAACGCTCGACCGCACGCCACCCGAGCTGGCCTCCGACATCATGGATCGGGGTATCATGCTCGCCGGAGGAGGTTCGCTGCTACAGGGGATCGAAGAGCGTCTGCGTCACGAGACCCAGATGCCTGCGCACCTGGCGGAGTCGCCGCTGACCTGCGTGGCGGTCGGCTCCGGAAGATCGCTCGAGGAGTTCGAGGCGATTCACCGCTCGCACAAGAATTCACGTAGCCGGCGCCGACGGTACTAGTGGTCCGGGACGAACCACTAGGTTGAATCCCGGTACTGTCAGTCTGGTTCGGAGCACCACCTTGGAGATACGCCCCTCGTGCACGACAAGCAAGTCCGGCGCCGGCGCGCGGTTCTCGCGCTGCTCGTCGTCGTATCCCTGATCCTGCTCAGCGCCTATTTCGGCGAGTCTGAAAGCGGTCCGCTGCACAGCGTGCAACGGGGGATCGTCGAGGTGCTCTCGCCGATCCAGCAGGGCGCGAGCACCGTGCTCTCGCCGCTGCGCGACGTCGCCGGCTTCTTCAGCTCCACCTTCCACGCCAAGGACCAGGTCGCTCAGCTGAGGGCTGAGAACGAGAAACTGCTGAGTGAAGTCGCGCAGTACAGAGGCGCCGAGATCCTGAACAAGCAGCTCAGACAGCTGGTGAATCTCGACACCGACGTCGGCGTGAATGCCTACCGACCGGTGTCGGCCGACGTGATCGGCAGCGATCCCTCGCTGTGGTACGACCAGATCGAGGTCGACGCCGGGTCCGACCAGGGCGTACAGGAGAACCAGCCGGTGATCGGCGAGGACGGGCTCGTCGGGCTCGTCACCGACGTGACGCCGGGCGACTCATGGGTCACGCTGATCACTGACCACACGATCGAGGTCACCGCTGAAGTCGAGGACGGCAACGGCAACTTCGGCGTGCTCCAGTCATCGGTCGGAAACCCCAGCGAACTGCTCCTGTCGGACCTGCCCAGCCAGGCGAACATCCAGCCGGGCCAGCTGGTGGTCACCGCAGGATTCAAGTCGGGCAACCTCGACTCGTACTATCCGCCGGACATCCCGATCGGGTACGTGTCGAATGCGGACGAGGCCACGCTGCAGAGCTCCGGGTCGGTGCAGGTCTCGCCGCTCGTGAACCTGCGCCACCTCACCGTGGTCCAGATCCTGACCAAGCCTCAGCCGGGCACGACGCGGGCCTCCGTCGTCCCGTGAACGTCTCACCGAGCTTCGTCATCCGCGTGATGGCGCTCGCGTTCCTCGCCGTGGTGATCCAGGTCGCCGCGGTATCGCAGATCTCGATCTTCGGCGTCAGCGCCGATCTTTCGCCGCTCGTCGTGATGTCGGTCGGGCTGCTCGCCGGCTCGATCACCGGGGCGTTGGTGGGCTTCGGGATGGGGCTGCTGGTCGACATGATGCTGGTGCAGACGCTCGGTGTGACCGCCCTGCTGTACATCGCGATCGGCTACTGGTCCGGGCGCCTACGCGAGCTGCGAGACCCGGCGCACGAACTCGTGCCGCTCGGCGTCGGGGCCGCTGCGACGGCGGTCGCTGGGATCGGGATGGCGCTGATCCAGTTCCTGCTCGGGGTCGACGCGCCGGTCAGCCTGCTCCTGCTGCAGCAGATCTTCCTCACGGTGCTGGTCAACTCGCTGATCGCGCTCCCGGTCTACGCGGTTGTGCGACGGGCGCTCTCGCCGGCGCTGCCCGAGGATCCCAGACGCCGGCGGCGCCGCCGGTACACGACCGGTGGGCTCAGCCCGTTGAAGCGCCCGTCCGAAGGCCTCGGTCAGGTCACAAGTCGGGTGGCGAGCCGGTGATCCAGCCAAGCCTGTCCGACGATCGGCGCCCGCCGCTGACACCCCAGCTCGCGCTACGGGTGACGGTGCTCGGCGGATGCGCGCTGGCGATGTTCGCGATCATCTTCTTCCGCCTGTGGTTCTTGCAGGTGCTGTCCGGGACCCAGTACGTCGCACAGGCGAAGGAGAACCGCACGCGCCGGGTCGAGATCGCCGCGCCGCGCGGACAGATCGTGGACCGCAACGGGAACGTGCTGGTCACCAGCACACGGACCTACGCAGTTCAGATCGTGCCGACCACCCTGCCGGTCCCCCTCCGGAACCCCACCATCTCGCAGCTGGCGCATCCTGCCCCGGCTGACCGGACGGTCTACAACCGGCTCGCGGGTGTGCTCAATATCAAGACGACCCGCCAGAAATGCAAGGTCGTGGGCTATGTCGACAGCCACTCGGTGACCTACCACCTGAAGCTGCCGCTGATCGCCTGCGACGTCGCGCAGGCCGTCTTCGAGTTGCCCTACGCGGACGCGACGATCGCGACCCAGGTGAAGTCGGACATCCTCTACTACCTGTCGGAGCGCCACGGCGAGTTTCCTGGCGTGACCGAGCCGCAGGTGTACGTGACGTCATACCCCTATGGCGATCTCGCCGCGCAGGTGCTCGGCTACACCGGGCCCGTCTCACCCACCGAGCTGAAGGAATCCGAATTCCGAGGGGTGCCAGAAAATGAGGTCGTCGGTCAGACGGGTCTCGAGGGGTTCTACGACGAATACCTGCGAGGCGTCAACGGTGCCGAGAAGGTCGAGGTCGACTCCGAGGGGGATCCGATCAGATCGCTTTCGACCCAGGCTCCCGTGGCGGGCGACACGCTCAAGACCTCGCTCGACCTCAAGCTGCAGCAGACCGGCCAGGCGTCCCTTGCGCAGTCGATCTCGAGCAACGCGCCGCCCGGCGCCGGCGGCGCGTTCGTGGCGATGGACCCGCAGGACGGGCAGGTGTACGCGATGGGATCCTTGCCGAGCTATAACCCAAGCGTCTTCACGAAACCGCTCTCCTACGCGCAATACGACCAGCTGACGTCGACCGCGAGCGGCTATCCACTCGATAATCGCGCGATCGACGGGCTCTACCCGACCGGTTCGACGTTCAAGGTGATCACCGCCACCGCGGCGCTCGAGAGCGGCGTCTGGGGCCTCGGCGACACCTACGACGACTCCGGCTCGTTCGACATCGACGGGGAGGTCCTCCACAACTCGGGCCACGCCGCCTACGGTGTCGTCAACCTGGTCAGCGCGATCGAGGTCTCCGACGACATCTTCTTCTACAACCTCGGCGCGCTCCTGAACGCCGATCCCCAGACCCACCCCAACGGCGGCCCGCTGCAGCAGTGGGCACGCCTGTATGGGCTTGGGCATACGACGGGGGTAGACCTGCCGTACGAGGCCTCGGGGGAGGTGCCGACGCCGGCGCTGTTCGCGCAGCTGTATCAGGATGAGCTCGCGTGCGAGAAGCGCAAGCACGTCAGCTCATGCGGGATCGCCGACACCGGCACGTGGACGATCGGTGACAACATCAACACCGGGGTGGGCCAGGGTGACGACCTGGTGACGCCGCTGCAGCTCGCGGTCGTGTACGCGGCAATCGAGAACGGTGGCACGATCGTCCGCCCGCACATCGGGCTCGAAGTCGAGAACAGCATCGGCGACAAGGTGCTGCAGACGATCGACCCGCCTGCGACGCGCCACATCAACATCAACCCCGTGTACCTCGACGCGATCCGCCAGGGCCTGCGCGAAGCGGCGTCCGACCCCGGCGGCACCTCGGCCGACGTGATGGGCAGCTTCCCTGAGCCGGTGTACGGCAAGACCGGAACGGCGCAGACCTACCCGAACGGCATCGAGGAGGACCAGGCATGGTATGCGTGCTTTGTCCCCGCGACGGCGACCAGTAAGCCGATCGTGGTCGTGGTCACGGTCGAGAAGGGCGGGTTCGGCGCCGTCGCTGCCGCGCCGGTGGCACGCCAGATCCTCTCGCAATGGTTCCTCGGCAAGCCGGGAACGTACGTAGCCGGGACCTCGACGACCCTGTGAGCCTCACGACCCACATCCAGCGCGCGAGGCCTGACACGTCGGAGATCCGGCCGAGCGCGATCTTCCTGTTCGACCCGCTGCTCGCGCTCGCCGCGATCGGGCTCGTCGCCTGCTCGTTCGTGACGCTGCACGGAGCGTTCGGGAGCAGCCTCGCGGATCGTCAGCTGGCTTACGCCGCGATCGGGGCGGTCATCGCGCTCGTACTCGCACGAATCGACTACAGCCGCCTGCGCGAGTACCGCTACGGGCTGTACGCGGTCCTGATCGTGTCGAACATCGCCGTGTACGGATTCGGCGAGTCGACGCTCGGCGCCCAGCGGCGGATTCCGTTCCCGTTCATCCAGGTGCAGCCCTCCGAGCTCGCCAAGGTGCTGCTGATCGTCGCGCTCGCGGCCTTCGCCGTTGACCGCACTCGCCGCCTGCACGAGCGCCAGACGACCGCGCGCATCATGCTGCTCGCGCTGGCGCCGGCGCTGCTCGTGATCGCCCAGCCGGATCTCGGTACCGGCATGGTGTTCGTCGCGATCGCCGTGACGATGCTGTTCGTCGCCGGAACTTCCTGGAAGCAGCTGACTGCCCTGGCAGCGCTGTTCCTGGCCTCGATCGCGATCGTGCTCGTCGTCGCCCCTGCGCTCGGCGTACACCCACTCAGCTCTTACCAGACGCAACGACTTACCGGCTTCCTGCACCCGTCGAGTAACGCGGGAAGCCAGACGTACCAGATCCACCAATCGATCATTGCGATTGGCTCCGGGCAGAAAACGGGCACCGGGATCACGAATGCGACCCAGACGACGCTCAATTTCCTTCCCGAGCCGAGCGACGACTTCATCTTCGCGGTCGTCGGGGAGAGCTTCGGCTTCGCCGGAGCTGCCTTCGTGCTCGCGCTCTACGCCCTCCTGATCTGGAGAACCCTCCGCATCCTCACGATGGCCAAGAACCTGTACGGCACCCTGATTGCCGCCGGCATCCTCGGGATGCTGATGTTCCAGGTCTTCGTGAACGTCGGCATGACGATCGGAATCATGCCGGTCACCGGCGTGCCGCTGCCGCTCATGAGTTACGGCGGCTCGTCGGTCCTCGTAACGTTCATCGCTCTTGGCCTCCTGCAGTCGATCCACATCCAGGCACGGATTGCGTCTGCTGGGAAGGGCCGAGCCCTACTCTCGTAACAAAGGACTGAAACACGCCATTGAAGAAGCAAGTGCTGGTCAGCGTCAACCGCGGGGAGACCCGCGTCGCGCTGCTGGAGGCGACTGGAACCGTCGCCCCGCGCAACCCTCAAACCACGCGGCGACGCCGCAAGACCACTCGACCCGGTGCCGGCTACCAGGTCGCCGAGCTCTACCTCGAGCGACGCGGCGCGCGGTCGATCGTGGGCAACATCTACAAGGGACGGGTCGACAACGTCCTCGCCGGCCTTGAGGCCGCCTTCGTCGACATCGGACTCGAGAAGAACGGCTTCCTGCACGTCGATGAGATCGTGCTCCCAGGCGTCGAGGCGCCACGGCGCGGCCGCGGCTCAAGCCGCGAGGGCCGGCAGATAACGGACATGCTCAAGCCAGGCCAGGACGTCGTCGTGCAGGTGGTCAAGGATCCGCTCAAGACCAAGGGCGCGCGCCTGTCGATGGATCTCGCGATCGCCGGCCGCTACATGGTGTACGCGCCATACGGCGAGGGGGTCGGCGTCTCGCGCCGGCTCGACGAGCCCGAGCGCGAGCGACTGCGCAAGCAGGCCGCGAAGCTCGACCTGAAGGGCGCCGGCGCGATCATCCGCACCGCGGCCCAGGGCGCCACGCGCGCCGATCTCGAGCGTGAGCTGCAGTACCTGTTCAAGCTCGGCGAGGTCCTCCAGAAGCGCGTCGCCGAGACACCCGCGCCCGCGCTCGTATTCCAGGAGGCGGACCTCTCCGTCCGAGTCGTGCGTGACATCTACTCAGAGCACTTCGAGCGCGCGATCGTCGACGACCCGAAGCAGCACCACCGGCTGGTGTCGTTCTTTACGCGCACCGCGCCCGAACTCGTTGACCGAGTGGAGCTGTGGGAAGAGGAGCTGCCGCTACTGCAGGCCTTCGGGGTGGAGGAGGTGCTCGACTCCACGCTGTCGCGCCGGGTCGACCTGGCCAGCGGTGGCTACCTGATTATCGATTACGCCGAGGCGCTGACGGTGATCGACGTCAACTCGGGCAGCTTCATCGGCAGGGGCAAGGGCGCCCGGCTCGAGGACACGATCACGAAGACGAACCTCGAGGCGGCGGACGAGGTCGTGCGCCAGCTGCGCCTGCGCGACATCGGCGGCATCATCGTGATCGACTTCATCGACATGGCGCGGGCGCGCAACCGCGATGCCGTGCTGAAGACGCTGCGCAAGGCGCTCGACGAAGACCGCACAAAGACGTTCGTGGTCGAGATCTCGCCACTTGGGCTGGTCGAGATGACTCGCCAGAACGTCACCGACGGCGTGCGGGAGATCATGACCAGGCCCTGCCCGACCTGTGGCGGCGAGGGCGTGATCAAGTCCGAGGAGACGCTCGCGATCGAATTCGAGCGGCGCCTGCGGGACGTCGCGAAGGAACGCCCGGCCGAGGCATTCCTGATCCAGATGAACCCACGTGTCAGCGCTGAGATCACCGGCAACGACGCACGGGTTCTGCACGCGATCGAGCACGAGACAGGCAAGTGGTTCCACTTCGAGGGCTCCGAGGGGCTTCCGCTCGACCACTTCGCCGTCCTCCTGGAGGGCGACCGCGAGCAGGTGCTCGAGCGCGCGCTGCCGTTCCGCGAGGGCGAGGAGGTTCACGTCGAGATCGTCGAACCGCACATGTACAGCCCCGGCGATGCGGTCGCGAAGATCGACGGCTACATCATCTCGGTGAAGGGCGGCGGCCGGCACGTGGGGCAGAAGCTGCTGGTGCGGATCGAGGAGGTCGGGCGATCGGCCGCGGTGGCTTCGCTCGTCGACGCGCCCGAGTCGACCGGCGACGGCGACGGGCCGGGCGAGAGCGAAGGCACGGACGATGGCGTAGAATCGAAACCTCGGCGCCGAGGCCGCAGAGGCGGACGGCGCCGTTCCGGTGCCCGGCCCGAGACTACACCCGCGGCATCCGAATAGCTATGTACTCAATTGTCAAAACAGGCGGAAAGCAGTATCGCGTCGAAGAGGGCCAGACCCTGCTGATCGAGCGCCTGCCCGTCGAGGAGGGCGCCGAGGTGACCCTCCAGCCGCTGCTGTACGTCGATGGCGATGAGGTGTTCGACGGCGAGGATCTCGCCGCCGTCACCGTCCAGGCGACAGTGGTCGCGCATGAGCGCGGCCCGAAGCTCCGGATCGTCAAGTTCAAGCCCAAGCGAGGCTACAAGCGCCGCACCGGCCACCGCCAGGAGCTGACTCGGGTCCGGGTGACCGGCATCGCGAAGTCGGCCAAGCCGGCGGCAGTCCCGGCGGCAGTCCCGGCGGCTGCTCCGGCAGAGACGGAGGTCACCGATGGCGCATAAGAAGGGCCTCGGCTCGAGCCGGAACGGCCGTGACTCCAACGCCCAACGCCTCGGCGTGAAAGTTTTCGCCGGTCAGACGGTGACGGGTGGCGAGATCATCGTCCGCCAGCGCGGCACGCGGTTCAAGCCCGGTGACGGCGTCGGCATCGGCAAGGACGACACGATCTACGCCAAGTCCGCGGGGACGGTGCAGTTCACCGTCGGCCGTCGCGGCCGCATGATCTCTGTCGCGCCGCCCGCTGCTGAGTAGGGGCGCGACGCGCGCGGACTTCCGGGCGTGATGCCAGTTAAGCCGGTATACGGGGCTTAAATGGCATCACGCCCCTGCCGGGCCCGCCCCGCCTAGGTAGCCGCGCCGATCTGCGCGGTGCAGGCCGGGCAGCGAGTGGCCTTGTAGGGGATCTCGGTGGTGCATTCTGGGCATGCCTTGACGTCGGGGTCCGCTCCCGTGCTCCGTTTCGCCTGAATCGCTTCGTATGGCTTCACGACGAAGAAGAACACGGCCGCGGCGGTCGTCACGAACGTGAACACCACGTTGAGAAAGTCTCCGTAGAGGAAATGGCTCGAGTTGATCGAGAACGACAGAGCCTCGAAATTGGGCTTGCCGAAGATCAGGCCGATGATCGGCGTGATCAGATCGCCGATCAGCGCCTTGACCACCGCTGCGAACACCGTCGCGATCACGAATGCGACCGCCAACATGACCAGATTCCCCTGCAGCAGGAATTTCTTGAACTCGTCAAGCGATTTGCTCACGACAGACCACCTCCAGTTCGTGTCGGCGGCCGAGCCGAGCGCCGGCCGCGCACGGAATGCTACGGCTGCCGCCGCTCTTTGCAAGAAAGTGGTGCGCCGATCAGCCGTCCTGCGACGTCGGCCTGACGAGGATCTCGTTGACGTCGACGTGCGGTGGCTGCGAGATGGCGAACATCACCGCGCGCGCCACGTCGTCCGGCTCAAGGGCGCTCGTCGGCCGGTTCTCGAAGAACGGGGTGTCGACCATTCCCGGCTCGATCAGCGTCACCCGCACGCCGGTTCCGTTCAGTTCAAGGCGCGCCGACTCGCCCATCCCCGTCACCGCCCACTTCGTCGCCGAATAGAGCGAGCCGGGCAGCGCGCGACGCCCGGCGACCGACCCGGTGAGGAGCAGATGCCCACGAGCCTCCTTCAGCGCCGGCAGCGTCGCCCTGATCGTCAGCGCCGCTCCGTAAACGTTCGTCAGCACCATCGAGCGCCAGTGCTCCGGAGACTCCTCGAGGAAGCCACGGGTAGCGCCGAAGCCGGCGTTCGCAAACGCGACATCGAGCCGGCCGAAATGCTCGAGCGCGGCCGCGACCATCGCCTGCTGCTGATCCCATTCGGTCACGTCACAGCGGACCGCAAGCGCCTGGTCCGCGCCGCCGAGCTCCTCGGCGAGCGCGTTGATGCGCTCCTCGCTGCGGGCGGCGAGCACCAGCCGGTAGCCGTCCGCCGCGGCGCGACGGGCCGTGGCGGCGCCGATCCCGCTCGACGCGCCGGTGATCAGGAAGACGGGACGAGACATGGCAGGATGATCACATGCTGAGCGATCAAGCGCACATCCACGTGCTTGCGGGCGGGGGGGGCGACGGCTGCCTGAGCTTCCGCCGCGAGGCCCACGTGCCGCGGGGCGGACCGGACGGCGGTGACGGCGGGCGCGGCGGTGACGTCGTGCTCGTTTGCGACGACTCGCTACGCGACCTCCAGGCGTTCCGCCGCCGCTCGCAGTTCAAGGCGCAGCGCGGAGGCCACGGGCAGGGTGCACTGCGCCACGGCGCGGACGGCGAGACACTCGAGGTGCGACTGCCGCCGGGCACCGCCGCGATTCGCGAATCCGACGGGGCGCGGTACGACCTCGTGGCCCCGGGACAGCGCGTGACGGTGGCGCGCGGCGGCAGCGGCGGCCGCGGGAACAAGCGCTTCGCCACCCCAACCCACCAAACCCCGCGGTTCGCCGAGCGCGGCGTCGTCGGCGAGGAATGCTGGGTCGCGCTGCAGCTGAAGCTGCTCGCCGATGTCGGCCTCGTCGGCCTGCCGAACGCCGGCAAGTCCTCACTGCTCGCGCGGCTCACGCGCGCCACGCCGAAGGTCGCCGGGTATCCGTTCACGACGCTCGAGCCGGTGCTCGGAACGATCGACGGCGAGGATCGCCAGCTCGTGCTCGCTGACATTCCTGGGCTGATCGAGGGCGCCAGCGCCGGCGCCGGCCTCGGGCACGACTTCCTCGCTCACGTAGAACGCACGCGCATGCTCGTGCACGTGCTCGACGCGGCGCCGCTCGACGGCTCGGACCCGATCGAGAACTACGCGACCGTGGAGCGAGAGCTCGAGCTTCACGACGCACGCCTGGCGACGCTGCCTCGCATGCTTGCGCTCTCGAAATGCGACCTGATCGGTCCCGAAGCGGCCGCGGCAGCCGCCGCCGAGTGGCGGAGCCGGGTCGGACCCGGGACACCGGTGCTGATCACCTCCGCGGTAACCGGCGCCGGGCTGGAAGCGCTCTCGCACGAGCTGATGCGGAGCGTCCCCGTGCTGCCCGCGGCGGCGCAGGCGGCGCCGGCGATCGATGATCTGGCGGAGCATCGTGTGTTCCGCCCAGCGGCGGGCAGGGACTACGACGTCGAGCGGATGGGCGATCGCAGCTACCGGGTCAGCGGACTGCGCGTCGAGCGCCTGCTCGCGCGCTACGACCTCGACAACGACGAGGCGCTCGCGCATCTGGAGCGGCGGCTACGCGGGATCGGAGTCATCCGCGCGCTCGAGGCGAAGGGATTCGAACCTGGCGATTCCGTCGAGATCGCCGGCGTCGAGTTTGATCTGGTTCCGTGAACGCGGGTGTAGGATCGCCGGACGGCGTGAGAGAGATGAGCACACGGATGCGTCGATTCTGGGTCGCAACATGTACGGCGCTTACGAGCCTGCTCTGCGTCGCAGGAGCGCATGCCCAGGTTCTCCGGGTCGGAACGTATAAGGGCATTCCCGGCCAGTACACGACGATCCAGGCCGCGGTCGACGCCGCGTCCCCGTATGACTGGATCCTCGTCGGTCCCGGCGACTACAAGACGGCGTCCAGCCTGATCGCGACCGGGGCCGGCAAGAGCTTCCCAGCGGCTGTGCTGATCACCAAGCCCGACCTGACGCTGCGCGGCATGAACCGCAGCACCGTCGTCGTCGACGGCACGAAGCCGGGCACGCCCGAGTGCAGCAGCGCCCCGGCAGACCAGAATTACGGCCCGGCGACGTCGCTCGGGCCGGCGGGGCTCAACGGCGTGATGGTCTACAAGGCCGACGACGTCTCGATCGAGAACATGACCGCCTGTAACTTCCTCGGCGGGCCGGGCGGAAACGGCGGCAGCGGCAACGGCACGGCCACCTACGACGATGCAGGCAACGAGTTCTGGTGGAACGGCGGTGACGAGAGCGGCGCCGTCGGTGGGTGGGGTTACTACGGCTCCTACCTGACCGCGACGAGCACGTTCTACAACGCGGCGCTGCCCGCGGTCCAGGCGGAGGCGCAGGCGGCCGAGTACGGCGTCTTCTCCAGCAACTGGAGCGGCGGTATGTGGGATCAGATCTACGCGAGCAACTTCAACGACTCCGGTTTCTACATCGGCGCCTGCCAGCAGATCTGCGACCAGACCGTCGACCAGGCGTGGGCGGAGTACAACGCGCTCGGCTACTCGGGCTCGAACTCGGGCGGCAGCCTGGTGGTCGAGAACTCCCAGTTCGACAACAACGAGGACGGGTTCGACACGAACAGCCAGAACGGCGACGAGCCCTCGCCGCAGAACGGCACCTGTCCGAACGGCGCCACCAGCCCGATTACGCACACGCACTCCTGCTGGGTGTTCATGGACAACGACGTGCACGACAACAACAACCCGAACGTTCCGGCAGCCGGGAACGCGGCGGCCGGTCCGGTCGGCACCGGGATGTCGCTCTCGGGCGCGAGGGACGACACGGTGATGGACAACACGTTTGCGAACAATGGCGCCTGGGGCAACATCGTGGTCCCGTATCCGGACACGGGCCCACCGTGCACCGGCGGCCAGCCGAACAACGTGCTGCTGGGGTCCGGGAGCTGCCTGTTCGACGAGTGGGGCGACGCGATCATCGACAACAAGTACGAGCACGACGGCTTCTTCGGCAATTCGACGAACGGGGACTTCGACCAGGTCAACATCAACGGTGGTGAGCCGACCAACTGCTTCAGCGGAAACACCGTCGTGGGCGGCGGCAGCCTCTCTCCAGACGCGGCGGCGCTGCAGGGCGAGTTTCCGAAGTGCACCGGCGCCGACGTGCCACCGACCCTGGTGAGCCACGCCGGGTTCCTCGCCGAGGTGGCGTGTGACGCGCAGGAGGCGATCGGTGGGCTCGGCGAGCCGTGCCTGCCGGGCGACAGCTACCCGCGCGAATCCAAGATCGTGATGCACCCGCTGCCGTCGAACCTCCCGACGATGCCGGACGTGTGCGCGGATGTCCCCGCGAACCCGTGGTGCGGCGGCGAGGTCTCGGCCGTCAAGACGTGCGCCCGCGCCGTCGCCCGAGTCCCGCTCACCGTCGCGCTGCGCGAGCGCTTCGTGTCCGTCTCGGTCAAGGTCGCCGGCGGCAAGGCGCTGACCTACAAGGCTCATGGGCGCAAGACGCGAGTCACGATCGACCTCGGCGGGGCGCCGGGGCGCAAGCTCCGGGTGAAGTTCGTCGAGCACATCAAGGTCGGGCGCCACCTGGAGAAGATCGGCTTCACGCGGATCTATCGACGCTGCTAAGGCCCGCTCCACCGCAACTTCGGCCTGCGACGCCCGTCTTGACCTGATGAAGGCGGCCGCCGACGACCGCCAGGCGCGGGTGAGGAGGACGGCGATGTGGGGAACGTGTACGGGCAATGCTGATCGCAATCGTGCTCGTGGTCGGTGGGGCGGTGGCGGCGCCGGGCGCGTCGGCGCAGCTATCGACGGGTCACTCAGGCTGGGTCTGGGCGAATCCGGCACCGCAGGGTGAGCCGCTCGCCGACGTCAGCTTCGCGGACGGCGTCGGCTACGCAGTCGGCGAATTCGGGACCGTGCTTCGCAGCACTGATGCGGGAGCCACCTGGACGGGCCTCCCGACGGGTCTGTTCAGCAGCCTGACGCAGGTCAACGCCGTGTCGGCGAGCACCGTGATCGTGGGCGGCGGGTGCGTTCTTCGCGGTTCTGACGACGGCGGGAGCAGGTGAATTGTCGATCAAATCGCAGCGGCGGGTGGCGCGATCGTCGCATCCGGTCCGCGTCACGCGTACGTGTCCACGAACGGCGGTGCAAGCTGGCGCGTGATCGCGTTGCCGCCGGGGTTCCTGGGGGGCGAGGCGCTGCGTCAGCTGCAGTTCAGCGGTCCGGGCACGGGATTCCTGCTGGGGACGCGGGGTCGCCTGTTCGCGACCAGCGACGGCGGCAAGCGCTGGAGCGAGCTGCTCGCGCTCGGTCACCAGGCGATCCAGTCGGTGGCCTTCACCAGCCCGCGCAACGGCTGGGCCGCAGAGGGCGACGCCGACGGGACGCCAGGGGAGGTGCTGCGCACGAGCGACGGTGGCAGGAGCTGGCGGCCACAGATCGACGAGCTCGGCGCCGGGGGTCACGAGGGCTACGCACTCGACGGAGCGGGCCACCTATTCGTCACGAACTCCGCCGGGGACCTCGGCGGCGTGTCGGGGATCTCGCTGAAGGCGCCGCGCAGGGCGCTCAAGCATGGTCGCGTCACGGTTACCCGGCGTCTCTTCCCGGCGCTGTCGGGTGCCTCGGTCGAGGTCAACCACCGTGCCGTCGCCGGTGGCAGCTGGGTCCACGACTTCGTCATCACCGGCGCCGGCGGCCGGTTCTCACTCCAGCTGCGAATCGACCGCCCGACCGCGTTCGTCGCCCAATGGGGCGGTGACCTGACCAGCGCCGGGGCGGGGTCGGGTGTCGTGTCTGTGGAAGCGGCGGCGGTCTAGGGAGGGATAACGGTGGTGGTGGGCAGGCCGCCGCTTCCATTGCGACATTTGGCAGAGCCAAATCTCGCCGGCTGAGGGAGCTCCCCCGTAAGCTCCTGGACGTGAGCTGCCTGGTGATCAAGCTGGGATCGAGCATCGTTGCGGACGAGCGCGGCGAGGTGCGAGCGGACGTCCTCGGACGGATCTGTGACGAGACCGCGGTGCTCCACCGCGAGGGCCGTCAGATCGTGATCGTGACCAGTGGCGCGATCGCGCGGGGGATGGGCCTGATGTCGCTGCCGCTGCGGCCGCGCGCGATGGACGAGCTGCAGGCTGCGAGCGCGGTGGGGCAGGGCAAGCTCTACCAGGTCTACGACGAGCTGCTGCAAGCGCGCGGTGTACCGACCGCGCAGGTGCTCCTGACGTTCTTCGACATGAGCGCGCGGACGCACTATCTGAACGCTCGCGGGACGCTCCGCAAGCTGCTCGAGTGGCGCGTGGTCCCCGTGATCAACGAGAATGACACCACCACCACCGACGAGATCTCATTCGGGAACAACGACTTCCTCGCGGCGCAGGTGGCGATCCTCCTCGGCGCGGAGCTCTTGATCCTCCTGACCGACGCGGAGGGCGTGTACACGACTGACCCGCGGGTAGATCCAAACGCCGTGCTCGTCCCCGAGGTGAACGACTTCGACGCGCTCGAGGGGTTCGAGATCGGACACAACACATCCCCGCTCGGGACCGGCGGGATGCGCTCGAAGGTCGTCGCGGCGGAGATGGCGACCGCCGCCGGGATTCCGACGGTGATCGCTAGCGGGCTGCTCGCGGGAACCGTCCCCGCCGCCGCTGCGGGCCGGCCCGTCGGCACTCGCTTTGCCGCCAGGGAGGGCAGGTATTCGAGCTTCAAGCTATGGCTCAAGTACGCCAAGCCGTCCCGGGGCCATGTGTTCGTGGACGCGGGCGCCGCGCGGGCGCTGCGCGAGGGCGGCACCAGCCTGCTCCCGGTCGGGGTGGTAGATGTGAAGGGCGATTTCGACGCCGGCGACGCGGTCGAAGTCGCGCATGACGGTGAGGCGGTCGGGAAGGGCATCTGCAACTACTCCGCCGGCGAGTTGCGCCAGGTTCGGGGACTGAAGTCCCCAGCCGTGCGTGAGCTGCTTCCGACCTCCAGCGAAGAGGCGGTGCACAGGGACTACTTCGTACTCGCATGACCGACGACGAGCTCGCAGGTAACCTTTGTCGCAATGGCTACTACGGCACTCTCCGTCGCTGACATCTGCGCGAGGGCCAGACGCGCGGCGCGCGTGCTCGCCACGCTCGACTCTGGCACGAAGAACAGCGCGCTGGAAGCGATCGCAGCAGCGCTGATCGGCCGTACGGCCGACATCCTGGAAGCGAACGAGCGGGATCTCGAGGCGGCGGAGGCCAGCGGCGTGGCAAGCCATCTGATCGACCGGCTCGCCCTCGACGAGGGGCGCGTCGCGGCGGTCGCAGCGCAGGTGCGGGACATCGCGGCGCTGCCGGATCCGGTCGGCGAGGTGATCGGCGGCTCACGGCTGGCGAACGGGCTCGACGTGCGGAAGGTGCGGGTGCCGCTTGGGGTGATCGCAGTGGTGTACGAAGCCCGCCCGAACGTGACCATTGACGCCGCCGCGCTGTGCCTCAAATCCGGCAACGCGATCGTGCTGCGCGGATCGAGCATGGCGATGAACTCGAACGCCGCGCTCGCCGCGGTCGCGATCACGGCGGCCGAGTCGGCGGGCATGCCGGCCGGCGCGCTCGCGCTCGTCGCAGGCGGTGGACATCAGGAGCTCGCCGAGCTCGCGACGCAGAACGGCGTGGTCGATCTGATCATCCCGCGTGGCGGCGAGGGGCTGAAGGCGGCGCTGAAGGATGTCGCGACCGTGCCGGTGATCTACGCCGCGTCGGGGAACTGCCACGTGTACGTCGACGCCACCGCCGACCTCGACGTGGCCGAGGCGATCATCCTCAACGCCAAGGTTCAGAAGCCGAGTGTGTGCAATGCGGCCGAGAAGCTGCTGGTGCACGCCGACGTGGCGGAGGCGTTCCTGCCGCGCGCGCTGAGCGCGCTGGTGGACGCCGGGGTCACGCTCCGCGGCGACGAGCGGGCACGTGCCGCCGCCGGGCTCGCGCCGATCGGCGAGGCGACCGACGCTGACTGGGACACCGAGTTCTTGGCGCTCGAGCTTGCGGTCGGCGTCGTCGACTCGGTGGCGGATGCGATCGATCACATCAACGCCCACGGCTCCGGCCACTCCGAGGCGATCGTGACCCACGACACCGAGGCGGCCCGCGCCTTCCAGCTCGGGGTCGACGCCGCCTGCGTGTACGTCAACGCGTCGACCCGCTTCACCGATGGCGGCGAATACGGGATGGGTGCCGAAATCGGTAACTCCACCCAGAAGCTCCACGCCCGCGGCCCGATCGGCATGCGCGAGCTGTGCACCTTCAAGTACCTGGTCGAGGGTTCGGGCCAGGTCCGCCCCTAATCGTCTAAGTGCGCATTGGAATCTTCGGCGGCACGTTCAACCCGCCACACCTCGGTCACCTCGTGTGCGCTCAGGAGGCGTATGTTCAGCTCGGCCTGGACCGCGTGATGCTGATTCCGGTCTTCGCGCCGCCGCACAAGCCACTCGAGAACGAGCCAGGTCCCGAGCACCGGCTCGAGCTCTGCCGGCTGGCGGCCGGCGGCGACGAGCGGCTCGCCGTGTCCGACATCGAGACCTCGAGACCGGGACCGTCGTACACGGTCGATACGCTTGAGGAACTGCACGAGAACGAGCCTGACAACGAGCTGTTCCTGATCCTGGGCGGGGATGTCGCCGCGGGTCTCCCGCACTGGCGCACGCCTGAGCGGGTGCTCGCGCTGGCGACGCCGATCGTCGCCAATCGCCGTGGCACCCCCCGCGCGCGGGCCGCGGCCGCGCTCAGCGACCTACAGGGCGGCGCTCGCGCGAAGTTCTTCTCCATGCCGTGGATCGGCGTCTCCTCGACAATGATCCGCCGGCGGGTGAGGGCCGGACAGCCAATCCGCTACCTCGTCCCCGACGCGGTAGCGGGCTACATCGACGCGAAAGGGATGTACCGCTGACTCCAGAAGACATCACCGCCGCCGTCGCCGTATACGCCGAGGATCGCAAGGCGCTCGAGATCGTCGAGCTCGACCTCCGCGAGGTGATCGGATACACGGACTACTTCGTGATCTGCTCAGGCCGTACGGATCGTCAGGTAAAAGCGATCCACGACGCGGTCCACGAGGGCATGAAGAAGGACCACGGAATGCTGCCGCGTCGCGTGGAGGGGCTTCCAGAGGCCCACTGGGTTCTGATGGACTACCTCGACGTCCTCGTCCACGTGTTCACCCCGGACACCCGCGAGTATTACCGGCTCGAGCAGCTATGGGGTGAGGCGCCGGCTCGGGTCCTCGGCGGGCAGGAGGGGACGCCGACGACGGCGCCGCTCAGCTCGTCGCGCTGACGGCGAGCCTGCCATGCCAAGGGCCCACCCGCAGTGGGTGAGCCCTTGGGGCCCCGTATGGTGTCGATCAGTGGTTGCGGCCGCCGTGCCGGAACCTGGCGAGCTCGCCCACCAGGCGCGCGCCGTCGACGGTGCCGAGGCCGCTGGCCAGGTCGTATCCGCGCGTGGCGTCGTACCCCTGGACCGTGTACGTCACCCCGTTCGAGTTGGTGAACGTGACGGTGTTGTTGCCGCGGGTGATGTCGACGATTCCTGACTGCCACTGATCGCCGAGCGAGTACAGGGTCGGGTTGAGCAACCCCAGCGGGTGACCCGCCGCCTGATCGGCGATCGCGACAATCCCCGAGAACTCAGGCGTAGCCTCGCTGGTGCCGCCGATCGGGGCCCAGCCGGGTGTCCCCGCGCCCTGGAAGCTCCAGTAGACGTTGGCGGCGCCGTTGACCGCGGCGCTCAAGCTGATGTCCGGCGTGCCGCGCGCGCCGCCGACGATGTTCGCGATCCCGTCCTGGTAGGAGGGCCGGGAGAAGACCGCCGAGAGGCCGCCTCCGCCTGCGCACGGCCCGCCGCATACGGAGAACGGGTCATTCCAGACGTTGTCGGGTGCCGTGCGGTACCCGCTCGCGTCGAGGTGCAGCTGGGTGCCGCCGACAGAGGTCACGAGTGGGTCGCTCGAGGGCCACGAGTTGACGCGGTAGGGGTAGAAGTCGACCTCGCTGAGCTCGTCGTTTGTGACACCCTCGTCGCCGCTCCCAGCGAGCACGGTGACATCGTGGGCGGCGGCGTTCTTATACGCGCTGCGCAGCGCGTAGATCGACTGGGGGCTCGGGAACGTCTCCTCAGTTGCGCCGAAGCTCTGGCTGATCACGTCGCCGAGATGGTGGTCGATGACGTAGTTCTCCGCCTCAACGATCTGCGGGAAGCCGGCGGTTCCCTCGGTCTCGTCGGTCGGGGTCTCGACGAGCAGGATGTTGGCCCCGGGGGCCATCGTGTGGGAGTACTCGACGTCGAGGGAGGTCTCGACCCCCCAGCCGGGCTGGTCGGGATTGGCGGTCGGGTCGAACGGCGGCACCGGCCCGGCGGGCTGGATGATCTTGAACGACGGTGGCGCGGGCAGCCCATAGGCCTGGTCGAACGTCTGCAGGTCACTCTGGATCGTCGGCGAGCCATAAGCGTCGACGATCACAATCGTCTCGCCTGCACCGGTGAGGCCCGCGCGGTAGAGCGGCGTCATGTCGTATGCCTGCTGGAACTGTTGCGGTCCGTAGCAGGCGATTTGATACTGCGTCTCGCACTCGGCCGTGGTCGGTGGCTGGGCGAAGTGGGCGGGATACTGAACATGTAGCGGCACCGCCGCCGCGGGCGCGGCCCCGCAGATGAGGGTGGCGACACCGACCGCCACGGTCGAAAACAGCGCGGTCAAACCACGAGTCTGCACGTTACCTCCTCTGCCGAAACCAGTAATGGCGCCTTCATACCCTGTTCCAGGTCGTGTCTACCAGAGCCCCTGCCGGGCCTGCGATGGGACCCTACAGCGCGGCGAGTAGCTTCGGGGCCACCCCGGGCAGCGACGCGTCGAATCTACAACGCGGCCAGGAGCTTCGGGGCCCGCCGGGCAGCGACGCGTCGCACCTACAACGCGGCCAGGAGCTTAGGCGCCACTTCTTTCTTGCGGCTCATCACTCCCGGCAGCTCGATCGTGCTGTCGCTGCTCGACGCATCGAACGCCCTCGAGACGGCCGCGACATCGCCCGCGACGAGCAGGTCGGTGCTTTTGGTCAGAATGTCGGTGACCATCAGCGCGTAGAGCAGGTAGTCCCGGTCCTCGCGCCTACTGCGCATCTTCTCGAGCAGCTCTGCGGAGCGCTCGAGCAGCTCCTTGCCGACGACCTCGACCTGCGCGATGCAGATCGTGTGACCGCCGCGGACCTGGTACTCCTTCGCGTCACGCGAGATGATCTCCTCGGCGCTCACCTCGGAGACGTCGGCGGTAGCCTCGAACATCTGGCGCCCGAACTTCGATGCGTCGGTGGCGAGCACGCGCTCGAGGTACTCGACCACCGCGTGATCGCGCTCGGTGCTCGTCGGCGAGTTGAGGATCACGGTGTCGGAGAGGATCGCGCCGAGCAGCATCAACGCCGCGGGCCTGCTCGGTTCCATCCCGTTCTGGCGGAAGCGCTCGATCACCAGCGTGGCGGTCGAGCCGACCGGGTCGAAGGTGGCCGTGACCGGCACGCGCGTCTCGATCGAACCGATGTGGTGGTGATCGAGGATCTCGACAATCTCGGCCTGCTCGACGCCCGGGACGCTCTGTGCCTCCTCCGCGTGATCGACGAGCACGACGCGTCGCCTCGGCGGCGCCACCAGGTCAGAACGAGCGACCAGGCCGACCGGGCGGCGCTCCGGGTCGACCACGATCGCGGTGCCGTAGTGGATCTCCTTGATCTGCTCGGAGACGTCGGTAAGCAGGTAGAGGGGAGTGATGGTGAGCGGGTCGCGCTCCATGATCGCGCTGCACGGGGCGGCGAGCGTGATCATGCGCCCAGAGACGTAGGTATCGAGCGGTGAGACGACGACCGCAACTCCGCGCTCGCGGGCGAGCTTGACGATCTCCTCAGAAGGGGTCGACGAGTTACTGATCACGAGCAGCGCGGCGCCCAGGTTGATCGCGAGTCGCTGGGCATCAGTCCGATTGCCGGTCACGACGACGTCGCCGTCAGAGATCCCGCTCGGTGTCTCGACGTCCATCGAATGGACCCACACGCGCCCGGCCAGGCGCCTGTCTTCGCCGCAGATGAGCGTGCCCTCGAGGACCTCGACGATCGCGCCCACGAACGTCGGTGCGTCCTGCAGCGTCGAGGTCTGCCGGGACTCGCGAATGTAGCGTCGCGCAAGGACTCGCTCGTCGACCACCCCGACCAGGCCTCCGTCGTCGTTGACGATCGGGACAAGGTCCAGATTCGCGCGTGCCATCGCGAGTCCCGCCTCGCGAATCGGCTCGTCCTGGCGCGCGATCGGGAACTCCTTCTGCATCACATCGGACGCGCGCAGCATCACGTGCGGCAGGAACTCCGGCTGGGCGGCGCCGCTGCGCTCGAGGACCCAGCGCGTCTGCGCGTTGAGGTCGCCGAGCCTGACCGGGACGTAATCGTTGCGGGGGTCGAGCCGGCCCTTCAACTCGGCATAACCGATCGCGGACGCGATCGAGTCCGTGTCAGGGTTACGGTGACCGGTGACGTAGATCGTGGACACGGCTATCCTCGAGGCCGATTATCTCAGCGCCGCGCTCGGCCGCGGGCGAGGAGAGTCCGGTGCGTCGAGGTCTTCGTGTTGGCTGGGCCGTTGCGTGGTGCAAGCTCGCCGACGGCGGCACCGCCGAGCGCCGCCAGGACCACGAGGATGACGAGCCGGCGGCGGTAGGGTCGTAGCTCGCTCAACATGGCGAGGGGTGTGGGCCGGGTCGCTGTCGTCGGGCTGTTCCCACCCCGCCAGGCTATTACGTCACGGCCCGGCGGTCGCCCTGACCACCTCGGCGGCGGCGACCGAGAGCCGTGCGCACTCCTCGATCAGCATCGTCCGCGACATCGCGACGGTGCCGTCGAGCCAGCTCGTGACCGCCTCCGCGAGGCCACCGACGAGCACCAGCGCGGCCAGCCTGAGCGGCATTTCGTGACGCTGCTGATCCAGCCCGCCGCGTTCGCGCATGATGTCGGCCAGCAGCTTCGCGTGCGCGCGGACGGCCTCTGCGCGGCGCTCCCTGAGGGCCTCCTCGCCGATCGACTCGGCGTGGAGCCGCGCCTTGCGCGGGTCGTCGGTCAGAATCTCGATCAGCGCGCCCGCCGCCGCCCGGGCGCTGTCGAGCAGGTTGGGCGCGGCGGCGTCGAGCGCGGCGAAGATCGCGGCGTCGAGCTCCTGCACCCACGCGTCGAAAACGGCCACGAGCAGTTCGCGGCGATCCCGGAAGCTCTCGTAGAAGTAGCGCTCCGTCAGCCCGGCCTGAGCGCAGACGGCGGTCATGGTGGTGTTCGCGATGCCGTCCGCGCCGAGGACATCGAGTGCCGCCTCGATCAAGCGCGAGCGGCGCTGGGAGCGCCGGTCCTCGGCGCTGACCCCGCGATATGGCCGCACCACCCCGGACATCCTTGGGGCAATCTTGACAGACGCGTCTGTCAATGTCTATGGTTCAGCGCGTGAGACCGCCGTCGAGGTCGCCCGGAGTGCAGGATGCGCGCGCCGCCCGCTGAGCTCCCGCCAAGCCTGACTCGCGTCGGTCGGGAGCTACGCGACGAGTTCCGAGAGCGGTCGCGGCTACCCCCCGGCGAGACCAGTTTCAGCCTCCGGCGCACTCACCGCCTTCAGCGCGACACGCTGCGGCTGGTGCTCGAGCTCTACGAGCGATACGGGCCGGTGTTCACGGTCCGTAGCTTCCACCGTCGGCTCGTCGGCTTGATCGGCCCAGAGGCGAACCATTTCGTGACCGTTTCAGGCGCCGAGAACTTCAGCTGGCGCAAAGGGATGTACGGCGAGTATCTGAACCCGGTGATCGGCGACGGGCTGATCACGACCGATGGCGAGTATCACGACCGGGCGCGGCGGATCATGATGCCGGCCTTCCATCGTCAGCGGCTCGACGGCGCCGTCGCGGTGATGCTCGACGAGGCCGAGCGCGCGCTCGCGGACTGGCAGCCGGGCGCGGCGGTCGACGTGTACGAATGGGTGCGCGACCTCGCGATGAGCATCGCAATGCGCGCGCTCGCCGGCCTCGACCCGCGTGACCGTGGTGTCGGGCGCGAGGCGGCGGTGCAATTCGAGCGCGCTCTGGCCTACACCAACAGCGAGGTCTGGATGACGCTGCTGCGAGGACCAGGGACGCCTTGGTCGCGGATGCAGGCGGCCTGCCGCGAGCTCGACCGGATCATCTATGCGGAGATCCGGAGCCGGCGCCGCGCGGGCCAGGCCGGGGAGGACATTCTCTCGATGCTGATCGACGCTCGCGACGAGCCCGACGAGCCCGACGAGTCAGGCGACAGAGGAGGCGGCTTCACCGATACCGAGCTTCGCGATCAGCTGATGCACATGCTG
>Ga0302326_10006194_pt1 | contig 26905 bp, 26 predicted proteins | sample Palsa_T0_3_FD_202264 | JGI IMG/M metagenome (GOLD analysis project Ga0302326, IMG submission 202264) | Peat permafrost microbial communities from Stordalen Mire near Abisko, Sweden - Palsa_T0_3 | ecosystem: Environmental > Terrestrial > Soil > Palsa > Peat permafrost | place: Sweden: Abisko... | reverse complement strand
TGCCGAGCCCGTTTCGCAGCCAGATGGTCGACGCGATCGCGAGCGAGCCCGGCTTCGCTTCGGTGCAGAGTGCGATCGAAACCGCGCTTGCGGCCAACCCTGAGGCCCTCGCGAACGCGAGCGGGGCGGGTAGCGTCGCGGCTGCGCTCGCGACCTTCGTCACGGCGCTCTACGCGCCGAACTCGACCTCGAGCGTCGCTCGCCAACTACGCGCCCGACGCTTCCCGCAGGACGTGACGCTCAGCCCAAGCACGGCGAGCGGCGTCACCGTGATCCAAGACTTTCCGAACGGCATCCACTTTCACAACACGTTCCGGCGCGCGGCCGAAGCATTCATCGACGAGGTTTCGTTCGTCGCGAGCGGCGCAACGACGCCCACGCCGAAGTCGGTTCTCGACGTCGTCCCGCCGCAACAGATACCGGCGACGAGCGGGCTCGGAAACGTGTCGTCGAGTCTCATTACGGCCGTGCAAGGCCTCTTCAGCGGAGCGACGCAGTACACGCCCGTCGACACCTCGACGATTCCGCTGGCGCTCGAGCCGGGGTCGGCGTCGACGACGTACAACGTCACCGTCGTCGGCGCAGGTTTGGACGTCTCGACCCCGGCGCTGACAAGCGAACAATCGACCGCGCAGAAGAAACTCGTCGTTCAGCAACTCGTTCAGGACATCGTCGTCCCGTTCATCGTGTCGTTCATCATCCCGATCAACAGCGCGCAGATCGACAACTTTCTCAGCTTCACCGGCGGGAACGGTGTCATTGCCGATCTCGTCGGCGCGATAACGACCACCGCGCCGCAGGTCTCCGCCCTGATCGATGCGGGCGACGTCGGCGACGCGCTCATTCTCATCGTCAACACGATCGAGTCGAGCAATTCGATCGGGGGCCTGCTGCAGCAGATCGTGGCCGGCGTCATCCAAAGTGCCACCAACTTTGCGACGGCACAGGCGGCCATCGAGAAGGCAAACTCGCTGACCAACACGCTCAACATCTTGAGCGGTGCCCTTGTGGGCATCGACATGAGCGTCGTCGAGCACGACATCCTGAGCTCGGACCAAGCCGACCTGTTTGTCGTCACCGTTACCCCCGATACCGTGAAGCTGTCGCCGGCGACCGCCACGCTCGACAACGGCGCCTCGCAAGCGCTCACCACGGGCGTTCCCGCGGCAAGCGGCACCGCCGCGACGTTTGCATACACGTGGTCGAACACGGCAGCGTTCGGACATATCTTCGACGGCATTTCCGGGCACGAAGACAACTTTACAAGCTCGAGCAATGTCGTCACGTACGTCGCAAACGCGACCGGGGCGGGAGTCGATACGGTGACCGTAAGCGTTGCGCAGATTTCCGGTCAGAACAGAATCCCGATCGGCTCGGCACATGCGACGATGACGGTCCAACCGAGCGGGCTTCCCAGCATCAGCCTCGATCCGTCCGGCTGCGTTCAATTCCCCTTCACCGGCGGATCGCAAACGTATACGGTCACGGTGACCAATCCGCCGGCCGGGGTCACGCTCGAGTACGGTTTTGCAATTGCGGGGAACCACGGGACGTTAAGCGATCCGGGAGCCACGCTGAATGCGCAAACGCACTACCTCGTGGGACCCTCGGACAGCGCGACGCTCAACATGCCCGACGTGGAGCCTAGCCCCACGTCAGGAACCGGCTTCAACGGCGCAATCTCCGCGGAGTTGTGGTTCGTCACGGCGAGCGGCCAACTCAGCAACACCTTCCCGGGAGGAAAACTCGTCGATGCGAGTGCGCTGTGGGGCTATGGCGACGTGACGTGCAGCGGAGGGCTATTGCCCTGACGTGCGACGTACGCGGCGAGCTGCACGCGCGAGGTCATCCCGAGTTTGGCATAGATCGAGGTCAGGTATTTTTCAATCGCCTTTTCGCTCACCGAGAGCGCCTCGGCTGCAGCCCGGTTGCTTTTCCCCGCGGCCACCAGCAGCGCAAGTTCGCGTTCGCGGCTGGTGAGCAGGGCCGGTACCTCGGGGCTTGCGGGCCGGTCGAGCGACGAACGCTCCAAGCGCCGGAGCTCCGCGTACGCGCCCATCGCTGCGTATCGTTCGCGGGCGAGCGCGACGTCGCCGGCAAGATCGAGCGCTTGCGTTTCCAGTACGTGCCACCCGATGCGCGCAAACCGCGTTGCCGCGCTCCGCGCACTCGCGGCGCACCGCGTTCCGTCGCCACGCTCGCGCGCCGCTGCGGCGTCGAGGAACGCAAGCAGCGCACGGTCGACGGCAGCTCCGGCGCGCGCGGCCGCTCCTTCCACAAGCGGACGCAGCCTCTGCGCGAGATCCGGCCGCAGCCGCGCGATCGTCGCGATCGGGACGGTCATGTCGTAGGTCGTCGTTATTTCGCGCGTAGCATCGGCCAGCAGCCGATTCGCCTCAGATTGCCGTCCTAGCCGCTCGAGCACCGGCGCAGCCGCACACGACAGCTTCACCATCGCTCCCGTCTCGCCGCGGTCCCGCGCCTCGGCAAGCAGGCCGAGGTCGAGGAGTTTTTCGAGCTCGACGTCCGCGCAAGCGTTCCCAAGGGCGAGCGCGACCACCGTCCGCTCGACCCGCGCGTTGAAAAGACGAGGCGACGGAATCGCTTCGATAATGGAACGCGCCACGCTCAAGCGGCCCGCGCGCAATTCGATCTGCGCGAGGAACGCTTTTTCATACTCGACTCCCGACGAAAGCCGGCCGGCTAGCTCGACCGCGCGCTCTTGGTACGTGCGCGCAAGGACGATTTCGCCCAGGCACAAGGCTTGGAACGCCGCATTCCCAAGCGCGGTGCGGACGTTGTCGGGCAGTACCTCAAGGTGCTCGAAGATCGCAAGGCCGCTTTCGAAATCGCTTCGCCACGGCGCCGGTTCCGCGCGCTGCGCGTGAAGCGCGCTGCGCAGGAACCGAGCCTCGGCAGCGAGCGTCGAGTTCGAATCGATCGACGCGAAGTCGAGCCCCTTCACGAGCTCCCACGCGTCGTCCGTCCGGCAAGAAAATGCATAAAAGAAGCCGAGCCGTACGCGGAGCCGATCGCGAACGAACGGGCTCGCCAATGGGCCTAAGCGGTCCCACGTTTGTTCCATGAATGCGGTCGCATCGGCCGCGTGACCCGCGTTCGATAGCGGCCCGGCGGCCATGGCGCGCGTCGCGATCGCTTCGTCGATGTCGCCGGCATCTTCGTAGACGCTGCTCGCACGTTCGTAGAGTTCGAGCGCGCGATCGATGCGATCGGCGAGCACCAGCATGAGCCCAGCCTTGACGAGCGCGCTTGCGACGTCGGCGTGCTTCGCGTACCCCTGCGCAGCGCGCTCGTACCACGCGGCGCCATCTTCGTATGCATGCACGGCTCGGGCTGCGTCGCCGGCCGCGAGGCAGAATGGCGCCGCCTCCCGGCGAAGGCCGGCGAACCAATAGTGGTGAGCGAGCCGCTCGAGGTTGGCTGCGGCATCGGGCCGGTTTGCAATCGCTTCCGCGATCCGGCGATGAAGGCCGGCCAGATCCGTGCTCGGAATCGCGGCGTAGACGACGTCGCGCGTGAGCGCGTGGCGAAAGCGATACTCGCCGGTCGTTCCGAGTGAGTCGACGAGCTGCAACGTGAAGAGCCGATCCATTGCTTCACGACAACGGCCCACCGGCGCTTCGAAAATCGAGGCAAGCATGTCGATCTCAAACGAGCGGCCGAACAGCGATGCGCGCGAGAGGAGCTCGCGATCGTCGTTGCTGCAACGCGTCAAGCGCTCCGCAACGACGGCCTGCAACGAGATTGGCAGGGGAGCCTCGGAGCCGGCGTTACCGGAACGATAGCGATCCACCGTGTGCCGCAGCAGCTCTTCGGCGAACAACGCGTTACCTTCGCACCGGCGTTGAACGTCTCGCAGGAGGTCGTCCGGCACGGCAGCGTCGGACGGCAATGCATCGCGTAGAAGCTCGGCGACCTCGCGCTCGTCAAACGGAGCGAGCGTGCACAGCGAGGCCGCTCGGTCGCGCAAGAGGCGCCCGAGGAGAAGAAAGCACGGGTGCGCGGGCGTCAGTTCGTCGTCGCGATAGGTGGCGATGAAAAGCAGGCGCTGCGAGAGAGCGCACTCGGTCAGCACGACGAGCAGTTGCACGATATCGGGATCGGCCCAATGCAGATCTTCGAGGAGGACGACGGTCGTCGAGCGCGCGCCCAACCGAGCGAACGTATCGATCAGCGCGGCCATCTGCTCGTCCTTCGAGGTCGCGGCGTGCCGCTGCAAGTCGTTCGCAGCCGCGGGATCCAGCTGCGCCAGCACTTCGAGCCAAGGCCCGAGCGGGCGCTGTGCAAACGGACGACAGGCGCCCCACGCCAGGCGCGTCGCGCGGCGCGGGATCGAGCGCCGGAATTCGTTCAGTAAACGCGACTTCCCGATCCCCGCAGCTCCGGCGATCAAAACGGTGCCGCCGTGCCCCGCGGCCGCAGCGCGGCGTCGCGCGAGTAAGTGCTCGAACTCCGGCACACGGCCGACGAACTTGCGGCAAAGAACCGGTTCCGAGACCACGAGAGCGCCCACGTTCGTCCCGCTTCGGGGCGACCCCTACAGCGATCCGCACAACGCAGGCATCGTGCGCAAGCGCTGCGGTCGTTACATTCTTGAGGAGACCTCTAGCGCATTGGTTCGAGGAGGTCGGCCTCGAACGCGACCCAAGCCGCCGGATCGTAAGATGAATCCGCGGCCATCTCGCCGGCCGCCCACGCCGCTATCGCGCCCGCGTCGAGATTGGGCACCACACGCGCGACCTCCAATGCGATCGCACGCGCCGACCTGTCGTGCCACGCCCAATAGTGAAGGAACCTGTCGCAAACGGAATCTTCCGCGCTAATGACGTGTAGCAGCAACTCGCGGCGATTTACGGTGAGCCACGTTTGAACGATTTTCCGGCCGATAGCGAGCGGGCCGGCCGGAAATTCAATCGTGAACCGTGAGGCGTGATGCGAGTAGACATTCGAGACGCCGCGCCTGTACCCGATCTCCACGAGCGCGGCGTTGACGGCGCGCTCAGATGTATCGAGTCGCAGCACGAAATCGGCGTCAAGCGACTGGTATTCGGCACAATAGTACGACGCTGCGCTCCCGCCACAGAGAACCGCGACGATGCCGGCGCGATCGAGCGCGCTGCAGGCTTCGAAGGCGACGTCGATGAGACTCGACTCGGCATCGATCACAACGGTTTTCCGATTCTTCGCGGTCGCGCTCGGCTTCGAACCGCGATGGCGCTCAGCTCGCTGTCCGCGGCGCCCAGACGTTCCAACAGCGCTTTGAGTTCGACCGCGGCGTACCACCGGCGATTAAGGGACACAAAGCGCGTGGTGCCGACGATCCGGGAAACGACGACGCCGATTCGCTCGAGGGACGTGACTGCTTTGGCTATTTCGCTGGGACCCTTGCCGAGCGCTCGGGCGGCACCGCGCACGTGTAGTTCGTCGGTCAAGGCGAGCAGGATCAACAACCGATCGCGGGTTCGCGACCCAAAGAGGTAAGGTTTTCGCGTCTCGGGGGCCATCGGCGCTCGTGTACTATAAAAGAGAACAATTGTCCTCTTTTTACATACGCTGCCCCGCATGTCATGCTGAGCGAAGCGCCGCAGGCGCGCAGTCGAAGCGCCAACGGAGCATCGCGAGACGCCGTCGGCGCTTCGACAAAGCTCAGCGGGACATGGGTTTCTTTGTTCGCGACCGGAAGCAGCCGGGGACGTGGTCGTCGACGAGGCCGACGGCTTGCATGAAGGCGTAGACGATCGTGGGGCCGACGAAACGGAAGCCGCGGGCGCGCAGGTCTTTGGATATCTCGGCAGCGAGCGGCGTCATAGCCGGGACGTCGGCGAGTGTGCGCGGGGCGTTGACGATTGGTTTGTTGCCGACGAAGCGCCAGAAATAGGCGGCCAGCGAGCCGAACTCGGCTTGAACGGCGAGCGCGGCTTTCGCGTTGTCGATTGCGGCTTCGATCTTTAAGCGATTGCGGACGATGCCGGGGTCGCGCATGAGGCGCGCGACGTCCGACTTGCGGAACGCGGCGACTTTGGCGATGTCGAAGTTTGCGAAGTCCTCGCGGTAGCGCTCGCGTTTGTTCAGGATCGTTTGCCAGGAGAGGCCGGCCTGCGCGCCCTCGAGGACGAGGAACTCGAAGAGCGTGCGGTCGTCGCGGACGGGGCGGCCCCATTCGCGATCGTGGTAGGCGATCATTGCCGGCGTACTGCCGGCGGCCCACGAGCAGCGCGTGCGCTCTACTGGCATGGGTCGTTATGCCCGGCGGCCCGTGCGATCCGCGTTCCCAGCGGCGGGCTGTTGAAGAAATACAGTCGCGCGAGCCGCGACGGGCAAAGCGGGGCGAGCGTTTCGTCGGCGATGCGAACGTAGGCCCGCGTCCCCGAAACGCGGTCCCGGGTTAGCGCGAGCGCGTAAGCATCGGCGCGCGATTCGATGTTCCGCGAATAAGCGTTGTAGACCGGCGTGAAAACGAGCGCGAGCAACCCGAGGAAACCGAGCACGACGCAGAGGCGGGCGAGCGGATCGTCGTCGCGCCGGAAGCCGACGCGGTCGGCGGCCACGACCGCGAGCGCCGTGCACAGGATGAACAGGAACGTCCAGAACAGCGAAAGCCGGAAGTCGTCGTGGTGTGCGTAGTGGCCGAACTCGCGGGCCGCGAGGAACAACACCTCGCCGGTCGTCGCATTCGCTACGAGCGCGTCGCTCAAGACGATCCGCTTGGTCGGACCGAAGCCCGCAATGTCGGCGATCGCGGCCGAGGTGCGGCGCGAATCATCGGAGACGAAGATCGGCGCGTCTCCGACGCCGGCGCGACGCGCCAGCGCAAGCAGCGGTGCGCGCACGGGCGAGGTTGCCGGCAGCGGGGTGAAGCGGTTGTAGAGCGGCGCCACGAGCACCGGCTCGAGGAACGCCATCATCAGCGTGAGTGCGAACAGACCAAACATCGTCCAAACCCACCATAAGCGCGTGCGATCGACGAGCGCGAACACGCACGCGACGATGAAACCGACGACAACCGCGTTGAGCGCGGTGCTGACGAGCCCGTCGCGCACCCAGTCGAGCGCCGGCTCGGTGTTCATCCCGAAGGCAGTATCGACGCGGTGTATTGCAAGGGATGCGGGCAATGCCGCCAGCGCCGCCAATATCGGCAGCAGCGCACCGTATGCGAAACGCATCGCGAACACGGGGCGAATCCGGCGACGCACCGCATCGCGCAGCCGCGCGGCATTCCCCGACGCCCAGAGATAGAGAAACAGCCCGATCTGCGAAAACGCCCAGAGGAAGAACAGCGGGCGCGAGTAGCGCCGCATGCGGGCGGCGACGCGTTCGCGTCGCGCGTCGATCAGCTGTGTGCCTGGTCGCGACAGGAGTGTCGCCGCCGGAATCGCCGTGACCCGCCGATCGAGGTACGAGGGCGTCACCGCAGCCCGTACCGGCTCCGCGCGAAAACCGCACAGCATCGTCACGATCAGCGCGACGATCCACAGAGCACGGGCCAAAACGCTAACCGGCGAGCGCCGCCGTTTGCTGGTCGGCGACGATCTCCGGATTCGAACGTTCGGGGCCGTCTTCGTCGACGCCGGCGCGGCGCCGCGCGGCGACCGGATTGCGGACGACGACATAGCGCGGACACTCGGGGCCGTTGGGTTCGTTGCAGTAACCGCGCACGCAGGTCGCGCCCGCGCGCACGAACAGTGCGGGCGCCGCGCGCTTCGCCAAGCGCAACATCGCGAACGCGAGTTCGCGAATCTCCCACTGCGCGTTGTTGCACGTCCGCAAGGTAAAGAAGTCCAGGAGCGCGCGAGCGTTCGCGGTGATGACGATCTGCGTTTCGGCCGCGTTGGGCAACGCGAAGCGAGCGTCCTCGGCGGGCGTTCCGGCAGCTAGCGCTTCTGCATAGAAATCGGCGATCTGGGCCATCAGCGTGTCGTACTTCGCCTTGATTTCGGGCCGAGCCGAGATCGAAGGCGGGGTGATGAACTCGAACTGACCCTTGACCTTGATGTAGCGCTGGCTCTTCTGCTCGTAGGACATGTGGCGATGGCGCACGAGCTGGTGGGTCAGGGCGCGCGAGACGCCCGAGACGCCGAAGGTGAACATCGTGTGTTCGAAGGTCGACAGATGCCCCGCGTCGCGCACGCGCGCGACCATGGCCTCGACCTCTTCCTGGGTCCAGTTCTCGTCGATCGTCTCGATGTCGCGCGGGCTATAGCAGTTGCGTGCGGCCGTCGCGACCGCGCGTTCCGGCTCCGGCGAGTGCGACAGCAAAACGACTTTGAGCGCCATCCCGACCCCTTCGCCCAGTCGCCGCCAAGGCCCGCTCGCTAGGGGCGCGAACGAGAACGCCATGAGCGAGCTGTGGACGCTCCCAGCGACTGAGATCGCGGCCGCTATCGCGCGCGGGGAGATCTCGAGTCTCGAAGCGGTTGCGGCGCACATCGCGCGGATCGAAGCCGTCGACGGAATGCTCAATGCGGTCGTCGTGCGGCGCTTCGACGACGCACTCGCCGAAGCGCGGGCCGCCGACGAACGCCGCGCGCGCGGCGAAGCTCTCGGCGCGCTGCACGGCGTTCCGGTGTCGATCAAGGAGTGCTTCGACGTAACCGGGACGCCCTCGACATTCGGGCTGACGACGCGCGCGAACGATCGCGCCGTCGCCGACGATCCGTACGTCGCGCGCTGGCGCGCCGCGGGCGCCGTCGTGATCGCCAAGACAAACCTCTCGCAGTTGATGATCTTTATCGAATCGGACAACCCGGTCTACGGGCGCACGAACAATCCGTGGGACATCGGACGGACCTGCGGCGGTTCGAGCGGCGGCGAAGGGGCGCTCGTCGCGGCGGGCGGCTCGCCGCTCGGCCTCGGAGGCGATGTCGGCGGCAGCCTGCGAAACCCGGCCAATTACAACGGCATCGTGTCGATGAAACCGACGACCGGCCGGCTCAACGACATGGGGCGGCTCGAGATCTTCGCCGGCCAAGAGGGCATCATCAGCCAAGTCGGCCCGCTCGCGCGCACGGTCGCCGACGCCGAGCTCGGCCACAAGCTCGCAAACGACGGCCGCGAACTGCGCGATTCGCACGCCGTCGACGTGCGCGGGCTACGCATCGGCTTCTACGAACAACTCGGTTCCTTCCGCGCGTCGCCGGCGCTCGCGCGCGCGACGCGCGAGGCAGCGGCGTTACTCGCGGATCTCGGCGCACAGGTCGTGCACTTCGACCCGCCGCGGGTCGACGATGCGATGGATGTCTTCTACGGCATTCTCAGCGCCGATCGGGGACGCGGCGCGCAGGAAGCACTCGGAAAGGGTCCGCGCGACCGGCGCGTCGCCGCACTCCTCGATGTCGTTTCGCTGCCACGCTGGCGGATCGCGCTGATCGAGCGGCTGCTCGCGCTGGGCGGCCAGCGCGGCCTGATCGAGATCGTCCGCAACTACGGTTACGGGGACGCGCGCCACTACTGGAAGCTCATCGCAGCCGCCAACGCATACAAGACGCTGTTCGCGACGGCGCTGGACGTCGCCGAAGGCGGTCCGCTCGACGCGCTCGTCTGTCCGCCCGGCGGCCTGCCCGCGTTGCGCCACGGCGCGTCCGGCTCGGTCAGCGTCGCGGGCGCCTACGCGCCCCTCTACAACGTGCTCGGATATCCTGCGGGGACGATCCCGTTCACGCGCGTTCGCCCGGATGAGGAGGTCGGGCGCAAACCTTCACGCGATCGCGTCGAAGCCGCCGCGCTCGAAACCGAGCGCGGCAGCGCCGGCTTGCCGGCCGGCGTTCAAATCGTCGCGCGCCCGTGGCGAGAAGACGTCGCATTCGCGATCATGTCCGCTGTCGAGGCCGCCGCAAAAAGCAAGCCGGACTTCCCAACAACGCCGGTGACGCCGAGTTATCGCAACATGACTTCAAGTGGTGCCTCAAAGTAGGCCGTCCTTCTCGAGCGAATCGTACCATGCCAGGATCATCTCTTCGTGCATGACGCCGAAGCGGCCGACCTTCGCGGGAAACGGATGTTCGCGTTCGGCGAACGGCAGCCAAGCGCGATACTCCGCCAAAAGCGCTTCGTGCTTGGCGCGGTCGCCACGCAAGATGCGCGCCAATTGCTCGCGCGGTAGCCGCTCGCCGAAGAAGACCGTCAGCAGCAGCGGAATGCGCACCGTTTTGCTAGCTGCCTGCACCGCGTCGACCATCGCCAAGCCCAAGCCGCGCGCGAACCGCTGGTATCGTTCGGGGCTGTTCTTTTTGGACAGCCACCTCGAGGACGCCTTAAAGTATCGCAGCCTCTAAGGGCCGAGGATACGACGATGCAGCACCTGCACCCGGAAGCCCCGGTCCTCATCCGCATCCTCCTCGCGATCCACATCGCGGCCGGGAGCGTGGCGCTCTTCGTGGTTCCGATCGTGCTCGCCGTTCGAAGAGGTGGAAAAATCCACCGCCGTTTCGGGATAGCCTTCGTTTACGCGATGGGCATCGTCGCACTGACGGCGTTCGTCGTCGCGCCATACTTTCGCGACTACTTCTTGCTGCTGATCGCAATATTCAGCAGCTACCTCACGTTCTGCGGCTGGCGCGCCCTCGCGCGTAAACGGCCCGAGAAGCAGCCGGCCACCCCGATCGATTGGACCGGCGCGTCGCTTGCCGCAGGCGCCGGCCTCACCATGATTGGGATGGGCGTTTTCGCGCATGCGTTCTTCGCCGGCTTCTCGATCGTGTTGGTCATCCTCGGCGCGATCTGCACCGGCGCCGGTGTTCGCTCGATAATCGGGCAGCAACATGCTTGCAGCCTACATCGCGACGGTCACCGCCTTCTCGGCAGTAAACTTCACGTTTCTCCATCCGATTTGGGTCCGCTGGCTCTGGCCGACGGTCGCCGGCACGGTCCTCATCACCTACTACACGACCCGCTACAAAACCGCAATCGCTCGCGGCGCACCGACGCGAACCCTCGTCACGGTACGCGACGCGGAGACGGTCGCCGTTTAGCGGCGCGCCCGGGCTCAGCTCAGCTACTTACGAAATCCGCTCGGAAGAGATAGGTGCCGGCTACCGGGCGGCAGCGGAAGACTTGCGGATTATAGGTCGTTCGTAGCGCCGCATCGCGCGCTGCTTCGTCGATCTCGGACCAGCCGCTCGTCTCGTATACGTGCGTACTCAGCACCTTGCCCGCGGCGTCTAGCTCCACGAGAAACGCCGACGTGCCCTCATGTCCAAGCTCTCGCGCAAACGATGGATAGTCCGGTTTGGCAACACGGCGCACTCTCGCTTAGATGTACGGTTGCGCGCAATCCGGCTCCGGCTCGCGTGGCAATAGGGTCGCTTCGATAGCCGGCGTCCCCGAAACGTACGCGGCGACTGCTCGATCGGCGTCCCCATCGTCCGCTTGGAAAAGCGAACGATCCCCAAGCTTCCCATGCGGGTCCAATTCTTTAACACTTCTAACGGTACTCGTGCACCCGGTCGGCGACTGCGAATCGGGATTTTCGATGTCCAGTAGTGCGAATTCGAGTGGTTTCGCTGCGACTGGGAGCTTTACGTACGAGGGATTGGATAACCACGTCTTCACCCTACCTGGAACCGGGGTGCCAGAGCGCTCAAGCGTTACGCCCGAAATCATCGTCGTGTATGCGTCGTCGCCTGCGTAAAGCTTGGGAACGAGATTGGCAACGCCGTCCGTGTAGGAAAAAAAATCGATAGCGTAGGTCTGCGGGTCAGAAGTCTTAGCTATGTAGCCTAAGTTTACGAGGCACGGCTCCGCGGAAGCCGCAGACATAAAGAGACCCGAGACCATTGCGAACGCTAGGATTGCCGTGCCGATGATTGAACGCACGAAATTCCTCCGGCTACGTCGGCTGCTTCTTCGGCAGCTTCCGTCTTACTTTGCCCCGGGATGCCGCTCCACGCTCACGATGTTTGCGACGTTCAGTACGGTCACGCTCCCGCCGCCGAGCCAACGTACTTCGACGGTGGGCTCACGCGCCGCCATGGCGGCCGCGATTTTATCGCCGTCGTCGACGCTAACATATATAGAATCGGCGCCCTGTAAATGAACTTCCACCTGTTCCGCCATGGTGGGCAGCTTCGCGCCCTCGCCCTTGCCGCCTCCCCGGCGCGTTTGCGTTCGCCCTCGCTCGCAGCCTTAGTGCTTGATTCCGCACGGGCACGACGTCCACGGTAGGTAGCACTTCGAGCACCGAATCTCGTCAAGGCCATCGAGGGTCCCTTCCTTCATTCGCATCGCCGGCGTCAAACCAAAGTCATCCTTGGCGAGGACCGGGTTGCCACACGCCGGGCAAAAACGAAACGCTCCGACAAGTTCGAGTGGATCGGGACCTTTCGCGCCGCCGCTCACGAGATTTTCTTCGGCAGCGGCCGTGCTGGGTTGCCGACGACGCGTTCGCCCGGCGGGACGTCGCGGATGACGACGGCGCCGGCGCCGGTTACGCTCCCGTCGCCGAGGGTTACCGGCGCGACGAGCGAGGAGTTCGAGCCGATGAAGACGTCGGCGCCGATCGTCGTTTCGTGCTTCTCGGTGCCGTCGAAGTTGCAGGTGATCGTGCCCGCGCCGACGTTGGTGCGCTCGCCGAGCGTTGCGTCGCCGAGATAGGTGAGGTGGCCCGCCTTGACGCCCGCCGCAAGCTTCGCGTGCTTCACCTCGACGAAGTTACCGATACGAGCGCCCGTGCCGATCGCCGAGCCGGCGCGGATGTGCGCCCACGGCCCGACATAGGCGAAATCACCGATCGAACTGTCGACGACGACGCTGTCCGCAACGATGACGTGCTCGCCGATCGTCGCGTTCTGCAGCCGGGAGTTCGGTCCGATCTCGCTGTGCGCACCGACGCGGGAACGGCGTCCGATCGTCGTGTTCGGCAAGATCGTTACGTCGGCGCCGAAGGTCAGATCGGGCTCGAGGTAGGTCGTCGCGGGGTCGGCGATCGTGACACCCGCGCGCATGTGATGCTCGCAAAGCCGCCGGTTGATGAGCGCCGCCGCGTCCGCCAATTCGACCCGGTCGTTCACCCCGAGGACGCTGCGGTAGTCGTCCGCGACGACCGGCACGATCCGCTCGCCACGCGCCGTCAGCTTGCCGATCGTGTCGGTGAGATAGTATTCCGCCTGCGCGTTGTCGTTGCCGACCTCGGCGATCGCTGCGCGAAGTTTGGGCTCGTCGTAGACGTACAAACCGGCGTTCATCTCGTCGATGAGCAGCTCTTCGTCGGTCGCGTCGCGCGCCTCGACGATGCGGGTGACGAGATTCCCGGCGCGCACGACGCGCCCGAAAGCCGAGGGCAGCGGCATGCGCGCCGTCACGAGCGCGAGCGCGCGATCGCCGGGGGCGAGCGCCGCGCGGACGAGCTCGCCGTCAACCAGCGGCATGTCACCGTTTAGGACGACGATCGTCCCCTCCGCCGGCGCGAGCTGCGCGAGCGCGGTCAAAACGGCGTGGCCCGTTCCAAGCTGCGGTTCCTGCAACACCGCACCGACGCTCGCGTATCCGGCCGACGCACCAATGCCCGAGAGGTGCGGTGCAAGCTCCGCACTGGTCACGACGGTAACCTCGGAGACGCCCGCATCGCCGAGCGCGCGCAGCACGTACCACAGCATCGGTCGTCCGCACAGCTCGTGCAATACCTTCGGACGCGCGCTCTTCATCCGCGTACCCTTGCCGGCCGCGAGCACGATCGCGCGCACGCTCACGCCGCCGCGTCCGCTTCGAGCAGTTTCTTCCAGCGCTCGGTTTCGGCGCCGGTCGCGCCGCCCAGACGTTCGAGCGCGACGCGCAGCCGCTCGCGTACGAGATCGCGCCCGAGCAGAACCATCGAGTCGTAGAGTGGCAGGGATTGCGGGCTGCCCGTGACGGCGACATAAAACGGCCGCACGACGTCGCGAACCTTCGCTCCCGCGATCTCCGCGATGCGCGCGACCCCCGCCGCAATCGCGTCGAACTCCCATTCCGGCAGTGCGTCGAAGATCGCAAGCGCCAGCACGAAGGCCTTGCGCAGCGATTCGTCATCGAGTTTTCCCGCGCGCAGCTGGTCGGCCGTAATCTCGAGCCGGCCCGCGAACAAAAACGCACAGAGCGGCCCGAGGTCCGAGAGCCGCTCGATGCGCTGCTGCGCGAGCGCCGCAATCCGCTCGATGACGTCTTCCCCGCCGGCCCACACGCGCATCCGCTCGACGAACGCCTTGACGTCGAGTTTTTCGCGAAGGTAACGTCCGTTTAACCAATCGAGCTTCTTGACGTCGAAGACGGGACCGCCGAGCGAGATGTGCTTGAGGTCGAAGCGCTCGACCATCGCCGCCAGATCCATCATTTCTTCGCCGTCGAGCGGCGGAACCGAAAACAACCCGAGAAAGTTGGCGAGCGCCTCGGGCAGATACCCCATGCGCCGGTAGAACAATATGCCCGTCGGGTTCTTTCGCTTGCTCAGCTTCGATTTGTCCGCATTGCGCAGCAGCGGCAGGTGCGCGATCTGGGGCATCTGCCAGCCGAATGCGCGATACAAGAGCCAATGCTTCGGCGCCGAAGAGAGCCATTCTTCGCCGCGCATCACGTGGGTGATCTCCATCAGGTGGTCGTCGACGACGTTGGCCAGATGATAGGTCGGCCAACCGTCGGATTTGACCAGCACTTGCATGTCGACGTTGTTCCAATCGAAGTGGATCGGGCCGCGCAAGAGATCGTCGATCGTAACGCTCCCCTCGCGCGGCACGCGCAAGCGCACGACCGGCGGAATTCCGGCCGCTTCGTTCGCCGCGATTTCCTCTTGCGTCAGCGGCAGGCAGCGCCCGTCGTAGGCGGGCGGGCGCTTGTTGCGGATCTGTTCCGCGCGCATCGCATCCAAGCGCTCGGGCGTACAAAAACAGCGAAACGCCGCACCGTTCTCGAGCAGTTCGCGCGCATAGCGCGCGTAGATCTCGAGGCGCTCGCTCTGGCGGTACGGGCCGTGCGGGCCGCCGATGTCCGGCCCTTCGTCCCACGCTAGGCCAAGCCAGTGCAGCGCTTCGAGGATCACCGCTTCCGAGGCCGCAGTGCTGCGCGTGCGGTCCGTGTCCTCGATACGCAGCAGGAACCGGCCGCCGTGTTGCTTCGCGAAACAATAGTTGACGAGGGCGACGTACGCCGTGCCGACGTGCGGGTCGCCCGTCGGCGACGGCGCAACCCGCGTGCGAACGATCATGCGCGCGGAACTATCCGACCAGCTCGCGTCGCTTACCGCACTCGCGTTCGACGAATTCGATGATCTGCGAGAGCGGCGCGCCGGGCGTGAAGATCTCACGCACGCCGGCTTCCTTCAGTTCGCGTGCGTCGTCGGCCGGAATCGTGCCGCCGCCGAAAAACACGATGTCCGCCGCGCCCTGCGCTTTAAGCTGCTCGATGACGGCCGGGAAGAGCGTCATGTGCGCGCCGGAGAGGATCGAGAGCCCGATCCCGTCGACGTCTTCTTGAATGGCGGTCTGCACGATCTGTTCGGGAGTTTGGAAGAGACCGGTGTAAATCACTTCCATCCCAGCGTCACGCAGCGCCCGCGCAATTACCTTGGCCCCGCGGTCGTGACCGTCGAGCCCGGCCTTGGCGACGATGACGCGAAGGGGTCTGTCGTTGGACATCGCGCCAGGCTTCGCGCCGGCCCGGACGCTTACCCCGTCTCGTCCGGCTCTGGAGTCGGCTGCGGCGGTGCGACGACGGTGAACGCCGTCCCTTTTTCGTAGACGACGTTCGTGTCGCGGCTGGCGCCGAACGGCACGCCGTTCGCGGCGCCCCCGTTGACCTGCCGCACGTCGCCCTCGATGCGGCGATCGAGCTGGCCGGCGTCCAGCCCAACGGCTAACTTTTTCCCGTCGGGCAGATCGAGCGTGCGCACCTCGAGCGTCAGCACGCCGGGCTGCGGGCCGCGCGCCGACTTTGCCAGAACGACGACACCGCGACCGTGCGTGCCCGCCGGCAGGAAGAGGCCCTGGACCTCGGCGCTGGCCGACGTATCGAAACCGAAGGTGTCGCCGGTCTTTGCATCCTGCGACGAAAGCCGTTCGGTCAAGTGCACGGGGATGTGCACGACGTTAGCGATGTACGGCCCCTCGATCGCGAGCGCCGCGGCGAGGCACGCGAGGGCGATCACGTCGGGGCCGGCACCGCCGACGGGTGTACAGCCGGCATCGCCGAGGCGGCGGGCATCGCCGAGGCGGCGGGCATCGCGGACTCGGCCGGCGGCGGGGTCGGCGGCGCAGTCAGCAACGGCGCCGGACCCTTGCGCGGCGCGATGGTGACGACCCGAAAGGTCGTGCCGGCATCGAGGATCAGGTTGCCGGACACTTTGCTCGTAAAGACCGGAACGACGCCGATCGGCAACGGAATAATGTAGACCCTCGTGCCCTTTTGCGAGTAGTGGCCGCGCGGCGACACCGACGTATCGATGTTCACCCAAATCGTCGGGGCGCCGGGCGGATCGATGCTATCGGCCTGAAACGAGAGCTGGCCGTTCTGGCCGCCATGCGCCGCGACGACGACGGCCAACCGCCCGTGCCCGGGCGTTCCGGCGGGCACGTCGAGGGCGCCGAGCTTCGCGTCTTGCGTCGTTTTGAAACTGAAGGCGTCGCCGACTTGCGCCGTCTCGGACGTAATCGCCGCTGTGAGCTCGACGCCGATCGTCGTACCGGCAGGGTAGCTCCCGCCAGCAACTGGACTCGGCGCGGGCATCCCGGTCGCCGGCATGACGCTCGGCGGCGGGGTCTGCGCGCCGGCCCCGGCGGCGATCGCGAACGCGAACGCGGCGGCTGCCGCCGCTATGTTAAAACGCCGCACGTTCGGTGTACCGTCCATAAACCTCGACCATTGCTTGCACGATCTCTCCTTCGGTTGCGAGTGCCTTGACCGCCGCGATAAGCGGCGGCATGACGTTGCGCTCCTCGTCGCGGCAGGCGCGCTTCAGTTCGGACAGAGCTTCTTCGACGTGTATGGCGTCGCGGTTCGCGCGGACGGCCGCGACCGAGCGAGCTTGGCCGCGTTCGATCTCTTCCCCGATCTTCAACAGGTCGATATCGGAGGCGAGTTCTTCCTTTTCGAACGCGTTTACGCCGACGATGACTCGTTCCTTCGTTTCAAGCGAGCGCTGGTAGCGATAGGACGCATCGGCGATCTCGTGCTGGAAGAACCCGGCCTCGATCGCCTCGATGACGCCGCCGTAGTCCTCGATCTGAGCGAAATAGGCTTCCGCTTGATCTTCCATCTCGGCCGTCAGCGCTTCCACGAAGTACGAGCCGCCGAGCGGGTCGGCCACGCTCGTCACGCCGGTCTCGTACGCGAGGACCTGTTGGGTGCGCAGCGCGATCTCGACGGACTTTTCCGTCGGCAGCGCCATCACTTCGTCCATCGAGTTGGTATGCAGGGACTGCGTCCCACCGAGCACGGCCGCCATCGCCTCGTAAGCGACGCGCACGATGTTGTTTTCCGGTTGCTGGGCGGTGGCGCTGCAACCCGCCGTCTGCGTGTGGAAGCGGAGCATCCACGAACGCGGGTCTTTCGCGCCGTATCGCTCGCGCATGTGCCGCGCGTAGATGCGGCGCGCGGCGCGGAACTTGCAGATCTCTTCGAAGAAGTCGATGTGCGAATTGAAGAAGAACGAAAGGCGCGGCGCGAACGAATCGACGTCCATGCCGGCCTTCATCGCAGCCTCGACGTACGCAAAACCGTCGGCTAAGGTAAACGCGAGTTCTTGCACCGCGGTCGAGCCCGCTTCGCGGATGTGATACCCGCTGACCGAGATCGTGTTCCACTTGGGCATCTCGGACGTGCAGAACTTCATCATGTCGACGATGATCCGCACGTGCGGGCGCGGCGGAAAGATCCACTCTTTCTGCGCGATGTATTCTTTGAGTATGTCCGCTTGCAGCGTCCCGCCGAGCGCGGCCCGCGGTATCCCCTTCGCTTCGGCGGTCGCGATGTATTGTGCGAGCGCGATCGCCGCCGGCCCGTTTATCGTCATCGAGGTCGTGATCGCGCCGAGATCGATGCCCTGGAACAGGGTCTCCATGTCGCGCAGCGAGTCGATCGCAACGCCGCATTTCCCGACCTCGCCGAGCGACTGCGGCTGATCCGAATCAAAACCCATCAAGGTCGGCATGTCGAAGGCGACCGAGAGTCCGGTCTGGCCCTGCGCGAGCAGGAAATGGTAGCGTTCGTTCGTTTGCTTGGCGTTGCCGAAACCGGCGAACTGGCGCATCGTCCACAGACGATCGCGGTACATTCCCGCGTGGATCCCGCGGGTGTACGGGTACTCACCCGGAAACGCGAGGTCGCGCGCGAGATCGAGGTGCGCGACGTCCTCGGGCGTGTAGAGGGGCGCAAGCGGCAGATCCGAGATCGTGCGATCGGTCGCACCCGAACCCGGTTCGTTCCGGCGCGGACCGCGCGAATGCCAGGCCGCTTCCCAGCGCGCTTTTTGCTCGAGGTATTCCGCGGTCTCCGCAGCGCCCAGCCCGGAAGCCCGCTCGATCATCTTGGCCATGCTCGCGCCTTCGACGCTGCGCCGGGCGGCTCCGCGACCCGCTCCGGCGAATCGAGTTCGCGATGCGGTTCTCGTTAGAATCGGGGCGGCGTGCCCCCCGATTGTCCCGAGCGGGAGCACTGGTTGTTGCGGCGGCCATGGCCGTGCTTGCGCTCCCGTGTCGCGCGGACGAGTTCGCCGCGTTCCGCTCGCCGACGGGCAACATCGGCTGCGAGTACTTCGGGTCGGGCATCCGCTGCGACGTCACGGGCGGGATCGTCCCGCTGCCGCCGACCCCAAAGGACTGCCAACTCGATTGGGGCCAGGGTTACGAGATGACGCGCACCGGGAGCGTCAACGTCGTTTGCGCCGGCGACACCGCGCTTGGGGCGCGCACCGTCTTGAAGTACGGCACCTCGTGGAGCAAGGGCGGCATCACCTGCCGCTCCGCCAGCACCGGTATACGCTGCACGAACGCTTCCGGCCACGGCTTCTCCCTCGCCCGCGGCCAAACGCGACGCTTTTAGTCGCCCCTCGACAAGCTCGGGGTGACATTGCTCGGTTCAGCCGGGCTCGACGTCGAGGCCGATATCGAGGGCAATGACGCTGTGCGTGAGCGCGCCGACGGAGATGATGTCGACGCCGCTGGCGGCAACCGATGCGACGTTCTCGAGCGTGATTCCGCCCGACGCTTCGAGCTTCGCGCGTCCCGCAACGCGCCGTACCGCTTCGTGCAGGTCGGAGACTGAGAAGTTGTCGAGCAAGATGCAATTGACGCCGCCCGCGCACGCTAAAACTTCATCGAGCTGCCCGAGCGAGTCGACTTCGATCTCGATTTTCACGAGATGTCCGGCATGAGCGCGCGCGGCCTCGAGCGCGCGTCCGATCCCACCGGCGATCGCGATGTGGTTGTCCTTGATGAGCATCGCATCGTCGAGTCGCAAGCGGTGATTCGCACCGCCGCCGGCGCGTACGGCATACTTCTCGAGCGCCCGTAGGCCGGGCAGCGTCTTGCGCGTTTCGACGATCGAGCAGCGCGCGTTCCCGCACGCCTCGACGTAGCGCGCCGTCGCCGTGGCGATTCCGCTCAGATGCGAAAGAAGGTTCAGCGCCGTACGTTCCGCGCCGAGCAGTGCGCGTGCGCGCGCGCTCACCGTTGCAATCGCGCTACCGGCATCGACACCCTCGCCGTCGCGCGCAAAGACTTCGACGCGCGCTTGGGGATCGAGCACCCGAAAGGTGAAGAGCGCCGCGTCAACACCGGCGAGTACGCCGGGCCGGCGCGCGATGAGGGAGCCGCGTGCGTGCGTTTCCGCAGGGATGGTCGCATCGCTTGTGATGTCGCCGCCGAGACCGAAATCTTCGGCGAGCGCCGCGCGGACGACGGGCTCGTAGATGACGGGCGACAGCGCAGCGAGCGCGCGCGCCGCAACGAGCCTCACGCGGTTTGGGCTGCGACCGGCAGGTCGGCGAGCGTCGAGAACGAGCGATGCCGCTCGCCGTCCGCCGGCGCAGGAAAATCGGTGCGGACATGGCTGCCGCGGGTCTCGCGCCGGCGCAGCGCTGCGCGAGCGACGAGCCCGCCGACCGTCGCGGCGTCGCGAAGTTCCGCACTTGCCGTGCGCTCGCCAAGCATCCTCAGCCGCTCGAGCGCCGCTTCCAGCCCCGCTTCGTTACGCTCGACGCCGACGCCAAAGTACATCGCCTGGCGCAGTTCGTCCCACTGGGCTTCCGGCGCCTCGACCGGCGCTGCATAAGCGGGCGTTGCGAAGCCGGAGGCGCTGGGCAGTACCGTCGCGCGAATGTCGTTCGCAATGCGCTCGGGGTAGACGACCGATTCGAGCAGCGAATTGCTCGCCAGCCGATTCGCCCCGTGAACGCCGGTCGCGGCGACTTCGCCGCAAGCATAGAGTCCTTCGACGCTCGTGCGGCCCGCAAGATCGACGGCAATGCCGCCCATGTGATAGTGCGCCGCCGCAACGACCGGGATGCGCTCGACCCGCGGATCGATGCCGAAGCGGGCGCAGGCCGCGAAGACGGTGGGAAAACGCTCGCGGAAATCTGCGCCGACGGCCTGCGTCGCATCGAGATACGCGCGCCGCCCTGCGCTGCGAATCGCGAAGACGCGCCGCGCCACCACGTCGCGCGGCGCGAGGTCCCCGAGCGGATGAATGGCCTCCATGAGCCGCGCACCGGTCTCGTCGACGAGCACGGCGCCTTCGCCGCGCAGCGCTTCGGTCACAAGCGGCAGCGGATCGCTCGGAACGTCGAGCGCGGTCGGATGGAACTGGACGAACTCGAGATCGGCCAAGCGCGCGCCGGCGCGTGCGGCGAGCGCGATTCCGCTGCCGCGCGAACTCGTCGGATTCGTCGTGAAGCGGTACAGACCGCCGAGCCCACCGGTTGCAAGCACGACGGCGCTCGCCCCAACCGCGACGACTTCGCCGCTCTTGTGGCGCAGGAGCAACCCGCACACGCGGCCATCCCGATCGAGCGCGACGTCGAGCGCGGTTGCGTTCTCGAGCGGCTCGATCGTCGGCGAGGTGCGAACGGCGGCTACGATCGCGCGCACGAGTTCGGCGCCGGTCGCGTCGCCGCCGGCGCGCAGGATGCGGCGTCGCGAGTGCGCGCCTTCGCGCCCGAGCGCGTAGTGTTCTTGCGCATCCCGATCGAACCGGACGCCGAGCGACGCGATCCGCTCGATCGCGTGCGGCCCGTCGAAGGCCAGCCGCGCCGCGACGCGCTTCTCGACCAGGCCCGCGCCGGCGGCGACGGTATCGGCGGCGTGCAACGCGGGCGAGTCGTCGTCGCCGACGGCAGCGGCGATCCCGCCCTGCGCCCACGCCGACGAGGTCCATTCGCCGAGGCTCCGATACGACACGAGCGCGACGCGCAGCGGCCGCAACTCGAGCGCCGCCATCATGCCGGCGAGACCGCCGCCGACGACGACTGCGTCGAACGCTTTCACGTGTCGCGCCGCGCGAGCGTCATCCGCTCGACCGCGATCCGCGCGCGGTCCGCGATAGCCGGATCGATCTGGATCTCGGGCTCCATCGTCTCGAGCGCGCGCAAGATCTTCGGCAGGGTGATGCGGCGCATGTGCGGACAGAGGTTGCAGGGTTGCAGAAACTCGATCTCCGGGAAGGCTTCAACGAGGTTACCGGCCATCGAGCATTCGGTGATCATCGCGACCCGCGCGGGCCGGTGCTCTTTGACGTAACCGAGCATCGCGGTCGTCGAGCCGACGAAATCCGCGTTGGCGAGCACGTCGGGCGGGCACTCCGGATGCGCGAGCACGACGATCCCCGCGTGCATCTCGCGCAGCTCCACGATCTCCGCACCGGTAAACCGTTCGTGAACTTCGCAGTGGCCTTGCCACGTCACGATCTCGACGTTCGTCTTCGATGCGACGAACGCGGCGAGGTATTGATCCGGCAGAAAAATCACCTTCGGCACGCCGAGGGATTCGACGACGGCAACCGCGTTCGCTGAGGTGCAGCAGACATCCGATTCCGCCTTCACCGCCGCGGAGGTGTTGACGTACGTGACGACCGGCACGCCCGGATGTGCGGCCCGTAAGGCGCGCACGTCTTCGGCCGTAATCGATTCGGCGAGCGAACAGCCCGCGGCGAGATCGGGAAGCAAAACCGTCTTGCTCGGATTGAGCAGCTTCGCCGTCTCCGCCATGAAGTGTACGCCGCACATGACGATGACGTCGGCGTCGGTCGAGGCGGCGGCTTTCGCCAAGGTCAGCGAATCGCCGACGATGTCGGCGACGCAGCGGTAGATCTCCGCGCTCTGGTAGTGATGCGCGAGCACGACCGCATTGCGCTCGCGCTTGAGCGCCTCGATGCGCGCGACGTACGGCGCGTACAGTTCCCATTCGGCGCTCGTGACAGTTCTGGACACACGCTCGTACAAATGTCGCGTGGAGCGGGCGATATCGTCGGTGTACGGCAGGTCGAGGCGTTCCGGCGCGGCGATCATGGTATCTCCTAGAACGCCGCACTACGCAAGACTAGTTTCGTTTTCATGCCGGTCCTGGCGCACTTATTTGTGAAACGATCGTTTCAAGAATACTCGACTGTAGGCTTTTATCACGGGTGCCGTAAAGCCCGGTGTCAGGCCGGGGAAATAAGACGCTAGGCGCGCAGCGCCTACCCCACTGTGCCATGCGTATAGCGCAGTGGCGTGAGAAGATATGAACGTGGACACCGTGACGCGTCGTCAGGGTTATCGTTTTCGGCTCAAGCCGACCGCAGCGGAGGCCGCGCTCTTGCGCCGCTTCATCGGGTCCTCCCGCTTCGTCTGGAACGAGGTCCTGGCGCTGAACGAGTTGCGCCACGAGCGCGGCGAGCGGCGGCTCGGCTTCGCCGCGATGTGCGACTACCTCGTCTATCTCAAGCGCGAGTACGACTGCCTGCGCGAGGTCCACTCGCAACCGTTGCAGCAGACGCTTCGGGACCTTGCGACAGCGTACCAGCACGCCTTCGATCCCAACCTCGCGGTGAGATTTCCACGCTTCAAGAAGCGGCATCGCCCGCAGGGTATCCGCTTCCCGCAGGGCTTCAAGGTGGACAGCTCAGCGGTCTAGGTGGCTAAGGTCGGCTGGATCGGTTTTCGCAGGAGCCGCGAAATCGAGGGCATGCCCAAGAACGTCACGGTTTCCTGCAACGGAACTCATTGGTACGTGAGCATTCAAACCGAGCGGGAAGTCGCCGAACCCGTTCACGCGTCCGCGTCGGCGGTCGGCATCGACCTCGGAGTGGCGCGCTTCGCCGCGCTCTCGGACGGCACGTTCCTCGATAGCCCCAACGCGTTCAAGGAGTACGAGAAGCGACTCGCATTCTTCCAGCGCCGCGTGGCGCGTAAGAAAAAGTTCTCCGCGAATTGGCGCAAAGCCAAAGCGAAGGTGGCGCGCCTCCACCGCAAGATCGCAAGCCTCCGCAGCGACCTGCTCCACAAAGCCAGCACGACGATCAGCAAGAACCACGCGCTTGTCGTGATGGAAGACCTTCGCGTCGTTAATATGACCGCGAGTGCGAAAGGGACTCGCGAGAATCCCGGAACAAACGTCCACGCCAAGAGCGGTCTCAATCGGCGCATCCTCGACCAGGGTTGGGGCGAGTTTCGCCGCCAACTTACGTACAAGCTCGCGTGGGCGGGTGGAGCGCTCGTGCTCGTCGATCCGCGCGACACGAGCCGCACCTGCGCCGCTTGCGGGCACGCGAGCGCGCAGAACCGCCAAACGCAAGCGCGCTTCCGCTGCATCGCGTGCCATCATGCGGCCAACGCCGACACGAACGCGGCGAGGAACATTCTCGCAAGGGCCGGGCAGGCCCGGATCGCCTGTGGAGATGCGGCGTTGGCCGCGTCTGGGAAGCAGGAAGCCCACCGTGTCGCCTAAGCGCGATGCAATGGAGAATCCTGGGCCTTCAGGCTGGGGAGCGTGTCAAAGTCCTTTGACGCTGGCGCGGGTCGTGCGCCGGGTGGCCGGCCGGGTTTGGCTCTCGGGCAAAGCCGTTTCGACATCGGCGAGGATCTCGCGCGCCGCCCCATAGGGGTCTTCGGCGGAACCGTTCGTGCGGCCGATTCGGTCCGCGATGCGGGCATCGACCCGCCGCTCGAGGTCGCCGATGACGAGCGCACGAACGCGATGCGCGAACGCGGCCTTGCGCTTGGCCTCGAGTTCGCCGCTTACGCGCAAGTATTCGGCATGGCGCCCGATCGCCGCCCACAGTTCGTCGATACCGATGCCGTCACGCGCGCGCGTCGCAACGAGCTCGGGAACCCACCCGCTGAAATCGAGCATCTCCATCATGCTGTGGATCTCGCGCTGCAGTTGCAGCGCCATCGGATGGTCGGCTTTGTTGACGACGAAGATATCGGCGACTTCGAGGATGCCGGCTTTGAGCAGTTGCACCGAATCGCCGCTTCCCGGTTGCAACGCGACGAGCGTCGTATCGGCGAGTTCCGCGATCTCGATTTCCGATTGCCCGACCCCAACCGTCTCGACGATGACGACGTCCATGCCGAACGCATCCATGAACCCAACCGCATCGCCGGTCGCCCCCGCGAGCCCGCCCAGATGCCCGCGGCTCGCCATCGAACGGATGAATACGTCCGGATCCGTGAAATGCTCGGTTAAACGGATCCGGTCGCCGAGAATCGCCCCCTGCGAAAACGGCGAACTCGGATCGACGGAAATCACACCGACCGTCTTCCCGTCGCGCCGCGCCACCCCGACCAGCTCCGAGCACAAGGTCGACTTACCGACCCCCGGCGGCCCCGTAAGCCCGACCGTCATCGCACGTCCCGTCCGCCCGAACACCGCGTGCATCAGCTCCGCGCCCGCGCCTGACTCCGCGCGCGAAATCGCGCGCGCCAACCCGCGCGGTAGCTTGCGGTCGAAGTCTGCGAGAATCCGCTCATCGGCCTCGGTCATAGACGACCTATCTTCTGATAGAATGGGCGCGATGGCCTTTGCTTTTCGCACCGCAAGCCCGGACGAGCGGGCGTGGTATGAGCGAACCCTCTATCCGCTGCAGGATCGCATCCTGCGCTTGGCAGCGACCTACGGCGACGCTCTCGTCTTGACCGGGGGCACGGCCCTTGCCCGCCTGTACCTTCACCATCGGTTCTCCGACGATCTCGATCTTTTCACGGCAAGACCGAAAGCCGGCGATCTGGGGCGCGACTTTTTAAATCTTTTACGCGCCGAGGGATTCGCCGTCGACGAACAGCTCCGTTCCGAGGGCTTCGTGCGAGCGACGGCGTCCGACGGATCCGTCGGCATCCAAATCGACGTGGCGCCGGACAATCCGCGCATCGACCCGGTCGCTCCATCGCAACTCGGCGTTTGGGCCCACTCGTTGCGAGAGATCGGCGCGAACAAGGTCAGCGCCGTCGAAGATCGGTTCGAGATCAAGGATGCCCTCGATCTCTACTTTCTCGAGCGTCGCATGCCGCTTGCCGAGATGTTCGCCGACGCCGAACACAAACGCGTTCCGCTCGCTTACGAAGCGCTCGCCTACCTGCGCGAGCGCGAGTTCACGGGAAACGCTCTGCTTCAACACGATCTCGACGGGTCAGATTTTGAAGCTTTTCTCGCACGGCTTCGCATCGAGATAGAATCCGCCATCCAAAAAAAAACCGATAGCGCGACCGCCGAAATCGGGTCGCTCGTCGCCTCGCTTCTCTGGGATACGCCGCGCGAGGCACGCGTGGTCAGTTCCACGACGCTGCCAGTGCTGAGACGACGGATGGCGCGTTTGCCGCTGCCGCAGCGCCTCGCTCTCGACGGCGCGCTTTCCGCGTACGCGCGGCGTCACCGCGAGACCGCAGGCTAACTTAGCGCCCGTACTCCGGGTTTGCTCGATGCGCACTCGGCTTCCATTCGCCGGAGCAGATTCACGGCAAAGTCCGCCTCCGCCTCACCGCCCATTTCCACGAAATCGCGCCGGTTGAAGATGCCTACCTCTTGGGCTGGACCTGCCCACTTCAGCCAGTGCTCCATCATCACGAGTAGGCTTCAGCCATCGTACTCGCTTTGGGTTTCTGCATCGCCCTGAACCGTGCCACGGTCGGAAAGCGCCGTTACGATTGCTCGAATGGAGAGCACGCCGAAGAACGTCGGCAGCGCGGCGAGTAGCCCGAAGACCAGCGGCCAGACAGAACTTCCGGCCGGTCGGGCGAGCGAGCCTGCGAACAACGCCCACAGGATCGTCGCGCACAGCGCGTTGGCGAAGACTGAGAAGGCGAGGCGCGCGATCTCGGAGGCCACGGCGAGCCCGCGGCGCTCGGGGGCAATCGCGGCGACGGCTTCGACGTAGCGGCGGCGGTAGCCGAAGTACTTATCCAGGAAGTGCTCGCGAAAGGCCGACACACCCGGCGTTTCGCCGCGCCTGCTCGCTCTGCCCCGGCGAACCGGGGGCGGTCGCGACGTGCCGAGCCTTTTAAAGTAAGGCCTATGGGCGACGTCTAAATCACCCGGGATGAGCCAGCTCGGGTACTATCGGTTCGCGACGATCCGAAACGACGCGATTGTCTTCGTCTGCGAAGATGATCTGTGGTCGGTGCCGCGCAGCGGCGGCGTCGCCCGGCGGTTGACCGCGAGCACCGGCGAAGTAACGATGCCGCGTTTGTCACCCGACGGGGAGACGATCGCCTTCGTCGCGCGCGAAGAGGGGAACCCCGAAGTTTACGTCATGCCGACCGTCGGCGGGATCGCGCGACGGCTGACGTTCTTGGGCGCCGAAACCTGCACCGTCTCCGGCTGGACGCCCGACGGAAGCGCCATCCTCTTCTGCTCCGACGCCGACGCGCCGTTCGCGCGCGAAGCGCGCGCGTATCGCGTGCCGGCAGGCGGCGGCTGGGCCGAACCGCTTGGGCTCGGCCACGCGCGCTCGATCGCGC
>Ga0302326_10006193_pt1 | contig 26907 bp, 22 predicted proteins | sample Palsa_T0_3_FD_202264 | JGI IMG/M metagenome (GOLD analysis project Ga0302326, IMG submission 202264) | Peat permafrost microbial communities from Stordalen Mire near Abisko, Sweden - Palsa_T0_3 | ecosystem: Environmental > Terrestrial > Soil > Palsa > Peat permafrost | place: Sweden: Abisko... | reverse complement strand
AAGGCAACCGGCCGTCCGACGTTCAACCGTTCACCGCTGCGCCGTTGGTCGTAGTCATACTGCTGTGGCCCGGCCGGCCGATCCATGCCAGTGGTACACGCAAACGGATGTGCCACCAGAACGTAGACCGTCAGCGTTGACATCGTAGCGGCGAAGAACTCTTCAAACTTTTTGTCCATGAGTGCCACACTTATCAGGGGGGCATCGGCGGTGTCAACGCGGCGCAAAACGGCCATGCCGCCGATATCCGTATGGCCCCATACGGTATTCCCTGTCATGACTAACCTTTTAGTGTCTCCGTATGGCTCCGTACAACGTTTTCGTATTTTCCACCGCGTCATGGAATGGCTTATTTCGCAGCGCTTCCAGGCCATTTTGTAGTAATACAAATAAAGCTTAGAATAAGCCTCTGCGCCTGAGTCATTATGGCGAGAGCGCCGGCCAAACGCGTCGATCGGCGCGCGAATCGTTCAACCTGCATTGCCCGGTCCAAACGTTGATCATCCGCGAGATCGAAATTCTGGTATTCCTGCTGATCGCAATCGCTGCGGTCGGTGTCGTAGCGAATCGCTCGCGGATTCCGCCAGCGATTCTCCTGGTGCTCACCGGCGTCGTGCTGGCGATCGTCCCCGGCCTGCCGGCCGTGCGTCTGGCGCCGGAGCTTGTGCTCCTTCTCGTATTGCCGCCGCTGATCTATTCGTCTGCGGTCGCAATGAGTTGGCGGGATTTTCGTTTCAATCTGCGGCCGATTTCGCTGCTCGCCATCGGTTGCGTCGTGTTCACGACGGTGGCCGCCGCGGCGGCGGGACATTGGCTCTTGGGCTTGTCCTGGCCGGTCGGATTCGTCTTAGGCGCGATCGTTTCGCCGCCGGATGCGGTGGCGCCTTTGTCGGTCGCCCGGAGGATGCAGCTCCCGCGGCGAATCCTCGTGATCCTGGAAGGCGAAGGCCTCGCCAACGACGCGACGGCGCTCATCCTGTATCGCTTCGCGGTATTGGCCGCAAGCGCCGGAACATTTTCATTAAGCAGCGCGGCCGGAACTTTTGCGGTCATCATTGCCGGTGAATTGCTGTGGGGAATTGCGGTCGGCTGGCTCATGTTGCGCCTGCGGCGCTGGGTCGCGGACCCGCAAATTGAGATCGTGCTCTCGATCTTGACGCCCTTCGTCGCCTATTGGCCACCTCAGCATCTAGGCGGGTCAGGCGTGCTCGCCACGGTGGTCACTGGACTGTTTGTGAGCTGGAATGGCCTGAGCTTCATCAGCGCCGCGACGCGCCTTCAGGGCATCTTTTTCTGGGATGTGCTCGTATATCTGATCGAGGGCGCGGTATTCCTGCTGACTGGCCTTCAGGCCCGCACATTGTTCATGGGCTTGGGCAGCTATTCGTTGCCGACGCTCGCCGGCTCGGCCGCCGCGATCTGCGCGGTCGTGATTCTGGCCCGATTCATATGGATGTATCCGGCGACCTATGTTCCACGCTGGCTGATTCCTGCGATAGCGCGCAGGGACCCCGCGCCACCCTGGCAGTGGCCCTTTATGCTTGGGTTCACGGGCGTCCGCGGTATCGTGTCTCTGGCGGCGGCACTTGCTATTCCGTTCGCCGTGGACGGCGGCCGGCCCTTCCCCGATCGCGATCTGATTCTTTTCCTCACGTTTTCGGTCATTCTGGTGACGCTTGTCGGCCAAGGCCTGATGTTGCCGGCTGTAATACGGTTCCTTGGGCTCGCCAATGCGGGCGAGCGGGAATTTCAGGCCGACAGAGCGGAGGAGCTGCTGGCGCGCCGCAAAGCCATTGAGGCGGCGGCCGAGTGTCTCGAGCGACTCGCCGTGGAACGGGGATTAGCTGATGACATCGTTCGGCCGCTTCGGGCGGCGAATGCCGCTCGCCTCAAGCATTTCGAACAGGCCCCCGAAGCCGGTGGGAATCCCGAGCATCCAACAGTGCCTCCAGACGAAATCGAACTGCTGCTGATCAGCGCCGAGCGTCAGCGCATCAATGATCTCTATCGTCAGGGGACTTTGAAGGATGAGCCGCGGCGTCGGCTCGAGCGGGAGTTCGACCTGCGCGAAGCCAACCTGGCGAGCCACCAACATGATGAGTAAGCGAGTCACGCGAGCGCGGGGCAAGCTTATCGGCGGCAGTGCCATTATCAGCGCTGCAGCTGAGTCCGCAACAGCTCGATTTCACCAGGCAGCGTCAGCCGCGTGACGAGGTAGCCCGTGCCGAACACCAGCGGTATGCCCAAAGTAAGACCCAGACCCGTCCATTTCCAGCCCAAGACGAATCCCATGAAAACCAAGGTCGCGGGATTCAGTAGCGTATTGCCCAGCCAAAACGCAGTCGTCGCCGCGGAATTTTGCTGCAGCGCCTGGTCATCGGCATGAAAGCGCGAGTCACCGGCGGTGAATGACGGCAGCGCGGCCCATTTGGCCTATTTGCGCGCCCGGTAGGCGTCAATGCTCCAAGAACCGGCGCCGGCAACCGACAGAAAGAGGAAAATAAAGCAGTAGAGGACGGCCTCCTCTCCCCGATTGAGCGCCGGCATGAAGAAGTGGCCTTGCGGTGCATGAGCCATGAAATATGCAACCGCCATTTCGCCCGACAGGATGAGCGCCACAGGCCGTGTGAATAGACCTAATAGAATCAGCAGACTTCCCACGATTTCGAGCATCCCGGCGAAGCCGACGAGCGACAGCGGGGGAAGTTGGTCGAATTCCGCGACATGTGGCACGTGAAGCAGCTTGGCGGTCCCGTGCTGCAGGTATAAAAATGCCGCAACGAGCCGCAATACGGCCAAAGCTCGCGGACTAGAGGTATCGAAGAATCGTTGATCGAATGCCATTGGCGAACTCCAGTCAGAGCAATAGAGTTTAACATCGTTGCTTGCTACGGCCTCTCCAAGCCGCGCTGATCGGCGGTCCGGTTTCAAGACGTCACTGACGGGTCAACGAACGAGCCTGCGCGAGACGCAATATATGCGGCAACCTTGCCTTCGCCGTGGAACAGATCGTGTTACCGAATGCTCGCCTCTAAATTCCAGCGTTGCTCGAGGGCGCTGCGTCGCCTACCTGCGCGCCTATCAAATGCGTCGTCTTTGGCTCGTCGCCAATCTGAAAGCGGCGCACGGCATCTTGCGCGAAGCTATCGGCCTTCGTCACCCGGCGGTGCTGCCGAAGGTGTTCGATCCACGAGTCGGTTCGAAAGGTCTCGATGAAGCGGCCCTCCACGGCCGGATCCTCGAACACGCCCCAGTCGTAGGCGCCGTCGCGACGGCGCTCGCGCGCGTACCCGGCGAGCGCCTTCAGAAACGGTCCGCGACTCTTAGGGTCAATGTGGTATTCGGTCATCACGAGTACCGGCCCTCTATCGTTCTCTATGGCGTGCAGCGTCACCGGGGCGGGCCAATGCATTGACGGCGAAAGATCAACATTTGCGCCGGTCTGTAATTTCCATCGCGCGGTCAGCGGAATTGCAGCTACTGCGCCCGCGGCTGCAATCAGCAAGGCTGCCGGCAGTCCGACCAATGCGGCAATCTCGCCCCAAATTGCGCTTCCGATGGTAAGGGCGCCGAACATGACGGTCACATACATTGCGAGCCCGCGACCGCGCACCCACTCGGGCAATGCAACTTGCGCCGAGATGTTTAGGCTCGATACCGCGGCGATCCACGAGGCACCGGCAATTAGGCTTGCTGCAATCCCCGTCACAGAATCGTGAGCGAGTGCGAACAGGCCCGTCGCTGCCGCGGTCGCAAGTGTCGCAACCGCGAGCAGCTGGTCTGCTCGGAATCGTGCCCTCAACCGCGGCAGCACGAATGTAGCCGCCACGGCAGATGCTCCGATCGCACCCAGCAATATCCCGTAGAGCGTTGGTCCACCAGTGATCTGGCTGCGTGCGACGAGTGGCAACAGTGCCCAGTAGGCGCTTGCGAATACGAAGAATCCAATCGCTCGAATCAGTGTCGCACTGAGATGCGTGTTGTAGCGCGCATGCCGAAGACCGGTACGCACGGCGGCACCAAAAGGCTCGGGTGCCAGCCGCGCGCCGCTTTGTTTTGGCGGGCGCCACCATAAAAGCCCGGCGATGACTCCGATGTTACTGAAGGCATCCAGCCAAAACGGCGCCGCAATTCCGAACGGCCCGATAATGGCGCCGCCCAAGGCCGGGCCGAGGGTGCGGCTGACATTGATGCCCGCACTGTTCGCAGCTACGGCGCCCGAAAGATCCGCTTTCGGCACGAGTTGGCTCACCACTGCCTGCCACGCGGGCGCCGTGACCGCTGACCCCACAGTCACGATGAAGCTAAACAGCAAAAGACTGCCCGGAGTGATCCGTTGAAGCCAGACGAGCGCGGCGAACGCCGTTCCCGTAATCGTTATCGCGCACTCGCCGAAGATCAGAAACCGGCGCCGATCGACAATGTCCACGAGCGCGCCCGCCGGAATTGCAAACAGAAACATCGGCAAGGTGTTCGCTACCTGCACCATCGAGACGATGAATGGATTCGGGTCAAGGCTCATCATGAGCCAGCCCGAAGCAAGGCCCGACATCCACCCGCCGATGTTCGACACAACTGTCGCCGCCCAGATAACCGCAAACGCCCGGTTGCGAAACGGCGCCCATGCGGAGGCCACAGTACGTGGCGGGGTCGCGGGAGGATCGGTGCTCGCGGTTGGTGCGCCCATCTCGGTCAGGTAGGCTGAAGAGAACCTGCATCCTAACCCGAAAAGGCCGATATCTTCGCGCGCGTAGCGCTTTGCATCCTGCAGTCAGCGCCGTCAGCCCAAGCCTTTTCAACTCTGCAGCACGGATGCAGGTATTCTATAACCGCTTGTAGCGTTTGGGGGCCGCCGGTGGCGCGCCTTCAGGCCAGAGTCTGCCTGCGCTGAACAATTATTACGCTCGGCTTGCCGAGCCTGTGGTTCCAAGACGACGACCTGCGGAGTCATTTATGTCGACATCGTTCGTACTCAACGGCAAAGCCACAACGCTCGATGCCGACCCCAATATGCCCCTCCTCTGGGCGATCCGCGAAATCGCGGGTCTGCCCGGAACCAAGTTTGGGTGCGGGATGGCGCTGTGTGGTGCGTGCACGGTCAACTTGGACGGACAAGCGATCCGCTCCTGCGTCATGCCTTTGTCCGGCGTCGCTGGTCGGCAGGTCACGACGATCGAAGGCCTGCAGAGTAGCGCGGCCAAGGCGGTTCAGGCGGCCTGGATCGGGCTTCAGGTACCGCAATGCGGCTACTGCCAATCCGGCCAAATCGTCTCGGCGGCCGCACTCCTCGAGAAAAATGCGTCGCCCACGGATGCGGATATCGACGCCGCCATGAGCGGTAACATTTGCCGCTGCGCCACTTATTCACGTATCCGCGCGGCGATTCACGTGGCGGCCCAGTCGATCAAGGCATCAGCATGACCAAGGAAAGTCTCGCCATAGTGGAATCCACGCGGCGCGCGTTTCTGAAGCGCGCCGGCACTGTTACGACAATGGCGCTCACTATCGGATTTGAGTGGGCAGGTCCCGCGCGGCGTGCGATTGCGACCGTGGCGGCGCCATCAGCCGGCGCACCCTTCGCGCCTAATGCGTTCCTGCGTATCGGCGCGGATAACAGCGTAACGGTGATCGCGAAGCACGTCGAAATGGGCCAGGGCGCCTATACCGGTATTGCCACGATCGTTGCCGAGGAGCTCGACGCCGATTGGTCACGGGTGCGCGTTGAGAGCGCGCCCGCCGACGCCAAACGCTACGCCAATCTCGCTTTTGGCACGATCCAGGGCACCGGCGGCAGTTCGGCCATGGCCAACTCCTGGATGCAGCTTCGCGAGGCGGGAGCTAAGGCGCGCGCAATGTTGCTCGCCGCGGCCGCCAAGGGCTGGCATGTACCCGTTACCGACCTCACGGCAGAGAAAGGCACGGTCTATCACACGGCGAGCAAACGCCAGGCTACGTACGGATCACTCGCTGCGGCGGCCGCCTCGCTACCGGTTCCTGAAAAAGTGGCGCTCAAGGATCCGAAGGATTTCAAGCTTATCGGCCGCCAGGCGCCACGGGTAGACGTCGCCGCGAAGGTCGATGGCAGCGCGCAATTCACGCTCGATGTCGTGCTGCCAGGCATGCTCGTGGCACTCCTCAAGCGGCCCGCTCAGTTTGGCGCGACGGTCAGATCTTTCGATTCCACGGCCACCGAGGCCGTACCGGGCGTCGTCAAGGTCGTGCAAGTGCCGCGCGGCGTCGCCGTGATTGCGAAAAGCTTCTGGGCCGCGAAACAAGGTCGCGATGCGCTCAGAGTAGACTGGGACGACAGCCACGCAGAGAAGGGTAGCTCGGCCACTATGATGGCAGAGTACCGACGACTCGCCGACCAGCCTGCCGCAAGCGCTCGCAAGACGGGCGATTCTGCCGAAGCGCTCCACAGCGCCACGCGCCGGGTGTCGGCAAGCTACGAGTTCCCGTACCTTGCCCACGCGCCCATGGAGCCCTTGGATGCCGTCGTAAAACTGAGCGCGAATAGTTGCGAGATCTGGGCGGGAGACCAGTTTCAGACCATCGACCAGGCGAACGCCGCAAAGACGGCCGGCTTGGATCCGCAACAGGTCAGCATCCACACCCTGTATGCCGGCGGCAGCTTCGGGCGGCGCGCCAACCCGGGCTCCGACTACATCGTCGAAGCGGTATCGATCGCCAAAGCGTACGGAGCGGATGGCACGCCCATCAAGCTGCAGTGGACGCGCGAGGATGACATCCACGGCGGCCTGTACCGGCCTATGTATTTTCATAAGCTCGAAGCGGGCCTCAACGCTCGGGGGGAGCTCAGCGGCTGGCGGCACGTCATCGTCGGCCAGTCAATCATGGCGAACACCTCGCTTGCCATGATGATCAAAGATGGCATTGATCCGACCTCCGTCGAAGGAGCGTCGACCATTGCCTACGCCATACCCAACATCACGGTCGAATTGGCGACCACCAAGAACGCTGTACCGGTGTTATGGTGGCGCGTGGTCGGCAGCTCGCACACCACCTTTGCCGTCGAGGCGTTTATCGACGAGGTGGCGCAGGCGGCAGGCGTGGACGCCTTTGCGTTCCGCCGCAAGCTCCTCGAGCATGAGCCACGCATGAAGGCCGTGCTGGAACTCGCCGCCCAGAAAGCCGGCTGGGCGAGCGGCCCCATGCCGAAAGGCAAGGGCCGCGGCATCGCGGTTGCCGAGGCGTTCAAGACGTACGTTGCACAGGTTGCCGAGGTCAGCGTTGATGATGCGGGCCACGTCAAGGTTGATCGAATCGTCTGCGCGGTCGACTGCGGTACACCCATCAATCCCGACATCATCGCCGCACAGATGGAAGGCGGAATAGGCTTCGGGCTGGGGGCCGCGCTGCATGGCGCGATTACGATCAAGGACGGCCATGTCGAGCAGGACAACTTCAACAGTTATCGCGTCTTGCGCATGAACGAGATGCCGAAAGTTGAAGTTTACATCGTGCCATCGACGGAGGCGCCGACCGGCGTCGGCGAGCCAGGCGTCGCCCCAGTGGGTCCGGCCGTGGCCAATGCCATATTCGCCGCGACCGGTAAGCGCATCCATGTGCTGCCGTTCCAGAATGCCGCCACTGCCTGAGGCGAATTTTTAGGAGAGTCCTGTCATGACCGGGTCAGATCAAAGCGGGCACGCAGCGCATCCGATTTTGTCTACGCTGGTGGTCCTCATCGTGGTGGGGCTCCTCGTATCTGCCTACATTGTCTTCGGCCCGGGACCCACCGATTTCGCCGGCGGCCGTCGGGTGGCCCTCGCCGATTATCACGGACAGGATCCCACCGGGGTTCCTGCTGAACTGAAAGGCACAAGCCTCAGCGAGCGCGGTGCGTACCTAACGCGCGCGGCAGACTGCGTCGTGTGCCACACCGCCGAAGGTGGCGCGCCGTTCGCGGGAGGCCGCGGCTTTGTTTTGCCTTTCGGAACCTTGTACTCGACCAACATTACGCCCGATGTCGAAACCGGCATCGGCGCTTACACGGATGCGAATTTTCTCGACGCCATGCATAAAGGCGTCGGTCGCGGCAGCTCGAAGCTCTATCCGGCCATGCCGTACGCCAGTTACACGTACATGTCCGATGCCGACGCACTCGCGATCAAGGCCTATCTCTTCACGCTCAGGCCACTGCATGCGCCAGCGCCGCCCAACACGCTGGCATTTCCGTTCAATCAGCGCAGTCTCATGAGTCTTTGGTCGCTATTCTTTAACCCCGATACGCGCTATAAGCCCAACGCCGCTCGCAGCGCCGAGTGGAATCGCGGCGCCTATCTCGTCGAAGCGATGGAGCACTGTGGTGAGTGCCATACGCCGCGGAATCTCTTTTTCGCATTGAACAACCGCAAGAAATTCTCAGGAACCGTTCAGGCCGGCTGGCGTGCGTACAACATTACCCCCGATCGTGCCAGCGGCGTCGGGGCTTGGAGCGATGCGGACCTCGCGCACTATCTTTCCATCGGGCACGCCGACGGACGCGGCACGGCATCAGGTCCGATGGGTGAAGCGGTGGACGAAAGCCTGAGTCATTTGAAGCCCGGCGACATCGCCGCAATGGTGACCTATCTGCGTACCGTCGCGGACGTTGCGACGTCAGATCTACCCGACCCCAAACCAAATCCGGCGACGCCCTCGCCTAGCGACGATGTGGCCGCCAACATGAACCCGCATGGCAAAGCCGTTTACGAAGGCGCGTGCGCAGGCTGCCATGGCTGGAGCGGCATCAGTCCGGTCATACCCTTCGCGACGCTCACCGGAACCCGCGCGGTCAACGACCCAACAGCCAACAATGTGGCGCAGGTCATCATCCGGGGCGGGCAGCGCCATGTCCTCAACAACGCGGCCAATATGCCGGCGTTCGGCGACGCGTATTCGGACGCCGAGATCGCAAGTGTCGCAAACTACGTGACCGCGCGCTTTGGCGCCAAGGGATCGGATTTGACCGACGCACGCGTCGCAAAATTACGCGCCGAGGACTGAACCCGCCTGTGCTTTGCGGCTTGGCACGACTGATGTGTTGCGTGTCGGGCTCGCCTCAGGCATTGCGCGCTGCCCGTGGTCGCACCTGCGCCTCGAGCCAATTTCTGATCTCGGCGAGCCGCAGCGCCTCGTCCTGCATCGCAGGCCCCAGGCCGTGCTTCCATAAGAGCGGCCCGTTTGATGCGTGCGACTGCAGGACGCGCATGTCCGCAGCAAACACCGCAATCGCCGACTCGTCCTCGAACATCTCCTCATCTACCAGCGTCGCGCCGTAACGCTCGGCGGCCGCAGCGATGTCAATGTAATCGTACTCGGGGTGATACTGCACACCCCAGAAGGTCCCCTTCCCATGGGTGAAGGCCGCTGCCTGCAGACCCATGTCGTTGCTCGCGAGGGCAATCGAATTTGATGGCAGCGAGGCGATCGAGTCGCGATGCACAGTCGGTGCTTCGAACGTGACGGGTTTGCCGGCAAAAAGGCGATGCGCAACGCCGGCTTCGTTGAGGAGGATGCGGCGCGCAAAACCAAACTCCCGGCCGAGTGGATTGGCGTGAACCTCACCGCCTGCCGCCGTGACCGCAACCTGCAGCCCCCAGCAGCTGCCGAAGAATGGAATGCCGGCGGCGAACACTGCTTTGGCAAGCTCGATTTGCCGTGTGACCGCCGCACCGCCATTGTAGATATTGAGCGCCGAACCGGTCATCGTGACGCCGTGGTAGCTCGCCAGACCGACGCCGGAGGCAAATGCCGGCTCCGCGTCGGCGGCCAGGACGATGTCAATTCGTAGCGAAGGATCGATGCGATGTAGCACGCGCCCATACCCTGTGCCCGAGTCATACCCGAGCACGGCGGCTTGTCGCGCGCGAATCTCGGCAACGTTACCGTCGATTACAAGGATGCGCGCGCCTGTCATTTCCCCTCACCCACGGCCTCGAGCTCCCCGCCCACCGCGGCCCGGAAAATACGTTCGAGAATTTCGGCATCAAGCGCGATTGGGTTGCCGCCGGCGGATGGGTCGACCGCGGCCTCGCGGCCGATGATGGCGGCGTTGTGCGTGCTGACACCGATCTCCGCAAGTGAATGCGGAATGCCCAAGTCGCGCCGCAGTTGCATTATCAAGCCGAGGAAGCCTTCGAAGCCACGTTGGGGCAGATCTAGGACGCGTGCGATGACGTCCGCCTTGTCGTCGATCGCAGCGCGATTATATGTCATGACGTACGGGAGGATGACCGCGTTCGTAAGCCCGTGATGGGTGTTGAACCAGGAGCCGACCGGATGCGCGATCGCGTGCACACCGCCGAGCCCTTTCTGGAAGGCTGCGGCGCCCATTGATGCAGCCGCCAGCATCTGCGCGCGTGCTTCAATATCCTTGCCGTTGGCGCAGGCGCGCGCCAGGTACTTGTGAATAAGCCGCATCCCCTCCAACGCAAATCCGTCGGCGAGCGGATGAAATCCCGGCGCACAAAATGCCTCGAAGCAGTGCACGAACGCATCCATTCCGGTCGCGGCAGTGACCGCGCGCGGCAGCCCGACGGTCAGTTCCGGATCGGAGATCACCACCTGCGGCATCATCTGCGGGTGGAAGATAATTTTCTTCTGATGCGTCTCCTCGTTGAGGATGACACCGGCGCGCCCGACCTCCGAGCCCGTGCCGGCGGTCGTCGGCACTGCGACCACCGGCGCGATGCCCGCGGGATCGGCACGGGTCCACCAGTCACCAACGTCCTCGAAGTCCCATAAAGGCCGCGTTTGGCCCGACATGAACGCGACAACCTTGCCGGCATCGAGCGCCGAGCCGCCGCCGAAGGCCACCACCCCGTCGTGATGTCCGGCCCGGTAGGCCGCAAGCCCCGCCTCAACGTGACGGCGGGTCGGATTGCCTTTAACCGCGCCGAACAATGCCGCATTCTTGAGCGAGGCCAGTGCGCTGCGGATCATCGGCGCTGCGATCAGGCCTTCGTCCGTCACGAGAAGCGGCTTCGTAATTCCGGCGCGCGCGCAGGCCGCCGGCAGCTCAGCGATCCGGCCCGGTCCCGCCCAGATCGTCGTCGGATAACTCCAGTTCCCGCGCAGCGTCACGCTCACGTCGTTACTCTGAAGTGATAGGACTTCGGTCGCGTCAGCTGCTCAAAGCCGACGTGCGAGAGCGTACAGCCGCGACCCGAATTCTTGATCCCAGTCCAGGCCAAAGCCGGATCGAGATAATCGCAGCGGTTCAGAAAAACAGTGCCGGTCTCGAGCGCATCGGCGAGCGACTCGGCGCGCGACACGTCGGCCGAGAATATCGCAGCCGTGAGGCCGAATTCGCTGTCGTTCATGAGTCGCACCGCCTCCTCGTCGGAGCTGACCTTCATGATGCCGACCGCAGGGCCGAAGGTTTCCGCGCGCATGATGGGCATTGAATGGTCAACATCCACGAGCACCTGCGGTGCAAGATACGGCGTGCCGCGGCTCGATGCCGCGAACAGCGCCTCCTCGATCAACTGCTTCGCGCCGCGATCGAGCGCGTCCTGCACCTGGGCGCGAACTGCCTCCGCTGCCGCCGTGCGCACGAGCGGGCCGATTGTCGTCTCCGGATCAATCGGTGAGCCGAGCCGATACTGCTTCGTCAGCGCAACGACACCAGATACGAAGTCATTATAACGCGCTGCGGCGACGTAGATGCGCTTGATGCCGCAGCATGATTGGCCTGCATTGAAGAATGCGCCGTCCGTCAGCGTAGCGATTGCATGTTGGAGGTCGGCATCGCCTCGTACGTAAGCAGGGTCCTTGCCGCCCAGTTCAAGCCCCGAGGTCGCAAAGCCCGCAGCCGTCGCCTCCACCACCGCTCTACCGCCTGCGACAGAGCCCGTGAAGCACACGGAAGCGACACGCGCGTCGCGCATCAGCCGCGCCGTGTTGTCATGCGAAAGGTGTAGGTACTGGAAAACTCCTGCGGGAACGCCGGCGGTCGCAAAAGCCTCGAGGAATCGCTCCGCGCACAGCGGAGTCTGATGCGAGTGCTTGAGGATGACGGCGTTGCCGGCAATCAACGCCGGCAGTACGGAGTTGACGGCCGTCAGATACGGATAATTCCAGGGTGCAACGACGGCAACGATTCCGATCGGCACGCGCTTGATCTGGCGCTTGAAGCCGGGCTTGTCGCCAGGCTCAAGCGGCGCGAGTGCGGTGGCGGCGGCCGCCAGCATATAGCGCGCACGCTCCTCGAAGCCGCGGATCTCGCCGGGTGAGTGCTGGATCGGCCGCCCCATTTGCCAGGTGATCTCGGTCGCGATTTCGGCGGCCTTCGCAGTGAAGGCGTCAACGGCGCGCGCCAGAATTTCACAGCGGGCAGGAAGCGGCAGCGCTGCCCATGACGGCTGTGCACGCACGGCGGCGTCGAGCGCACGGTTGATCGCTCCAGCACCGTGAAGCGGCCGCTCGACGTAAATTCGTCCATCGACGGGGCTTACTGTTCTGAGAATGTCGCTCATGCGCGCTCTTAAATGATCTCGAAATACCGGGCCAGCTCCCAGTCAGTCACCGCCTTGCGGAACTCTCGTTCCTCCCATTGACGTGTCGCCGCGTAGTGCTCAACAAACGCATCGCCAAACAGCGCGCGCGCCGCTTTCGAGGCTGCAAGGCGTTCCCCCGCCTCGTAGAGCGTTGCCGGAAGTCGCTGATGAACCGGGTGCTCGCGGTCGTACGCGTTACCCGTCACGGCCGCATCAGGCTCGATGCGGTGTTCGATACCCCACAGCCCCGAGCCAATCGCGGCGGCGAGCGCGATATAGGGATTGATGTCGGCCGCGGCGATGCGGTACTCGACCCGCTGGCTCGAGGCGCCGCCGCGGATGACGCGCAGCGCCGTGGTGCGGTTCTCGACGCCCCAGGTTGCCGTCGTTGGCGCCCAATACCCCGGCACCAGCCGCGAGTAGCTATTCACCGTGCAGGCGATCATTGCAAGCAGTTCGGGCATCAGTGCCTGCTGGCCGCCGACGAACCAGCGCATCGTGTCCGACATGTCGTCGGCCTTCGAGGCGTCATGAAAAACACCCTCACCGTTCGCGTTCTGCAGCGAGATGTGCAGATGGCCGCTCTGTCCGGGAACCTTGTTCGACCATTTGGCCATGAACGTGGCCATGAGCCCTTGTCGCTGCGCGAGCACTTTTGCAAAGGTCTTGAAGAGCGCCGCGCGGTCAGCTGCCTCGAGCGCCTCGCAATAGATGAGCGCGGCTTCGAGCACTCCCGGGCCGGTCTCCGTGTGCAGACCTTCGATTGGAAAGCGCATCGCTTCGCTCATATCAAGCAGCTGGTGATAGAAATCTGAGTGCACGGAGTTGCGCAGCACCGAGTAACCGAATGCTCCGGGAGTCATGTTCTGCAGATCGCGGTAGCCTTTGTCGCGTACCGACTCCGGCGTTTCCGTGAACATGAAGAATTCGAATTCGGCCGCCGCGCTGACCGCGTAGCCCATCTTGGCCGCGCGCTGCAGCACGCGCCGCAGCGTGCCACGCGGACAGACCTCCTCGGCTCGGCCGGCAAATTCGCCCAGGAACAACGCGGTTTTGGGCTCGAACGGAATATCTCGCCGGGTTGCCGGCAGCACCCGCACAGCGGCGTCCGGATATGCCGTGTGCCAGCCGGTAAATTTCACGTTGTCGTACAGCTGATCGTTCGAGTCCCAGCCTAGGACGACATCGCAAAATGCAAGGCCCTTATCCAGGGTGGACAGGAACTTATCACGGCTCAGGTATTTCCCACGCAGGATGCCATCGGTATCGAATACGCCAACCTTGATGCGCTCGATGCCATGGTCCGTAATGAACGCACGGGCAGCAGCGATTTCGTCTTTACGGACTTTGCTGGCTTTGTCTGTCGAGGTGTCTTGCATGGGCTTTTCCGGATCAGCATGAATCGGTGCAGTAGGCGCAGCGGGTAACGGTGCATCTTTCGGCTTGCGCCGCGTACCGTTGCTGCAGGTTCATTGCGCCGGCCTCCCCTGTCTCAACCGTGGAGATTCGGGCCTTGGTGGCTCTCGACAGTATGGAGCGGAAGGAGCTAAGTGTTAAAGATTCCCGCTGGCGACAGAGTCCTTAACGCCAACGGACATTATCAGTCCATCGCCCGAGCTCACCGCGCCCCAGACCGACCCACCCTGTATTCCGAGCGCTAAAGCCGGCGCCATCGCAATCTCGTCAATCCGCGCATCCCGGCGTGCGCGGCATGAATAATTCCCGATTCTAATACTCGACTTCAGCGCCTTTTTCTTATATTAATTAGTCGCTTATATATTATACTTAATGTCGATAATACGTCATGCGTTTAGGTGCGCGCATTTGCGGGGCCCGCGGAAAGAGCCATCAAATGCCGCAACGGCCCTAAAAATCCCTCACGGTTTCGCCATCGCCTGGCCGATGCGAAGCTGATTTCTTGCCGAACCTGCCATGTGCTGGCGTTGGAAACGATGCGTTCGGTGTGATGGAAATCCAGACAGTTCGGGTCCCACGACAGTCTAATGAAGTCCAGCGCATCGGTGCCATGGTGCAGCTGCGCCACGCTCAGTACTTTCCAGAGCGTCCCCGAGTTGGGGTACGTCATCACGAGGAGACGGGACCTCTGTTCGGCCTCGCCGGGACGCCCCTGATCGAGTAAACCGACGAGCGCGCTGATTTCCCTCAGACTGAGCTCGGCGGGTCGCGCCACTTAGGCCATCACTCCACAGCAGCTTTTGTATTTTTGCCGCTACCACATGGGCACGGATCATTCCGGCCCGGTTTCATTCTGACGTCACTCATCGCGATAGCGGACCAGCGCGTCCCCGAGTGCGCTTCGAAGCGGTTCAAGCCACGGCTCGAAGTGCTTCCATTGATCAACCCCATCGCGAAAGATGGGCTGGCGGACCTGCTCGGAACTTGCGCTGCGCACGCTGCGCACGGTCTTGTGGAAATCGATGCACTGCGCTTGGAACTCAAGCCCGCAAAACTCGAGAATGCGCCGCACGCTGCCGGCCAGATCCCCGACGACATCCTCATGATGCATGCGAAGAATGCGCCCCGGCAGCACACGCTCCCAATGCCGCATCAGCTCCAAATAGGTCCGGTAGTAACGCGCAATATCTTCGATGCTGTAGGTAAACTCCTGTCCATTGGCAAACAGCTGCTTCAAATTGCTAAAGCAGCAGGCCATTGGTTCACGCCGCGCGTCGATGATCCGGGCATTCGGCAGCATGAGGTGAATAAGGCCGATGTGCCGGAAGTTGTTCGGCATCTTGTCGATGAAGAACGGCTTGCCACTGCGATAGACGCGGGTGGCGCTGAGATAATGCTCGCCGAGCTTCAGGAACTCATCGGCGTGCATCTGCGTAAAGATGCGCGGGTAGCGGGAATTGCCCGGGTCGGGCCCGCGGCCGCGGATATTGCTAACGATCTGCTGAACGTTGGGGAGTTCCTGAGTGCCTTCGATCTGGGAGTGCGACGCTAAAATCTGCTCGATCAGAGTCGAACCCGAACGCGGCAGGCCGACGATGAAAATCGGATCCGGATGCTGCGCACCCCAGCCGCGACGGCCGGCGAAGAATTCAGCCGTGCACACCTCAATCTGCTGTCGGCTATTGGCCTCGATGATCTCGGCGCGATACGTGCTCTCAGAGCGCTTCAGCGCATTGCCGAGCGCGTAGTAGCGGAATGATTCGGCATATTCACCCAAGTCCTCGAGCCCCTTGCCGAGCGCAAAGCAAAGATGGTAGCGGTCGACCGCGCCAATCGTTGGCGCGGATTCTGCGGCGCGCAGCCGGGCAAGCTCTTCAGTCGTGAAGCGGTAGGTTTTGAGGTTGGCGAGACTCCAGTACGCATCGCCAAAGTTAGGCCGACTGGCCGCAGCCAGGCGGTAAGAATCAATCGCCTCCTGGCGCTCGCCCAGAGTCTTCTGCGCATGGGCGATCGACAGGTGCACGTCACCGTCCTCGGGTGTTCCCTGGAGGAGCGCCCGATACTTTGCGATGGCCTGTGCATGCTCGCCCAGTCCGACGCAACTGTAGGCGAAGAGTGTCCTTAACGTGCGGTTGTCGGGGTCGTCCTTAAGAAGCTGGTCGAGCTGCTCGCGCGCCTCCGGGTATCTATGCAGTTCGACGAGCACACCCGCATATTCCTGGCGCGCGGCCCGGTAGTCGGGTGCTAGCTCAAGGACAGCCGCCAGCAGCAACTCCGCGTCGTCGAATACTTTGCGCGCGATGCCGATACGGGCGAGAAGCCGCATGGCTTCGATATGATTGCCATGCTGCAGAAGATAGGCGCGCACCCGCGCTTCAGCGCCGTCCAGATCGCCGTCCGCAAACAGACTCGTGGCGAATACCACCTCGGGGGGCAGTTGCTTAAGCGTTTCCACATGACTTGCGGCCATCGCCGCGTTGGCTGCCTGCCCCATCATGCGATACAGGCCCTCGAGCATGCCCCAGCTGCCGGTCAGTGCGTGGTTGATGTTTACCGCCCGCAGAAACGCCTCGATCGCCTGCGGCGCCTGTTTCAAATCGACGTAGCACCGGCCACGCTCTTCATAGAGGCGGCTGAAGCGCGGATGATGCTCTCCGAGAGTCGCCAATGTCCGCATGGCCTCGGGGATCCGGCCCAGATATCGCAGTGCAATGGCTACCAATAGCAGCACGTCACGGTGGGTACCGGCTTCGGCAAGCAAAGCCTGCCCTGCGGCGAGCGTCTCGGAGTACCTCTGCTGTGCGAATAGCGCGCGCATCCGAGCGACGTCGGCTGCGATCGTAGTCATCGGCGTATTGGGGTCCGTAGAATCCACAAGCGTCCGTGAAACAAAAAAGGGTAGACACCGGGTGTCCGCCTTTGATTCTACGGCAACCGACGCAGGCACTGCCGCGGGTCCCGCCGATCAGAACCTATAGCCGACGTTAAAGGTCGCGTCGCCAAGATGGACCGGATCAAACGATGCCAATTGCACCATTGCTCCACTTCATGTCGTACGCCGACGCGTTGACCTCGAGCCGATGCTTGAGGGATTCAGGTCTGATGCCGATCTCGTTATTGATCAGATCGTCAGAATTGAAGCCCGCCGGCTTTTCATAGTGATCGGTAGCCGAGTTTCACTTGATATACGGGCCTCCCCGGTGAGCGCGATGGTACCGTTGGGAACTACTTGCGTGCGGTTGAAGCCACCCGGACGGAAAACCTACGAGTAGGTGTAGTACGCCAGTGTGCCCGAAGTGATGCGTCAGGTAATGTTGCCGCGACTCCTGAAGCCGTGTTCCTGCTTGTTTAAGTTCATGCCGAAGCCGCAGCGCCCCTTCGCGGTGCAGGCACCATTGGGCACGTTAACGCTGGCCTCGTTTCGGAATAGAGCTCCGAACCCTCCTCGAACTCATCGTAATGGTCGAATTGACGGCCCTACTGCAGGCGAAAGGCGTACAAGCTGTCATCGGCGCCGACGACGACATATTGAACCCCGTCAAGCAGATACGTGATGGGCGCATTGTTCATCGGTGCGTGCAGACCTGAGTGCCACAATATCTTGCCGCTCGTGTCGTCGTACGCGACTACCTGGGATGAGAGGCCACCACCGAACACCAGGCGACCGGCGGTGCTCATGAGACCACCATTGCGCTCGGGCCTGGCCGCAGCGTCGCGGACACCGGCATAGGTATGCGACCACCGAATCTTCCCTGTGCGCGCGTTTATGGCTCGCAGGGAGTTGGAGAATCCGCCCAGGCCGTTCTCCACAAAACCGCCGCTGCCCACGACATTCGGATCTTTCTGCGTGCGGTAGTAGAGGCTATAAGTCTCCGAGGCATTCACGTAGAAGAGACCCGTATCCGGGCTATAGGTCGGCGGCAGCCAGTTGGCCGCACCACCGTTCGAGGGGGACACGAGTACGCCGCCTATCTGCGGCTCTTTGGCCGGATTCGGAATCGGCTCACCACGCTTATCAAAACCCAGGTACCAGTTCGCACTGGCGACGAACGGAGTCGATACGAGAGCCTTGCCGGTGATGCGGTCCAGAACGAAGAACAAGCCGTTGCGGCTCGCCTGAGCGACGAGCTTGCGCGGCTTGCCATCGATGATGGCATCAAACAATACCGGAACCTCGCTCGCATCCCAGTCGTGCGTGTCGTGCGGGGAACACTGGAAGTACCACACCAGCTTGCCGGTCTCGATGTCGAGCGCCACGATCGACTCGGTCCAGAGATTGTCGCCCATGCGCGCATCGCCAATTTGCACCGGCGACGGGTTGCCTGTTGGCACGTACAAAAGTTTCAATTCTGGATCATAGGTCTGCGGTGCCCAGGGCATGCCACCGCCGTGCTCCATCGCCGCAGCGTTCGGCCAGGTTTCGGCTCCTGGCTGCCCAGGCCTCGGGGTCGTGAACCACTTCCACTGAATCTCACCGCTATCAGGATCGCGCGCCTCGAGCCACCCGGGCTCGTTGCCGGAGTCACCGCCCAGTCCCACGATCACGTGATGACCGATTACGATCGGCGCGGAGGTTGCGAAGTAGTCGTGTTTGACGTCGGCAATTTTTTTGTGCCAGCGTTCCTGACCCGTGGCAGCGTCGAGCGAAACGATAAAGTCGTCCGGAGTCTCAAAATACAGCCAATTGCCGTACATCCCAACGCCGCGATTGCCGATATGGATCCCGCCGGTGGTCTTCCAGAAGTAATGCCAAATGGCCTCGCCACTGCGCGCATCGATGGCCCACACATTATCCGGAGCGCTGTAATAGATCACGCCATTCACCATGAGCGGCGTCGCCTTCGCAAGGCCGCGGCCAAAGCGACTTTCCACCGCGTCCACCGGCGGGCCGTTGGCGCCCTCGCCGCCGATGTTGGCGCCTTGCGTCCCCAGTTGCAGTCGATGCACCCAGCCGAGACTCAGATCTTTCACGTTGGCACGGCTAATCTGCTTGAGTGTGCTGTAGCGACGACCTGAATAGTCGCCGTGATAGGTAGGCCATGCTTGCGTCGGCGGTTGCCCGAGCAGCCGTGGATCCAGGCCCTGCGCCTGGAGCGCTGACATCGCGGCAAGCATTACTCCGAAGAATAACGACGACGACTTCATTTGAGCGTCACAAGATAGGCCGTAAGATTGTGCAGGTCCGCGTCACTGCAAGTGCGCATGAAATCAAAGTGAGCATGCAGCGGGTCGTTGAGCGTCACTACCGGAAACCGGCCATCGCGGGCGAAGGTACGACGCGCACCGCCTGATTCCCGGATCGTCACGAAGAAATCGGATAGGCCCAGCAGTTGACCCGACACACTCGGGCCGGCGCGCAAATGCACCGTGGCCTCGATCGGCACGTCCTTGGGCGCAGCAGCGCCACCACCACCTCCGGCGCGTGGATTGACGATCCGCGCCTGCAGGGTCTTTTCGTTGTAGCGAGTGCCGATGCCGTGCAGATCCTTGTCAGCTGCATGACAGCCGTCGCAATGACCGTGGAAATATCTCTCGCCAGCTCCCGCGTCACCCACCAGAATTGACAGTGTCGGGGCGGCGCTCTGCGCAAGCAGCAACTGCACATGCAGAAATCTCGCCAGGTCAGCCACTTCTGCTGGCGTCAGATTCGGAAAAGCCGGCATTCCTTTGGCAGGATTGCCAGACTTGAGAAATTGCCCCAATTCAATGCCGCTGCCCAGATCACGCTGAACGGTGCCCGTGCCGGTGAGGTCCGGGCCGACCCCTGTGCCGCGCGCGTTGCTGCCGTGACAGAAGGCGCAGTTCAGACCCAAGAGCCGTCGCCCGCGTGCGGCTGCAGCCTGATTGGAGCCCGTGTTTCCGATTGAGGCTTGCTCCGCCCGATCGGCCGCCGGTATTCCAGGCTCCGCCTGCGCTTGAACAATCGCGGCGAAAGTCGTGATGACCAACGCGACGTGAACAGCGCGCTGTACGCAGTGCGATCTGCCGCGCTCGCGGCCAAGTCGAATACTCAGATAGGCTCTCCTGACGTTGCAAAGCGGCACGGCGAAGACGCGATGACGTGCGAAACTGCAGTCACGTCAGCCTATGAAGCCAGCCGCACTGTGCCGCTTTCTATAATAGAGGAACTTGCCGTGGTCCGGTTGCCTGCGGATTTTGAACGAGCACGGCTGGAGCTTGCCGCTATCCCAGGTGACGAGTCTTGCGATGCTGGCGCGTAGCAATCGTCCTGGGTAACAGGCCGAGCCGGATCGGTAGAACGGATTGCAGGCGGTCGAACCGCCGCCGGTATTGTCTAGCCTCGCTCGAGCGCCGCGCGATCCCACTTCGCCAAGTTCGCACCAGCTTCGTACGTGGAATCCACAAACCCTCTGGCCGCCGACTCGGGGGATTCTGCGTGCCTCATAGCCTCATAGGGCAAAATAAACTCGCCAAGCTCCTGATGAAAGAAAGCGGCGTCGGGTAGCGCCTTCGCATCCTTAAATCCAACCGGAGCCGGCGCCGCATAGGCGTATAGAGCGGGTTCAAGAAGCGGTCCGCTGCCTGGCCAAAATCCGTGACTGATGACCTCGTGGGAATACGCATCGCGAACGAACGCGGCACCCGCCGGCGGTGTCGCGCGCCGGCCAGAAAAGCGGGTCAGGGCAAGGTCGAAGCTACCCCAGAAAAAATGAGCGGGGCTGCACTTGCCGACGAAACCGCAGCGCTCCTTGGTAAAGAGCTCGGCGAGCTGGGCGACGATGCGCCAGAACCGATTCGCAAACACCGGATCGTACGACCCATGCACGGTGTCGTCTTCGAAGCGGATCGGCGCGGGAATCTCAACCGGCATGGCCCAGATTTTCACGCCGAGCCCCATGTCGCTCAGCGTCGCCATAATCTCGCGGTAGAAATCGGCCACCGTTCGCGGCTCAAGCTTCATTGTTCGTTTGACGCCGTCAGAGGTGAGAATCACCAATAGATGCGAAACGAAGTCAAATTCCAGCGTGAAAAACCGACCGCCGTGGGACAACGGGCGGGTCGCAAGCCCGCGCGCCGTGACATGCAGCGCGACCCCCCAGCAGTGATTAAGAGGAGGCGCAAGTGCGAGTGCGATCTTGCCGACGATCTGCGTCCACATGTGCAGCGTGGCGTAGGTGTCCTTCCAAGCGTCGTACGGCAGCGCCGGCCAGCGATCTTCGCTCATGATTAAGAGATTGTGCCATTTTGCGCGCGCTTATTCCGCCGGTTTTGGCAATTGACCGGCCCACAGACGCCGGCAGGCAAGGAGCCTGCGAATGATCGAGCGCTAACCCAAGTACGCAAGGCCCAGTCGGTCGCGCGACGCCGGCCCACCTCCCGCAGCGCAAGTGCGGGGCTGCACGACCGGAGTCGCGCAGTGATGAAAGCCCGGCACTGACTAGTGTGACGGCGGCGAGCCGGGAGCCGGAGCCGTCGCGGACGCGCCAGCGTCGTCCGGACTCTGTGCGGGCGGCCCATGCCCGCCGTCACCGCGCGCGTCCGTATCGCCACGCTCCCCGCGGTGAAATCCGAAAAACCTTGGGTCACCGTGCCACGGCCCATGCATTCGGCCGTGCATACCTCGACCCCCCATCATGCCGTGGCGGCCACCGTGCGCGGCGGCGAATATCGACCCGAGTATCACCAGGCCCGCCAAAATAAAAGCCCAGAAACCAAGGTATTTGCCAAACGTGCGTAAACCGCCTTCAGAACGATTAGACAAATACAACGCGAAATAACCCGCGATGGTCAGGGCCGTTGCGGGAATAAGCGCTACAAAATAAATCATTGACGCCTCGTCAATTCGGCGCGATTTCGCGGAAGGAAGCGACCCAGATTCTACTCCGCAGGGGCGCGTCTAATATGTGAAGAAATGTAACGCCTCAGTCACAGTTCCATGGACAACGGCTGGACGTTTGACATCACCCCGGTTCCGGCCGGGAGTACGCGAATCAGGGGGTTTGAAATGCGGTCACACCGGCTAAGAGCAGCGGGCCATCCAATGAAATCCAGGCGCGGGTCGATCCCATCGACTGAGGCGCTATTTTGCTGAGCCGATCTGACGCTGCAGCGCAGCCGCCAGCGACTCCTCATCGAGTACGCCGTCGTAACGCTCGCCGTTGATGAAAAAGGTGGGGGTGCCGGCGACCCCGCTACGCACCCCACCCATGAAATCGCGTCTCACATGGTCGCGAAACCGGCGTGAGGTGAGATCGTCCTCAAGCCGCGCTTCATCAAGATGCAATCGACGCGCCAGCGTGCGCACCAGCTCAGGACCCAGCTCGGACTGGTGTTCGTAAAGCGCGTCATGCATTTCCCAGAACTTACCCTGTGCCGCGGCGGCTTCCGCCGCCTCGGCGGCAAGCTCCGCATTGGGATGCATTTCGTTGAGCGGCATATTTCGAAAGACGACGCGAAGCTTCGATCCAAATCGCTTGGCGATGGCCTTGACCATCGGATACGCGGCGCCGCAATAGGGGCATTCGTAATCCCCGTATTCGACCAAAGTGAGCGGTGCCGTGACGGGACCTTGGACGTGATCCTCTTTGCCGACGGCAATTGTCAGGCTCACGCAGGCCACCGCGGCAGCGCCTCAAGCGCGCTCAAGATCCCATCCGCGCCGGGATTGACGCCGACGGGTGACACAAAGCTCCACTGGATTATGCCGTCCTTGTCAATAACAAATAGGGCGCGTTCTGAGAATCCTTCCTTATCCCTGTACACCCCGTATTCACGCGCAACCTTACCCTTGGGCTCGAAGTCAGCGAGCAACGTGAAGTGGTAACCGCGATTCTGCACGAACGCCAGATGGCACCAGACGCCGTCGACAGAAATCCCGAGCAACGCTGCGTTGAATTTCGCAAATTCCTCGCGAAGCTCATTATAGAGTGCGAGCTGATCGCCGCAAACCGGGCTCCAGTCGGCCGGGTAGAACACGAGGATAACGGGGCGACCTCGGAATTCCGACAGGGCAATGCGTTGATCGGGTGAACTCGATAGTGAGAATGGCGGAGCGAGCGTGCCCGGCTTCAGCGCGGCCATAAAGCTGCTTCCTTGATGAACTGGGGGCGTGCAATTATTAGTCAAAGTCCCCCACAATGGAAGGCGCCACCGGAACGCATCAGCACCTTGATCAGAACGCCCTCAACGTCCGCACGCGCCGAATCGCTTCCGGGTGCAGGCGTCGTTACGTTTCTGGCTTTCCGGTTGATTGAAAACGCGCTGCAGGAGGCACTCTCGGCCTCAAACATCCTGTTCGTCGCGTTACCTTGGCTGTTCGCAGCGATTTTGCTTTCTACGCTGGCAGTTGTCGGCCGCGCGGAACGCGTGGCCGCCCGGGCGCGCGCGAGTTCGTCATATGATTGAGGGAGGAGCATTGCATTCTGCGTGGCTGTGGCAGGCAGGCGTCCTCGATCCCCAGGGCCCGATTGGCGCAGCGGAACGCACCATCCTCCTCAATGCAACGGTGATCATGCTCGCCGTGATCGGGCCGATCATCGTACTGACACTGGTTTTCGCCTGGTGGTTCCGATCGAGCAACCGGCGTGCACGCCACGTGCCGGACTGGTCGTACTCAGGCCGGATCGAATTAGTGACCTGGTCGATACCAGCGCTCGTCATCATGTTCCTGGGAGGCATCGCCTGGATCGGGGCGCATGACCTGGATCCACCGCGGCCGATCCACTCAACCAAGTCGCCGCTTGATATTGAAGTCGTGTCGCTCGATTGGAAGTGGCTCTTTATCTATCCGGATCAGGGCATCGCCAGCATCAATCGCCTGGTGGTTCCCGCCTCGACTCCGATCCGCTTTCGTCTCACGTCGGCGAGCGTCATGAATAGCTTCTTCGTGCCGCAGCTCGGCAGCCAGATCTATACGATGGCGCACATGACAACTCGGCTCAACCTGCAAGCCGACCGCCCTGGAATCTACCGCGGTCTTTCAGCCCAGTTCAGCGGCGCAGGTTTCTCCGACATGGGCTTTAATGTCGTTGCGCTGCCGGCCAGCGAATTTGCGCAGTGGCTTGCGGCGACGCGCGCACGGGGCGGGAAACTCGATGCATCAGGCTACGCCGCCCTCGCGCGGCCAAGCATCGCAACGCCAGCGGCGACATTCGGCGCTGTCGAGCCACAATTGTTCGAGACTGCGGTGATGGGCGATGCGATCGCGTCCGCGAAGCCGCGCGTGAGTGTGCCTGTCGGCACGACCTCAGGTCGTGCGGCAAACTGACATGCTCGGCAAACTCAACTGGGCGGCTTTTCCGCTTGACCAACCGATTCCACTCGCGGCCTCCGTCTTCGTCGTCGCTTCGATCGCGGCAGTGCTGCTGCTCATAAGCATTAAAGGCTGGTGGCCCTATCTGTGGCGCGAGTGGATCACGAGCGTTGACCACAAACGCATCGGGATCATGTACACGCTGCTCGCGCTCGTGATGCTGCTGCGCGGGTTCATCGACGCGATCATGATGCGCGCGCAGCTGGCGATCGCCGCTGGCGGAGCGCAGGGCTACCTGCCTCCGGAGCATTACAACCAGATCTTTTCTGCCCACGGCACGATCATGATCTTTTTTGTGGCGATGCCGTTCGTGATCGGCTTGATGAACGTTGTGCTGCCACTGCAACTCGGGGTCCGCGACGTCGCTTTCCCGGTACTGAATTCTGTCAGTTTCTGGCTGACGGCCGCTGGCGCGCTGCTCGTTAACCTGTCGCTCGTCATCGGCGAATTCGCCCGGACCGGATGGCTCGCCTATCCGCCGCTGTCGGAGCTTGCCTACTCACCCGGCGTTGGCGTCGACTATTATCTGTGGGCACTGCAGATATCAGGCGTCGGATCACTTTTGACCGGCATCAATTTCACGACGACGATCCTGAAGCTGCGCGCGCCGGGACTGGGCTATTTTCAGATGCCGATTTTCTGCTGGACGGCGCTTGCCTCGAGCCTGCTGATAGTCGCCGCTTTTCCGATTCTGACCGCAACCTTCGCGATGCTGCTGCTCGACCGCTACGTCGGCTTCCATTTCTTCACGAACGATCTTGGCGGCAATGCCATGATGTATGTAAATCTCATCTGGGCGTGGGGACACCCGGAAGTTTACATCCTGATCCTACCCGCGTTCGGTGTGTTCTCCGAAGTGATCGCTACGTTTTCGGGTAAGCCGTTGTTCGGCTATCGATCCATGGTGATTGCGACTCTCGCGATCTGCATGCTCTCTTTCATGGTGTGGCTGCATCATTTTTTCACGATGGGCGCCGGCGCCGACGTCAATAGCTTCTTCGGGATCATGACGATGATCATTGCTGTGCCTACCGGCGTGAAGGTCTTCAACTGGCTCTTCACGCTTTATGGCGGCCGAATCCGCTTCAACGTGCCACTCCTTTGGGCATTGGGATTCATGGTCACTTTTGTGATCGGCGGCATGACGGGCGTGCTCATGGCCGTGCCGCCGGCGGATTTCGTCCTCCACAACAGCCTCTTCCTGGTAGCGCATTTCCACAACGTCATCATCGGAGGCGTACTGTTCGGCGCGTTCGCGGGCTACACCTATTGGTTCCCTAAAGCGTTCGGCTTCACACTCGATGAACGGCTCGGCAAGGCCGCCTTCTGGTGCTGGTTTATCGGTTTTTATCTTGCCTTTATGCCGCTCTACGCATTGGGCCTTATGGGGGCGACGCGGCGGATGCAGCATTACTCCGACAGTAACTGGCAGCCGTTGATGCTCGTCGCGTTGGGCGGCGCCATCGTCCTGCTCGCCGGTATAACCCTCATGATCCTGCAGCTCGTCGTCAGCATCCGCAGTCGCGAGCGCCGCCGCGATTTGAGTGGTGATCCCTGGGACGGGCGGACACTCGAATGGTCAACGTCCTCGCCACCGCCGCCGTGGAACTTTGCGGTGCTTCCGCATGTGGATGGCGTGGATGCGTATTGGGAGATGAAGCGCGGCGGCAGCGACTTTAGCGGCGTTAAAGCCAAGCCTCGCCATGAGGCGATCACAATGCCCCGGCGAAGTGCCATTGGTTTTGTGACAGCGTTTTTCGCCGTCGTCCTGGGATTTGCTCTCGTGTGGCACATCTGGTGGATGGCGCTCGCAGGCCTCGGCGGAATTGCCGGCACAGTGCTGACACACGCGTGGCGTGTGGACGGGGAGATCGCCATCCCAGCCAGGACCATCGCCGCTTTCGAGCAAGCGCAGAAGAAGTCACGGGCGGAGCGATGAACGCTGCTAACCCCACCGCTTCCGGGGATCTTGCGCGTGAGGAAATTCCTCTCTCCAAGCGCGGCCCGGCCTCGACGCGGATCGTTGTCGGCTTCGGCTTCTGGCTGTTTCTGCTCAGCGACATCGTGATCTTTGCGACGCTGTTCGCCGCGTACGCCGTGCTCTCGGGCCAGACGGCGGGAGGGCCTGCGGGAATTGAATTATTTGATCGTAGCCATGTACTGATCGAAACAAGCTGCCTTCTTGCATCAAGCTTCACCTGCGGGCTGTGCCTGCTCGCTAGCGAACGGCGCAACCGCGCGGCGACTTACCTTTGGGCAGCGGTCACCTTCCTGCTCGGAGCTTCCTTCATCGCTCTTGAGCTGACGGAGTTTGTGCGGCTCACGAACGCCGGTGACGGGCCCACGCGCAGTGCTTTCCTATCGGCGTTCTTCAGCCTCGTGGGAACGCACGGATTACACGTGACCCTGGGCCTGGGCTGGCTCCTCGTCATGATGGCGCAGGTTGCAACCCTGGGCTTTCTGCCGATGGTAAAGCGCCGGCTGTATTGCTTCGCTCTATTCTGGCACGCGCTCGATATCGTGTGGATCGGCGTGTTCACCATCGTCTACCTGGGAGCACGCTGATGGCCGAACGTCGCTCGGCACGAAACGAGGCATCCGATAGCGATGCTGACGCGCACGGGAGCCTCGGCCGATATGTACTGGGCCTCGGCTTGGCGGTCGCGCTGACGCTGGCCTCATTCTGGGTGGCCGGAACGCACGCCATATGGATGC
>Ga0302326_10006192_pt1 | contig 26907 bp, 31 predicted proteins | sample Palsa_T0_3_FD_202264 | JGI IMG/M metagenome (GOLD analysis project Ga0302326, IMG submission 202264) | Peat permafrost microbial communities from Stordalen Mire near Abisko, Sweden - Palsa_T0_3 | ecosystem: Environmental > Terrestrial > Soil > Palsa > Peat permafrost | place: Sweden: Abisko... | reverse complement strand
TCCAGCAACGCCAGCGCGCGCTTGCGCCGATCCTCGAGTAGGTCAGCACTCCCCTTCAGTCTGGGCATAGGTGCTCCGCTCCTGCAACACCTATGATTGTATTGCATTCTTTATGCAGAGATCAATAGCACCCCCTTCAGCAGTTGTGCCGTAGAGGTTGCCCGCAGCGTCCTCGATCAGACCGGCAAGGGGCCCCTCTCCGTCCGTGCAGTTCGGTTCAGAGCAGAAACTGTAGAGCACGGCCTCTTGATGTGTTTTGCTATCCACCTTGAACACCGTGCCGTAGCCGTAACTGCCAACGGGAGAGTTAGCTCCCCCGTACTGTGTGGTGCCGTAGAGAATGCCCGCGGCGTCCTCGATCAGACCAGCAACGGGGCTCAGACCGTCCGTACAAGTTTCCTCGCTGGGGCAGAAGGAATGGAGGATGCGAAATCCATGGATCTCCGCTGCATCCGCAGACTCCGCCTGGTGGGTGTTCTCCGTCTCTCCTCGCAGCTTAGGCGAACCGCCCAGTCGGCTGAACGTGTAGTTTTGCGCGTCCACCTGAGCGGCGAACGCGAATAGCGACAACAGCGACATCAGTGCGTAAGTACACAAGCGGCCCATACGAATCTTCATGACCGTCCCCAGTATGCAGATTTCAATGTCCTTGATCTAATGTTCGCCGACCGTGGTAAGAGGCCGAGTTCTGGGTGAATCCGATAGCGGGGCGGCGTCCCCGCGTGAAATTGGGCAATGCTAGCCGGATTGACGAATCTGTGTCAATGGCACCACGAGACATGGCACCACGAGACGGACGAGAGGGGCCTGCAAAATGCTTGCATATTAGCCGGAGGTGGAGGATGCTCGGGGTCTATTCCGAACAAGAATCTGTAGTCACCATCTGGGCCGTTGCCCACGCAGCAGCGACCGGAGTATTGGGCACGTTGCCTCTAACCCTGGTTTATACTGACTCCATGTCGGAGTCCGCCACTAAGACGTTTTACCTCGAAACCTTTGGCTGCCAGATGAATGCTCACGATTCCGAAAAAGTCGTGGGGACGCTCTTGTCGCAGGGGTATCGGCAGGTTTCAACGGTCGAAGAGGCTGGACTGGTGCTCTATAACACCTGCTCGATTCGCGACAAGGCGGAGCAGAAGGTATTTAACCGGCTGGCGGATTATAAGAAGTATCGGGCGCAGGGGAAACAGTTTGGCGTCCTGGGGTGCGTGGCGCAGCAGGAGGGGGAAAAGATTTTTGAGCGCGCTCCGTATGTTTCCTTGGTGTGCGGGTCGGCTTCTTATCGGAATTTGCCTTCGATGCTGGTGCAGTTGGAGGCTGGGGCTCCGCGGGTCACGGGGCTGGACGATCGGATGACGGATGAGTGCTTTGAGACGGAGTTTACGGCTCGCACGAATCCGCATCGCGGATACATCACGATTATTGAAGGGTGCGACAAGTTCTGCGCTTATTGCGTGGTGCCTTTTACTCGCGGCAAGGAGCGCTCGCGGACTTCTGCTTCGGTGCTGGACGAGGCTCGGGTTTTGGCTGATCTGGGATATACGGAGATTCAGCTGCTCGGGCAAAACGTTAACTCTTATCGGGATCCGTCTGGCTGTAAAAGCTTTGCTGAGCTGTTGGCGGCTGTGGCTTCGGTCTCGGGGATTCGGCGAGTGCGCTTTACTACTTCTCATCCACGGGATTTCGGGCGCGATATTGTCGATGTAATCGACGCTGTGCCGGCGCTTTGCGACCACGTCCATTTGCCCGTCCAGAGCGGATCGACTCGCGTTCTCGATGCCATGTCGCGGCTCTACACTCGCGACGAGTATCTGGAGCGCATCTCATGGATTCAGGGGGCTCGGCGCGATATATCTCTTACCAGCGATCTGATTGTCGGGTTTCCGGGCGAGACGGAAGCTGAATTTGAAGAGACGCTTTCGTTGATGGATGTCGTCGGGTATGACAGCATTTTTACTTTCAAGTATTCTGCTCGGCCGAACACTCCCGCTTTGCAAATGGAGGACGTGATCCCTGACGCTGAGAAAGCCCGACGGTTGGCGGTTTTAAATGACCGGCAAAAGCAGATTGGGGCTGGTCGCAATCAGCGGCATGTTGGGCAGGTGCTTGAGGTCATGGTGGAAGGGAAGAATCCGGCCCGGGGACAGTGGGTTGGACGGACTTCGCAGATTAAGGTGATGAACTTTACCGTCCCGGCGGGCGTGGAGCTCGCGACTGGAAGCTACGTTGATGTTCGGGTTACGGGGAGTTTTCCGAATAGCCTGGTGGGAGAGATGGCCGTCGGACAACACTGATCCTCTCCGAAGGTAGATCGGGAGTGGGGACTTGAATGGTTGGTTTTGCCAGCGCTGAAGCGCCCGGGTAAGCTTGGTCGCTTCTCCAGGGCTGGATTTTGTGAGGTTGAGCTTTTCGGCCGCTGGCAGCTTGCAACTCGTAACCGACCACCGTTTTTTTGAGGGTCTTATGGAAGTTGAAATGAAAATTCGCGGGCTGATCATGGATCCGGTTTCGAACATGCCGATTGTGCTGCTGAAAGACGTGGGGAGCGACACGGTGCTTCCCATTTGGGTGGGCGTTTACGAGGCCAATGCCATTGCGATCGAAATTGAAAAGGTCAGCATGCCCCGGCCCATGACGCACGACCTGATCAAGAATGTGCTCAGCGGGCTCGACGCGCTGGTCCATAAGGTGGTGGTCACGGAACTGAAGGATGATACCTTCTACGCCGTGATCTGGCTGGAGAGGGAAGGCCACGTGGTGAGCATCGACTCGCGCCCGTCGGACGCGCTGGCGCTCGCCTTGCGCGTGGATTGCCCGATTTTCGTTGAGGACGAAGTGCTGAAGAACTCCAAGCAGTCCGCCAGCAATCCCGTGCCCGCCGTGAACAGCGAGGAACTCCGCAAGTGGCTGGAGGATCTGGGGGACGATGACCTCGGCAAGTACAAGATGTAGGCGGCTCTCGGCGCTCAGTGTTTGATCCGGGGTTGGCGGAAGATTCAGGAGCACGATGAGATTGTTCTTTGTTGCAGGGGTTGTGCTGCTCGCCTTCGCTGGACTGTTTTCCGGGTTGTCGGTTGCGCAGACCAGTTCTGGAACATCCGATCCCCCCGCCAAGAATCCGGTTCCCGGAGCAGTTGTTGCAGGATCGACGATCGCGCTGCGCGTCTCCTCCACCATGAACGTGGCGTCGGAGATGGGTGGAGCTTTCCTTGGCCACTCCAAGTGTGATGCCGATGGCAGTCTCTACATTCCGAAATATGCGAGGGACCGGCCGCGGCTCGGACCGGTGGTGAAGATCGATCCGGATGGCAAGCGCAGCGCGCTGTTTGACCCGGCTGCATTTACTCAACTGGGACTCGACCGCGCCTACGGTTTCTCGCCGGCGTCTGACGGCGGCATGTATCAACTTGCCCAGAGTGGAGTCTTAAAGCCGCGCATCTACGTGCTGCAGTATTCTGCCGACGGATCACCGTCATCGTCGACCCTTTTGGATGCTGAATTCGAGGCATACACATTCGCGGCATTCGCCGAAGGAAATTTCCTGGTTTCGGGCATGAAGCGCGACCTGCAGAACAAAAGCGATCGCGGTCGCAACTTCACGGCGGTGTTTTCCGCCGACGGAAGGGAACTGGCCGAGCTTTCGTTTCAGGAGCTGCAGGAATCCGCGAAAGCACAACCGGGAAAAGCGAACAGGGCCGGAGCCGAGAAGCCGTCGCCCACCCTCGATCTGGCCGAGGCCGAAGTCGGAAGCGACGGGTACCTCTACGTCATGCGTTTTTCCTCGCCGGCGCTGGTCTATGTGATCGCGTCGAGCGGCAAGATTATGAAAACGATCAAAGTTGCTTCGGTGCTCGAGGACGCGTTACCGAGCGGGTTTCATGTTTCCGGAAATCAGATGGCGCTTTCGTTCTGGAATGAGAACAAGCAAAGCCAAACGGTGGTCGTCGCGGATGGACAGACGGGACGTAGAATCGCCAGCTATGCCGACGCGGGTGGTCTGGGGCCATCGTTTGCCTGTTTCTCGGCGAACGACGGAGTTTTCACTTTCCTGAATCTGGGGGAGGGAAACGCGCTCGAAGTCATCCGCGCCGAAGCGCGGTGACGAGGCGCTGTCCTAAGGGGCATCCGCCTCCGGTGGACGCGCGGGTATTGCTGAAGCGATACGCTGATACGAAACGGCGGGCTCTCGGGTCGGTGTAAAAGGCCTACCGCCGGGCCTTTCACTGCAAGATCACGGATTACGCGATCACAAAAGTTCAACGATGCCTGATTCCGCCGAACAGCTCCAGCGTCTTTATCTTGCGGGGTTCGAACTTCAGACATTTGAGCGCTATCCGAAGTGCATTGGCGTGGTGCGCGACGGCTGTGTCGCGCTGCTGGTCCCGGGCGTGGATGGCCTGCAAATCCTAGGCACTCCGGGATGGCGCATGGGCGAGGTGATGGGCGTGCTCACGGAAAGGGAGGGGCGGCAGGTGTTTCAGGCCAAATCGGAAATCGTGGAAGCTACTCCAGAAAAGCTGGCGATATTGCAGAAGTTCCGAGACGACATCGGTGTTGTGTTAGTGCGTTTAACATAATACCTCTTATCGGACATTGGCGAACTGCTTCTCGATTACCGTGGGAACACCGGTTCGCAGATCTTTCGCCGAGGGGTTGGCGTCGGATTTTAGAATACGAGAGTCCATGAGTTCCTCCTCCCCTGCTCCGGCGCTGAAACCTCTCGAAAGTCCGGAAGTATCAACCCGGTCTTGGCTCTTTCAGTCGACGGACGGACGAACTCTGCTGTGTTGCCTGGTGCTGACCATCGCTGTATTGGTTTCCTACAACCCGGTGACTCATAACGGGTTCCTCAACTATGACGACGATCGCTACATCACCGACAATCCTCACGTGCAGGCGGGGCTGACCTGGGCGACCGTGAAATGGGCCTTCACCGCGTACGATGAGGCGAACTGGGCCCCCCTGTCGTGGCTTTCTCATGCACTCGACTGCCAACTTTTTGGCCTTAATCCTTTGGGCCACCACTACCTGAGCGTCCTGCTTCATGCCGCCAACGTTGTCCTGCTGTTCTTGCTTCTCCAGGGCGTCACCGGATTCCGCTGGCGCAGCCTGATGGTCGCCGCGCTGTTTGCGCTTCATCCCATCAACGTCGAGTCGGTGGCTTGGGCGGCCGAGCGGAAGAACGTATTGAGCATGCTGTTCTTCTTGCTCGCATTCCACGCCTATGTTTGGTACACGAGGAGGCCTGCGGTTCTCCGCTATGCGGCGGTGTTTTTTCTCTTTGCGCTTGGACTCCTGAGCAAGTCTCAAGTCATTACGTTTCCCTTTCTGCTTTTGTTGTGGGACTACTGGCCGCTTTGCCGGATTTCTGCTCCAGCGGATTCGGACACCCAGGCCGGAGCCTCACCCCGACCATGGGGCGATCGATCGACCAATGGATGGCCTACGAACGTATGGCTGGTACTCGAGAAAGTGCCACTCCTGCTGCTCTCCGCAGCAAGCGCGGTGGTAACGATGAAGGCGGAAAAGGCCGGCGGCGCTGTCCAGACTTTTTCCCGCTACAGTCTGGGCCTGAGGCTGGAGACGGCTGTGATCTCCTATGTGCGCTACCTTGGGATGGCGCTCTGGCCCTCCAAGCTAGTGGCGTTGTATCCGCACCCCACCCGGCTCTATCCTGTCTGGCAAATGGGCGGAGCCGTGCTCTTGCTGCTGCTAATTACGGCTGTGGTTGTGAAGGACTACATCCGTGCCGCTTCGTTTCCCCGCGCGCGCGATCGACGGTATCTGGTCGTCGGATGGTTCTGGTTCCTCGGCGGCATGGTACCGATGATCGGGCTGGTACAGGTTGGCCCGCAGGCACTGGCAGATCGTTTCGCGTACCTCCCGTTCATTGGGCTGTTTCTGATGGTGACGTGGCTGGTGGCCGACTGGGCCAAGGCTCAGAAGATTCGGGCGATGTGGCTTGCCATGCCAGCGGTTTGCTACCTGCTGGCGCTGGGGACGCTCACCTACCGTCAGGTTGAGACCTGGCATGATATCCCGACATTCTGGCTGCGGACATTGGCGCTGACTCAGGACAATTACATCGCGGAGAACAATCTGGGAGATTTCCTGTTTCAGCATGGCAGGATCGAAGAGGCCGCGGTCCATTTCCGAGCCGCGGTCGCCATTCGTCCCGACAATCTGCTGGCCAACCTGAACGTTGGCGCCTACGAGGAAAGCCGCGGAAATTTCTCAGCCGCCATTGAGCGATACGAGATGGTGGTTCGGCGAACCGCCGACGTCGATGTACGCGCGGCGGCCTATAGCAGTATGGGATTCGATTATCGCCAGATGGGGCAGCCAAGCAAAGCGAAGGAGTGTTTCGAAACCGCGGTCGAGTTGGCGCCCAATCGCAGCAGGGCGATGGTCGGACTCGGCTTGCTCGCCCAGGAAAATGGCAATGGCGACCTGGCGGAGGCCATTCGCCAGTATTCACGTGCCGTGGCAGTGCATCCGACCGATGTTACGCACTGGCTGCTGGCGCGCGCTTTGCAGCAGGAGGGGCGCTTCGACGAGGCTAGGGCGATTTCCGAGCGCGTGAAAAATCCTGCGGAGGCCGAGAAAACGGCGGAGTCGTTTCTTACGAGTGTGCCCCCGAGACCAGCCGTAGCCGAGCCTTAGTCAGTCTGTTTGAGTTGCTCGACCGCCCCCGCAAACACGATCCGAGGGTGGAAAAGCGTCCCCGCAATTCGGGTTGCGATCGCGATCAGGTCGCGCTGGCCGTAGAAGACCTTTACTTGTGGAGCACGCGACATTTCCGGCAGATTCACGGCCCGACCGCCACGGATGAGGGCGGCACTTTCTTCATTGGCGGTGACGCTTGGCAACTGCGGCACCAACTTCCGGGGGTGGACAAACAACGACTCGGCGATTCCCTGCCGCCTCGCGGTTTCTAACGCTTCGAGCGTATGAGCATCTTCGATTGCGAACTCGGCGGCGGCGGTGCGTCGCAGGCTGGCGAGATGTGCGCCGCAACCTAGCTTCTGGCCCATCGCGTGCGCTACCGAACGGATGTAGGTGCCCGAGGCAACGCGGGCACGAAAGGTGGCTCGATCGGCGGTCGTGTCCAGAATTTCGAATTCCTTAATCTCTACTTGTACTGGCCTGAGTTCGACTTGCTGCTTTTTGCGGGCGAGTTTGTAGGCCGGGACACCGGCTATTTTCTTGGCGGAAAAAGGCGGCGGCATCTGCTCGATGACACCCTGAAATTGCGCAGCTGCCGCGCGCACCTGGTCGCAGTCGAGGTGAACCTCCTCGGGCGGCGTTAGGGGCTCGCCATCGGCGTCGTAGGTGTCGGTAGCGAAGCCGAAGCGAATCTCGCCTTCGTAGGTCTTCTCGGAATGGGAGTAGAACTGCGCCAGGCGCGTCAGGTTGCCGAGAACGATCGGCAAGACTCCGGTGGCCGACGGGTCCAGGGTTCCGAGATGACCGACCGCGCGCTGGCCGAGAATCCGTCGAACGCGATTGACCACGTCGTGGGATGTCAGGCCGGACGGTTTATCGATGACTACGACACCGTTCATGGAATTTTGTAATTTGGTAATTTGTAATTGGGCACTTGCGGACGGCTGCCGTGAATGGTCTCCATAGGGCGCTCTCAAATTACCCAATTACAGATTACACAATTACCAATTCCCTATGATTCCTCTCCGTGACGATCAGCCCACCTTCTCGACGCCGTTCGTCAATTATTTCTTGATCGTCCTCAACGTGGTCGTGTTTCTGTGGGAGCTCTCGGTCGGGATGCAGAGCCATCGGGCGCTGAATTCGTTCATGATGGAGTTTGGCGTCGTTCCTCGCCACACGCTGGCCGTTCTGACCGGGCACTCCTACGACAGCCTGGCCACGGCTCTTCTGCCGTTGTTTACCGCGATGTTTCTGCACGCTTCATTCCTGCACGTGGCCGGGAATATGCTCTTCCTCTGGATCTTCGGCGACAACGTCGAAGATTACCTCGGACACTTCACCTATCTGGTGTTTTACCTGCTCAGCGGGCTGGCAGCCGGCGCCACCCACATTCTGCTGAACCAAGCTTCGCGCGTGCCCAGTGTGGGTGCGAGCGGCGCGATTGCAGGAGTGATGGGCGCGTATTTCATTCTGTATCCGCGGGCGCGAGTGCTGGTTTGGTTTCCTCCGATCTTCCTATTTCACGTTCCGGCGTGGCTGATGCTTGGCTACTGGTTCCTGGTGAATTTCCTGAGCGGCGCTTCGACGGCCATCACCGAAACCAGTCAGACTTCAGGCGGGATCGCTTTCTGGGCGCATATTGGAGGCTTTGTCGCCGGCGTACTCATGATCAACGTATTCCGCGAACGGCCACAGCGATACCGGTACGGGACGTGGTAGGCCCTCTCACCTTTGACCGACGTCAGCTCCAACACTCGGCTACCCCAGGAACGGAAACAATCGGCGGGGATGATAGAAAATGGGTGCGGGTCGGATTGGTTACCGACAGGCAGAAAGTCCTGGGACATAGGACCCTGACCCGATGACTTTCCGTCCCGAGGGGTCGCCGCACCCGTCGCGCATGGTATATGCACCCCGTTGCGCTCAGTGGGGCACGAGATTCTTGTTACGAAATCCGAACAGAACCGTCGTCAGGGACGCGGCTCGGGCGCAGGGCCCGGAGGCAAGACCTCTTGCTCCCCGGCATGCACTCTCTGGCGGGTGACGAACCATACGGCTGCAGTCCAGGTAGGGAAAAGATCTGCGGCGGGAATCAATTTCGCCGCTGCCGTCGGCAAAAAGGCCCAATGCCACCCCAGTAAACGAATCATCATGTAAGCGACGATGAGATCGAGGATCGAGTCGGCGGGAGATATGCCTCCTTCGGCGAACAGCGGAAAGGCCACGATCTGGAGGACGTCGGCGGCGATGGCTACAGTCCAGGCCATGCGGTGCTCGGCGTTCAGGGATTTGAAGTAATCGAGGAATGACATGGTTTGTTCTCGCACGCTCGTCGTAAGCCCGTCGCAGCTCGCAGGTCGCTCGTCGCCAAAGCCCACTGAACATTAGATGCCGAAGCAAGTACCCTCGTCGCCATTTTCCTGCCTTGTCCTATAAAACGCCGGTCGAGGGCATCACCACGATTTTTTCTACAGTCGTATTGTCGGGCAGCAGTAGTGCATCGACGACCGTGCGGGCGACGGTGCCGGCGGACATCATTTTGCGCCTGGGCGCTTTTGGCCACAATGTGTTCCAGAGCGCGGTATCGGTTGCGCCCGGAAGGAGGGCGATGACGCGAATTCCCTTTGGCCTCAACTCCTCGCGCAAGGTGTCGGTGAAGCCAAGAGCGCCGTGCTTCGACGCGTTGTAGGCTGCCGATCCGGGAAAGACGCGCTCGGCCGAAATCGACAGATTGTTCACGATCGTGCTTCCGCGCTTCATCACGGCAAGCGCCGCCTGCGTGATGAGGAACAGGCCATTGAGGTTGGTGTCAATAACTTCCATCCAGGTGGGATAAGGCAAATCGCCGACGGCGCGATTGGGATGTCCGATGCCGGCGTTGTTGATGAGGATATCGAAAGGCCGGTGCAATCCGCGAACAAGCGCGAACAGGTCGTCGACCGAGTCGGGAGTGCGGACGTCGCAGGACTGTGCCAGGACCTGAACTCCGAGTTCCGCCAGTTGGGTGCGAGCCCTGGCCAAGGCGCGCACGTCGCGGCCGGTGATAATCAGATCGCATCCCTCACGCGCGAGCGCCTGGGCGATGGCGAGACCGATGCCGCGGTTGGCGCCGGTGACCAGGGCTAGGCGGCCGGCCAGGGTGGGTGCGCGCCGCTTGGGATTGTGTTTTGACATGCGGTGCCGGCAATGAAACAAGGAAACCGGACAGAGCCCCCTTCCCACACGAACTCGACCCTCACACGCCGTTCGTTCTTTGGCGGATCAGCGACAGGAATTCGGTGCGTGTTTCCTCTTCGCTGCGGAAGCTGCCGAGCATCGACGATGTTACAGCCGAGGAATGCTGTTTCTCGACGCCACGCATCATCATGCACAGATGCCGCGCCTCGACGACCACGCCGACGCCCTGCGGTTCGATGGCGTTCTGGATCGCCTCCGCAATTTGTGTGGTCAGCCGTTCCTGGATTTGCAAGCGGCGTGAAAACGCGTCGATGAGGCGGGGTATTTTGCTCAAGCCGATTACTTTCCCGTTGGGGATATAGGCCACGTGCACCTTGCCGAAAAATGGCAACAGATGGTGCTCGCACAGGCTGAACATTTCGACATCTTTCACGATGACCATTTCGTCATAGCTGACCGTGAACAGTGCGTCGCTCAACAGCACTGCAGGGTCTTCCTTGTAACCCTTGACGAGAAACTGCATGGCTTTCTCGACCCGCTCGGGGGTGCGTAAAAGGCCCTCGCGATCCGGATCTTCCCCAAGGCGGACAATCATTTCGCGCACCAGTTCTTCGTAGGTGGCGCTTGCGAGGGGGGCTGGTACCGTGGTCGATTTCATAGCATGCTGATCGTTCGTCGTCGGCAACCCTGATTGAGCAGTGGAGCGCGACTAGCGACCGTGTTCTCCACAATATTCGAACGAATTCATCATCGTCTCTTCAATCCGTACCTTCTCTAGATGAGCCTTGCGGAAGCCGCGCTTCACAATATCGTAGATCGCGATGCATAGATTTTCCGTGGTCGGAACATTCTCGACAAATTCCACTAGCAGGTTGAGATTCTGATGGTCGTAGCGTTCGACGACCTGTTGGTGCACGAAACCATCCAGGTCGACCAGATTGCTGACCATACCCGTCCGCTCCTCGACCGGGCCGCTGACGGTCACTTCGAGCACGTAATTGTGCCCGTGTCCGTAGGGATTATTGCATTTGCCGTAGATCGCACGGTTTTCTTCCTCCGACATTTCGTCGCTGTGCAGGCGGTGCGACGCCGAAAACATGTAGCGGCGGGTCAGATGCGCCTTCATGCTTCTCCGTAGAAATCGACAAACAGGTCGGGTGTTTCGTAGACGCGCACGCGATGCAATTGCGCCCCGTTGAGTTTTGACACCAGCCGCTGCCAGATCGCGATGGCCAGATTCTCGGTGGTCGGAATCCTGGTAAAGAACTCGGGCACTTCCTTGTTCAGGAAGCGATGGTCGAAGGCGTCGAGCACTTCCCTGCTCATGACGTCCTTCAACCGCTTCAGATCGACGACGAATCCCGACCTCGGGTCGACCGCGCCTTTCACGGTGACTTCCAGGGTGTAGTTGTGCCCGTGTCCGTTCGGATTATTGCACTTTCCAAAGATGCGTTGGTTTTCTTCCGGGCTAAGTTCAGGATTGTGATAGTAATGCGATGCGGAAAATTCCGCCTTGCGCGTGAGATAGACCATAGAATCAGTTCTCGGTTCTCAGTTCCCAGTTCTCAGTTTTTGGCTCTCGATTCCTGGAATCAAATCTAGAGATTTCACTTCGGCAGGCACGCCTTTCCGAGCGTCGACTCTGTAGCTTCGTTCCTTCCAAAAGACTCGCCCCTTCGCGTGGGCGCGCTTTGAGAGCAGCAGCAAATAGGCGAACATCGGCGGACCGAAAGCCATCGCGATCAGGTTGTTCGCGGTAGAGAAACGTGCGCTGCGAATTCTGCGATAGAGCAGCAGCCAGGGAGCGGCGAAAACAATCCTACCGAAGTACTGGCTGGCTACGCCATCTACGGCAATGACCAGCGCCGACCATGCCACCAACCACCAAAACAAACTCTCGAGAGCCCATCGCCCGGGATGAGGAAACAGGAGCGCCAGATTCTTCGTCCAGCCTTCGCGAAGCTGAGCCCACTTGCGGTACATGCGGGTGCGTACGGCATCTCCGCCATAACGGAAGTACACGCGCTTGCCAGCATTACGGAACAGCCGTGCCAAGGCAACGTCTTCCAGTATGTCGGTCGCCACCGCAGCGTGCCCGCCAACGGCGTTGTAGGCTTCCCGGCGGACAAGAATATATTGACCGTTGGCAGCTACGATTCCTGAATCCGGCTCGCGCACTTTCTCGGGCGGATACTCTGTGGCCAGCTCCGCGAAGATTACCGGCATCACAGCCCGCTCAGCGAAGGTGACGACCACCTGCTCCGGCGAGTAGGACAACAAATCTGCCCTCGCCCTCCTGGCTTCCGCTAAAGCGCGCGCCAGCGATCCCGGCCGGTGCACCGTGTCCGCGTCGGTGAATAGGAGCCAGTTAGCTTCGGCGTCTCTTGCGCCGGCAATCAGCGCATTGTTCTTCCCGGTGACGACAGGTGCTGTCAGATCCTTGGGAAGAGCCTTCGGGAAAATCACCGTTACTCCAGTAAAACTCAGTGCGATCTCGCAGGTGCGGTCGGTCGAGCCGTCGTCGACCACAATGATTTCGAAATGCACGCCGGTTTGGGAGGTGAGCGACTCCAGGCAGTCACCGATGTTGGCTTCTTCGTTCCGGGCCGGAACGATGATGGACACGTCGGGGCAACGAGAAATGGGAACCGGGGTGCGAATCGCGGTCCGGGGGCTCACAATCTTGCGCAGCGGGAGCGGGAGTGAAGGACCCATTGGTTTTCGCTATTATAGCGTTGTGAGACGAACGCTTCCTGGTACGCTCCCGCAAGCCGCGGCAAAAGGCGGCTCTCCATGTCTAGCCCCGAAAACGGCGTCTGAGTACCCTCTACTCGCGGCATCGCAAAAGCGATGGCCGAATCGAAAGCCGGGTTTTTGCGCGGCCTGTCTAGCCATTGGATTGCTCTCGATCCTGCTCGGATGCTACAGCGGGAGCCATCCCACCCGCATCGGCTCGAATGCGCCGGACTTCACCCTCGAGGATTCCGACCACAAAGTCACGCTCAGTCAGTTTCGCGGGCAGGTGGTGGTGCTGAATTTCTGGGCTACGTGGTGCCCACCGTGTGTCGACGAGACTCCGTCGCTGGTTCGGATGCAGGCGCGTTTCAGAGATCGGGGTGTCGTGGTGCTCGCCGTCAGTATTGACGCGGACGATGCGGAATATCACAAGTTCCTCAAGGACTATAGCGTCAACATGGTCACCGTGCGGGATGAAGCGCAGAAAGCGGCCAAGCTTTACGGCACGTTGGGCTGGCCCGAAAGCTATGTGATCGACCGCAATGGAGTCATTCGCCGCAAATTTATCGGCCCCGTGGATTGGACGAGCCCGGAAGTCACGGACTATCTGAGCAAGCTCTGAAGCAAGGACTCCGGTCTCGGGTGTCGGGTCTCGGGAAAACCGCCGCAATGTGGGGTCGGAATGGCTTGCCGCCCGGCACCGGTGTGCACCGGAGAGCTCCCTACAGTTTTATGTTCCGCAGCCGCAGCGAGTTCGTAATCACAGACACCGAACTGAAGCTCATGGCTGCCGCGGCCAGAATCGGGCTGAGCAGCAATCCGAATAGTGGGTAAAGCACGCCCGCGGCGATCGGCACACCGATGGCGTTATAGACAAACGCGAAGAATAAATTCTGCCGGATGTTGCGCATCGTTGCCTGGCTCAGTTTGCGAGCGCGCAGAATTCCTTCAAGGTTTCCTTTAAGGACCGTGATGCCGCTCGTTTCGATGGCGATGTCGGTTCCGGTCCCCATGGCAATCCCGACGTTTGCTTGCGCGAGCGCGGGCGCGTCGTTTATGCCGTCGCCCGCCATGGCAACTGTGTGTCCTTCGCTCTGGAGACTCTGCACGAACTCGGCTTTTTGCGCGGGCAGAACTTCCGCCTTGAAGTCGTCGATACCGAGGGTCTGCGCAAGTTCCTGGGCCATCGCCTGGTTGTCGCCCGTGAGCATGACCAGACGGAGACCCTGGGCTCGTAGCTCGCGCAGCGCGTGGTAGGCAGATCGCTTCGCCGGATCCGCGATTGCGATCGACCCAGCAAAACGGCCGTCGACTGCGACTAAAACTGAGGTGGATCCGCCGGGCTGAAAGACCAAAACCGGTTCGTCTGGTCCGACGGCTGCTAGATGTTTCATCAGAGCCATATTCCCAACCGCGACGCTTTTCCCGTCGACGGTGCCGCCGACGCCCTGACCCGGCGCCGACTGAAAATTGGCGGGCTCGCTCAAACTGAGCTTCCGTTCATTCGCCTTCAAGACAATCGCCGCGGCCAGGGGATGCTCGCTCGCGCGCTCGAGACTCGCTGCCAGCTGCAGAAGTTCATCTTCGGAAATGGCGGGCGGATGGCCGTGGCGTGAAATCGACACTACTTTGGGCTTTCCTTCTGTCAGTGTTCCGGTCTTGTCGAAAACGATCGTGTCTACCTTCTCGAGCGTCTCCAGCGCCTCGGCATTTTTGATGAGCACGCCGGCTTGCGCGGCGCGTCCGGTGCCAACCATGATTGCCATCGGCGTCGCCAGGCCGAGCGCACAGGGACACGCAATGATCAGCACGGCCACGGCGTTCACGATGGCATGCGCGAAGCGCGGTTCCGGTCCGAAGCTTACCCATACCACGAAGGTCGCGACCGCAATCGCGATTACCGCCGGAACAAACCAGCCGGCTACCTTGTCCGCCATCCGCTGGATCGGGGCACGCGTGCGCTGCGCGTGGCTGACCATCTGGACGATCTGCGCCAGCATGGTTTCGCTGCCGACGCGCTCGGCGCGCATGACGAGCGACCCGGTGCCGTTCACGGTTGCTCCTACAAGCTGTGCGCCAGCGGTCTTCTCGACGGGAACGGATTCGCCCGTGATCATGGATTCGTCCACGACGCTCGACCCATCGAGCACAACGCCATCGACCGGAATCTTTTCTCCGGGACGTACGCGCAGACGATCTCCCGGTTTTACCTGATCGAGCGGAATGTCGCGCTCGTCTTCGCTACCGTCTTCGCTCAGCACGCGCGCCATCTTCGGGCTTAGATCGAGCAGCGCGCGGATCGCTGTTGACGTCCGGCTGCGGGCACGGAGCTCGAGCACCTGTCCCAGCAAAACCAGGGTCACGATCGCGGCGGCGGATTCAAAGTAAACGTCGGGGCGGTCGCCCATGCCGCGGGTCGTGCCGCGGAACGACGCCGGGAAAATCTGCGGGAACAACGTCGCCACCACGCTGAACAGGTACGCGACGCCCGTGCCCATCGCGATGAGGGTAAACATGTTGGTGCTGCGATTCACTAGCGAAGCCCACCCGCGCTCGAAGAACGGCCATCCGCCCCACAGAACTACCGGCGTTGCGAGAACCAGTTGTAGCCACGGCAGAATCGAGATCCACGGCGTTACTACGATCTGGCCTCCTCGGTCGACGTCGATGCCGCCCATGAAAGAGTTCGGCCACAACATGCTGGCCATGGCAATCGCAAGCATTGGTGCGGTCAGTGTCAGACTGATCCAGAATCGTCGTGTCATCTCGAGCAGTTCGGTATTGTCTTGTTCGACCGTCACGTTGCGCGGCTCAAGCGCCATGCCGCAAATCGGACAACTCCCCGGCTCTGCGCGCACGATTTCGGGATGCATCGGGCAGATGTATTCGGTCTTGGAGGCGGCGAACACGGGGGTCTCGGGATCGAGCGCCATTCCACATTTCGGACACGGGCCCGGCCCGATTTGGCGCACCTCGGGGCACATCGGACAAATGTAGGCCCGCGTTTGTTTTGCCGACCCGCTCTGCCGCTCGGTACTCTCTAGCGACCGACTCAGGTTTGGCACGACCGGGCTTTGAGCGGGTCCCAGGGACACCAATGGCGCCACCATCGGTTTCGGCGGGGACGAGAGAATGTGGTCGGGATTCGCCTGAAACTTCGCCCGACAAGCGGCGGAACAGAAGTGATATTCCTTTCCGTTGTGAAGTGCTGTGCAGCGAGCAGTTTCCGGATTTACATCCATCCCGCAGACGGGATCGGTCTCGGGCGTCTTGGCGGAAGATGGTGCGGTGTTGTCGACGGGGTCGGGATGGTCCATAGTCTAGTTTGGAAGACTGTATATCAAAGCAGAGTTTCTTTGGCTACACACCGCTGCCGAGCTTTGCTTGGACAGGGCGGGTCGCCCGTTCCCTCACGAGATGGCGCTTGGCGGAATCCAGCTCTTAATGGATACTCTATTGGATACTTAAAGAGTAATTCTCGAACCATTTCCTTGGGAGACTGAAAAATGACCTACCTTGAAGCCGCCTACCGCTACCTGACTCCGCCGGGAGAAGCTGAGTTGCGGGCCATTGACAGTGTGCGCGAGGTTTATGGCATCCAGCGTGTCCGGTTCAACGAGAAAGAGCGGACGGTGCGTGTGCTGTTCGACGCTTCGCGCTTGAAGGGCGACACAGTGGCGAAGTTGCTGCGGGAGGCAGGTATCGATGTGCAGGAACAGCTTGAACTAGCGTGAGCGTTGAAGGGGCCACCCGCGCACTCCGTCCGGTTCCCAGCTAGCCCTCATTTCCAGGAGGACTCTCGGGGGAGGACCAGGAAACGAACGGAGTGCACCTCGGCGTCAAACGGAAGATTTGCAAGGGGCATTCGGAAAGACCTCTGGCCGAAGTATTTTCCCAAATGCCCCGTTGCGCGCCACTTCGTCTACTCCAAGGAGGAGCATGTTGACTGCCACTTCTAAAGCCTTGTCAACATGTGTGGATAGAACGCGCGGACGGGTAGGTTTTGCGTGCAGCCGGAAACTTTTACGCTAATTGACAATTCCCCTCCTTGGCGAGGCTGCTGAAATTCACTGCCCGCTGGGGTTTTGGCGCGGACCAGATAGCGCAAATCGAACTCAGCAAAAGAGTTTTCGACAATGGGTTCAGGCGATCCGGTTGGGCAATCGATTCTGTTTCCGTTATAATTTGAGGACACTTTTCTACCACGATGCGCCCGTAGCTCAATTGGATAGAGTGCATGGCTACGAACCATGAGGTTGGGAGTTCGATTCTCTCCGGGCGCACCATCTTTCTAAAGATTAAAGATTTTCGATTAAAAATTTGCGGCCGGGTGCGGTTGCCGGTTCAAAGCAAGAATCTCGAAAACGTCCGCTTGCCCTTCTCTCCCGCAATTCAGCGCTGCCTGTTTGAGCTTCAACGCACCTGAGTGCCCTCGATGTATGCGTTGCCGATGCCGTGAAAGATGGCGACCATCCACAAATTGCCTGATCTCCAGAACAACCCCCCGAAAAACAATCCGATGGCGAAAATGCCGGCGAACATCGGAAGAGCAGGGTGCGTATGCGAGAAGTGGTAAAAGTGCAACGGGCCAAAGGTGTAAAGCAAATTGCTCACGAGAATCCCGCGCCACGGACCCCATCGGCGGACGAGAGCGGTTTGCAGAATGCCGCGGTACACTACCTCCTGGTAGAAACCCCAGAGGAGGTACGGGAAGAAAACCGTCCCCACGCGCGTCAAAAGATGCGGCTCGGCAAGGATTGCCAGCAATCGGTCCGCGAAGACCACAGAAAAAATGACGTTCGCAATCACCAAGACCTGAACAAAGTAGGACTTCTCGGCCGCACTCCATTCACGCCATCGGTATAGGCCGATTTCGGAGAGCTTCAGGCGCGCGACGAATCGCACTAACAGTAGGGCAACGCCCAGCTGGATGGGAACACGAAGCCACACCGGTGGAAGCGGTAAGCGGAGCCAGTTGAGAAGCGAAAGCCGCGGACCGATGATTCCTTCAAGCGTGATAAAGATCAGCAGCAGGCGAAGGCCGCCCGTTGCTCCGTACGTGGGCGGGGGCTTCTTTTCGAACAGGAAGGCGTGCCCTCTCCAATGGACATTCAGCCCCAGTGGCCTAACATCAACTGGCAAATCGTGTTCGCCCGTATCGCCTCCTCACCTTCGGTGCGCCGCGCCACTCGATCCTGACCGGCTGCCACCAAGCTGTCGAGAGTGGTCCGTGCTGTAATGGGTCTCAATAGTAATTGAAAAGTGATTGAGACCTTCGATGTCGCAGACTGACTGTGTCGCTAGGGCCTGCGGGCGTGGTGCAGGTGCTAGTCTACGAAGTAGACGATTGAAGTAAGCGATGAACGTAGTGAGCGATGAGCCACCGAGAGCGATGAGCAACCGCGACATCCATGCAGCTTGGAAGTATCACGACAGCACGAAGCACTCCTACTGGAGTATTCGTAACAATCCTCACTTCCTGGACTGGGAGAATCGGCCGGCTTCTTTCAAAATCTACCCGATGATCGAGCCGCTCCCGCTGCCGCGGGAGGTGCCGCAAACAGGGGTGTCTGCGCTCTCCGCGATTTCAGGGCTGGCGGCCTCGGCGACCGATTCCGTGCCCGGCCTACAGGATCTGGCGCGCATCCTCCATTTCTCGGCGGGAATTACCAAACAGCGCGCATCGGCGGGCGGAGAATTCTACTTTCGCGCCGCCGCCTGCACCGGAGCTCTCTACGAGATCGAGTTGTACGTCGTCACGGGCGATCTCAAGGGCCTCGAGGCTGGCGTTTATCACTTCAATCCCGCCGACGTATCGCTGCGGCTTCTGCGAAAAGGCGATTTTCGTCGGAACCTGGCGCAGGCGACGGCGATGGAATCGGCGTTGGCTCAGGCGCCCGCGACCATCATCTGCACCGGAACTTACTGGCGCAACGCCTGGAAGTACCAGGCGCGCACCTATCGTCATTTCGGGTGGGATAACGGCACCCTGCTGGCGAATATGCTGGGCGTTTCTGCGGCTTCGGGGCTGCCGGCCAAGATCGTGCTCGGGTTCGTGGATGCCGAGGTGAACCGTTTGCTCGATCTTGATACCCGGCGTGAGGTCTCTTTGTGCCTTGTGCCGATCGGGCGCACAGCGGAGAGTTTGCTGCCAGACACAGGAGAAGTTCCGTTGCTTGGCCTGGAGACGATTCCGCTTTCACAGAGTGAGGTCGAGTATCCCGCCATGCTTGAGATGCACGACGCGTCTTCGCTTGCGTCCGTAGAGGAAGTGCTTCGGTGGCGCGGGAAGCAAACCTCGTTCGCATCTTCCTCTCCGGCGCGCGCTCCTTCCGACCGGGAGGTTCTACTCAAGCGACTGCCAGAAACGGAACAATCGACGGACACGATCGAGCAGGTGATCCTCCGCCGCGGCTCTACCCGAACCTTCGATCGGACGGCTTCCATTTCGCTGGCGCAACTCTCAACCATTCTCGACTCTGCCACGCGAGGTCTTGCCGCTGACTTCCTCGAGCCTGGTCGAGCGCAGCTCAACGATCTTTACCTGATCGTGCATTCCGTGCAGGGGCTCAAGCCGGGCGCTTACTTCTTCGGTCGTGCGCAGAACGCCCTGGAGCTTTTGAAGGAAGGGGAATTCCGTGCCGAGGCTTACCATCTCGGACTGGAACAGCAACTGCCGGCGGACGCCTGCGTGGACATCTTCTTTCTCGGCGACCTGAACCGCATCCTGGAGCGATACGGGAATCGCGGCTACCGGGCGATCCAGATGGAAGCCGGTGTAATCGGCGGCAAAATGTACTTGGCCGCGTATGCCGAGCGCCTGGGTTCGACCGGGCTGACCTTCTTCGACGACGACGTAATTAATTTTTTTTCGCCGCACGCGAAAGACAAAAGTGCCATCTTCCTGCTCGCGATTGGCAAGCCGCTGAAACGCAGGCCACAGTAAGGTAGGATCGGTTCCTTGGGATCGCGCGTCGAGCCATTGATTACATTTGATGCGGGTGGAGTCTATCCTTGATCGCTTGCTACGCTCTGTGCTCTGTCAGCCGCGGCTTCCTTGCCAGGCGGCGGAGCGTGATTCTCGTCCCCTTGATTCTTTTTGCTGCTTCCTGCGCATTTGCGCAAGGCGGCCCGCCCTACTACACCAATGATCCGGGCACACCCGGCAATCTCAATTGGGAAATCAATCTCGGCTACATGCCCTTTTTCTATAGCAATCAGTCGATCTCCCACACGCCCGACGTCGACCTCAATTTCGGAGTCGGCGATCGCATCCAGCTCACCTACGAAAATGCCTGGTTACGCGTGCAGGATCCCTCTTCTGCGACCAAGTTTGGCCTGGGGCAATCCAATCTTGGCATCAAATGGCGTTTCTACGACGCGGGAGAATCCGGCCTGTCGGTCTCGATCTTTCCCCAGCTTTTCCTCAACAACCCCAACGACGCGGTCCGCCGTGGCATCACACCGGCCAGTCAAGCTTTCCTCCTGCCTTTCGAATTCTCCAAGAAATTTGGCCCGGTCGGCGTGGATTACGAAATCGGCTATCAGTTTACCCACAAAGGACCGGACGCCTGGCTCACCGGCCTCGTTCTCGGTCATGATTTCACTTCAAAGTTCGAAATGGACGTGGAGTTCTATTCCCAGGGGGCCTTCCATCCGTCCCACTACCAACCCACGATCGGCGTGGGTGCTCGCTACAAGATCCATAAGCCGGTGATCGTTCTGCTCATGGCCGGGCGTAGCCTCGAACCCACCCGCTCGGATCAGTCGTATTTCGTCGGCTATTTCGGGCTTCAATTTCTGCTGCCTCCGAAATCGTACAAGTCCGAATGACCCGAGGTTATTCCCAGGATCTAGGAAGCCCTGGACCCGACAGCGGTCAGCACGGAACTGGTAACTTGTTTGAAGGCCTCGGAAGCGGGGTCGATCAGCTCAAAATGGTCAGCGCGCGGAATCTCTATCAACTGGACAGACTCGCCCGCCTTCTTTTTTTGCGTGACGTAGTCGCGGCTGAACTCGGGCGGCACAATGCCATCATCGGTACCGTGGAGTAGCCACTGCCGGGCGCGTGGAATGCTGAGCTCCATCGGATCAGCTTCCCGGTAGTGATCGGGCACGCCATTGGGCTTGCCCCCCAGAAACTCCGCGACCGCGTCGCCGCTCAGATGCAACGCGTAGCCTTTCTGTAAGTCAACCACCCCGGCCAACGAAATCGCCCGACCAACCGTGGTCTCATGCGCCGCCAAACACAGGGCAAGCTGCCCGCCTGCGGAATGCCCCATCACCACCAAACTGTCAAGGTCCAGGTGAAATCGGGAATGCTCCTGCTGAACGAACCGGTAAGCCGACCGGATGTCCTCAAACGTTCCTGGCCATCCGCCACCGGCATTGCCGACGCGCCGGTATTCGACGTTGAAGACGGCGACGCCGGCGGTGCGCAGCGCTTCGCACAGGTGTCCGGCATGCGCGAGGTCGTATTGCGCCCGCCAATAGCCCCCGTGGATGTTCAACAGAACAGAGTGCGGCCCTTGCGCGCGCGGCAGACGCACTTCGAGAAACTGATTCGCGTCAGCGCCGTAGGCGACCCGCTCATCGGGACGCGGTTGGGGCCGGCTGAGAATGTCTTGAGCGGACACAGATCGCTCCCCGGACGAACTAGCTTTCTTTCAGCTTCAGTTTGCCCTTGTTTTCTTCGATGAAGGCTTTAAGGTCGGGGACGGCGTTGAGCAGCTTGGTCCACTGTTCGTAGTAGAGCGTTACCGGAAAGCGGCCCAACCCGTACACGCTGACACCGCCCTTCTCGCTCACACGGAACTCTATGGCGCCGCTTCTCTTTTTCGTTTCTACCTGTTTTTCGAGATCGGCAAGGCGAGCTTTCAATTCTTCGTAACTTGGTTCGGTCATGAATGCACCTCGAAATGGATTCCCTTTTGGTCTTTTTTATCATAGGTGTAGGGGCGGGTTCTCGTCGAGGCGGGCTTTCCCGAGTTTCCAGGGAGCAATCCGACGCCGCAAACCGGTTACGGTACCTCCGTAATGGGGTCACGAAATCGCCAATGGTAAAATTGAACGAGCAACAAAATCCTGAGTGGAGAACACAGAATGCCGAGTCATCGGAAGAAAAGTGTGCTGGAGAACGTGCCTTTGCTGATCTTGCTCGGGCTGCTCGCGGGCGCCGTAGGGGGGTTGGGAATCGGCCTGATCCAGTTGCATTCCATGTCGGCCTCGTCATCGTCGAGCAGCTCCGCCAAGTAAACGCTGATTCCCGCGCAGAATCAAACTCAGACAGGATCTGGCGGGAGACCGGCCTTGAACCCGCGCCGTCCAGCTTTGGGAAGCTGCGGACAACCCTTCGCCCAACGAAAAATCAAAACCCAAGGGTGGGAGTGTACTGATCGTGGTATTCCACGCCCTGGGAGCATACACTTCTACGGCTCTGTGCAAGTTTGTCCGCTCCGAGCGTTCGACTCCTGAAGCACTCCGCTTCTTTTTCGGCCATTGTCAAGAACGTATAAAATCGGGACCGTGTTGCGGGATTTCCATTTTCAGGGAAAGCCTATTCAGAGATCCTTCCGTTTGTTGTCGGCGCAGTGGAGACAGACTGATGCGCGAGCCCAAGAAGCCCGATGAATTGACACAATTTGCTTCCGATCTGCAACTGATGAGGCATCGTGCGATCGACTTGCGTCTGTACGCGACCGGGCAAAGGCTTGACTGGGCGATACGGATGGCCGGTTTCGAGATCGAGGCTACTCAGGCTGATCCGGTGAGATTTCAAGAAACCGCGCCTTCCGCCAAAAGCTTGTGGACCTATGTAGACCAGAACAAATCGTGTCCCGAGTGCGGCTCTTCTGAGTTCGAAATGCGTACCTATGGGGGGCCGTTGGAATATGCCGACACTCATTGTGCCAAGTGCGGAAAGCTTATCCGCCGCTTCGATGGCTAACGCCAACCAATACCTTAGGCGGCAGGAATTGACGCGTAATTGGCCGCACGGATGGAAGGGATCGGGTCTTCCACGCGGAGTGGTCTTTTCGCGCTAGACTCTGCGGTCGCCCACCCTTCCGTTTGACGGATCTTCGCTTGAATTAGGCTACTTCCCCACGGGCGGTGGCTTGGGACATTCAGGCGCAAATACCATCGGACTGGTCACTACTGTGATAGTGTCGACCAGGCGTGATGTTCATCTCCCGGCAAGCAGCCTGGGTCGTACGAGATGATCAGATGATTTCGTTTATTGGCGAAGGTGGGATGGGCGAGGCACGGGACGCTCGTGCTATGTGGCAGAAACGCATCTTCTCTCTGTAGTTAAGAAACAAGCACCGTGTGTAACTATGACAGCTTGGAAATGTCTGTGTATTCTCGCGATGGCTTTCACGTCGGTGGGTGCATGCTGTGCTCAAGATTCCCGCCCTCTCCCGAATGACACCGCGCCCGTCGATTGGGCAGCGTACGAGCGGCTGTGGGTCAAGGGATTACCGCGAGCGACAAGCACGGAGCCGATCCTCAGCCACTTCGATGAACAGCGCGCCATCGCGTTTCTTGACGATGCGTCGCTCCAATGGACCCGGCAGAACAAGTGTGCAACCTGCCACACAAACGTCCCGTACCTTATGGTGCGCCCACTGCTCAGCGGCGACTTTGCAGCGATGCAAGAAATCCGTTCAACCGTCAAGGTGTTTGCCAGCAAGCAGCAAGAAAAGCCCGGGAAAAATGCTAATTTCTTGATCGCAGCTGCCGCGAGCGCCTTGGCCGTCAATGACGCGAGGGCCGGACACGAGTTGGATCCAGACGTGCGTAAAATGTTCGACTATTTGTGGACTACGCAGGATCCCGACGGCGCATGGCGATATTCACTTAACGGCATGTTGCCATTCCTGGAACGAGACCAATACTACGTCTCCCTACTGGTCGCACTCGGAATAGGTTATGCACCAGGCCATTACTATGAGACGCCAGTCGCACACGATGGCTTCGTCAAGCTCCAATCTTTCCTTCGGAACAACATTCCGCAGAATGCTCATGAGCGAGCAGTATTGCTTTGGGCCTCCGCCAGGACACCAGGATTGCTGTCGGCTCACGAGCAAGCGCGCATCGAGAAAGAGCTGCTGAAGCTGCAAAACACCGATGGTGGCTGGACTTTGCCTGCGCTGGGGCGCTGGCCCCGCCACGATGGAGCGACGAATGATCCGAAAGGACCAAGTGACGGGTATGCAACCGGCCTAACCACCATGGCGCTATGTGAGGCAGGTTACGGGCTCCGGGATCCTCCTATCCGAAATGCAATCGCTTGGATCGAGACACACCAGCGCACTTCGGGCCGTTGGTTTACGCCATCCACATACTCCGATCAGTTTAAAAACTATCTCTCGAACATGGGGACCGCCTACGCAATCATGGCGCTGAAGAGCTGCAAAGTCCCCGAAATCCCTTGAGTGGCTGCTCCCGGCCCGCTATCGCTGTAGTTACAAGTTGCGACACGCATGACGCTGAGCCGGGAGCGATCAAGCCAGGCAGTTTCGCTGGAAATCGCCCCAGTCTCATGCCCCGATTCATGCCAGATCCCTCTGTCGCCCAGGATCATCTCTTCGCCCTTCGCGCCGATCACAATTGATCACGATTCTGATCACAGTACACGGGCCGATTTTCCTGAGTGATTGTGAAACATGGAGCGGGAGACCGGGATCGAACCGGCGACATCCAGCTTGGGAAGCTGGCGTTCTACCGCTGAACTACTCCCGCTCAGCGAGGTTAGACTACCATTCCGTCCGGTCCAAGACAACGTTCGGCAGCGCTCCTGATCGAGCAAGCCCTCCCGATCCATTACCGACCTGGCGACCCTTCCACCTGAGACAAGCGGTGCATCCCGGAACGTTTTAGCGCAAACAGAATCGCCCAACCAATCAACCCGGTCGCGTATGCCGCGGCGAACATCAACAGGACGGGCCGCAGGAAGGTTAGGCGTTCCGGCTGAATCGGGCCGACTGGCGGATTAATGTGAGGCAGTGAGGCTGAGATTGCCTGCGCCTTTTCGATGGCAAGTACCGTCCCCGCCAAAATCAGGGCCATCAAGATTAGGGTAGCTCTAGGAAAACGGAATTCGGCATGCATCGTGAACCTCCTTGTCGGCAATCGTATCCAGGAATGAGAACCGGCCAACGACCGGACGTGCTCTTCAAGCGCGCCGCCCACCAGCCCTCGAATTTCGCGAAACAAGAACAGGCCCCGCGTTAGGGCACCCTTGTTCTCTATCTCGGCCCGCGCTGCACAAAATACCTCTGTCATCTCATTGCCGTACTCGCGTCGGTGGGGCGACGGATAGAACCACAGCAGGCACCGATAGAGTCGAAGCATCGGTCAGGTTTCCTTGCGCGCCACCCGCAGACTTGCTAAGCGAGTCAAGTGCTTCATGCGGTCTATCTCAGCTTGCAGATTGCGGCGTCCCCCCGCCGTCAGGCGATAAGCCTGGCGCCCGCGCGAGGGCTCGTGTTCCTCGAAGCGCTCGATCCAGCCGTCGTCGAGCAAGCGGCGCAGCGCGCCGTAGAGCGTGCCAGTCGAAAGCTTGACGCGCCCGGCGCTCATCTGTTCCGCGTCTTTCAGGATCGCGTACCCGTGTTGCGGCTGCGCGGCCAGGCTGAGCATGATCAGCATCACCGGTTCGGTGAGCGGCAGGGACTGCATTATGGCCTCCCGCGACATGTCGCGCAACGACATATTCAGAGATTTGCGTCCAGGAGTCAAGCGAAAAATGCGGTGAAATTGTCGGCGACTACTTTTGCGAAGGCCGGATACCCTTGGCTTCTACGATCGACCACCGCCAATCCTCGTCGGCGCCGGGGGTGATCCCGATATTTTCGCGAAACTCGGTGGTGCTGAAGGGCTTGGCTTCGGTCTTCAGGTGGTAGAGCAAGGTTACGTCGGAATGCCTCTCAACCGTGACGGAGGCGGGCGCAATCCCCTGCGCGGCCGGAATCACACGCGCGCGCGCCGCCATTTCGGCATCCTCTCCGGGCTTGCGTTCGAGCGTTAGGCCAACCGTAATTTCGCGAATGTCCCAGTCTGTTCCGTTAAAAACCTGCAGTTGCAGATTCTCATTCTGAATGGAGCCGGGACCGTCGATCTTGACCAGTTCGGTGAGCGGCAGGTCTTCAATCATAACGGGCTTGATCAGCAGCGAACTCGCCCGCGCGTTGAACGATAAACTGCAGGTTACGTCGGGTGACGATACTTTGACGGTGTTGCTGGCCGGGTCGATCGAAAACACGGTCTTGTCCGTTTTGATAGGCCTTGCGTTCTTGGCGTCCTCCGTGACCTGGGCCAGATTATCGTTATCGATCACGGTGCTGGCTGGCACAGTGCGCGGGGCGTCGGGTGGTTGGGGTGGTTGCTCCGCCTTTTTTTTGCGCAAGGTGCGGGCCAGGTCACCAAGCGACGGAGCCTCATCCTGGGCTGAAGCGGCCAAGGGCGCGAGCAGCGCGACGAGCAGCACGACGGACGCGACCAAGCGAAAGCTGGGGAATGGGGATCGCATGATTTCGGTCGCTGAGAGGCGCGTGCAAGCTCAGCGAGTCCACCTAGAAAGTTTAGGCGAGATGTGGAGGAAAAGAAGTTACCGAAGGCACACGGTAGTGCTAGCACTTCCGGGGACGGGAAAACAGGAGTGCAAAAGCGGGGAGTGAAAAGGCATGAGCGCGCTCGAATCGAAGCGACGCGCAACGGGGCGCTCCCATGCCCTAGGATCAATTGTCTAGCACGAATCGCGAACCCCTACTTACAGTAGGCCAGAGGTACGAAAACGGGCAATCGGATCGGTTACCTGCATTGGTTGACGCTTAAAAACCCAGCGCGCCACCGCAATACCCAATGCCGCATAACACAGGTGCCAGATTTTCATAGAATCGCTCCCCACGCCGGACCTTGTCTGGGGAGAGACTACGAAGGTCCCGTCGTGCACTAACCCTAACCGCACTCTAAGGGCAGGTCCAGCCCACGAAGGTGCCATAAATTGGGACCAAGGTACTGCTGGGTAACCGATTCGGGTAACGATTCAGCCGCGGTGGAGGGGAGTTACCGAGAGGAACCTTCGATCCAGCCACCGCCGACGACGGTGTCGCCGTCGTAGAAGACGGCGGCCTGGCCGGGGGTGAGCGCGCGTTGGGGCTCATCGAAAGTGACGCGGACTTCGTCCGGCCCGCCGGCCTCAATCAGGGCTGGCGCGGGTTGATGCTTGTGACGGATCTTCACTGCCACCCGCATGGGTTCGCGCAGCTCGGCCGTCGAAATCAGGTTCACCCGGCGGGCACGGAGAGTGCACGAGTAGAGTTC
>Ga0302326_10006191_pt1 | contig 26909 bp, 17 predicted proteins | sample Palsa_T0_3_FD_202264 | JGI IMG/M metagenome (GOLD analysis project Ga0302326, IMG submission 202264) | Peat permafrost microbial communities from Stordalen Mire near Abisko, Sweden - Palsa_T0_3 | ecosystem: Environmental > Terrestrial > Soil > Palsa > Peat permafrost | place: Sweden: Abisko... | reverse complement strand
CCCTTCCCGACACAGATGGGGGCTCAACGTGGTCACAGTCATATCCCGGTTTCGCGTTCGCAACGGACTGGAGGAAGCAGTACGCAGTGCCTTCCTGAATCGCCCTCGTCTTGTGGAGAAGGCGCCCGGCTTCCGCGGTCTCGACGTGCTGACAGACGCCGATGACCCGGCTATGTTTCTGCTGCTCACGCGCTGGACCGACGTGGAATCATTTCGAGTCTGGCACCGCAGTGAAGCGCATCATCAATCGCACCAGCTCATTCCCAAGGGACTGAAACTGGACGCAGCGTTCACCTCCCTCACCATTGGAAACAGCATCGAAGTTTCCGGAGACATCCAAAGCCTTGGCGATGCTCTCGAGAGCTCGCCGGTGGCGCGGTGGCTGATGGAGTCGGACATGGTATTGGCGTTGCTGTTGGCGCCGGACGGCGCTATTCTCGAGCGCAATCGAGCGGGCGATCGAATATTTCCTCCCGATCCGGCGCGGAACTTCGGTTCCAGCATCTGGGACTACATGGGATGTTCCGATGTCGAGGATTTGCGCGGGCGGCTGCTGGATTCCGCGCATCAGTCCGATGGCTCTCTGTTGCTCAATCTAACCGACGGGCAGCAGAATCGGATTACATTGGACGTTCGCCTGCTGCGGTGCGATGCGGGGACGCTGCTGTTAGGCACTCCAGAAAGCCGCAACGATTCCCAGATTCAATCTGAGATTTTCAAACTGACCAACGATTTATCGGTGACGATGCGCGAGGGCGCCCGCAAGAACCGCGAGCTGAGCGAGGCGAACAAAACTATCCAGCGACTGGCACGAATCGATGCGCTCACTGGACTAGCAAATCGGCGGACGCTGGATGAAGCCTTCCTGCGTGAGATCGCTCGCACGGAACGGATGGGGGAAAGCTTGAGCCTAATTATGGCTGACCTGGACCAGTTCAAATCGATTAACGATGAGTACGGGCACCTGACCGGCGATCAAGTGCTGGTGCAGGTGGCCTCGGTTTTCGGAAATAAAACGCGACCGTATGATGTGGCGGCGCGATACGGCGGCGAAGAGTTTGTCTTACTGCTGCCGGGGACATCCACCGAGAGTGCGATCGCCATCGCCGAGCGCATCCGGCGGGAGGCCACGGAGCTCAAGGTACCCGGGTATTCCCGTCACGTCACGGTTAGTCTCGGCGTCGCCACTTGGAGAACCGGCGAAACACCGGACGAGTTCGTCGGCCGCGCCGACGCGGCGCTATATTGCGCCAAAAGCGCCGGCCGAAATCGCGTGGAAGCTGCATCGGACGTCCTCGGCGCGGAAAGCCAAAAAGGGTTGCTTCGCCAATGATGCCCTCCGTAATGATGCCCTCCGTTTCCGATCGAGCTCGGCTGGCGCAGAAACTCCTTTCCGTGAAGCAAGCCATCGCGTTAGCGATCACGGATGAATTTTTTCTCAACCATCCGGATTGGTCCGTTCGCTATGGCGAACGCGGCCGCCAGTTCTGCACCGAGGACGTGTGCTTTCACATGGATTTTCTGGCCGGAGCGGTCGAAGCAGGTTCGCCCGAGGCGTATGGCGATTATTCGCGCTGGACGGCTCGCATGCTCGGCGCGCGCGGGATCGCCGCCCACACGCTCGAAGAAAACCTGGCGCAGCTTGAAAGGCACCTCGCGTCGGCCCTCCTGCCGCAGGAGCATGCGGCGATCTTAACTTTTCTGGCGCCCGGCCGGGAAGCTTGTACGGAGCCTCAACCTAATCCCGGCGCCCAGTCGCCCAGCGACAACATGGGTCTGACCAGGCAGGTCTTTCTCGCGGCAATTTTATCCGGACAGCGGCAGGCCGCGCTCAATATTGTCGAGGAGGCCTTACGAGCGGGCCACACCCACCTGGATATCTATACCGGCGTTTTTGCCGAGTCGCTGCATCGTGTCGGAGAGCTCTGGGAACTGAACAAGATCAGTGTCGCTCAAGAGCACATCGCGACATCGATCACGCAATATGCCATTGCCATGATCTACACGAAGCTTGGGACATCAGCGATTCATCGCGGCAACATGGTCGTCACCGGGGTTGCGGGAGAACTGCATCAAATTGGCGCCAATCTGGTGGCCGATGCCATGGAGGCAAACGGCTGGTCGGTCCGCTTTCTGGGAACCAACCTGCCGGATTCCGCCGTTCTCGGCGCAGTCGAAGACAGTGCTGCGGACGTACTCTGCATTTCCACCACGATCGTGGCTAACCTTCCTTCGGTTGTGGAGCTCATCCGGACGGTCCGCGCCAAACTGGGCGAACGCGCTCCGAAGATTGTGCTGGGAGGGGGAGCTTACCGGCTGGCTGCAAAATTCGCGGCTGAAGTCGGGGCAACCGGAGCTTTCACCGATATGCGGCAGGCTCTCGCGGTCCTTTGCGCTTAAGCAGACGGATCGAGAATCCAGCGCGCGGCCTTCGTGGCCAACCGGTCGAGAGCCTTCACCGACATCTCCAGGTGCTCTTCCTTCGTGTCTTCGATCTTGTTGTGGCTGATTCCCCGCAACGATTGAACGAACATCATTACCGAGGGGATTCCAGCGCGCGCCACTTCCGCGGCATCGTGTAGCGGGCCGGAGGGCATGCGATGCGCGGCGCCGGAGACCTCACGCACCGCCTCTTCGCAAAGGCCCAGCAGCGCGGGGTGGAACGCGATCGGCTCAATGTTCCAGATACGCGACCATTCCACGGTACATCTCTCTTCGCGGGCGAAACGGTGGCTGGCTTCCTGCGCCTCTTTGTACATGGCGGCCAGAATTTGCGCGTCCAGGTCGCGCTGATCCAGCGTGGCCTCGCAACGTCCCACTACTGCCGTCACAATCCCCGGAAATGTTTTGACGCTGCCCATGGTGCAAACTGCGTCCTTATGTTTGGCGGCGATGGAGCGGATTTCGAGCGCCAATTTGGCAGCGGCCGCCAACGCATCACGGCGCGCGTTCATCGGTGTCGATCCCGAGTGCGCCTCCTGTCCTAAGAAAGTGACGGCGTGGCGCTCCACCCCCTTGGTTCCCAACACAACGCCCAGCGGCAGATCCATGCTCTCGAGCACCGGCCCTTGTTCGATGTGCAACTCAATGTAAGCCGCCGCGTCCCTCTGCTCACTGGCCGCTTCGGGAAACCGGTCGATCGGAAAGCCGCAGCGCTTCACTGCATCTTCCAGGCGGATGCCGTCCTTGTCGCTCCGGCCGCGATCAGCTTCGATGCTCGAAGTGCCCGCGAATGCCGACGATCCCAGCAGGCTGCGGCCAAAACGCGCGCCTTCTTCGTCGGCCCAATCCACCAGGCGCACGGTCACCGGCGGCCGGCCTGCGAATTCTTCCGCGAAACGCCGCAGCACCTCCAGCCCAGCCAAGAAATCCAGGCATCCGTCCAGCCAGCCGCCGTTCGGCACCGAATCCAGATGGCCGCCGATGATCAGCGCCTTCTCCGATGCGCCTGGCAGCGTGGTCCAGCTATTGCCTGCTGCATCGTAGTGATGCTGAACCGGCAGGCCCTTAATCTTCGATTGAAACCACTCGCGCGCTTTGAGCCAAGTGTCGGTCCAGGCCACGCGCTGGGCTCCATTTTCGTCGCCGGTCAACTCGCGCAATTCTTTCAGCTCGGCGACGGTTCGCTGTGGGTTCACCACAGCATTGTAGCTGGTACATGAGGCTTCAGCGGTACATGCGGCTTCAGCGGTACATGCGGCTTCAGCCGCGTTCTTACACCCGACCCGCTGCAATTGGACGAAGCGCCCGCTCGTTTGGTAGACCTAGAGGATGGGCGGCTCGGTTCCTTTTGCGTTTCAGGACAACGCCGAGGTCGCCCGCCGATTTCCGGACTTGCATCCCGCCTTCGATTCCAACCAGGCGCTGACGGAGGCCAACCGCTGCCTGAATTGCTTTGACGCGCCCTGCGCCGCGGCGTGTCCCACCCACATCGACGTTCCGCGCTTCATCAAGAAAATCAGCACGCAAAACCTGATGGGCTCGGCGCTGACCATCCTGGATGCGAACATTCTGGGAGCAAGCTGTTCGCGCGTCTGTCCGGTGGATGTGCTGTGCGAAGGCGCGTGCGTGATGCTGCGCTACAACAAACAACCCATCGCCATCGGACGCTTGCAAAGACACGCGATGGATCATTTCTGGCAGCGCGGCGCGCGCCTGCCCAAAAAATCCACCCGCAAGCGCAGCCAGAAAATCGTGTGCATCGGCGCGGGCCCGGCGTCGCTTGCCTGCGCGGCGGAACTCGCCCAGGAGGGATTCTCTGTCACTGTGATCGAGCAACGCGCTTTGCCCGGTGGCTTGAACACGTACGGCGTGGCGGAGTACAAATTGCGGCCTCCCGACAGTCTTCGCGAGGTGGCCATGATCGCCGAGCTGGGCGTGGAGTTCCGCTTCGGAGTTTCTATCCAGGACGAGAGCGACCTCGCGGCCTTGGAACAGGAATACGATGCCATCTTTATCGGAATCGGGCTGGGCGCCACGCAGAAGTTGCGCATTCCTGGCGCGGAACACAATGTAAACGTCATCGACGCGCTGGAGTTCATCGCGAGATACAAGACGGCGAGCAATCTCACGGTCGGAAACAATGTTGTGGTGGTGGGCGCAGGCAACACGGCTATCGACGCGGCCAACGCGGCGCGGCGCCTGGGAGCTGCTCACGTCACCATCGTCTACCGCCGGACCGAAAGCGACATGCCGGCTTTCGGCTTCGAGTATGAGCACGCGAAACAGGAGGGCGTCGGTTTTGAATGGCTCGCTCAACCCGTGGCCATTCACGCCGACCCGGCATCAGGCCGTATCGTCTCGCTGGAATGCTCGCGCATGGGCTCGAATTTTCAGCTGCCTTGCGACATGCTGATCCCGGCGATCGGCCAAACACCACTCTCTTTGCTGGAGCGCTGCCATGGTCCGAAATATTATTCAGGAGGCGACTGCACAAACGGCGGCCGCGAGGTGGTGGATGCGGTGGCGGACGGAAAGCGCGCTGGCGTAGCCATCGCCAAATCTTTCGAGGCGGCGTATGCCTGACGTTTCCACGACGTTCGCCGGCATTCGCTGTCCCAACCCGTTCTGGCTGGCCTCCGCGCCGCCTACCAATTGCGGCGAGCAGGTCATGCGCGCCTTCGACGCCGGATGGGGTGGGGCGGTGTGGAAAACCATCGGCGAGCCCATCACCAACGTGTCTTCGCGCTATTCATCCATCGATTGGAACGGACAGCGCATGCTGGGCTTGAACAATATCGAGTTGATTTCGGACCGGCCCATCGAAACCAACCTGCGCGAAATCGCCGAGGTGAAGAAGCGCTATCCGAAGCACGCGGTGATCGCTTCATTGATGGTGGAGTCCACCCGCGAAGCCTGGCAGGACATCGTGCAGCGCTCCGAAGACACCGGAGCCGATGGCCTGGAGCTGAACTTCGGCTGCCCTCATGGAATGTCTGAGCGAGGCATGGGCAGCGCCGTGGGGCAGGTGCCCGAGTATACCGAGATGATCACGAGTTGGGTGAAGGAAAAGGCGCGCACGCCCGTGCTGGTCAAGCTGACGCCTAACATCACCGACATCCGCCAGATCGCGCGCGCGGCCAAGCGCGCCGGAGCCGACGGGCTTTCCGCCATCAACACCATCAATTCAATTACCGGCATCGATCTGGATACTTTGGAGCCAAGGCCCAACGTCGATGGACTGTCTTCGCATGGCGGTTACTGCGGGCCGGCGGTAAAGCCGATCGCGCTGAACATGGTGCATCAACTTCAGAACGACGAAGCTTCGCGGCTGCCGACCTCGGGCATCGGCGGCATCGGCACCTGGCGCGACGCGGCTGAGTTTATTCTGCTGGGCTGCGGCACGGTGCAGGTGTGCACGGCCGTGATGCATTACGGGTATCGCGTCATCGAAGACCTGATCGACGGCCTGCAAAATTGGATGGGCGAAAAAGGCTTCGCTAGCATTGAGGATTTTCGGGCGCTCAGCGCGCCCAAGGTCACCGACTGGAATCACCTGAACTTGAATTTCAAAATCGTGGCTCGCATTCACGCAGAGAAGTGCATCGGCTGCGAGCTTTGCTACATCGCCTGCTGGGACGGCGCTCATCAATGCATTCATTTGGATAATGCGCATTCCACCCCGCCGGCGATTGAGGCGGTGAGCCGCGCGAGAATCTCCGTCACGCCCATCCCCAAACTGGACCGTGGCGTCCCCTCAGGCGCGCCGCCGGCTCGCGTTCCGCGCGTAGACGAAGACGAATGCGTCGGTTGCAATCTCTGTGCGCTGGTTTGCCCGGTGGATGGTTGCATCACTATGGAGCGCATCGAAAATCACTTGCCTCGCAAGACCTGGGAAGATTTGGTCAATGGGACTCCTCATTCGTAACGGGTCAGTTGTATCCGCGGACAAGACCGTCGCGGCGGACGTCTTGATCGAAGGCGCGACCATCAAGGAAGTGCGTCCGGGTATTCCTATCGATCCCGTTCACGAAGTGCTGGACGCCACGGGCATGCTGCTGCTCCCCGGCGGCATCGACGCGCACACGCATCTCGACATGCCGTTCGGTGGCACAACCTCGAGCGACGATTTTGAATCCGGGACGCGCGCGGCGGCCATCGGCGGCACCACCACCATCGTCGATTTCGCCATCCAGGCGCGCGGGACCAACATGCGCGACGCTCTGGACACCTGGTGGAAGAAGGCGGAATCCAAAGCGTGCATCGATTATGGGCTGCACATGATCGTCACCGATCTTCCCGACGCCGGCCTCGAAGACATGGACGACATGGTGCGCGAAGGCGTGGCCAGCTTCAAGCTCTTCATGGCATATCCCAACGTGCTGATGGTGGACGACGCAACCATTTTTCGCGCCCTGAAGCAAACCTCGAAAAACGGCGCGCTGATCTGCATGCACGCCGAGAACGGCAGCGTTATCGACGTCATCGTGCGCCAGGCGCTGGCCGAAGGCAAGACCGCGCCCATCTATCACGCGCTCACCCGCCCCACGTTGGCCGAAGCCGAAGCCGTACATCGCGCCATCGCCCTGGCTGAAATCGCGGGCGTTCCCATTTACATCGTGCATCTGTCGTCGGAAGACGCCTTGAATCAGGTGCGCGAAGCTCGCGACCGTGGCTTGCCCGCGTTTGCCGAAACCTGCCCGCAGTATCTGTTGCTTTCCATCGACAACATGAACCTGCCAGGCTTCGAGAGCGCCAAGTACGTCTTCACCCCGCCGTTGCGCGAGAAGCAGAATCTTCCAAAGCTATGGGACGGCCTGAAGAGCGACAACTTGCAAGTGGTTTCCACCGACCATTGCCCGTTCTGCTTCGAAGATCAGAAGTCGCTGGGCAAAGACGATTTCACCAAGATTCCCAACGGCGGCCCCGGTATCGAAAACCGCTTGCAGCTCCTGCATCATCACGGAGTGAATGCGGGCAAGATCACGCTGAACCGATTCGTCGAGATCGTGTCCACCACGCCCGCCCGCATCTTCGGCATGTATCCCAAGAAAGGCGCGATCGCCCCTGGAAGCGACGCCGATATCGTGGTGTGGGATCCCAAAGCCAAGCATCTGATCAGCGCGAAGACGCATCACATGCGCGTCGATTACTCCATGTTCGAAGGCTTCAGAGTGGTCGGCAACGCGAGGCAGGTGTTCTCGCGCGGCGAGCTGATTGTGGACAACGGGCAATATGTCGGCCGCGCCGGCCGCGGGCAATACTTGCGCCGTGCCGCGAGAGGCGGAGCATGGTCGTAGGGCAACACGAGTCGAGCCTATATAACAAGGACCTCGCTCCCGTACCCAAGGACAAGCGCACCTGGGGCGTCTACAACTACGCCTCGCTGTGGATCGCCATGAGCGTTTGCATTCCCACCTACATGCTGGCCTCCGGCCTGATCGCCGGCGGCATGAGCTGGAAGCAGGCTATCGGAACAATTTTGCTCGGCAATGTAATCGTTCTGATTCCGATGATTCTCAACGCGCACGCAGGCGCCAAGTATGGCATCCCGTTTCCGGTCCTGGTGCGCGCGTCATTCGGAGTCCGCGGAGCGAACGTGCCCGCGGTGTTGCGCGCGCTGGTGGCGTGCGGATGGTTCGGCATTCAATCCTGGATCGGCGGCCAAGCCATCTATACGATGCTCCAAGTGCTGTGGCCTCGGGCGGTTTCGAGCTTGTGGACCCCGTGGGTCTGTTTCTATTTGTTCTGGGTGTTGACCATGGCGGTGATCTGGCGCGGCATCGACACCATCAAATTCCTGGAAGGGATCGGCGCGCCGTTCATGCTGGGCGTAGGACTGCTTTTACTATGGTGGATCGCACGCAAAGCCGGCGGACTCGGGCCCGTTCTGCACACGCCGAGTAAATTCCAAACTACGGCTGAGTTCATGCGCTTCTTCATCCCGTCATTGACCGGCATGGTGGGCTTCTGGGCCACGGTGGCGCTGAACATTCCCGACTTCACGCGGTATGCGCGATCGCAGAAGGCGCAGATAATCGGCCAGGCGCTGGGACTTCCGCCCGCCATGACCATCTATTCGTTCATCGGAGTCGCCGTGACATCGGCGTCGGTGATCTTATTCGGCCAAGCCATCTGGGACCCCGTCGCGCTGCTGGCCCGCTTTCACGAGCCCGTGATCGCATCCATTGCCCTGGTTGCCCTGCTGGTGGCCACTTTGAACACTAACGTCGCGGCCAACGTCGTCTCGCCATCGAACGATTTTTCGAACCTGAATCCACGCCTGATTTCTTTCCGCACCGGCGGCCTCATCACGGGCGTGGTGGGCGTGCTGATGATGCCGTGGAAACTGCTGACGGATTTTCAAAGCTACATTTTCGGCTGGCTGGTTGGATACTCAGGCCTGCTCGGCCCCATCGCGGGAATCATGATCACGGATTATTTTCTGCTGCGCCACACCTATCTCGACGTTGGCGAACTCTACAACCCAGCGGGCATTTATCGCTACGGCAGCGGCGTGAATTATCGGGCCATCGCCGCTCTCGCGGCCGGCGTCATCGTCGCGTTGATCGGCCTGCTGGTTCCCGCGCTGCGCTGGCTCTACGACTATGCCTGGTTCGTCGGATTCCTGGTCTCTTCGTTCACTTACTGGTTTTCGATGCGCAAAGCAGGATCGGTTACTCAACCAGTCATGCCGGAAATGACTAGCGATGCGCGATAACGCCGGCCTCTGCGGCGCGCCCTTGTTTTCCCTTGACAAAGCTATGAAAAAGGTCAAAACTGGCTTATTCCGCTAGGTCCGTCGCTTCCGGATTCAAGACTGAACTTTGTGGGTTCAGCCGCAAAGGGATTCAATGCTTATCAAACTATCGCATAGCGCTGTTGTCGTTGGTTTACTTACATTGTCGGCGGCCCGTTTAACTTACGGACAAGCCACGGGCAGCATTTCAGGAACCGTGACGGATGCCACGGGCTCCGCCGTGCCCGGAGCGAAGGTGACGGTCACGGCTCCCGCTACGGGATTGTCCCGGTCTTCCACCACCAGTCAAAGCGGCGAGTATATTGTTCCTTTGCTCGGTGTCGCCAATTACACCGTCCAGGTGGAACTCCAGGGATTCCAAACCGCCAAGGCTGAAGACATTCGGTTACAAGTGGATGAACACCGCGAGTTGGATTTCAAGCTGACCCCCGCAACGGTCCAAACCAGCGTGGAAGTGAATGCGACCGCCGTGGCGATCCAAACCGCGGATGCCACTCTAGGTCAAGTCATCACCACCCAACAGGTCGCCGATCTCCCTCTGAACGGCCGCGACTTCGTTCAGCTTGCCACACTGACTCCGGGTGTGAGTCAGGAAACCAATCCGTACAGCTTTTTTAACGGCGGCCCGAGCAGCGAAGCGTCCGCGCGCGGTTCCTTCTCGCTCTCAGTCGGCGGATCGCGAGCCAACACCACGGACTGGCTGCTGGACGGCAACGACAACAACGAATTGACGGCCGGGGCGATTGCGATTCTGTCTTCGATCGATTCCATCCAGGAGTTCAAGGTCCTCACCTACAACTATTCCGCGGAATGGGGAACGCGCGGCGGCCCCACGGTTTTGGTCACGACGAAATCGGGAAGCGATCAGTTCCACGGGAGCGTCTTCGAGTTCTTCCGCAACACCGACCTGGACGCGCGCAGCTTCTTCGCCAGTTACACCGAAAAATTCAATCTCAACCAATTTGGATTCTCGCTGGGCGGTCCAATCCGTAAAGACAAGACCTTCTTCTTTGTGGACTTCGAGCAAAAAGATCAGCGGCACGGGATTCCGTTTACGGGCGTCGTGCCCACAGTGGCCATGCGAAACGGCAACTTTTCCGACGACCCCTTCGGCCAACCGAACAAGATCTCTCTGGTGAATCCCTGGGCCACCCAGGGGACGAACGCGAACCCGGTCTCCGTTCCATTCATGTGCAGCGGCGGCGCTGCCCTACCCGCCGCCGCGAATGGAAGCCAGACGGCAGGCACCCCCTGCAATATCATTCCGCAGAGCCTGATTAACCCGATTGGCCGGGAGTTGATCAACTTGTATCCTCTGCCCAATGCGAACAATGCCGCGCTCGAGTACAACTATGTGAGCGAGCCGGTGAGAAAACTGAACGAAGGGAAGTTCGACATCCGGCTGGACGAGAACATTTCCGCCAAGGATACTTTGTTCGCGCGCTTCAGTTACGACCAAGCCGGGTCGTACGTCCCAGGCGGCGCGCCGGGGTTCGCCGAACAAAACTATTTTGCCAGTAACCAGGGCATCATCAATCACGCCCGCAACGCCGCTATTTCCGAGACCCACCTTTTTTCGCCGAGTACGGTCAACCAAATGAGCTTCGGTTTTAACCGCATCTTCGACTACATTACTTCGCAAGGATCATACAGCTGCATCGCGACGGCGCTCGGCATCCCGGGCGCCGATTTGGGAGGCAACAGCTGCGGTCTGACGTCCGCGGAGGTGCTAGGGCAGTATTGGTCGGTGGGCGATCGCGGCTACACGCCGTTCGTGGGCGGAACAAATGTTTGGACGTTTTCGGATTCTCTGGATATGGTTCGCGGCAGCCACGACATCCGTGTGGGCTTCAACCTTCGCGCCAATCAGTTGAACACGGTTGCGGTCGGTTTCCCGAACGGATTATGGGAATTCACCGGGGGTTGGACCGGGGACCCGGAAGCGGACCTGCTAACAGGTCTGACCAGCTTGGCCATCCACGACCAGGAGTTCGGTGGAGGAAACACCGGCCGCCGCTGGAAATTGAACCGCCCCTTCGTTGAGGACAATTGGCGCGTCAGTAAGAGTTTGACCTTGAACCTCGGTTTGGCTTGGGCGCTGATGACACCCGAAACCGAAGTCGGCAATCGCATGTCGGATTTTGATCCGGCCACCGGAGAGTTCCTCATTCCTGGTGTGAACGGCGTAGGCGCGAGCGCGGGGATCAAGATGGATTGGACCGCGCTGGAACCGCGCCTTGGCGCCGCGTGGAAACCGTTCGGAAAGGCGAACACGGTGGTCAGAGGCGGATATGCCATCTTCCACGATTCGTCCTGGAATCAGGGCGCGCAAGGATTGTGGCAGAATCCGCCCTACTACGCCGAATCGGATGCTTTTGCCGGCGCCAATTGCACATTTGCGACCGCAGCCTGCGCCGCAAACGGGTTGACGCCTGCAGGTCTCAGCGTATCGTCGGGATTTCCCACGTTCACTTCGCCGCCCATCCCGGCCGATTTCACCGGGACCATCAATGCGCAAGATACCAACTTTAAGCAAGGGAGAATTCAGCAGTTCAACGTCGATGTGGAACAGGAGCTGCCTGGACAGATCGTGTTAACGGTGGGCTACGCGGGTTCCCGCGCTTCCCACATTTTGGAATTCGGGAATAACATCAACGTGAGCTCTCCCAGCGCCTGCGGAGTTGTTTCCGGATACACCTTGGGATGCGGCCCGAACGGAACAGCGTTCGGCGTCCCCTATCCCGCCTTCGGCTATTCGATCATCGATAACATTTACGACGCCGGCCGCGCCCATTACAATTCTCTCCAGATAAAAGCCGAGACCAAGAGCGCGCGATACGGCATTTATGCGCTCATCGGCTACACCTATGCGCGAGCGTACGACACCGGCTTTACGGACGGATTGGGAAGCCTCATCGGGGCCACCTATTTTCCTTTGCCGGGATGGCAAACCCTGGATTGGGGACTGTCGCAGATCAACCTGAATCAGAACTTCACCGCCAGCATCATCTACCAGTTGCCGTTCGGCAAAGGCCGGAAATGGGGAAGCACCTGGAATGGGGCGGCCAACGCTATTCTCGGAGGTTGGGAGGCTACTTTGATCGAGAAGGCTACCTCCGGATTTCCGATCTTTGTCATCGATAGCAACAACACCTCCGGCGCAGGCTTCCTGAACACGGATGACGCAAGCTATATCCGCCCGAACATGACATGCAATCCGGTGTTGAGCCACCCGACCTTAGCTGAGTGGTTCAACGTGTCCTGCTTCTCTCAGCCGGCGCCGGGAGAACTCGGAAACGCGCCCCGCACGCCGTTGTCTGGGCCTGATTTCGTGAACACGGACTTCTCCATCATCAAGCATTTTGTTCCACGAGAAGGAATGCGGATCGATTTCCGGGCGGAGTTTTTCAATCTGTTCAACCATCCGCAATTCGGAAACCCCATCGGCGCTGACCAATCCGGTGCGGATTTCAATTCCCCAACGTTTGCCGTGATCAACTACACTGTGAATAATCCGCGGCTGGTTCAGTTCGCTCTCAAGCTGGCTTTCTGAGCGGCAGGTCGACAGTGTCAATGTGTATTTGAGAGTTTGCGGTAGTACTCGGCGACCGAATCCTGATAACCGGCGGGGATCTTGGCCGGATCGGCGTTGCGAATCGTACCGCCCCGCGTTTCATCGAGCTGGCGGCGCAGTTGCAGTTCCAGCGCGTCCACGTTGCTCAGGAGCTGCTGGTGCATCTGCTCCACCAAAGCTGGGTTTCCGGGGAAACGCTTGGGATCCAGATTGCGCATTTGATCGATCAGGGCCTGCAATTCCTGCCGCGCCTCGGGACTATCCTGGACGACCGGGCGAACTCCGTTGAGCAAGTTCAATCCCTGCTCGATCTGGCGCTGTGTATCGGCGGGGTTGGGACCTTGTTGAGGCGCGACGGCCCGGCCGGAAATTCGGGTATTGCCGGTGTCGTAGTTGTCATACACGTTGCCTTGGCGATTGCCACCGCCCGCATTGCCGACTGGGCCGGCGAGTCGGTTACCGATCGGACCCGACTGTTGGCCGCCGGGTTGAGCCGACCCCGCTTGCTCACGCGCGCGGCTCGGTGTGCCACCCGCGCGGGTCAGTGTGTCGGCGAGTTGGTCACGCAGACGGGCTAGATCGTCCATGGCGCGATTGAGCGCGGCGTCCTCGGAAGTATGCTGGGCATTGCCCAAGGCGCGAGCCGCGTCGCCGACCTCGCGACCCAGCTTTTGCAGATCGCTTGTGAGGGCGGTTTCGGACGAATCGGAGAACTCGCCGCTGCGCAGCTGATCCGAACTGCGTTGCATGCGAGTCCCGAGATCGTTTTCGTCCATGCCATCGAGCGCACCCCGCAATTTCGTGGAAGCCGCCGGTTGCGTGGGCGCTAGCTCGCGTGCCGCGCTGCGCATCTGCTGGGTGAGGCGCGACAGATCATCGCTGACCTGTTGGCGATCGTTGACCATCTTGTCGACTTCCTGAGGCGAAGGGTAAGTCATCGGCTTGCCGGAGGTGCGAGCGGCACTCTGCTGAGCCATCAAGTCGCGCACGCGATCTGCTTGCTGCTTTTGCCGAGCCGCCAATTGCTCGGCGGTTTGGGCCATCGAGTTGAGGCGGCCTGCGGCGTCCTGCTGTTGCAATCCGCCCAACAGGTCCGTAGCTTCACGCAAACGGTCGGCGGCACGGCGAGAAGCGGCGGCGCTGGCGCTTTGGGTGGTGGCGCGTTTCATATCGTCGTTGGCTTGACGTAGACGGTCAAGCGCCTGTTGGGCCGCTTGCCGGCGATTGTCGGCGGCCTGGTCACCGGATTGCTGGCCGCTGGACTGCCCGGAACTGGACTGTCCGGAACTGGATTGCCCGCTCGATTGTCCCGAGGCGCTCTGGCCGCTGTTCTGGCCGCTCCGCTGTCCGGTCTGCTGGCCTTGCCGGCCGGTTTGCCCAACCTGCTGCTCCATCTCTTGCTGGAGCTGCTCGGCCTCGCGTTGCAACATCTCCTGTTGCCATTTCTGCTCGGCGGTCTGGGCGCCGTTGCGCTGCTGCTGAGCCAGCTCCTCCTCGCGCTTAGCCAGTTCGTCGAGCTTCTTCAATGCGTCGTCGATTTCGCGCGCCTTTTTCTCGGCGCTAGTAGCCGCGCTTTGCGGGGTCTCGTATTGATTTTTCTGGGTATCGAGCTCGAGCTCGAAGAGCTGTGCCAAATCGCGCGCGGCGCCGCCCCCACCACCGCCTCCACCCTGCGCTCCGAACGCAACCTGAATTTGACGGAAGGTGGCTTCGGCGCGCAGCAGCGATTGCAGAGCTTTCTGCTCGTTGGGGATGGCGTCCTTCCACTTCTGCTGCTGCAATTGTTGCGCGGCCGGCGCCATGGCCTGAGACGCGGCGAGCATGTCCTTCTCAAAGTCGCCGATGGCCTTCACTGCATCGGTCAACTCGCGAGCCTCCAAGCGGCCGGAAAGGGTGACAGCCTGATCGTGCAATGTGGATTGGGCTTGAGATAAGAGCTTGGCGATGTCGGCAGCCTGCTGTGGCGTCGAATTCTTATCTCCCTGCTGTTTGAAAGTTTGGGAGATGATCTCCTTCTCGCGCTGCGAGATCTCCGCGGATGGATCGCCACCACCGCCGCCTCCTCCACCGCCGCCACCCGACACTTGCGATTGCGAAAACTCGCGTTCGTATGGGTCGGCCTGGACGAACATCATATCGGTGTGGGCTTCGGCATTGCCGTCCTTGGCGGTGGCGTAGACGCTGACCAGGTCGCCCGGAACAAGCTTGAAATTCTCGAGCGATAGCGTGGTGGAACCGTCGGCTTGTTTTGTGCCCTTTTTATGGAGTAGATCCACGGTGGTCTCGGGGCCGCCGTTGACCGAATAATGCAGCGCGACGCCCGCGAGGCCGTACTCGTCGGTGACCTTAGCGGCAACGGTCACCTCTTCGATGGGGCTGGCGTGGTAGTCACGGCCAGGACGCACCAGCGAAATCTGCGGCGGGTTGGCTTTGCGGGCCTCGATGAAAAAATCCTCGCTGACGCGAACGGGCTGGCCCTGCTCAACACCGGCGACGTGATAGACGCCATCGCGATCCATCTTGACGGTAGCGTGATAAACATTATTCTGTCCGCCGGCGAATTGAATCTGCTGACCATTATCGAGTTGAAGCTGCCCGCCGGGCAGCGGGCGATCAGTGGAGACTTCGAGTTCGGCCTGGGTGCCGGTGACGGCGCGCAGATCGCCGCCGCGCTCCTCTACCTCGGACGGCATTCCGGTCCAGGCGGGGAAATGGTAGGTGACGCGAATCTGCTTGACCGAGGGCAGATCGGTGACGCGAATATTAAAGCGCTTCGACGTCATCGCTCCGGCGGTGACGTAATACTCGACGTTCTCGGGCAAACCGGCAAAGAGAAATTCATAGCCGCCGGCGAAACTGCCGGCCGCTTGGGGCAGCATCGCAATCTCTTCCCACTTGGAGGAGCTTTGAAAGCGGGCATGCACCTTGACGCTGGGCGCGCTCAGGCCGGTGGGGAGCGCGGAAATCATCTGGTCGGCGTGGCGGCGCACGACGGCGTCGCCGGGAGTGACGCGCAGATCGTAGAGCGCGGGCTTGCCTGGGTGCGTGCCAGTCCAAAGCAGCGAGGCTCCAAACCCAAGAAAGCCAGGGCCGGCGGCGATCATCCAGAGCAAGATGGCGGATGCGCCGACGCCAGCGCCCAGCGAGATCCAAAGGCGGCGGTCGGTGACCATTTGGCTGGGCTCGGCGGATTGGGCGATGTCGAGGGTATCGCCGGCGAGAAGTTCAATGAAGGGATCATGGCCATCGCGTTCCGCGAAAGTGGTGAGGCGCTGCTGGAATTGCGGGAATGCGGCTTCGGCGGTTCCAATCGCCTGGCGGCGGGTCAAGCGGCGCAAGGGCAGCACCAATCCGGCGGCGGCGGCAACGGCCAGAATCAAGATGAGTGCGAAACGGGCGGCGGTGACGCTTCCATGCGAAAAGGCGAGCGCGTTGGCGATGGTGACCAGCACCAGCGTGGCCAGCAAAGCGCCGCCGGTGAGGATGGCGAAGCCGCGCAGCAACGTGCTCCAGCGCAGACGTTGTTCCAGTAGCGCGATGTATGCGTGAAGTTGTTCGCGGGCAGTCATGGATACCTCCAACCGCGTGGCCAACGCTGACACTTGAAGGATATCGCATTGGCGCTGGGAATCGGAGCGCGTCCGTCGTACACTTGTGATGAGTCATCCTCACGTCGAAATGGAACTGCCGCTCAACGCACCAGAAACGTCGCTATCGCAGGCCTTGCGCCATCTTCCACGGAACACGGACGCCGAGCTGACAGCCCTGGTCGAGCGACTGGCGGCGCTCTATCAGGGCACCAAAATCGATTGGTCCGATTCCTGGTCGCACGAAGATCTGAGGGAAGCCACGGCCGCTTCGATAAGACGGTTTGAAGCAGAAGAGTCGGAAGAAGGTCATTGAGCCTCGGTGGGTGGAGATTCAACGAGAATCACTTGGGCGCAGTCGGCATAGACGCGCCAGTCGTCCGGCGCAGCCGGTGTATTTGAGCGATGCCTAGAATAGTGACGAATCGACCACTCCGCGCATGACCGCACCAAAGCGGAACGGATGACTGTTACTTCAGCGAAATGGCAGGTTTCCCGCTGAGGCGCTCGAAAATGTGCTCGCCTAAGTGGTCCGCGAAGGTGCTTTGGGTGTTGAGAAGGACCACTGCCGCGAAGTCTTCTTTGGGATTGAAGAAGGCATAACTGCTGTATCCACCGGTGCCGCCGTTGTGCCAATAATTTCCTGTCTTGGTATCAAAGAGCCAAGCCAATCCTATTTTCATGCCGGGCAACGCATCGGCGCGCAACTCGTGGCACATTTGCAATGCGGCCGGCATCGTTCCCTCGGGTGAAATCGGCAGCGGCCGCGTGCCGGTCGCTCGCGTGGCCTCCGGATGCATCTGCGCTTCGAGATAGGTCAGCATGTCGCCGGCGGTGGATCGAATGGCGCCGGCTCCCGCGAGCGAGTCCAGATACCACGCATGAGCTGTTTGGTGTTGTGCGGTATGGCCCGGCGCGAACCTCTTTTCCTGTTCCGGCGAGAGTTTTACCACCGTGTCATGCATCTTCAGGGGTCCGGTAATCTCCGCTTTCAGCAGATCCGGATAAGTGGCCGCGGCGCGATTTGCCAGTGCATGGCCCAATAACCCCACGCCAAGATTGCTGTAGTTGAACACCGCATCGGCCGGCTTGCTGACGCCGTGTTTGGCGATGTATTCGTATAAATTCGTCGCGTGGTAGTCCGCATAAGGATCCTCGGGATCGGCGGGATGAAAATTATCGGGCATGCGCGGCAGGCCGGAATGCTGAGTCGCCAAATCGAGCAGAGTGATCTCCGCTCCTACAGGTTTCGCGACAGTGCCGGCCGGCAGCAACTCCCGCACCGGCTCATCGAGGGTGACCTGATGCTGTAGAACCATCTGCGCCAGCAGAAGAGCGGTGAACGTTTTTGAAATCGACCCAATCTCGAAGATGGAATCGTCCTGCACCGAACCGAAAGCAAAAATGCGCCGGACGCCGTGCTGGGTTACACCGATCACCACGCCGCCACCTGTTCCGGATGCCAAGGCGCCCTCCTTCAGCGCCGCAGCCAGATCGCGATCCAGGACGGCCTTCAGTTCGCCCACCGGGACCGCGGGCTGGGCCGCGTCATACGAGGGCGGCTCCGGCGCCTGCGCGGTAAGGGCAACCTTTTGCCGTGTCAGGCGCAGCGGAAGATCCTGCCCTTGCGACCAGGCGCCATCCAACTCGTTTCCGTTCTGGCTCAGCGTTCCCGACCAATGTCCCATTACCGACGGAACTTCGAAGGAAAAACGATCGCCCTGGAATTGCACGTTGTCGCAGGGAAGGGCGCTGGCGCCTTGGTCCAGGCTGTCGAGCGCGCAATATTCCTTTCCCGCGCGGTCGCTTTTCACCTGCACCTGTATGCGCAGTTTCGCTGCGCCGGCTTCGATGGTCCCCAGCCAGATCCCATCCACGCGCGATGGCTTTTCGGCAGGCTCAAACGGCTCATCCCGGCGAAACGCGAGCGGCATCTCCTGGCCTTGCGACCAGCTTCCGCTGAGCGCCGCTCCATCGCCGGATACGGTGCCGTGCCACTTTCCATTTACGCTTGGAACCTCAAAGGACAATGTTTTTCCCTCCAGGCGAAAGTTGGCGCAGGGAAGGCCGATAGCGCCCTGGTCCAGGCTATCCAGCGTGCCCTCCATCGCTCCGCCGGCGCCCGGCTTCAGGTGCAGCTTTAGATGGAGCGGACCCAGAACGCCCGAATAATCGCCCCCTGGTTTGGGCGTCTGTGCCAGCGCCGGCCAAAGACAGACAGCAAGGAAAAGCAGCCAACGAAAACACGTCATCGAAGATTCCTCCTTTTAATCCTTCCGATCAGCTTCAATTTTCGGTCGGCGTCTTCAGGGCCTGGTCGATCACCAGCATCTCCAGCGGCGCCTTGCGCGCCTCCAACTTGAGCCCCAGCGCCTCTACGGCGGTGAAGAGAGTATCGCCGGAGGAAGCATCCGCAAGCTTCAAGGCTTCCGGCGAAAGCACCGCCCCCTGCGCAACGGCCGCGCGGATCATCATGGCGCGGAAATCCTCGGGCGAAAATTCCATGCTGAAATCGTAGTTCCCTTTGAGATTCGTCATGTCCACCACTGGCCGATCGGCAAACCGCGCCAGGGCATCCGCGATGACCGCCACCGGCAGCTTCTTGCCGACGAACTTGTCGTCGCCAATCGTGAAGTAGGAGCCGTTGCCATAGGTGACGGTGGTGCCCGCGTTGCTTCCGCTGACGGCGACGCTGGCGGTTCGCTTCGGGGGCTCCACGCCGTCCGAGGGCGCATCGGCGGCTGACTCCTTCAGCTTCAACTCGCCCTTCCCGACGATCAAGCCGTACACCGGAAACTCTTTGGTCTCGCGATGCATTTTCATCTGAAATTGATCGCGCAGCAGCGCTTGCAGCATGTCCGGAATCTGCTTGGGGTCGGAGCCGTCCGGCAATTTGGCAGTGATGTCCCACCTGCCCGACGCCATCCAGTCCGGCGCGGAGATCTGGTAACTCTTCAAGCTGTATGCCATCCCAAGGTAAAGCGTCAAAGACAGGGAAGAGTACCTCACCATCGCGCCGTCGATGTGCAGGCCGGCGCTGGCTTTCCCAAGAGCGCTGGGAGGCGACGGCTTGATTGAGGCGACTTCAAACTCCTGCCCGAAAACTAGGAGCGACGGAAGGACGATAAGCGCGGCCGTGCGAATCGCTTTCACCACACCAATCTAGCTTAACTTGCGCCGGGCGCCGGCCGGGCACGCTCGGGGCCTGGTAGCTTAACATTGAAAGCTATGTGGAAAGCTACGTGACCTGGCCATCAGGAGACAGCAGCAGGAGACACTTTTGAGCACCGTTTCGAAAACACTGCCGGCGCGCTACTTTACGGACTCCGCGCTCTTCCGTCAGGAGATCGAGAGTTTCTTTTTCGACGGATGGATCTGCGCGGGCCGTGCCGACAGCCTTCCCAACGCGGGCGATTATTTCCTGCGCGAGATCGCCGGCGAAAGTATTATCGTCCTGCGCGGCGACTCCGGCTCGGTGGAAGCTTTCTATAACGTGTGCCGTCACCGGGGCACGCGTTTGTGTTCGGCCGCGGAGGGGAGTTTCGCGGGCAGGATTCAATGCCCGTACCACGGCTGGACCTACGGGCTGGACGGACGGCTGCTGGGCGCGCCCCATATGGATCACGCTGAAACCTTCCAGCGTTCAGACTACCCGCTCCACAAACTTCACGCCGATCTTTGGGACGGTCACGTTTTCATCAATGCAAGCCCGCGTCCCGATCCGCTGACGGCGCAGCTTGCCGATTTACCCGCGCGCTTCGCTCCCTGGCGCATGGCGGAGCTGCGGCTGCACAAGCGAATCACGTATGACGTACACGCCAACTGGAAGCTCATCGTCGCAAACTACAATGAGTGCTTGCATTGTCCGCTGTTGCACCCAGCCCTGAATCGGCTGACCGATTACATGGGTTCGGATAACGAAGCGCCGCAGCCCACCTACATCGGCGGATCGATGTGCTTTCGCGGGAGCGCCGAAACCATGAGCATGGACGGCAAGCGGCGCCGGGATTACTTGCCAGGCCTAAGCGAGAAGGAGCGCCAGAAAGTCTGCTACTACGTGGTTTATCCCAATCTGCTGCTGAGCCTGCATCCGGATTACATGATGATTCACACGCTTTGGCCGCGCGCGGTGGACCGCACTGAGATCGTCTGCGAATGGTATTTCCATCCAGGCGAACTGGCCAAGCCGGATTTCGTGGGCGACGACGCCATCGAGTTCTGGGATCTTACCAACCGCCAAGACTGGCACATCGTCGAACTCTCGCAGGCCGGCATTCAATCGCGAGCCTATACTCCCGGCCCCTATTCCAGCCGCGAGGAGCTGCTGGCCGCCTTCGATCAGGTGGTTATTCAACGCGACTCGAAGTTCATGCAACGCTGATGTCTACACCCGTGGACTCGAACGATCATGCCGTACCGGCTCTGCGCCGCGAGTTGCGGCTGAGAGATCTGGTCTTTTTCGACATCTGCGCCATTGTGAGCCTCAGGTGGGTTGCGGCAGCCGCGCACGCCGGGCCGGGTTCGTTTGTTCTATGGATTATTGCCGCGCTCTTTTTCTTTCTGCCTTCGGCGATCACGGTATCCAGCCTGTCGCGGCGATTCCCGGAAGAAGGCGGTTTGTACATTTGGACCAAGCGCGCTTTTGGCGACCAGCACGCCTTCCTGTGCGGCTGGTTTTACTTCGTCTCTAACGTTCTTTATCTTCCGTCCCTACTGTTGGCGGGCATCAGCATGACGGCCTTCGCATTCGGAGGGCTTGGCCAGCGCGTGGCTGAGGACCGGGTATTCGCACTGCCCATCACGCTCGCCGTGCTATGGGCCGCTTTCGCCGCTAACTTTTTTGGGATGAAGGTGGCCAAGTGGATCTCAGCGTTCGGCGGAACTTCGACATTCATCATCGGCGCGGCGCTCGCGGTTCTGGCCATCGCGGTAGGCGTGCATTACGGCCTTGCAACCAGGTTCGATCTGTTGCCCAAAGCCAATCTCGACACGGTGAATTTCTGGTCGCAGATCGCATTTGCGTTTGTCGGACTGGAGCTTGCGCCCATCGTCAGCGGCGAGATTCGAAACCCTGGCCGGGATCTCCCGCAGGCCGCTGTAATCAGCGGCATTTTGTCCGCGGTCCTCTATATCGGCGTCACCGCGGCGCTTCTAGTGCTGCTAAAGCCGGAACAGATCAGCCCCATGACGGGTCTGGCTCAGGCCGGAGCGGCCGTCGCGCAGACATTGGGTGCGCCCGAAATATCCATTCTGCTCGCGACTCTGATTGGAATCGCTTTGGTGGGCCAGCTGGACACGTGGATCGCAGGGAATACGCGCTTGCCCTACGCGGTTGGGCTGGATCGCTACCTGCCGGAAGCGTTTGGCCGCATTCATCCGCGCTGGGGCACGCCTTACGTGTCGTTATTTGTGCAGGCGGTGGCAGCGACGCTGTTCCTGCTGATGGCTCAACTGGGCGAGACAGTCAGGGCAGCCTACCAAATCATGGTGGACATGACGGTGATCGTGACGTTCATTCCGTTCGTGTACATTTTCGGCGCCGGATTGCGATTTGCGAATCGAATTGCCGCTGTGTCCGGAATGGCTGTGACGTTGATCGCGATTGTATTAGCGGCGGTTCCCCCGCATGAAGCCGCGTCCGCCGCCATATTCGAGGCCAAAGTGGTGGGCGGATGCGTGTTTTTCGCGCTGCTGGGGTGGATGATGTTCAAGCGATACGAAACGATACGACGCCGGGGCTTGGGCGTCCCCTAGCATGTGCGTCGAGAAGGGCTCGGCCTTGGATAAGCCCGGGGAGATCGAGCGTCGCGATCTGGCGATCGAATGCTTCCACGGTTATCGAGTGTTGCTTGACGTCGTCAAAAGCGCCTAGGCCCGTGACCTCTGCCAGGAGATCGATTTCGCCGACGTCAGTCTGAAGCGTGAACACTGCTCCGTTACACAAAGTCGCTTCATCCCAGACGAAGGGAAGGCCGGCGGGAAAGCCCCTCGGCCTGGGATGGAATGGGGCTAAAGCTTGGACGAGCCGGCGCAGGTTGGCGGAGGCCCGAGAGTAGCAAATGTCCAAATCGTAGGTCACTTGCGGGCTGCCGTGGAGGGTTGCTGCAACACCGCCGATGACAACGAAATCGACGCCTGCATCGCACAGCGTTTGGACGGCCTTCTCGAATTGCATTGGGTTAGGAACGACGGCGCGCGGTTCCGCGCACTTGCTCCAACGCCATTGAGGCGAGCTCCAGTTTTCTCGCCCGTTCGGCTGGCGTCAGCCGCAACTGCTCAACGAGCAGCGTCAAATCTATGCCATGGTTCCTGGCCGCTTCGATTCGGCTTCCGCGCGCCGGATGAAGCAGACAATCTTCCGCACGCGCCAACTGCTCCGGTGTCAGCCGACGAAGCGTCTTCACGACTTCATTTTAGCGCCGGATGACCGTGTGCTACGATTCCTCTGAATTAGCAGCGGTTCCCCGCATGAAGCCGCGTCCGCCGCCATATTCGAGGCCGACTTTCAACCGCGCCTCTATTCGACCTGGAACAATATCGCGTTCGAAACAACACCATCCACGTTCAGCATCAGGTAGTATTGGCCGCCCGAGGAGGACGACGCCTGAACGGGGAGATTCGTGATCTCGAGATTGATCTGGTCGAGACCCTCGAACTGTCCGTGGGGTCCTGCATACTCGGGCGCAAGGCCAGCGGGGGCCCGGGTTTGTTGTCGGGTCCGTAGGTAACCGCGTAAGCTGCGGGAAAACGGAGGGCGGAACGGTAAAGATGGCGGGAACGACGTTTTGGACCAGAGCGGACCCGACGACAGGAGGTCCACCGCTCGCCACGGTGATTGCGGCCACGCCGGGAGCAGTACCGGACGGGATCTCCAAATTGACTTGGGTGGGAGAAACGTAGAACAGCGGAGCGGGACGAGTAACGCCAGCGCTGTCCTTCACATCGACGCTCACGCCCGCTAGCTGGATAGGCGCGGACGGAGATTTGTTCGACTGGGTGACGCTGAACGGAAACGGGGCGTAAATTGAGGCGATGGACGATGGCGCAACGGCGGTGATGGCGCTGGCGGCGGACACAGAAACGAAGTCCAGCGGCGGGCTAGGACCAGCGTTCAGAAATACAGATACGGTGCCTCCGTTGACGACGTCGATCACCAGGGCCACCAGGTCGGGAAGGCCGTCTCCATTCAGATCGGCCGACACAAACTGCTCGGGGAGAAAGATGAAACGCGGGTCAGCGGCCGTCCCAGCGGCATCAAAAGTGCCGTCGTCGTTACCCGCCTCGATAGCGATTCCCAGAGGCGCGCCGGTTTGGATACCGAGACCCAGATTGCCGGTCTTGTTCCAGTCCGCGATCACGATCGATCTTCGACCACGAGTTGCTGCGCGCCAAGCCCCGGATTAGCGCAGCACACGTTTAAGCTGGGCGCGGAGCGAAAACTTCCGTCGCCGTTTCCCAGCAAGATTGAGGTCTCGCCGCTCTCAACCGCCAAGTCAGGCGCGCCGTCATGATTGAAATCGCCGACTGCCAGGAAGATTGCGGACGAACTCAACGCGGACACCGCGACTGGCGTGGAGAACGAACCATCGCCCCTTCCAAGGCTGACGTACACGTGGCCTTGCACGGCTGGAGGCGGCCCGAACGTGGGCACTACCTGCGTGTAGACGGCGAGATCTGCGTCCCATCGCGATTGAAGTCGGCGATGGCCACACCCAGGCCGTACTCGTTATTTGGGACATCGAAAGCGGTGTGCGAGCTGAAAGTGCCATCGCCATTGTTCAAGAGAACACCGGCTACGGCCGGGGCGCCCGCGCCATAGGACAGGAACACAAGATCGGGATGCCCGTCATGGTTCAGGTCGGCGGCCTGCACCAGCTGGATAGAAATGCAGTCACATTGGACTGGTAGGGATGCGATCTGGCGAGCTGGCCCGAAGGTGCCATCGCCTTTGCCGGCAATATTAAGATGCCGCCGCCGTCGCCGATGGCGAAGTCCAACTTGCCATCGTTGTTGAAATCGGCGACGACCAGTCCCGACATTCCATCCACGGGGGTGTAGTCGAGCATGTAGTCGGTCCTGTAGAGCAAAGGCCTGGTCTGTGCGAGCGCAGGCGAGGCGAGAATTAACGTGAGCACCAGGAAACGAGTCATGTCTAGACCTCCTCATCGCGCTGCGTGCCGAGGTAACCGCTGGCCACGGCCGATTCGGCAACAGCGGCAGCGAGCACCAACAGCATGACATACCACCAGAAGCTTTCGGGCGTCTCATTGGTGGTTGCCGGAAGGGACGACGACGCAACTTGCGAAGATTGGCCGCCCTTGGCGCCTTGCCAGAGGGCCAGAACATCGCTGGGGATCACGTCGAGATTCGATTCCTTGGGATCGGGGTTGACGCCGACTTCGTCCTGGCGGCCATTGGCGAGGCGGAGCTGGTAATAGCCGGCATCGGTGAGCTGGAATGATTGCGCGGAGGCGGCCTCGTTCAAAGTGAGCGGGCGCTTGCCTTCGGGGTCGGTGATCTCGACGCCCTGACCCTGCTCTCTTGCATTACGCAGATCGAGGTACGCGTCAACAATTCGGGCGCCGCCCTGGCGCTCGCTGCCCGCAAGGTAGCGCGCGGTCTGCTCGATGAAGGGGACGAAGGCGGGATTGAGGGGGAAATCGTTGGTGAGGTTGTCGAGCCCAGAGGTGAGCAGCACCACGCGGCCCTCGCCGATTCGTTTCTCGAGCAGGAGCGGCGTCTGGTCGCCTAAGCGGACGATGACGCGCGCGGCGGCTGGACCGGTACCGGGATCGACATTGAGAGCGTAGAAAAACTTCACGCCCGGCCAGCCGTTGGCTTTGGCCACGGCGGGATAAGAGGAGTCGCTGGAGCCGACCGCCATGAAACGATCGGGCACGCGGCTGTAGTCGCGGGTCTCGATGATGTGCGCGCCGAAAATTGGAATCTGCGAGCGGCCGCCGGCGGAAGTGCCAGCGGCGATGAGAAGACTGCCACCGGAGCGCACGTATTGGATGAGCGAATTTTCGAGGAGCGAAGGCAGCGAATTGAGATCGGAGAGAACGATGAAAGCGTAATTGGACGGCCGGCGGTCGGCAGCCTCGTTGACGTTGATTGATTCGAGAGTAAAGGCCGATTGCGCGGCCGCCGAGAGAGCGGCGCCGACGTAGAGCGGCGAGCGGTTGTCGCCGTAGTTGTGAATCAGCAACGCCTTTTGCGGGTCGGAACGCTGGACCGCAAAGCGTCGGAGGTCGTCGGCCGGCAAGGCGTCGGCGGAGTCGATCTTCACCTCGCAGCGGCTGAAGCCGTAGGGTACTTCGAGCGCGGGGAACTCGACGGTGGCACGTCCGTTGGCGGGGACTGCGACGGTCTTGGTGGCGGTGGTCTTGCCGTTCTCGACCAGCGATACGGTGCGCTGCGCGGCGGGAGTGCCGAAGCCCGCGATCACGGCCTGCACGCGAACCGGTTTGGCGTCCTTGCCCCAGACTTGTCCGGGCGCATCCACCGATTCGACGGTCCAGTTGGGTTGGGCGTTCGGGACCACCGCGTGAGTCACGAGTTTGACGCTCGAGGGCAGCGCCATGTCAGAGAATGTGGCGGCCAGGTCGCCGCGTTGCATGTCGCTGAACAGATGAAGCTCGATGGGAGTATGTACCGACTCGGCCATGGCACGCACGGCGCGCGCAAGTTCGGCGAAGTTGCCGTGGCCATCGCCGGGTTGGATAGCCTGCACGGCGGCGCGCAACGCGGATTGATCGTCAATCGGTTGTGTCATCAGCCGCAACTGAGATCCGAACGCCGCCACCTGGGCGCGCGCGGCGCCCTTTCCGGAAAGCACACCGATGGCTGAGGCCTTGGCATCGGCGAGGCGATTGCCGGCGCGCATGCTGAAGGAATCGTCCACCACCACGAGCACCAGCCGGTTGCTGGAAAGAGCGGCCGGGTTGCGATTGATGAAGGGATTGGCGAAGGCGACAATCAACAGCAACAGGAACAGCATCCGCAGCGACAGCAGCAGGAAGTAGCGGAGCCGGCGATGACGAGTCGAGCTTTGCGTGCGCGCCTCGAACAGCATCAACGAGCTCACCTCTTTGGGCGTGGTGGTTTGCCGCTTCAACAAATGCAGGTAGAGCGGAAGTGCGAGCCCGGCGAGGCAAGCCAGGAACCAGGGGGCCAAGAATCCCATTAGTTGAGTCCCATTAATTGCGGCCTCCGCGCAAGGTGAGGTACTCGCGCAGGGCCGCGTCGAGCGGACGGTCGGTCATGAGCAAGTAGTAGCCCAGGCCCGCGGCCAAAGTGCGATCGCGCAGATCGGCGAGATGCCCTTCGATTTTTCCGCGATACTCTTTCTTGGTGTAATCGGGGGTGACCTTCATCTCCGCCTTGGTCTCCATGTCAACCAGGATGGTAGGGGCGTTCAACCTGGGGACCACATCCTCAGGATCAAGGACGTGGAACAAGACCACCTCGTTGCCGCGATAGCGCAGCGGCTCGATGGTGCGGATAATGCTCTCGGGCGGCTCCCAGAAGTCGGAGACGATGAGCACAA
>Ga0302326_10006190_pt1 | contig 26909 bp, 27 predicted proteins | sample Palsa_T0_3_FD_202264 | JGI IMG/M metagenome (GOLD analysis project Ga0302326, IMG submission 202264) | Peat permafrost microbial communities from Stordalen Mire near Abisko, Sweden - Palsa_T0_3 | ecosystem: Environmental > Terrestrial > Soil > Palsa > Peat permafrost | place: Sweden: Abisko... | reverse complement strand
TGCGGCGCATCTTGGGACGCATCGGCTACATCGCGTTCACTTAGCCACGGCGCCAGAGATGGAGGAGGCGTTGGGGGCCGTTTGCGGCGCGGGCGCTCCACGCGAAGCCAGTCGTCGTACGCGCCCTCGCGACCAAAGTCCCAGGCTGCGCAGTAGCACTCCTTTTCCCTTGGAATCTCTGCCCACCAGACAACTTGGTCATAGTCGTCGCAGTTCCGCCTGACGTCAGTCCGGAGTTCGGTCAGCTCCTTGAGGTAGGTGAAGAGCCGGGCGGCCCTGTCACGCACGAGAGCTTCATCGCTAGCGGGGGTCTCGACCGGGATGGTAGCCATCTGACGCGCCGAATCTTTCTATGACCAACCAGTAGGTCAGGTCACCTTAGCAAGTGCAACTAGATCATCATATAGTAGAAAACAGTAAAAGGATACCCTATCTTCTGGCGCAGCACAGTTGCTGATGTCTACAGCCGATGCCGCCAGCGGGGCTGAAGGCCGGCTGCGGGCAGAATTGCCGCCCCACAAAACCGGTCAAATCCGGTGAAATGCCTTCAAGATCTCCCGCATGGAATACTGCAGCGCGATCGGGCGCCCATGGGGACAACTCATCGGACAATCCGTGGCGGCCACAGCGCGCAGCAGCCATTCCATTTTGGCGTGATCGAGGCGGGTGTTAACCTTGATGGCGGCGTGGCAGGCGATGGAAGCCGCGATGGAGCGCCGCACATCCTCCAGCGAGAGGCCGCGGAACTCGGCCTCGGCCGTTTCCATGATCTCGCCGAGCACCTTTTCGAGGTCCGCGGGGCCGACCGCGGCAGGAGCGGCCGTCACCGCGATGGTGCGATTGCCGAACGGCTCGATTTCGAAGCCGATGGCGTTCAATTCATCGGCGATGCGCGCGTATTCGATCTGCTGCCCGGGAGTGAGCTGCACGATGAGGGGCATCAGCAGGCGCTGCGTTTCCACATTGCCCGCCGCGCGCTGTTTCAGGACGCGCTCGAAGAGAATGCGCTCGTGGGCCACGTGCTGGTCGATAATCCAGAGGCCGTCGCGTCCGGCGGCGATGATGAAGCTCTGGTGGAGTTGCCCGAGCGGACGCATATCCGAGAGCGCGCTTAGCGAGGCGTCGGAAACGGGCAGCGCGTCGAGCGGGAAACTGCCGTGCGTCTCGGGCATGCGCAACCGCAGGCCGGTGGGGGGCGCGTCCGCCAGCGCGATGGCGGGGCCGCTGAAATCGAGGCGCGGCGCGGGTCCGGCGGCCGGGCGCAGGGAGAAATCGGGTAACGTGAAATCCTGGGCGGCCTGGGACGCCTGTCCCACTTCAGGCGCCACGGACTCCGCGGGAGCAGCCTCGTTCTCCAGCATCTGGGAGAACTCGGAATACGGCATGCGCGCGCCCGGCTGCCCACTGGCCGCGGGCGAAAACGCGGGCGCGGGCCGCGTCTCGATCAGCCGCTCGCGGATGGTATCGCGCACGAAATCGTGGACGAACGATTGGTGCCGGAAGCGGACTTCGGTCTTCGACGGATGCACGTTCACATCCACTTCATCGCAATCGCATTCGAGAAACAGCAGCGCGAATGGGAACGAAGCGGCCGGCATCAGGTTGTAATACGCGGATGAAATCGAGTGCAGCAGGAGGCGGTCGCGAATCAGCCGTTGATTCACGAAAATGAAGATCGAGTTGCGATTGCCTTTTTGGACCTGCGGGCGCGAGACGAAGCCGGTCAAGCGGAAAGTCTTGCTGGAAGGCTCTTCGGATTCGCGGCGGAATTCCGCGATGGCTTCGGATGGCGGCACATAGGGCGGCGGCATCTCCAGGCGCTGTTCGCGGGTGCCCAGATCCACCAGCTCGTCGAGCGTTTTGCCGCCGAAGACCTGGAAGACGCGCTCGCGCATGGTCGAGACCGGCGTCACGGCCAGCAACTCGGCTGCGCCGCTCGAGAGGCGGAACGTTTTCTCGGGATGCGCCAGGCTGTAATGCGTCACGAGCGACGCGATGTGGGCCAGCTCGGTTTGTTCGGAACGGAGAAACTTCTTGCGCGCCGGCACGTTGAAGAACAGGTCGCGCACGGTGACGGCGGTGCCGCGGGCCAGCGCCACTTCGTCGCAATGCAGCATCTTGCCGCCGGCGATCTCGACGCGCGTGCCGGTGGTTTCTTCGTCCGAGCGGGTTTCAAGCAGCAGGCGCGACACGGAGGCGATGGAGGGCAGCGCCTCGCCGCGGAAGCCCAGCGTGGAGATGGAGAGCAGATCCTTGACGTCGCGGAGCTTGCTGGTAGCGTGCCGCTCGAAGGCCAGCAGGGCGTCGTCGCGCAGCATGCCGCAGCCATCGTCGGAGATGCGGATGAGGCGCCGTCCGCCGCTTTCGACTTCCACGCGCACTTCGGTGGAGCCGGCGTCCAGGGAGTTTTCGAGCAACTCTTTGACTACGGAAGCGGGCCGCTCGACCACTTCGCCCGCCGCGATCTTGTTGGCTACTTGATCGGGAAGAACGCGAATGCGGCCCATATGGTACGGAACCATTATCGGACGGTGACGGTGGATTTCACAAGGGATCTAGCCGGCCCGCGGCCGGAACACTTTCAGTTCCAGGCCGGCAATTCCGCGGAAGTGACGCGCATTGCAAGTGGCGAGCGGCAGGGCCGCCTCCTGGGCGGTGGCGGCGATCAACGCATCCGCAACGCGCAACCCATCCCCAAGGGCGTGCGCGTCGATTAAGCTGAGGGCCACGTGGCTAAGGGACTCGGTAGCCGGAACAAGCCGAATGCGGCACTGCCGGAAGAATCGGTGAATCTCTTTGATCTCCCCGCGCGACCGCGCGCCTTGAAGAAGTTCCATTTCGGAAACGACCGAAATAGCGCGGTCGGACTGCGACTCGATGAGGCGCGCCGCTGCGCGATCTCCACGCAGGAACCAAATCAGAACGTCAGTATCAAAGATCATCGAACCGGCCGTGCCGCAACTGGCGGACATACGCGGGTACATCCTTCAGATCGGCCCGGTCCTTCCAAATGCCGAACGCCGGATGGGAGGCGAGGCTCCCCTTTTTCTTTTCGCTATCAATCGGGGTGAGGCGCGCTTTTTCCTTGCCCCGGTAAAGTACGGTCACGGTTTCGCCGCGATCAAGTGCGTTCAGCACCTCCTTCATGCGGTAACGAAGATCCACGACGCTGGCTTTCATGTCTAGTCCTTACTATACAGACGGCGATCAGATCCGGCCACGTAGCGACGTGGCGAGCTTTGCTCGCCTGCGCTGACAAGGGTGTCGGCGCGGCAGGCATGGAGTGCCTGCGCCACGTGCAACATACAGTAAAATGAAGGTCCGGCTATGAACGCGACCCTGATCCTCCGCCTGGTAGGCCTGCGCTACAAGCTGCTGTGGGCGCAGACGCGCACGCGCAACGGCAGGATCGCCCTGTTCTTCACCGGCTATGCGTTCGCCGTCCTCATCCTGATCCTGATGACCGCCGGAGGCATCGGCGCGGCCATGCTGGCGGTGCGCTCGGGCCAAGCCGAAAAGATCGCGCAGGCGGTGCTGGGAGGGCTATTTCTAAACGCCCTGCTCGGATCCGTAGTGACCGGATTCGGCATCAACACCGCCTTCACCGACCAGGCGTTGCGCCGCTATGCCATCGGCGCCCGCGATAGGCTGGCGGCGCGCCACCTGACGGGCATCCTGGAGCCGGTCTGGATTTTCGTGCTGGGGCTGGACCTCGGACTCTGCACCGGCTTGTACGCTCTGGGCGCGGGCAGCTTCTGGCTGGGAGCGGTGGCGGTGGTGCTGCTGTTGATTACCGATTATCTGCTGGCGCGCGTGTTCGCGACGCTGATCGAATGGCTCTCGCACGTGAAGGGCGGGACGGCGATCCTGTTCGCCATGCTCATGAGCGTGTGCTTGCTGCCGAGCATATTGGTCCCCAGGCTGGAAAAGGCGCAGGGGGCGAAGGGAGCGACGCTGGCCGCGTTGCAATACACGCCGCCATTCGCGGCCGCGGCGCTGATGGTGAACGCGCGCGCGGGTCTGCTGCAGCAATTCGGTTTGATGGCCGCATGGATCGCCGGGTTGCTGGCGCTGCTTGCGGCGATCGAGAAGCAGGCGGCGCGTCCGCGCGGCGCGGCGGCCGTGGCGGCGACGTGGGACAACCGCTACGAGCGCATCGCGTCCATTTTCGGGCCGGCCATGGCGCCGCTGATCGGCAGATCGCTACGCTATTATGTGCGGTCGAATAAAGTGCGCTTCAACTACATCGCCGCTATCCCGTTGCTGGCATTCCTCACGTTCAACCACGCCACCACCACCGAACGCGGTCCGCAGCATTATTTCGTGCGCGCGCTGGGCGCTTTCGTCATCGTAGGATTCCTGGGCACGGCGGTGATGTCCACCAACCAATTCGGCTTCGACTCCTCCGGCTTCCGCCGCTATTTCCTTCTGCCTATAGCGCCCGGCGCGATCCTGCGCGCATCCAGTTACACGGCGCTTTTTGTGGGGAGTACGCTGGTGGCTGCCGCTATGGTGCTGTGGCTGTTGTTGGCGCCTGTGCCGTACGATCCGCGCATGGATGCGATGCTGCTCGGGAGCGGCGTGGCTGGACTGTGCCTCTTCAACGGGCTTGCGATCTGGACTTCGCTGCTGGCGCCGCGCGCCACGAACTTCGAAACCACCTTCGGCAACCAACTCTCGCTGAGCGCCAACGTGTTGCTGATCGGCGGCGTGCTTTCGTGCGTCTTCGGCACGATTGCGTTGGACAAGGCGGTTGGCCCGGCCGCCGTGCTGAGCTATTGGTGGGTATCGATTCCAGCGGCGGTGGTGGCCATCGGTTTCTATCTTTATTCCCTGCGGCTGGGAGCGGCCGCATTTGTCAGCCGGAGGGAGCGCCTCTTAAACACTCTTGAAGGACGGAACTAACTTTGCCTGCCGCCATGCCTCCTGCCATCCAAGTCGCCAATTTGACCAAGAAGTACGGGGAGACGGTCGCCGTCGAGAATCTCTCCCTGACGGTGCCGGCCGGAACCATGTTCGGTTTCCTGGGGCCGAACGGCTCGGGGAAGAGCACCACCATTGGATGCCTGACCGGACTGCTCGACCCCACCGCGGGCGAGATCCGCATTCTGGGCGATCCGTTCGGCGACGGCGCGGTGGCGCTGAAGCGGCGCATGGGCGTCATGCCGGAATCGCTGGGCCTGTTCGACGCGCTCTACGCGCACGAGTTCCTGTTTTTCCAGGCGCGCATGTTCGGCCTGGACGAAGAGACGGCGCGACGCCGCGTGAACGAGCTGCTGGAGGCCATGGAACTGGGCGGCACTGGCAAGAAGCGCCTCTCGGAATTCAGCGCCGGCATGCGCAAGCGTGTGGCATTCGCGGCGGCGGTGATTCACGCGCCGGACCTGCTGTTCCTGGACGAGCCGTTTGAGAGCATCGATCCGGCCGGGGTGGCGTCCATCAAGCAGTGGCTGCACAAGATCACGGCGCAGGGCCGCACGGTCTTCCTGACCACGCACGTGCTGGAGACGGTGGAGCGGCTCTGCTCGCAGGTGGCCATCATCACCAAGCCGGGCAAGCTGGTGTGGCAGGGGGATATCGGCGCGTTGGAGCGGGATGGCACGATCTCGCACGATGGCCGGGAATTCCGCACGCTGGAGCAGTTGTTCCTGCACTTGACGGGGGAGCGGTATGCGGAGTTGGATTGGCTGTAGAACGGGCCTCCGAGGCGCGCACGACCCTGTCCATTGACAAGATGGCCAATGTTATGCACATAATGTACATACGTCCAGCGCGGCCGAAGCGAGGCGGGTAGATGCTGTTCGAGTGGGACGAGCGCAAAAGGGAAGCAAACCTCGCAAAGCACTCCATCGATTTCCAGGATGCAAAAAGCGTCTTCGATGGGCCGGTTTTTGAGAGGCCGGAGAGTCGGCAGGGCGAAGACCGTGTATTAGCCATCGGTTTGATGGAAGATATTGAGATCGTGGTGGCTTATGTGGTGCGCGGCGAGCGGCGGCGAATCATATCGGCAAGGAGGGCACATCGGAATGAAAGGAAAGATTACGCAAACCACATCGGAAAATCGGACGAAGGGAAAGACCGACTTTAAGCGCTTGCGCGGGATGGGTGCCGCGGATATCGACTCTTCCGATATCGCGAAGCTGGACGAATCCTTTTGGAAGACGGCCAAGCTTACCATGCCAGAGCCGAAGGACCGTGTGACGATCCGGCTGGACCACGATCTGGTGGAGTGGCTGAAAAAGAACGGCGGCGGATATCAGACGCGCATCAACGCGATTTTGCGGTCGTACATGAACGCGCAAGGGGGCGGCAGCCGCTAGGCGAGCTTCCGCTCGGCAAAGAGCGGGGATAAATCCCCGCGCGGGATAAATCCCGCCCCCCAGTCAAGTAGAACCAAAAAGAAAAACCGCATCGGAGATGGCTCTGAGGACCGGCTAGAGCCTCCTGCCGATGCGGCTCGCCCAGGTCGGGCTGGGATCCGGCGGCGGACCATCTGGTTGGACCGGGCATTCCTGGTAAGGTCCGCGTCCAAACTTTCCTCGCCACGAATGCCAGATGACTACCGCAACCTCAGACCCCCGGGGAGATCGTATAAGACCGCTTGACAAAAAAACCCCTCTGTTGCAACCAACAAGGGAAGACTGGCGAGCCCAAAAGCTATAACCGGCACCGGCTCCCGCAAGCACGATGTCTTGTTGTGCTCGTTCCTCTTCCGCCTGCCTGTTGCAGCAGAGGGCAGGTTAAAAGTTACTTCGCCAATTCATCACCGAAAATAGCAACCGGAGGGCCAAGTGTCAATGCTTTGTATCCTGCTGAAATAGCGCAACGTCTCAGGACTCACCTTTCCGCGTGGCGTGGCCCGCTGGGCGGGCACTGTGTCGCTATGACACAATCGGGGTGAATGGCGTTTCGCCGGATTTCCGCTCTCGCGCTGGCCGCGGCGTCGCTGGCCGGCATCGCTTTCGGTCAGGACTTGCGCGTCGACGCTGCGCACCCCCGCCTTTTGCTGACCGCGCGGCGGCTGAAGCTGCTGCGCCGCGAACGCGAGCGGCAGTCGCTGCGCTGGAACCAGTTTCACCTGCTGATGGCCGGCAAAGCTCCCATGCCCGAACCGGGGTTTGCCGAGGCGCTGTACTATCAGGTTTCCGGGAGCGCCGAAGCGGGTCAACAGGCCGTTGCGTGGGCGCTGGGCGCGGGCGCGACTGATCTCCGCCAACTCGCGCTGGTCTTCGACTGGTGCCAGGATATTCTTACAGAGGCGCAATCCAAGGCGCTGGCCGCCAAGCTGGCGCGGGGCATCCAGCAGGGCCGCCGCGACTCGTCCGTTTCCGCGGTGCGGTCGCGTCTGTTGGCGTCTGTGGCGCTATCCGGGCACGTGCCGGACGCCCCGGAACGGGAGATCGAACAGGTGGTGCACAAGTGGTGGGAAGGCGAGATCGTCCCCGCCATCCTGGGCGGCCGCGAGGCGGTCGGGCGCGACGACACTTACGCCCTGATGGAGCTGCTGCACGTGGTTCGCGACAATTTCAACCTGGATCTGCGCGAGGCCGCGCCCGGCTTCTTCACAAATTTGCCCACTGTGCAACTTTTGAGCTACTATCCCGCCACGTATCCGGCGGGTGAGAACGATTACCGCATTCCCGCCGCGCCGCACGCGGGCGGCGAGCCGGACCTGCGCCGCGCGGCACTTTCCCGCGCCGCCGAGTTCAGCATGGTGGCTTACGATAGCAACGCGCCCGGCAGCCAGATCCTGCAAGGCTGGCTGCTGAACGACCATTTCCTGCTGCGCGGCACCTTCGGCGCGCCGTATGAGTTTCTGTGGGCCAATCCGTACCAGCCCGGCCTCAGCTATTTTCAAGCGCCGCTGGTGGTGCACGACGCGATTTTCGGACGCTTGTTCGTGCGGTCGGGTTGGGACGAGTCAGCCGCGTGGCTGGGATTCTTTGGCGGGGAACTGCAAATGTTTCAGGATGGCGGGGTCAGCGTGCTCGATCCGCACGTGGCGGCGGAGCCTCTGGATCTGGGGAGGGCGGTGATCTTGTTTGGCGCGCACACGCAGAAGTTCAAGGTTGCGGTGGAAGGGAATCAGCCGGTGTTTGTGGTGGGACTGAAGCCGCGGCAGAATTATCTGATCGAGGTGGACGACGAGGAATTGGCGGAGGAGCAGACCGATCCTGGGGGAATTTTGGCGCTGGATGTGCCGCATGGTAGGGAGGTGGGTGTGCGGTTGCGCCAAACTCCGTGACATAGGTTTCTGCACTTGCTGAGGCATCGCCTGGAGGGCGGGCTTCAGCCGGCGCGGGGCTTCAGCCCCGCTCTTCGACAGAGCGGAATCTAATGCCAATTCTGCTATCGTTGAATTCTGAGAATCTCAGCCATGGAGCGCGTCGAAAAAACCGTCTTTCTCAGCTATCGCCGCACGAATATTCCTTGGGCGCTCGCTATTTTCCAAAATCTGACCCAGAGCGGCTATGATGTTTTCTTCGATTATAACGGTATCGCTGGCGGCGACTTCGAGCGCGTCATACTCGGAAACATAGTCGCGCGGGCGCATTTTCTGGTTCTGCTCACTCCTTCCGCGCTGGAGCGTTGCGGAGACCCTGCGGATTGGCTGCGCCGCGAGATAGAGACGGCTCTGGCTAACCAGCGCAATATCGTGCCGATGATGCTGGAAGGTTTCGATTTCGGCACACCCACCATCGCCAGCCAGCTTACCGGCGCACTCGCCGATCTCAGGCGTTACAACGGACTAAGCATCCCGGCGGATTACTTTCTGGAGGCCATGGGACGCTTGCGCGATAGGTATTTGAGCGTGCCGCTGACCGCAGTGCTGCACCCGGCATCTCGCCCTGCACAACGGGCCGCCACGGAACAGAAGGCTGCCGCCGGTGCGGCGCCGGCGGTCGAACAGGAAGAGTTGACTGCCCAGCAATGGTTTGAACGCGGGCTTGCGGCTGCCGACCTTGATGAGAAGCTGCGCTTTTACGGCGAGGCCATCCGGCTAAAGCCGGACTATGCGGACGCCTTCAACAACCGGGGCATCGTGCGCGGCGACAAAGGCGACGTGGAGGGCGAGCTACAGGACTACAACGAGGCCATCCGGCTCAAGCCGGACTTTGCTTTCGCCTTCCACAATCGGGGTGTTGCGCGCCGCGCCAAAGGCGATGTGGAGGGCGCAATGCAGGATTACAGTGAGGCAATCCGGCTGAAGCCGGACTATGCCAATGCCTTCCACAGCCGGGGCAATGCGCGCCGCGCCAAAGGCGACGTGGAGGGCGCGCTGCAGGATTACAACGGAGCCATCCGGCTCAAGCCGGACTACGCCAACGCCCTCATCAACCGGGGTATTGCGCGCAGCGACAAAGGCGACGTGGAGGGCGCCCTGCAAGATTACAGCGAAGCGATCCGGCTCAAGCCGGACGATGCCGACGCCTTCAACAATCGGGGCAATGCGCGCTGCGCCAAAGGCGACGTGGAGGGCGCGCTGCGGGATTACAGCGAAGCCATCCGGCTCAAGCCCGACTACGCCACCGCCTTCTACAACCGGGGCATTGCGCGCCGCGCCAAAGGCGACGAGGAGGGTGCGCTGCGCGACCTGGCCGAAGCCGTCCGGCTCGGATACAAGCCGTAAAGGCAGAACGATCGAGGCTCGCCCCGGCTTCTATATCGCTCGCACAGATTTGTGCGATACTCAAGTCGAGTTCCTGCGGAAGTTGCACCGTCTGGCCCGTCAGCGCGGACTTCGCTTTCAATACGATTCCAGCCTCGGTAAGGGTAGTCACGGGCGTGTCTAGCTCGAAGCGGAATCGACTGTCCTGAAGGATCCGAAAAAGGAGCTGGGTCCGGGGCTTCTCAGATCAATGTGCCGCGACCTGGCGATTGATCCCCGCGACCTGTAAAGAAGGAGACTCGATGTTCACTTTCGCGTACCCCGCAGTTTTCGGCCGCGACGAAGACGGACGCCGGCTCGTCGGCTTTCCCGATTTCCCTACCGCCCATACGGACGGCGCGGATTCAGGCGAGGCAATGGAAGAGGCCATCGACTCCCTGGGCAGCAGCATCGCATTCGCGATGGCTGACAAGGCCGACGTGCCCAAGCCGAGCCGTTTGAAACGCGGGCAGAAAATGGTACCTGTGCCGCTGTGGATCGTGGCCAAACTGGCCCTCTACTGGGCAATTCGCGAGCTTGGCATGAGCCAGTCGGAACTGGCACGCCGGCTCAAGGTGCGTGAAACCGTTGTCCGGCGCATGCTCGACCCGAATCACGATACCAGACCGGAGAAGATTCAGGCGGCGCTCGAAGCCCTCGGGAAGCGCGTGGTCATGGCTTATGACGACGCCGCGTGAACCTGCCATCCATGTTACAACGGCGGCAGGCGCTCCTCCCGGTACAGGGCCGCCGTATTGCGGACGCTTGAGACGGTCAACATCAGGAACATGCCGATAATTCCTATCACGCCGCCTGCGTCGAACAGCGGAAAACGGTATCCGAACAGATTGCCCGTCGGCCGGAAGAGCAGGGCGATATTGCCCGCCACCAGCAGCAACCGCAGCTCGGTGGGGCTGAACTTCCAGTATGAAAGCTGAAACGTCCCGAGCGCGTAAGCCGCCAGGTAAGATTGGATAGACAGCATGAAATACGCCACCAGCAAAACCGCCGCCACGATTGGGCTCATGTAGCCCGACAAGCCCAAGCCGCCCACCAGAAAGAACGTCCCGAAGGCGTCGGTGACGTGGTCCACGTAGAAGCCGTAGCGCGGCCGTTGCCGGTTGCGCACACGCGCCAGGGTTCCGTCCAGGCTGTCGCCCAGCCAGTTGCACGCCAGCCAGAGGATCACCGCCAGCAGCATGTATTTGTTCCAGCGCGCCAGCCAGTAACACAGGCCGGCGAAGAACATGGAGACGAGGCCCAGCAGGGTCAGATGGTCGGAATTGATCCAAAGCGGCGTGGCATGCGCCATGCGCACGAGTACCCGCTTCTCGATGGGCGCGAAAAGGCTCTCCTGTTCGCGGCCCGCTTCACGGAATTTCCCGGCGGTGTCCGGCATAGTCTTAGGATAACGGTGCAATGCGCTCGCCTGCGTGCGCCACGCGGCATCCGGTATAATAGGAAAGTCCACACTGAGAGGTCTAAGTGTCCCTGCGCACCTTTTTACGTCTTTTTACGCATATTCAACTGATGCCCATCCTCGAAAGCGGCGAGGAAACGCTGGTCGGCGGGCAGGCGGTTATCGAGGGCGTCATGATGCGCGCCCCGCACAGCTATTGTGTGGCCGTGCGCAAGCCCAATGGCGAGATCGTGACCGAGGAGAAGCCGCTGGCGCGCATGTCGGAGATGCACCGCATCTTCAAATACCCGGTGGTGCGCGGCGTGGGCACGCTCTATCAAGCCATGACCCTGGGCCTGAAGGCGCTGAAATTTTCGGCCAACGCCATGTTGGGGACCGAAACGCAGGGGGCCGCGCCGCCCAAGGAACTCCCCAACTGGGCCATCAGTTTGAACCTGGCGCTTTCCTTCGCATTTTTCATCTTCCTTTATAAATTCATACCGCTGTACGCCGTGACGACGCTGGGAAAATGGTACCCGGTGCTGAAGGGCCGGATCGCCTTCAACGCCACCGACGGACTCATCCGCATCGCCATCTTCCTGACGTTTCTGTTTGTGTTGTCGCGCATGAAGGACATCTACCGCGTGTTCGAGTATCACGGCGCGGAGCACAAAGTGGTGTTCAATTTCGAATCCGGCCAGGCGGTTAACGTCGAAAACGCGCAAAAGTTCACCACCTACCATCCGCGCTGCGGCACCAGCTTCCTGATGGTGGTGATGGTGGTCTCCATGGTGGTCTACACGCTGATTCCGTTCTCCGGTTTCGGCATGAAACTGCTCAGCCGCGTGATCTTGCTGCCGTTCATCGCGGGCATCAGTTACGAGTTGATCCGCTTCGCCGCCAAGCGCCGCGGGTCGTTCCTGGCCACTCTGACCGCGCCCGGTCTGTGGCTGCAACGGATCACCACCAAGCCGCCGTCCGACGAGCAAGCCGCCGTGGCCATACACGCGCTTGAAGGCGCGATGGCGCTGGAACAGTCGCAAGGCGGCGAGTTGGTGATCGCCTAATACGTCCATGCAATTCGTTCCCAAGTTGGATCAGATGGAGGCGCGCTTTGAGGATCTCACGCGCCGGCTGGCGGATCCCGCGCTGATCGCGGACGCCTCCGAATACCGCAAAGCCGCGAAGGCGCGCAGCGATATCGAGGAGGTTGTGAACAAGTTCCGCGACTGGAAAAAGGCCGCGAGCGAATTCGACCAGGCGCACGGCATGTTGCAGGAGCAGGATCCGGAATTGCGGCAGATGGCGACCGAGGAATCCGCGCGGCTGGAGCCGGAACTGGCGCGCATCGAGCAGGAGATCAAGGTCCTGCTGCTGCCCAAGGATCCCAACGACGATAAGAACGTGGTGCTCGAAATCCGTGCGGGCACCGGCGGGGATGAGGCTACGCTGTTCGCCGCCGAGATTTTCCGCATGTACTCGCGCTATGCCGAAACCCAGCGCTGGCGCATTGAAGTCACTTCGGCCAGCGAGTCGTCGGCCGGCGGTTTGAAAGAAGTTATCGCGCTGGTTTCGGGGGACCGCGTTTTCAGTAAGCTGAAATACGAAAGTGGCGTGCATCGCGTGCAGCGCGTGCCGGAAACCGAGCAGCAGGGCCGCGTACACACTTCGGCCATTACCGTGGCGGTGCTGCCCGAAGCCGACGAAGTGGAAGTAAAGCTGGATGCCAAAGACATCCGCATCGATACGTTCTGCTCGTCGGGGCCGGGCGGCCAGTCGGTCAACACCACGTATTCGGCGGTGCGGATTACGCACCTGCCCACGGGCCTGATCGTCTCCTGCCAGGACGAAAAATCGCAGATCAAGAACCGCGCCAAGGCGGAGCGCGTGCTGCGCTCGCGGCTTTATGAAATGGAGCTGGAAAAGCAGCAGTCGGCCTTGGGCGCGGAGCGCCGCAGCATGGTGGGCACCGGCGACCGCAGCGAAAAGATCCGCACCTATAACTTCCCGCAAAACCGGGTCACCGATCACCGCATCGGCCTTACACTGCACCAGTTGGACCAGGTGATGGAAGGCCGGCTGGACGCCATCCTGGACGCGCTGACCACGCACTACCAATCCTTGAAGCTGAAGGAACAGGGCGATCCGGGCGCGGCCGCGGCGTAGATCCGCATGACGGCCCATACCGCGTTGCTCCAGGGCGCCAAGCTCCTGGATGACGCCGAGGTTGGCGTGGCGCGGCTGACGGCCGAGGTACTGCTGGCCCACGCTTTGCATCGCGACCGCGCATACCTATACGGCCATCCCGAGTATGAGCTTTCGGAGGTTGAATGGCTGCACTACGGCCGCTACCTGCACGAGCGCATGCAGGGCAAGCCGACGCAATACATCACGGGCCGCCAGGAGTTTTATGGCCGCGAATTCCGCGTGACTCCGGATGTGCTGATCCCGCGCCCGGAGACCGAACATGTCGTGGAGACGGCGCTGCGGATCGCGCCGCACGCGGCTCGGATACTGGACGTCGGTTGCGGGTCCGGATGCATGGCGGTCACGCTACGGCTGGAAACGGGCGCGGATGTGTGGGCCACCGATATCTCGCCTGCGGCCGTCCGCGTGGCGGCAGGGAACGCGCGACAACTGGATGCGCCCGTCTCCTTTGTGGCGTGCGACTTGATGTCCGCTTTTGCCGATGGGTCGATGGACCTGATCGTTTCCAATCCGCCGTACGTCCCGCTGGGGGACAAAGCGGGTCTGCAGCGCGAGGTGCGCGACTGGGAGCCGCACGTGGCGCTGTTCGGCGGGGCGACCGGTGTGGAAATCTATGGGCGGATCGTGCGCGACGCCGAACGGGTGCTGCGTGCCGGCGGATGGCTGGTGATGGAATTGGGATTCACTACGAGCGGCAGGGTGGCGGCGATGTTCGGCGGAAGCTGGCGGGATTTGGAAATTGTGCCGGATTTGGCTGGCATTCCGCGGGTGATTGCGGCGAGACTGAAGTCTCGCGCGGACTAAAGTCCGCCTCCCTCGGTGATTTCCCGGATCTGGCTGGCGTGGCGCCGCGGATGCACGGCGATCAACAGCAGCGCCTCTTGACAGTTGATGGTGCCCAGCAGGGGATGGGTCATCGGCTCGGCCCGCAGATCCTCTTCGCAGGCTTCGACGAACCGGATGGTCCGTTCGCGCACCGCGAGAAAGCTCTCGATCGCATCCGCCAGTGTGGTGACGCGTCCCGTGGGCCGGCCCACTTCCGGCGAGATCAGGGGATTGGTGCGGTCCGCGCCTCGAGCCAGAATTGCGGCTTCCCGCCGGGCGTTCACGACGGGCGCACCGGAAGGCTTCGCCTGGGTGATGCCGGTGAGCAAGAAATCCTCGGAGACGGCGATGTGTTCCACGCATTCGACGACCGACCAACGACCGGGCGCGGGGCTGGTGGCGGCCAGGTCTTCGGGGACGGCGCGCACCGCCTCCAGGAAGGCATCCCGGCCCAACTCGAGTTCATTTAGAATGACGGCCTTCTCGTCGGTCTGCATAGTAGGGCGAGCTTTGCTCGCCTGCGATGGCATGAGTGCCATCGCGGCAGGCAGGGTGCCTGCGCCACGGATCACGGGGTGAATTGGAACACGGTGCCGCAACCTACATTCGTACCGTTGTAGGCTTGCGCAGGGCAACCGGTCCCGCCGCCAACGGAGGTGGTGCCGTAGAGCGTGCCGTCCGGCCCCGAAACCAGGCCCCATTCCGGCGTCAGGCCGTCGCCGCCGCCTTGGAACGAGTAGAGCAGGCTTTGCACCCAGGCTCCGCCTTTGGCGATCGGCGGTGTCAGTTCGAAGATCGTACCGGGGAAATAGTAGCCAAAACTGAGGTTCGGGTCGCCGCCTCCGTAGGTGGTTCCGTAGATGGATCCGTTCGTGGCCGCTATAAGATTGCCGTTCGGATACGTCCCGCCGGGTATGCCATATAAGGCCCCCGGATCGAAGCTGGTGAGGACCGTCTCGGTCCACAGCGTTCCCGTCTTGGGAGGGGCGAGTTCATAGACTTCGCCGTAATTGAAGGCGCCACCCCCCGCAATGCCCAGCAAATCGGCGCCCTTGAGGGTCAGGCGTCCGGTCGGGGTATATTCTGTCGCGCCGGAGAAACTGTAGATCACGGTCTCCGTGTAGGGATTGCCGGCGGTGGCGGGCGGCGTGAGCTCATAGACAGTGCCGCAGCCGCCGGAATTGCAGCCCGTTCCGCCGCCGGACTGGGTTTCACCGTACAGCGTCCCGGACTTGTTGGCTATGACACCCGCGGACGGATAGGCCCCATCGCTACTGCCGCCTTTGAATGAATAGAGGCTGGTGAACTTAGGCGTTGCAGCCGTAGTCAACCGGTAGACCGTGCCGAAGCCCGAACTCCCGCCGTAGATTGTCGTCCCATAAAGATCGCTGCCGACAAAGATCGGGCCGTCCAGCGGATATTGGCCGTCGGGGCAGCCGGCCGTCTTGCAGAAGCTGTGCATGACGGTTTCTTTCCATGGATTGCCTTGGGTTGCCGGCGGGGTGAGCTTAAACACAACGCCGTCGCCGTTGTTGCCTCCACTTGCCGCCGTTCCGTAAAGGATGCCGCCCTTCTCCACCAAAGTGTTCGGAAAGGCACCGTCCGCGGCGCCGGTGAAGGGATACAGAATTGTCTCCGTCCAGACCCCGCCGGAGAGAGTCAACTCGAAGATCACGCCGCAGCCGACCGTGGACGGAGTACCGTTAAGATTAGCGCTACAGCCGCCACTCCCGCCGTAGGTCGTGGTGCCGTAGAGCACGTTGCCGGATACCACCAGGCCGGTAGCGTCATTCTCCCCATCGGTGGCGGGTCCCTGGAAGGCGTAGAGCACTGTTTCGCCCGGGGTCTGCGCCACGGCCGGCGAGGCCAAAAACGGCGCGCCCAGCCCCGCTGCGATGCACCAGGCAACCTGTGCCCCGAAGAGCGCACTTCCGCGATTCCATCCTGTAGTCATAAATGCTCCTAAGAAAACGAATTGAGCGGGCGCCTCAGGCGAGGACTACCCGCCTTGCGATTCTACGCCAGCGCGGCCCTGCAAAGCAAGGCTGGGTGGGATTGGGAGGTGGGCGAACTCGGCGCGCGCTACTCGACGGCGGTCACGATCAGCGTGGCATCGTCCTGGAAATTGCCGCCGCTAAATTCGGCGATGGCCGCCATCACCCGCTTCTGCATGGCTTCCGCATCCAGCGCGCGGTTGGCACGCAGCAGGTCCATGAGCCGCTCTTCGCCGAATTCTTCGTTATCCGCATTGGAGATCTCGGTGATGCCGTCGGTGAACAGCACCAGGCGGTCGCCCGGCTGCAGGTCCACATGGGCCTCCTCGTACGACCAGTCCGGGAAGACGCCCAGTACCACACCGCTATGATTCACGCGCACGCAGTCGCCGTTTTGGCGGAGCAGGATCGGCTCGCAGTGGCCGGCATTGGTATAGCTGAACCGGCGGCGGGCGCCATCCAGCACGCCGTAGAGGAACGTGATGAACTTGCCGCTGCCCACGTTGGCCGCCACGATCCGGTTGATGCGGCCGCATAACTCGCCGGTGGGCAGCATCTCGCCGGCCAGCGCGTGCACGGCCGCTTGCACGTTGGACATCAACAGGGCCGCGGGCACGCCTTTGCCGATGACATCCGCCACGCATAGCGCCAGGTGGTTCGCGTCCAACCGCAGCAAGTCCAGATAATCGCCGCTGACCGCCCCGGCCGGACGCCACGCGGCCGAGATTCCGTAGCCTGGAAACTGCGGGATGGATTGCGGCAGAAGCCCGCGTTGCGTGGCGCTGGCGGCCTCGATCTCGCCCGATTCGCGGGCCGCGCCGGTGCGCCTTTCGTTGCGCGCCTCCACCTGCGTGCGCAAAGTCGAAAGCAACTTCGAATTGTCCCAGGGTTTCTCGACAAAATCGGCCGCGCCGCGCTGCATGGCTTCGACCGCGAGCTTGATGCTGCCCCAGGCGGTCATCACAATTACAGGCAGGGTGCGGTCGAGCTTTTGCACGCTCGCCAGCAGGTCCAAACCCTCCTGTCCGGAAGTGGTATCGAGGGCGTAGTTCAAGTCCATCAACAGCACGTCGTACTCGCGGTTGTGCAGCCGGTCCAGTACTGCCTTCGGCGAGTTGACCGCCTCAATCTGGTAGCCTTCCCGTTTCAGGAGAAGGCGCAGCGCCTCCAGAACATCGGGCTGGTCGTCGGCGATTAACGTTCGGGGTGCGCTCAATTCGGGCCGGAGCATGGGTGCCTCAATTAGGTATGACGGTATCCCGATAGAACAGTTAGCGGGCCAATCGGGGAGGGGGGCTAAAGCCATTGCTCTCAATGGGAAACTAACTAGTGGCCAGGCCGCGCGCGTCCCGCGCGTGCAACACGCCGTCCCAAAAGCAGACAGTTGGGCATGCTGGGCCTGAACCACCCAGCTGCGCCAGTACACCTTCAAAAATGCAATAATCGTAGGAAAGAGGCATGGCGGAGATTCTCGATCTCGGCAGTCCGCGGGACCGTAACGCGATTGACCTCGCGACCTCGCGAAACAGGAGGATTCCGAACGCGCGTCGGCCCGAACGGTCTCCCGAGTCGCTGGCCGCAGCGATACAGTTCGTCACGGGATCGCACCCGTCCGCGCGCTTGAGATCTCTGACGGGAACACACAATTGCATCGGGATGGTCTTTGCCAATAGACGGACGTGCATTGAGGACGATGGGCCTGTCGGCCCACCGTGATCGCGATGGACCATCAGCCATGTTGCGTCGCGATTTCATCGGCGTGATTACCTTTGCGAAAGGGGGGCTTTACTTTCCATAAGGTGATGATGGATCATATGTTGGTGGTGCCCAGTCTAACGACCGTTCGGCGTTCCATTCGCAAATCGAGAGAGACGGCACGTGCAAAAGTCGGTTTATCGCTGATAGCGATCGGCACCCTCGCCGTCGTACTTTTCGGGACAATACTGCCCGGCCACAACGTGCTGATGAGCCTCTCAGTCTCCATACTGGCAGTGGGCTTCTTGGATTTCCTCGCCAGATTCTTGGAATTTCTTGGCCAGCAGAATGAGCTTGATGGCTTTCTGGGTGTCTTCGGAACGGAGGCGGTAAATGGCAAATATAAGGTCGTATTTTTCGATGGTGAGCTGCCACTGAAGGTCGGGTCGGACACAATCGTGCAGGTCGTGCTCCCTCACTGCCCTCCCGAGGCAAGAAAGTGCGGCGCGTTACCTAAGGGCCTACGTCACATCGTTCCGTTTGAAGAACTGGATGTCGTACTCAAGCTGGATCGTTTGTTTCGCCGATTCGGGGATGGCGTCGAGATCTGTTTGGATAGGTATTATGAAAGCGGGGAGGATCTCCCAAGGGACGGGTGCCTGTCGATTGGGCTCGGATTTAACAATCTCACAACCTCGCGGCTCCCTGCGGCATCTGATTTCCTCTACAGGGTCAGCTATCCAGACGGCACGGACGATTTCCGCATCTACGGTGAGAACCTGGCAGAAATCGACCCGCACTCGCTCGTCGACGCAGATCACGAATATGCGCTTCTCGCCCGGGTCCTGGTTCCGAGTGGGGCTGCCAAGCCAATCCCATATTTAGTGTGCGCGGGGCACACTGCCGACGGGACTGCCGCCGCTTGTAACTTTCTCGTGAACAACTGGAAGGAGATTCTGAAGCACTATCTCGAAAATGGGAAGGCCCTCGACCACCACCATATGGCCGCCGTCCTGACGCACCCGAAAGGCGTTCGTGACGTGGGGCAGAAAATGTTGAGGCCTTATTTTAAGGACCTTGGCTGATTCCAGGTGCGATCGCTTCAGTGCCTTAATGCCTTGGATTTTGCGAGGCACTGCGATGGTATGGTTTTGGCTTGCCACCAAGTCATCTGACGATTCTGGATGTCGTCCGTTGCTCGAAGCCACCCCGTTCACAGAGGCTTTACGTACCATTCTGCGATGGAAGACGACCAGCATGGCTCGACATAAACTAGCCCGCGCACCAAAATGCCCAGCGCGATCGTCATAGGCGGCGGATTGGCGGGGCTCTCGGCGGCGGCGGCGCTGGGGAGCGCCGGCTTCCGGGTCCAAGTGTTCGAAGCGCGTCCGTTCCTGGGCGGGCGGGCGACCTCGTTTCCGCTGGCGCCATCGGACGAGTCCTCCGAACAGATCGACAACTGCCAGCACGTGCTGTTGCGCTGCTGCGTCAATCTGCTGGATTTCTACGCGCGGCTGGGTGTGCGGGACTCCATTCGCTTCTACCGCGAGTTTTACTTTATCGAGCCCGGCGGACGCGTGTCCACGCTGCGCCGCGGCGTGCTTCCCGCTCCCTTGCATTTCACCGGATCGTTTCTGGGCCTGCGCTTCCTCGGCCCCGCCGACAAGCTGGCCATCGCGCGCGGCCTGGTGGCGCTGCGGCGCGAGCGCACCCGCCGCGGCGATTTGGATCGCATCAGCATGCTCGACTGGTTGCGCGAGAAGCGCCAGACGCCGCGCGCCCTCGATCGTTTCTGGCGTCCTGTATTGGTGAGCGCGATCAATGAAGATCTAGACCGCATGGCTGCGCGCCACGGGTTTCAGGTTTTCTGGCTGGGCTTTCTGGCGCGCGCCGAGGGATACGAGATGGGGGTGCCGGCTATCCCGCTGGGAGAACTGTACCGCGCGGAACTTTGGCAGGCCGCGGGCGACGTCACGCTGCGGTTGCGCGCGCCGGTGGAGCGCATCGATCGGAACGGCATCACGGCCGGCGGGGAGCGTTACGCGGCCGATTACTATATCTGCGCGCTGCCCTTCGAGCGTTTGGCGGCGCTCGGTCTGCCCGCGCCCGCATTCGAGCATTCGCCCATCACGGGCATTCACCTGTGGTTCGACCGCCCGGTGACCGATCTGCCGCACGCCACACTGCTCGACCGCACATTGCAGTGGATGTTCAACAAATCCGAAGGCCGCTATCTGCAGCTTGTGGTGAGTGCGTCGCGCGATTTGGTGGCCGCAAGCCGCGCGGATATCGTGGCGTTGGCGGTGGCCGAGTTGGGCGAGTTCTTCCCTGGCGTGCGCGCGGCGCGTCTGGAAAAAGCGCACGTGATTAAAGAATTGCGCGCGACATTCTCGCCCGCGCCGGGGACCGAAGGGCTGCGGCCCCCGCCGGAGACCAACCGTCCCGATCTGTTTTTGGCAGGCGATTGGACGCGCTCGGGCTGGCCCGCCACCATGGAAGGCGCTGTACGCAGCGGATACCTGGCGGCGGAAGCTGTGGCGCGCGCCAGCGGCGGGCCGGCGCGCTTCCTGCTGCCGGATATCGGGTAGTGGGTCGATTCTGCCCGCAGCGGCTCTGGCCGCGTAAGACGCGGCCTGCGGCCAAGATTGGCCGCCCCACAAGGCAGTATCGCTTGAAGCGGCGTGTCATAATCGAGAAATGCGTTCCGTTCTTGCGCTTCCGATGGCAGCGATCCTGTGCGCGTTCGCGGCTGGCGCCAAATCGCCGAAGGCCGCACTCAGTGTGCAGGTGAATACGGTGGAGGGCAAGCCCATCGAGCACGCCGACGTGGAGGTGAAGACCGTAACCGGCGAAAAAGCCCGCACGATATGGAAGTTGCGCACACATGAGGACGGCCTGGTGAAAACGCCCGCTGAGATGCAGATCCCGCAGGGCACCATTTTGATCGAGGCGACGGCCTCGGGTTTCGCGCCCTTCAGCCAGAAGTTCGAGGTGCATGAAGCGCAGAAGACCATCGAGATTCAGATGATCTCGGCCATGACCAAGCTCAATGTGCACGTCACCTCGCTGGGGGGCAAGCCCATCGATCACGCCGATGTGGTGGTGAAGTTCGTGAGTGGCCGCTCGCTAATCGAATTAGGCAAGAAGATCATGACCAGTTGGGAGGTGCGCTCGAATCAGGAGGGCATCGCGAAGGTGCCTGAGATCCCGCAGGGCACGATACTCATCCAGGTGATCGCGAAGGGTTATCAGACCTTCGGACAGACGTTCGAGGTGAATGAAATCGAGAAGACCATCGAGGTGAAACTGAACTCGCCACAGGAGCAGTACTCCGCGCATTGACGCAAGGCTGGGCGCGGTTGGCCTACAGGCGGAGCGGATTCGTGGCGCGGGTTTCCTCCAGCGGATAAATAATTACGGCGGTTCCGCAAATATTCCGGCTGCCGGTTTCGAAATCGAATCGGCAGTTACGACAATCCACGCATTTCCTCCTTCCCGGACCATACTCCCTTGCGCGACAAAATTTCTCAGAGTATCATGGGCAAAAGGCAGTCGCATAATCACTGCGGCAGGAAGAGGCGAAAATGCAATATACGCGCAAGAATGTCTGGGAACTCGGCGGCGATTGGGCAGACCCGATTTTGTGGTACGCGCGCGGGGTCGCGGCGATGAAGGCGCGGGCGCTCGCCGAACCAACCGCCTGGGGCTTCTACGGGGCGATCCACGGCCTCGATCCACAGCTTTGGCACCAACTCGGTTATCTGTCGGGCCCAGTCCCGAGCAGCCCCGCCACGGAGCGTTTCTGGTTGCAGTGCCAGCACGGCAGTTGGTACTTCTTGCCGTGGCACCGCGGCTATCTGCTCGCGTTTGAGGCGAACATTCGCGCGGCGGTCGTTAAACTCGGCGGACCGGCGGACTGGGCGTTGCCGTATTGGAATTATTTCAAGCCCAACCAATTTAAGTTGCCGCCCGCCTTCGCATCGCCAAACTGGCCCGACGGACAGGGTGACAATCCGCTTTTCGTCAAGCAACGTTATGGACCGAAAAACAACGGAAACGTTTATGTGCCTCTTAACCAGGTAAACCTTAAAGCGATGAGCGATCCCGATTTCACCGGTGTGGCGAGCGGGGGCAGCCGCGGATTCGGCGGCATCGACACGGGATTCTCGCACGGCGGACTGAAGCATGGCCTCATTGAACAGCAGCCGCATGACGCGGTGCACGGTCTGGTGGGGGGCACCGATCCGCAAAATTCAAAGCTGCCGGGCCTGATGTCCGATCCCGACACCGCCGGGCTCGACCCGATCTTCTATTTGCACCATGCCAATATCGACCGGCTGTGGCAGGTGTGGCGGCAAAACCCTCCGACCGATGTCGATCCGACCGATCCCAAGTGGATCAAGGGTCCCGCCAGCGTGGGCCAGCGCATCTTTTCGATGCCCATGCCGGACGGCACTTCGTGGGACTATATACCGGGCGACATGGAGGATCTGGGGAAACTTGGCTATAGCTATGACGATTTATCGCCCGCCACGGCGCCTACGCCGCCGGGCGCAAGGCTGCTGAGATTGGGAGCGAGCCCAGCGGCGGTCAGCGCGATGAAAGGAGTGGCTGCCGTGAAGACCGGGAAAAATGTCGAACTGGTCGGTGCGAATCAAGGGTCTCTGTCGATCCAGGGCGCCGAAGCGCACACATCCGTACAACTCAATGCAGGGGTGCGCCGCAAGGTTTCCGCGAGCCTCACCGCGGCTGCCGAAACGGCCCCGCCCGACAGGGTTTTCCTGAACCTGGAAAATGTCCGCGGGGTGGGCGACTCGACGGTATTCCAGGTGTATGTGGGCTTGCCCGCCGGCGCCAACCCCGCCGATCATCCCGAGAATCTGGCGGGCAGCATTGCGCTGTTCGGCGTGCGCAAGGCGAGTCTCGCCGATGGAGAGCATGCCGGGCAAGGTCTGACCTCCACGTTGGAAATTACAAACATCGTGGATGCGCTGCACCTGAACAATGCGCTGGACGTGAATGCGCTGGACGTGCGGATTGTGCCCGTGAACCCCGTTCCAGCGGACGCGGGGATCAGCATCGGGCGCGTCAGCATCTTCCGCCAAGGGAACTGACCGGAGGTCCGCCGATGACACCCGCCGCCCGCGAGCGCGCGCAGGTCCGGACGCCGGTGCTGTTCATCAGTGCGGCCGCGTGGATCCTGCTGGTGGCCGGGCCGGGCGGCACGGCACTGTCTGCCCACTGCCCGCCTGCGATGGCGGCGTCGCTCAAGCTGCTGCTGGCGGTCAACCCGCCCGCTGTGCTAGCGGCGGGCTGGGCGCTGATGCTGGCAGCCATGATGGCGCCGATGCTGATCGCGCCAGTGCGGCATGTCCGCGATAGCAGCTTCGCCCGCCGGCGTGCCCGCGCGATCATGCTGTTCGTAGCAGGCTATGCCGCCGTCTGGATGGCGGCTGGCGCGATGCTGATGGCACTGGCGCTGGCGGTCCGCCTAGCCGCTCCCGAATCGTGGCTGGTGGTGGCGCTCGGGACGGTGATCGCGCTGGTCTGGCAGTTTTCACCCTTCAAACAGCGCTGTCTCAATCGGGGCCATGCCCATTTCGAACTAGCCGCCTTCGGCGTCGCGGCGGATATCGGCGCGCTCCGTTTCGGGTTGACGCACGGGGTCTGGTGCGTCGGCTCGTGCTGGGCGCTAATGCTGCTCCCGTTGCTGGTTTCGCGCGGGCACGTGGCAGCCATGGCCGCGGTGTCGTTGTGGCTTTTCGCCGAACGGTTCGACACGCCCATGCCGCCGCGCTGGCGATTGCGCGGCCCGGGTAGGGCCGCGCGCATAGTGATCGCACAAGCGCAGATGCGGCTGGAGCGCAGTTAAAGGAGGCTACCGACGATGAAACTTGGCATCCCCGTGTATGAAGGTGTCGACCTGCTGGACGTGGCCGGACCCTATGAAATGTTCAAATGGGTCGACCCGGATAAGGGACTCGAAACCGTGATCCTTTCCGCGAACGGAGGTCCGGTGAAGACCATTAATGGGATCCGCTTCGAGGCGCACGCGAGCTTCGCCGCGACGCCAGCGCTCGACGTGCTGTGGGTGCCGGGCGGCGATCCCAAAGTGTTGGGCGAAATCATGTCCGACCCCGCGTCTCCCTATCTTGCCTATCTGCGGCAGGTGGCGGCGGGGGCGAAATGGGTGTGCTCGGTGTGCGAGGGCGCGTTGCTGCTGGCGCGCGCCGGGCTGCTGGACGGCCACAAGGCGACCACGCACTGGGCGTTCGTCCCTTGTCTGCAGCGCTTCCCCGCGATCGACGTCGATACGACCCACAAGCGCTTCGTTGTGTCGGGGAACCGGCTGACTGGCGGCGGGATATCCTCGGGGCTGGACGAGGCGCTGAAGCTGATCGCGCTCTTGTTCGACGAGAAGACCGCGAAGGACGTGCAGGTGACGACGCAGTATTTCCCCGAACCACCGGTCGAGGGCCGCATCCCGGCGGCGCCGGCCTGCATGGTGCATTGGTGAGGCGGGGGCCGGTACGGCCACGGGACGCATAGCTGGCCCAGATGAATGATTGTTACGTCTTTAGGATCAGGCGATTGCGGATACGGAAAAGAGATCGACGCGGATGTCAAGAGGAATCGGATCGCTTGCAGGATCGGGCCACGTAGGCCGTTGCGGTTGGCCCCGAATCGCCGCCGCGCGGGCATAGTTAGTCCTTGTCGCGAGACGACAGGAAGTTGCCAGCCAGTCCCGAAAGCATCGTAGCACTTGCGATTAGTACTGGATTTCCGATTGCTGGACTTCCCGTAGCAGATAGGACCAGCCCGGCACCCACTCGACTAGCAAAATGACCCCGCTCATACGGGTCAGTCGCGCCATAATCTGAGAGTACTCCAGGAGGCCCGCTTACATCCTCCCGAAATCGATAAACCCGCGCTGCGGATCGGCGTTCAACAGCTTCACGCGGATCTGGTCTCCCACATCCAACCCATGCTCGCCGCGCATCAGCCGCCCTTCCACCGGCGGCGACAGGGCCCGCACGAAGGTTCCCTTGGGCGAAACTCCGGTGACCACGGCCGCAAAGACTTCGCCAATGCGGTCGTGCATCGCCCCTGCGGCGATGCGCGTGTTCATGGCGCGCGCCCCCGTGCGCTCGGCGTCTTCCTTGAACGTGCAGTTTCGCGCCACCACTTCCAACTCGGCATCCCCGTATGGCGCCGGTTGTTTGGCGAGCACCGATTTCACCAGCCGCTGCGACACCAGGTCGGCGAAGCGGCGATTGGGCGCGGTGGAGTGCGTGTAATCGTGCACGGCCAGGGCGAAGTGCCCCACCGCGGTATCGCCCGGACGCTCCAGCACATATTCGCCGGGCCCCATCAGCTTAACCACCGCCAGCGAAAGATCGGAGTAATGCACGGGATCCTCGGCCCGTCGCTTCATCAAGTATTGGTTGAGCGCGCCGGAATCCGGATCGCCCGGCAGCGTGTCGCCGGTGCGCGCCGCCAGTTCCACAATGCGGTCCCAGCGCTCCGGAGTTTTCACCACGCGGCGGAGCGAGGAGATGTGGTTGTCGCGCAGCATCCGCGCGATCACGCCATTGGCCGCGACCATGAAATCTTCGATCAGCTCCGAGGCGCGATTGCGGAAGCGCGGCTTGATGCCGGTCACGTGGCCGTCGGAAATAACCGGCTCGGTCTCCGGGCGGTCCAAGTCGAGCGCCCCTAGCCGATGCCGTTGCGCGCGCAAGGCTTGCGCGGCTTCGTCTTGCAGGCGGAGTTGCGCCTGCAGGTCCTCCGACGACGCCACCTTCCCGGGCGCCGCGCCCTGCCCTTCCAACCACGGCCCCACGGAACTATACGCCAACTGCGCTGCATTGCGCACTATCGCGCGGTAGGCCGAGCCATCTTGCGCCGAACCGTCCGCGGCGACCGTAAGCTCCACCACCACCGAAAGCCGGTCGGCATGTTCGTTCAGCGACGTCAGATCGGTGGACAAATCGTCCGGCAACATGGGAAAGTTTTTCACGCCGGTGTACACCGTGTTGCAATTCGCGGCGGCGTGCCGGTCGATCGCCGAATCCTTGGGTACGTCGCTATCCACGTCGGCGATGCCGATTCGGATGCGGATCGCGCCGCTGGGCAGTCGTTCGGCAACCTCAATCTGATCGAGGTCGCGCGAAGTGTCGTTGTCTATCGACGACCAAAGCAGGCTGCGCAGATCGCGCACCGCGCCATCGGCGGGCGGCAGCGCCGGATGCGCTCGCAGCGCCGCAACCTGGCGCAACACTTCCGGCGAAAAATCGGGCGTGAAACCTCTCGCGATCATCTCCTCGCGCGCCAGAGCCGCAAGGTCGTAATGGTTGCTATGGGGATTGGGCATGGACGGCCTCACACATCGTGGCGGACGGTGCGCGAAAGCAACTGCCGCGCGCGATCCAGGGCCTTCTGCTCGGCTTCTTCCCGCGTCGCACCAGTGGTGCGCGCCAGCGCCGCGCCCGGCGAAACGTTATCGGCCTTGCAATGATAGACGCCGCCCAGCTTATACGTGGTGAGCTTCACCTGCCAGGGCGCCACTTCCACTTGGCGTTCGCTGTAATCTTCTGCATTCATAACCCACTATCTTACCCTGTGGGGCAGACCATCGCCTTTCGTGGTCTGCCACCCCGGTGCAAGGTTGGCAGACGACATTAAAACGATCGTCTGCCCCACAGCGTTATACGATGGCTGCATGCACATCATGCACATTCACATCCATGTGAAGCTGGATTCCGTGGAAGCTTTCCGGCAAGCCACCATCGCCAACGCGCGAGAAAGCGTAAAGGAGCCGGGCATCACGCGCTTCGACGTGTTGCAGCAGGCGGACGACCCTACGCGCTTCGTGCTGACTGAAGTCTACCGGACGGCCGAAGCGCCCGCCCAGCACAGAGAAACCGCGCATTACAAGACTTGGCTGGACACTGCGGCGGCCATGATGGCTGAGCCGCGCACCAGGGCGGCGTATGCCAACGTCTTTCCCGGCGACGAAGGCTGGTAGGCGGCATGCGCTTCGAATTCGCGACGGCTACGCGCATCGTCTTCGGCGCCGGAACGGTGCGGGAAGCGGCCGCCGCAGCCGCGGAAATGGGACGGCGGGCGTTGTTGGTGG
>Ga0302326_10006189_pt1 | contig 26915 bp, 22 predicted proteins | sample Palsa_T0_3_FD_202264 | JGI IMG/M metagenome (GOLD analysis project Ga0302326, IMG submission 202264) | Peat permafrost microbial communities from Stordalen Mire near Abisko, Sweden - Palsa_T0_3 | ecosystem: Environmental > Terrestrial > Soil > Palsa > Peat permafrost | place: Sweden: Abisko... | reverse complement strand
GTGGGCAATTTCACGGTCCTTCCGGGCGTGCGGTTCGACATTCAGAACACCAGCTTCGCCTCCTCCATCGAGCCCAACCTGTTCCTGAGCGGGCCCAGCGCTCGGCTGGGCGCTTCGTATGCGTTTAACGACGCCGTGATCCTCCACGCCTTTGCCGGCTACCTCTGGGAGGCGCCGGTCAACTTCGACGCCCCGGTGTTGGCGCCGATCCTGATCCCGTCCTTGGGGGGGCAGCCGCAGCCAGTGGATCTCAAGCCCGCCACGACCTGGAGCGCCGAGCTGGGTATCTCCGTGCATCCAACGCCCCGGATCACCCTCGGGCTGACCGCCTGGGGTCGCTTCACCTACAACATGCTCGACCATGAGAACATTGGGAACTCCGCGCTCTGGGCCAGCTTCAACTGGGCAAAGGGTCGGGCCGCCGGTGTCGACCTCTACGGCTACGGTCAGCTCGCGAAGTTCTCGGGGTTCACCTTGGACGGCTTCGCCAACCTCAGCTTCCAGGACGCGCAGCAGCTCAACATCGTTTCACAGAAGTTCTTGTTCCCCCCGGACGACCTGACAGCGTCCGGGGTGTGGTCCACCATGGACCACGTGCAGGACTGGACGGCGAACGTCGGCCTCACCCTGCACGATGCGGACAGGTGGAACAACTTGTCCGTGCGGTTCAACTATGGCAGCGGCTTCCATACCGGCATCGCCACCAACGAGGTCGTGCCCGAGCACTCCACCGTTGATGTGACGGTCAGCCACGTGTTTGACATGCCGTTGAGGCCCCAAGTGGCGTTCGACGTCTTCAACCTCTTCAACGACATCTATGCCTACCGGCTGGGCACCGGTTTCTTCGGCAACTCACAGTACGCCGCACTGCGCCGGTTCGATCTGCGACTGATCTTTCACTTCGGCTGATCAACCCTTTGGCTCGACTTCATCGGAGCAAGACCATGAGGAGCTTTCTTTTGCGGTGCTCCGTGCTCATCTTCTTCGGTCTTGGGATGGAAGGTTGCCAGGCGACCGGAAGCTGCTTGTTCACGACGGACGCTGGCTACAACTACTGCGAGGATTTTCTCGGGACGGAGTACAGCCACACCGCCGCTGAAAACACCTGCAGTACAGGCAACGGCACCTACTCGTCGAGCCCCTGCTCTATGGCCGGGGCCTTGGGCGTTTGCGCCATCGGCACTGGAACGGCCGACAACTACCAGTATACGTACACACTCCCCGGCGGCGAATCAGATGCTGGCTCAGCCACGACGACGACGGTACTGAGCGCGTGCGGTATCGCAGGCGGAACATTCACTGCGGACTGAACAGTGAATCGATTCGCGGTCAACAAACAGCTTCTCGGGTGGCAATTCTTGTCCGAGAAGTATCCTTCCTAGCCCATATCTTCTGACGCTCACCTTCCCTCTGAAGTTGACGCTCCATCAGCGCTCGTCTTTTCGGGACAAGGCTCTTTGGATGGTGGGCCAGGCACTTTCATTGCCACGGCGATCTCCCGGATGGTCTTCCCCGTCGCTCGCACCTCCTTGAGCGTGGCCATATCCTCGGGCTTGAACCGGGACGCACGCCTCCCATGTCTTGCCGTTGGCTTCCATGCGGTCGAATCACGCGTTCCGAAACCCGGGAAACTTCGCGTCCGCGGTTGAGGCGCTTGCGGAAGCAAGACGCTGGGGCAATTGCGAAAGGCGCGTTCTCGCCAACGTCTACCTCATGCGCGTACGGGGCGCTCGTAGCGAAACCGCTCACGCGATTGCGAGCCTCCGCGCCGACCTAGCTGACGCAGAAGGAAAAGGAGCGAAGTCGATGGCTTTTCGAAGTGGCGCTTGCCCCCGGCGAGGTGGAGGTCCGGGCCGGACGCCTCGAACGACGCCCCGGGCCTTTGAAGCTGGAGCAGGAGACCAAGGCCAAGGAGTTCTTCCGCATCGCCCGCCTGGCGTGTGAGGCGCTCGATGGGAATTCCGCGGCCGCAACCCCGGTGAAGTGACCTCAGCCTCCAACCCAGCCCTGGACTAGACTCCTCCCATGCGCCTGACGCCGGGTACTCGGGTCGGCCCTTATGAGGTAGTGGCTCTCCTTGGGGCGGGGGGCATGGCCGAGGTGTACCGGGCCAGGGACACCCGGCTCGGGCGGGACGTAGCCATCAAAGTGGTGTCCGAGGCCTTGGGCAGCGATGGGGCCTTCTTGGAGCGGTTCGACCGCGAGGCGAAGCTGGCAGCCTCGCTCGCTCACCCAAACATCGTTGCGCTGCACGATGTCGGCTTCCACGACGGTAAGCCGTACTTCGTCACGGAACTTCTCCAAGGCGAGCCGCTGCGAGAGCGGCTCGCGAAAGGTCCCATCCCACTGACCAAGGCTCTTGAGTGGGCGGCTCAAATGGCGCGGGGGCTCGCGGCTGCGCACGAGCGCAGCATCGTGCATCGGGACTTAAAGCCGGAGAACGTCTTCGTCACCCGAGACGGACACGTGAAGCTTCTCGACTTTGGCATCGCCAAGCTCGTTGAAGAAGTGCAAACGGCGGCCCCCCACGGTTTGATGGACGCAACGGTGTCGCCTTCCGGTAGCAGCACGGGCACGGGAATGGTGCTCGGGACTCCGGGCTACATGTCTCCGGAACAGGTACGGGGCGACGCCATCGACGCGCGTACGGATTTTTTTAGCCTCGGCACCGTCCTCTACGAAATGCTCTCTGGGAGTCGCGCGTTTCCGGCAGGTTCCGTGGTGGAGAGCGGCTACGCCATCCTCCACAACGAACCAGAGCCGCTGCCAGTCACCGTTCCTCCGCAAGTGGCGCAGGTGGTGAACCGTTGCCTGGAGAAAGACCCAGCGCGCAGATTCCAATCCGCGCGGGACTTGGCTTTCAACCTGGAGCTTGTTCGGTCACCTACGGGTATCGCAGCCGCGACCGCTACGGTTTCGGGCGCGCCCGCAAGACCTTCCCGTTGGCGGCGCTGGATCTGGCCGCTCGCCGCCACGCTGGCTTTGCTTGGCCTTACAGCCATGTACCTCGTAGAGCGTGGCCAAAGACTTCGGATACCATCGGTCAAACAGCTGACGGTTCGCCGCGGGACGGTTTCGGCCGGCCGGTTCACTTCGGACGGCCGGGTACTGTACAGCGCGACATGGGGAGCGGAGCCGGAGGAGATTTTCGCACAGGTCCCCGGCACCCCTGACACGCAGACCTTGGGTGTCCACGCCCGCCTCTTGAGCATTTCCGTGCAGGGCGACTTGGCCGTCTCGTTGCAGTCCGTGTGGTACGGGATAGGCGCCTTGGGAAGAGGGGGAACACTGGCGCTCGTGCCCGGCGCGGGTGGAGCACCGAGGGGAGTTACTGAAGATGTTGTCTACGCCGACTGGTCACGGACGGGTGAGTTGGCGGTCGTCCGTTACGTCGCCGGAAAACGCCAACTGGAATACCCGCTCGGGACCGTCCTCTTCGAAACGACCGGCTATATTCTTTTCCCTCGGGTGTCCCCGGCTGGAGACGCGGTGGCGTTCTGGAACTGGCCACTCGAGGGCTCCGTAATGGACCGCGAGCTGACGCTCGTGGACCGGAAGGGGGCGGTTCGACATTTTCTTCACGAGCCGTACATCAGCGGGCTGGCCTGGACGCCAAGTGGAGAGGAGGTCTGGTTCACGGATGGCCGAGCCCTTTGGTCAAGCCCGCTCAGCGGGGGCCGACGGCTCTTGTACCAAAGCGTCTCCCAAATTGGGCTGGAGGACATCTCCCGGGACGGCAAGGTTCTCCTCAATGTCGAAGACAGTTCGACGGAAATGGAGTTCGTCCCGCCAGGAGAACAGCGCGAACGGGACCTCACCTGGCTGAGCGCAAATTTTCTTGTCGCAATCTCAGACGACGGCCACAAGGTACTCTTTACGAGTCTTGAGAATGGCGGCAGCTTCAGCTACATCCGGCCGACAGATGGGTCGTCACCGCTAAAGCTCGGCCCCGGTTGGGCGCTGGCCCTCTCTCCCGACGAGAAGTGGGTGCTCGTTGAAGCCGACGAGGACCAGAGCATGCTCTCGTTTCTCCCCGTCGGGGTTGGTGTCCCCAAGAAGCTCTCGGCGAGCTTGAACGTGGCTCAAGCCCGATGGCTCCGTGATGGAGAGCGGCTCGTTGTAACGGCACAGCGCAAAGGCGACAAGCAATGGCGGCTTTTTGTCATGAGAATCGACGGGGGAGCGCCGACTCTTCTTTCCGAGGAACCGATCGGGCCATATTTCCTCGAAGTCTCGCGCGACGACCGCCTCGCCTCGGTTGTTGGTCTCGACGGAACTCTCATCGTCTACCCACTGGACGGAGGCCATCCCATTTCAATTCCCGACCTGGGGAAGTTCTCCTTCCCGGCCGGTTGGACGTCAGAAGGTCACCTCTGGGTTTCCGTCACCCTGAAGGCGTCGCCAAACCTTCCAAGCCGGCTGCTGCGCTATGACATTGCAAAGCGCCGCATCGTCGAGGAACGGACGCTTGCACCGGCCGATCTGACCGGCGTCGAACTCATTGGGCGTATCTGTATCACACCAGACAGCCGGAACATGGCCGTCGAGTACTCCAGGAGCCGCGGTTACCTTTTCCTCTTGGACGGGCTGGCTGCGCCTCGGCGCTGAGCCAATACGAAGCCACTCCAGTGGCTCGCCGGCAACTGTATGGTCTGGCCCACGACCTTCACGTTTGCGCCACCTCACGTGTCGCCAGACTGCGCGCATGTCACGTGCGGGCAAAATAGGGCCGCCACCGGTCCGCGAGACCGAAGTCGACGCCGTATTGACAACCCTTCCTCGGCAAGACCGCAAAGCTTCTCGGCTGGAGCCGCACGAAGCTCTATAAAGGACCTACTCTTTTGCTACCCGGACAGCAGCGCCTATGGCCGGTACGTCGCGCGGTCGCCAACGGAGCGCATCTGCGCACATGCCGGGCTGGAGCCCTTCAACATTCACATGACTCGTCACTGCCATGCGAGCCATCTGGTGCAGAGAGGCGTTCCGCTCGCCGTGGCGGCAAGCCTTCTGGGCCAGACCGTGCTTCAGGTGACGGCCAAGTACGCGCACCTGGCGCCGAGCACGCTGCGAGAAGCAATACAGGTTCTCACCGCTCGGGCACATATTGGGCACATGAGCGGCCCGGTTCGCGACTGGTGCGCGGTGTAAGCCCAGCAAAACTTTGGGCGACCAACCGGGGTCGAACCGGTAACCCCCGGAGCCACAGTCCGGTGCTCTGCCAGTTGAGCTATGGTCGCCGTGGAGCGTGACTGCCTAGCGGAAACGCTGCTCGGCTTCAAGCCGCCCTCGCCCGTCCCCTACCGAGCGCTCGACGGGGTCGCAGCGGCTGGCGGCGCGGGTCTCGGGAGGACGGCCGTGGACTCGGCCAAAGCATACGTCAGCCACGCCGCAGCTGCGGATGTCTGCGAAAAACCCTCCGGCTCCACCTTGTCCAGTGTGTCAGCCGCTGAGTGGTGAATATCGAAGTAGTGCATGGTGTCCTGCACCACCGAAACCAATGGCACTTGCGCGCCCGCCATCGGGCTCAAGTCGGCGCCCCCGGCATCCTCCTGCAGCAGCGTGCCGGCACCCAGCTGGACCAGCGGCGGCAGCCACGCCTCGAGGAGCGACGAAGCGCCCGCACCCGCAAGGAGCGCGACCCCCAGCGGGCGGCCAGCGCCAGCATCGAACTCCATCGCCGCGACATGGTGTCCAAGCTCCCGAGCATGGGCCAGGGCATATGTCTTCGCCCCGCGCAAACCATTCTCCTCGTTCATGAAGAGCACGAAGCGGACCGTGCGGCGCGGCCGCTCAGGCAAGCCAGCGAGCAGTCGCGCCGTCTCGACCACCAGCGCCACCCCCGCGCCATCATCCTGTGCTCCGACCGCCAAGTCCCAGCTGTCCAAGTGAGCGCCGAGAAGGACCACCTCTTCTGGGTGCTCGCGTCCACGCAAGTCCGCTACGACGTTGAACGAGAGTGCGTCGGGAAGGATTCGGCAACCGAGTGCGAAGCGGACCCGCACCGTTCCAGCACCGAGGAGCCGGTGAAGCATCTCTGCGTCCTCCACCGAAACGGCGGCAGCAGGAATGAGCACCGCCCCCTCCGTGAACTGTGTCATCCCCGTGTGCGGTGACCGCATCGACGCCGTGGCGAGCGAACGGACCAGCGCTCCAACTGCGCCGAGCTTCGCCGCCGCCTCGGGGCCCTTGGAGCGGAGCTCACCGAAGCGTCGGTAGTCCTTGGCCACGGCCATGCTGTGGTTAAAAAAGACGATGCGTCCGCGGACCGAAGGACCCCGCTCCTGAAGGTCACTGAGCGACGTCACCTCGACGACTTCTGCTTCAAGGCCGCCCCGGTGTGTCCCGGGGCTTCCTCCGAGCGCAGTGAGCGCCAACGCGTGCACCCGCCGCCCTGGGGCAGCGAGCACCTCCCCTTGCTCGAGCCCTCGCACCCAGACCGGTACCAGCACTGGCTCTTTGTGGACTTCGAGCCCGAGGGCCGTGAACCGCTCGACGGCCCAGGCTACCGCCGCTGCCGCTCCCTCGGACCCCGACAGCCGTGGGCCGACGCTGTCAACGAGGTCAGTGAGCAGCGCGTACGCTCCACGCGACTGTTGTGCGCGGGAGATGAGCGTCTCGGCGGCGGGAGGGCTCTGCTCCGGAGCTGGAGCGGCCTGCAGTGCGAGTGCGACGACCAGAAAGCTGCTGGACATGGGAGTTGACGCTCCGTAGATGAAAAACGCACGTCTCTAGCACGGGTCACGGCTGGTACGCTCGGCCAGGCTTTCTCGCTCGATGCGCTCCTCCCCTTGCCCGGCCCTCCTGTTCGCAGTGCTCTTGGGGGCTGCGGAGGCCCGAGGCGCGGAGCTGTCCCAGCGGCTCCACGGCGAGCTTCGGTGGGGAGCCGACGCCCAAGGGGGCGCTCCCTACGTTTTCGATGACCCGACAGATCCGCGACAACTCATCGGCTTCGAGGTGGAGCTCGCGGACGCTCTGGCCGGGAGGCTGGGACTGAAGGCACGCCTGGTCCAAGGCGCCTGGGAGCAGCTTCTGGCTCTGCTCGACCGAGGCGACGTCGACGTGGTGTTGAACGGCCTCGAGGTGACTTCTGACCGGCAGCGGCTCTATGGCCTGACCCGGCCGTACTACGCAGGGCGACTCCAGCTCCTCGTCCGACGAGGCGATGCCCAGGCGCCGAGGTCGCGCAGTGCCCTCGCCGGCCGGCGCGTCGGAACGCTGCCCGGTACCCTGGCCGACCGCCTCCTGCGCGCAGCCGGCGCCGACGTCCGAACGTACGAGGGTGGGAGCGACGACGCGCTGCGAGACCTTCAGCTCGGGCGCACCGACGCCGTCCTGGTCGACGAGCCGATCGCCCTCTACTACGGTGCGCTCGAGCCCGGACTGGACGTCCTCGACGCTCCAGTTGGCGAGGTCCGGTACGCCGCAGCGGTCCGCGCATCCGACCCCGAGCTCAGGGCCGCCCTCGATGAGGCCCTGGCCTCGCTCGCCGCGGACGGAACGCTCGCTCGAATCCTAGCCCGGTGGCGACTCTGGACTCCCGAGACCGCAGCGCTGGTCGGGGTTTCCGCCCCTCCGACGGGCATCCTTCCCGAAGCATGGCTGGAATGGGAAGCGGCAGCCGGAATCCGGCCCACCTTTTGGAATCGACTCATTCACCGCTATCCAGCCTTCGTCCCCCTCTTGCTGAGGGGAGCGGGCCTTACCGTACTGCTCTCGGTCACGGCGATGGCGCTGGCGCTGGTGGTGGGGGCTGCGCTCGCACTGGCGCGGCTCTATGGGCCCCGTCCGCTGGGATGGCTGGCCATCGGGTACATCGAGCTGATACGCGGGACGCCGCTTCTTCTTCAACTCATCGTCCTCTACTTTGGCCTTCCCGAGCTGGGAATCAGGCTGCACCCATTCGTGGCCGGGTGGTTAGCGCTTGGACTGAATTACGCCGCCTCGGAGGCAGAGAACGACCGCGCCGGCCTTCTCAGCGTTCCCACCACCCAGCTGGAAGCCGCGCGCGTCCTGGGCCTGTCGCGCTGGCAGGCGCTCCGCTACGTCATCGCTCCGCCTGCATTGCGCGTCGTTCTGCCTCCGGCCACCAACGACTTCATCGCCCTGCTCAAGGACTCAAGCCTGGTAAGTGTCGTTACCCTTGCCGAACTCACGCGCACCTACCAGAGCCTGGCCAGTGCGACCCGCGACCATCTCGGCTTGGGGCTTGTGGTGGCGGTCTTCTATCTCCTGATGGGACTCCCGTTTGCCCGCCTGGCTCGAAGGCTCGAGGCCCGATTGGGCTCCCATCTGTCGACGGGTGCCCGGCGATGAAGCCCGCGCTCGAGGTCCGTGAGCTGAGCAAGCGGCACCAAATCAAGGGGCCTGCGGTCCTGGAGGGCGTCTCGCTCGATGTGGCTCCGGGCGAGGTCGCGGTCGTGGTTGGCCCGAGCGGCGTCGGGAAGAGTACGCTCCTGCGTTGCATCGCCGGTCTGATGCGGTTCGACACGGGCTGGGTGCAACTCGGCTCCCGGAGGGCGACCGCGGAGAAGCCCGAAGCGCTGCTCGGAGCAGTCGGTATCGTCTTCCAGGGGTTCGAACTCTTTCCGCACCTGAGCGTTCGGGCCAACTGTCTGCTGGCGCCGGTGGTCGTCCGAAAAGAGTCAGCGGCAGGCGCTCGCGCCCGCATCGACGGACTGCTCGAGCAGCTCCACATCGCCGAACTTGGCGATGCCTTCCCGGCGACACTCTCGGGTGGGCAGCAGCAGCGGGTGGCCATCGCCAGGGCGTTGGCGATGGCGCCGGTCGCTCTCCTGTGGGACGAGCCAACGAGCGCGCTGGACCCCGCGCTCAGGGCGTCGGTGACAGCTCTGGTCCGAAGCGTCGCTGAGTCGGGCATCCCGCAGCTGGTGGTGACGCACGATGAGAAGGTCGCCGAAAAAGTCGCCACCCGCATCTATCGCTTCGAGAATGGGCGGCTGGCCGGTTAGGGTCCGGCAGCTTTGTTACCACTCCGCGCATTCGTCGCCAGCGCCGTACTGCTCGCGGCACAGCCCGCTTGGTGCGGCGACGAGGCGGGTCCGAGCGCGTTTAAGGCTCCCTGGTGGGGACCGGAGACGGCTGCCCTGTACGCTGGCTTCTACGGACTTCGCGGTCCTCAGGTGTGGAACGACGCGTTCGTCGGCCTAGAGGTGCGCGGCGGAAGCTTCTGGTGGGAGCTTCATTTGATGTCGGGCGCTCTGGCCGCCTCGGATGGCAACGTCTACGGCTACATTGGTGTTATCGCCGACGTGCCCGTATTCCACATCCTTCATCTGATTCTGAGCTTCGCCCCCGGTATCTCCGCTTCAGGGACCGACCACTACCTGGGCTTTCCACTCATCTTTCGGTCCACCGCGGAGGTGGCCCTCGCCATCACTCAGGGCGCGCGACTGGGCGTCAGCTTCAGCCACATGTCCAACGGGAAGCTCGCGACGCCAAACACAGGGGTGGAGACACTGTCGTTGACGCTCACCGTCCTCGCTCTCCCCTACTGAACCTGCCAGCACCCTTGCTGGCAGGCATGCATTGGAGGAGAGGGCGCCTCGACGCTTTCCGAGAGCGCGACCGGAGAAGCACTTACTTGCTGTCTTTGACCGTCTCCGACTTGGTGACCGTCCCGTCGGGAGCCTTCTCCACCGTCTTCTTGGTATGGCTCTTCTTGGTGGGCTGTCCAGTCGCCGCTGACTTGGCAGACTTCTCCGTCACGGCGCTGCTGCTGCCGTCGGCATTCGTCTTGACGGTCTTGTCCGACGTCGCCTTGGTGTTTGTGTCAGGTGTGCTGGTGGTGCTCTCGACCTTTGTTTCCGAAGAAGTTTTCGTGGCCTGAGCAAAGGCCAAGCACGGGAGAACCAGCGCACCAATGAGTATTTGCTTTCGCATCGCGTTCACGCTCCTTGAGAGCTGTAAAAGGTAGGAAGCACTCCACAGGCCGGCAAGCCCCCACCGCCCCCCTTCGAGCGGCTCGCCGCCGAAGTACGTCCGGACACCCGAGGCCATTCCCCCAAGCTGGCCGCAGGCCCCCGTTGGGGACGATGGCCCCTCTCTCCTCAGCGCTTCGGGGGAAACGAGCGCCAACAGGCACATGGGAAATCCGCTGCCGCACTCGCCCAACTGGCTCCGGGCAAGCCCCGAACTGACCTGTTTCGGGGCCAGAATGCCGTCCGCTTGCAACCGATTTCGCTCTCGGAGGGCTAGCCGAAGAGGACGCTGTCTGCTACGGCCGCTGCGGTATGCCATCGGACGAGAGGGGTATGACGGGGCGAATCCTCGTCGTGGACGACGACCGTGAGACCTGTGAGCTCGTGACAGAGCTCCTCGAACACGGTGGTTTCACGGTCACCGCGCTCACGTCGGCCGTCGAGGCGCTGGCCAGGGTCGTCGAGGACGACTTCGATGCCGTCCTGACCGACCTCGGAATGGCCGAGATGGATGGAATCGTCCTCTGCCAGAGGATTTTGCAAGCCCGGCCCGACATGCCCGTCGTCGTTGGAACAGGTCAGGGAAGCTTAGACGCCGCGATCAGTGCCATGCGGGCAGGAGCCTACGACTTCGTCACCAAGCCGTTCGATCCGAAGCTTTTGGCGCTGAGTCTTTCTCGAGCAGTGCAGAACCATCGGCTGCGGAGTGAGCTCAAACGGCTGCGGCAGAATATCGCCTCGCTGTTCGCGCCCGGGGTCGTCGGTCGGTCCCCAGCGATGCGGCGCGTGAGCGAACTCGTGGCGCGGGTCGCCGACTCGGATGCATCCGTCCTGATTCAGGGAGAGACCGGGACCGGCAAGGAACTCATCGCCAGACTGATTCATTCCAGCGCCAAGCGCCGAACTGGCCCCTTCGTCGCAGTCAACTGCGCTGCGGTACCTCACGCACTCATCGAAAGCGAACTCTTCGGTCACGCCCGCGGGGCGTTCACGGACGCCCGGACGCAGCGCACCGGCCTCTTCCTCGAGGCCGACGGGGGGACGCTGTTCTTGGATGAGATTGGGGAGCTTCCCCTGGAGACTCAGCCGAAGCTGTTGCGCGCGCTCCAAGAGCGTACCGTGCGGCCAGTCGGTGCCAATACCGAGCAGGCGTTCGACGTCCGAGTGGTGGCCTCCACCAATCGCGACCTGGAATACGAAGTCTTCGAGAAGCGCTTCCGTGAGGACCTCTACTATCGAATCAACGTGGTGACGATTGAGTTGCCGCCGCTGCGCAACCGCGGCGGCGACGTCCTGGAAATCGCCCAGTACCTTCTGGCCAGGCTCGCCGAGCGCGCGGGGAAGCCCTCCCTCGCTCTATCGCCGGGCGCTGCGGAAAAGTTGGTGGCCTATAGCTGGCCGGGAAATGTGCGCGAACTCGAGAACTGTCTGGAGCGCGGGGTGGCACTGGCTCGCTTCGACCAGCTCACCGCAGAAGATTTGCCGGAGAAGATTCGCGAGTTCCGCGCCGAGAAATTCGTCGTCGCTGCCGATGACCCGACGGAAGTGGTGACACTCGAGCAGCTCGAGAAGAGCTACATCCTGCGAGTCCTCTCGCTCATGGGCGGCAACAAATCCCAGGCCGCACAATTGCTGGGAGTTGACCGACGGACGCTTTACCGAAAGCTTGCCCGTTACGAGGGTTCCAGCCCTTCCAAAGCTGCGGCCGATGACGAGTTGGACTGACGGGACTTCTCGCTAGAACGAGCACCCGGGAAGTGTGGCTGAATGGCATCCCTGGGGCAGAACGGGCCGGCGCCTTTTGGCCGCCAGCACGCGCCAACCCCTGCATTCCCAAGCGGATAGAACCTGGCCCCGATGTTGCTGGACCTGCTTCCAAACCGGCAACCGGAGGCTCAGCCATGAATTGGACACAAGTCGAAGGTCAGTGGAAGCAGGTCAAAGCCCAGGTGAAGGGTAAGTGGGCGAAGCTCAGCGATGACGACCTCAAGAACCTTTCCGCGAAGAAAGATGACCTCGTGGGGAAGATTCAGGAGCGCTACGGCATCCTGAAAGACGAAGCAGAAAAGCAGGTGGATACCTTCATCGCCGCGCTTGCACCGGACAGGAATAAGACGCCTTAGTCCAGGCACGAGAGCAACGCGTTCGGCCGCGGCGATTCTACGCCGCGGCCGTTCTCGTTTCTGGAGTTCACACGAGAGGGAGCCAGAAGCGAACCGTCGTTCCCTCCGTCGGTTTGCTCTCGACCCGCATCTCCCCGCCATGGGCATCGAGGATGCCCTTGGTGATGAAGAGTCCCAATCCGGCTCCATCACGACTGGCGGAGGAGCCCTTCCAGTAGCGCTCAAAAAGGTGCTCCTGGTGCTCCGGTGGGATTCCCGGGCCGTTGTCGCTTACGGAGAACCGCGCCCGGTTGCCATCCATGGCCACAGACAGAGTCACGCGCCCTCCCTCTTTCGGAACGAACTTCAATGCATTGCCGAGCAGATTGGCTAGAACCTGAAGAATGCGATCCCGGTCTGCGCGCACGACCAGAGTCGTGTTCAGACCATCGGTCTGAAGCCGTGTGTGCTGCGCCTCGGCGATGGGAAGCGCCGACTCGACGGCATCCGTGACCAAGGCAGCTGCTTTCTCCGGCTTGAGCTGTACCGATAGCTTGCCGGTATCGACCCGCGAGGCATCGAGGAGGTCTTCGATCAGTCGATTCATGCGCCCGACGTTGCGTTCGATTCGCTGAACCAACGGGACGCAAATGGCGGAGGGCGCTGTTGTCGATTCACTCAGGGTCGTGCGGAGGAGTGCCGCGCTCATGCCCACCACATTGAGGGGGTTGCGCAAGTCGTGAGAGACGATGGCCAGCACATCATCTCGTGCTGAAGCGGCATCCTGAGCCGCGCGGTAGAGGCGTGCGTTCTCCAGGGCCACCGATGCCGTCTGAGCGAGTTGGACGAGCATTGCCTCGTCGCTAGCGTCGAAATCTCCTTCCAGCGCATCGGTGAGCTGCAGGCTGCCAAGCGGCTTCCCGTCCTGGCCAACCAAGGGAGCGGCAAGCAGCCCGCGCACCGAGAGACCCTCGAAGCGCTTTTCACAGGACGTCTTCCAGGCCACGTCGGCCCCTAGCTCGGCGTCGGTGTAGCGAACGCTCTTGCGCGTCTCTCGCACGAGAGTTGCCCATCGGAAGGCAACGTCATCGGTCGGCGTGACGCTGCTGCCGCCATACTTACTCGAAAGTGACCGGTGTTCGACTCCGCGTCGCCCGTCAGCGCCATCCACCTGCGCCACCGCGACGTTCGCCCCAATCAACTCCCGCGCTGTGTAGCTGATGAACTCCATCGCAGCGTCGAGCGACTGTGCACCATGGATGCCGATGCTCGCATCTGCAAGGCGCTGAAGCTGCGCTGCCTGTCGTTCGACGGCGCGGCGAGCCTCCTTGCCCCTGCGGTCTGAATCTCGGAGCCGAAGCGCCTGTCTCACCGTCTGGGCAAGACGCTCGGTGGTGAGCACACCCTTTTGAAGGTAGTCCGCGGCACCAGCCTTCATCAGCTCCACAGCAAGGGCTTCGTCTCCCTGCCCAGTGAGGACAATCACCGGAGTGTCCACACCCTTGTTTCGGGCTTCGTGAAGCAGCTCCAGGCCATCGCCTCCCGGAAGCTCGAAGTCCAGAAGCACGACGTCGAATTCCTTGCTCCCGAGGAGTGCTGTCCGGGCCGAGCCGAAGTCTGTTGCCTCAGTGATCTTCGCTACGATACCGCCGCGGGTCAGCGCCCGACGAACAGCCGCGCGGTCGACCTCGTCGTCATCCACGATGAGGATTGCCAGTGGCTCGGCCTCGGTCACGGCATCTCCGCGTGCGTCCAGTAGCGGTCCAGGTTCGCCATCAAGTCGACGAAGCTTCCGAAAGTCACCGGTTTGAGCAAGTAGCCGGCGACGAACAAATCAAATGCGTCCTCCTTGTCGCCTTCGTCATCCGAGGTGGTGAGGACGACGACCGGAGTCTTTCGCAGTCCCTCATCCGCCCTCAACTCGCGCAAAAACTCGATGCCATTCATGCGTGGAAGGTTGAGGTCGAGCAGCACCAGCCGCCGAGCCGTGGGGGTGGAGGGGCTGCGAAGCAGGTCGAGCGCCTCCACGCCGTCCCCGGCCCGGAAGAGGGGCGCCTGAATCTTGGCCCTCTCGAACGCGCGACGCACATTCATCGCGTCAACCTCGTCGTCCTCGACGAGCACAACGTTGAGAGGCTTTATGCTCATGACTGCACCTGTCTCTTGGGCCAGGTGAAATGAAACGTCGCTCCTTGACCGGCTTCCGACTCGACCCACACCTGTCCGCCTTCGCTCTCGACCAGCTTCTTGACCGTTGCGAGGCCGATGCCAGTTCCCTCCACCTTGTCCCGCGAAGCGAGTGTTTGAAAAATCCCGAAGACACGCTGGTGGTACTGCGGCGCAATGCCCGGGCCATTGTCAGCCACGGAAAATTCCCACTGTGCGCCTCGGTCCAGGGCACGAACTCGGATTTCAGCACCATCGCGGCGCGCATGCTTGAACGCGTTGCCGAGGAGGTTCATCCAGACCTGTTGGAAGGGGGCCCGGATTGCAGCCACCCGGGGAAGGTCAGACGGTACGTCGACCGCGAAGAGACCTGTGGGCGGGGCGAGAAGGTCCCGAACCTCCTGTACCATCTGGCCAACGTCTATCTCCTCGCGATTGCCTTCGCCGCGTCCGGCCCGTGCGTAAGCCAGGATCCCGTCGATCAAGGCTTCCATTCGTCGGACGCGGCTGAGGAGGACACGAATGTGCTCGCGGGAGCGCTCGGTCATGGCCGCGCCGAGATCCTCTTCCACCCACTGGGCGAGGTTGGCGATTCCGCGAAGCGGCGCCTTCAGGTCATGGGATGCGACGTAGGCGAACTGGTTGAGCTCGCGGTTGCTTCGCTCTAGTGCCGCGCTGGCCGCGTTGCGCTCAGAAAGGGCCAGTTCTGCCGTGGCATTTGCCGCGGCAAGCCGGTCGCTGAGGTTGCGCTCCGCCTCCAGCTGACGGGCCAGGGCCTGCTCGCTCTGCTCAAGGCTGTTGCGCTGCGTCTCGAGCCGCGCCGCTTGCTCTTCCAAGAGACGCTGGTTCCCTCTCTGGAGGGTCAGGTCGTGGCGGATGCCGATGTTGACCAGCGAGGCGAGCACCACCGCGCCGAGGCTTCCCACTGCAATGACCCAATCCGTGAACTCGGTTTCGCGGTCGCGCTCAGCGTTGCGCTCCAGGACACTGGTGCGCTCAGCGGTGATCATGTCCCTGATTTTCGCCCGTGCCAGTTCCAGTTGCTGGGCCCCATATCCCGAAAGGATGTACTCACGTGCGCTGTCGATTCCTTGGGTTTGGAACAGCTCAACCGTCGTGGCCAGCTGGGCCAGCTTCTTTTCGGACTGCAGGCGAATGTCCTCGGCGCGCGCGGTTTGCGGGGCATTGCCACTCACGATGTCTGCCAGGGACACAAGCAGACTACGCGTTCGTTGCGCCTCGACCCGGTACGAATCGAGATAGCGCGGGGCCTGCGTCAAGAGATACCCGCGCTGCGACGTCTCTGCATCCACGATGGCAAGCTCGGCCTGCCGCAGGACGTCGCTGACGGCGCGTGCGTGGGCTGCCCATTTCTGGGACTCGCGGACGCGGTGAATTCCCAGGAATGCGAGGGCGGCAACAACCACCACCAAGAGCGGAGAGAGGAGCGCTGCCTGAACCTTGCGATCGAGGGGCCTCGCGAGCGAACGCCTGAGTGCCTCCAAGTCCCTCCGGGCCAGTCTCAGGGACTCGCTGCCTTGCTCCATCGCATCCTCTCGGGTCACTGAGCGTCGCCGGGGGCTACCGCCTACCCTTTCCGCTCGCAAACACTAGTCATGCCCGGCAAACGGCGCCCCCCAGAGGGGGCAGCGTGCCACAACCGGGGCAATCTGCCCCATTGGCCCCCCCCTCCGTGCCTAGTGCGCAGGGAGACACCCGCGCGGCATGCATTTGGCAAAGAACCCCGGCCATGCCCAGCCGAGGACAGACCATGAAACGTGACCAAAGCGACGAATCCGAGGGCGGAAGCCCCGAGACCGGAAGCGCCGAGGACCGCGTGCTCCGGAGGTACTTTGCAGAGGTTGGCCGACACCGGCTTCTCACCTCCGAGGAGGAGCGCGAACTGGGCCGACGCTACCGCGCTGGCGACCAGGCAGCCGGTCAAACCCTGGTGGCATCGAATCTGCGCTTCGCAATCAAGGTGGCGCGTTCCTACCGCGCGCCCGGTCTGCCCATGACCGACCTCATCCAGGAGGCGTCGCTCGGACTCATGAAGGGCGTGGAACGCTTCGACCCGGAACGCGGAATTCGCCTCATTTCCTTCGCCGTCTGGTGGATTCGCGCGCAGCTCCAGAGCTACGTGCTCCGGAACTGGTCCCTGGTCAAAGTTGGGACGACGCAGGCGCAGAGGCGTGTCTTCTTTGGCCTGAGCAAGGCTGTCCGCGAAGCGCAGGTCCAAGATGGGGACCCGGAATCCCAAACGCTGGCACTGGCGAAGCTGCTCCAGGTCGACCCGATGGAGCTGGCCGAGACACGCCAGCGAATGATGTCTCGGGACATCTCCCTCGATGCGCCGGCCGTCGACGGGTCCCCGACGCCCCGCGGCGCAGCGTTCGCCTCGAAGAGTCCCCAACCGGATGAGTTAGCTGCCGAACGGGAATGGGTCGGGCAGGTTCGCACTGCTGTCGATCGTGCTCTTCGCGTCTTGGACCCGCGTGAGCGGTTCATCGCCGAGCGCCGGCTGCTCCGCGACGACCCCCCGACGCTCGTCTCCCTTGCAGAGCATTTCGGCTTCTCCCGGGAGCGGGCGCGGCAGCTGGAGCTGCGCGCCCAAGCCAAGCTCAGAGCTGTCTTGGCTCCATTGGTCGCCACAGAATACGCCGCATAGGCAGCAACGTCTTTTCACCCCACCGGCAGGTCAGGAGGAGTCGTCATGCTCTATTGGGCCGCAGTCTTCTTCGTCATCGCGTTGGTGTCTGCAGTGCTTGGCTTTGGTGGCATCGCCGCGAGCGCCGCGGGTATCGCCAAGATTCTGTTCGTCATCTTTCTCATCTTCGCCATCATTTCGCTGGTGGTCGGCCGAAGAGCGGTATGACGCCCACTGGCTACCGACCGGGGTCCGGCTCGCCGGACCCCCAGACGGTGCCGGTCGCAGCTGAGCTGCCAACCTCGCTTAGATGGAAGAAGGTGGAGGCCCGCTGGGAGACGCTCCGCCCCAAGGTTGCCGCCTACTGGCCCCGGCTGCCGGCAGATGAGGTGAAGCGGCTCACCGGGGACCTCCCGTCGCTCATCCAACTCATCCGAAAGAATTACGGCATCGAGGAGAACGGCGCGGAGGGGCAGGTGAATGCCTGGCTGGCCAGTCTCTCGCCAGAGAACTCGGGGAGCGACGTGCTCCCGCCGCCGGCCCGGACGAAGGACGAGCAACGGGCTGAAGGCGAGGGAATGGGCTCGGTCCCGGGCGCTGCTAGTACACCGGACGAATGAGGATTGTCTCCGCATCCGTTTCGGCCTCTGCGAGCGTCCAGGCGGTAGGTGCGTCGGGCCCCCGGCTGCTCGTCCTTGGCTAGAGCCTCGGCCCCCCTGGCCTCCGCTTTCATGACAGGGGCTGGGCATTCGATGAAACGGATGACGAGACGGTACCCGGGGCAGCACCGCAGCGGCCGGGCGAGCTGGCTGCGCGCAGCGGTGCTGGGTTCCGATGACGGAATCGTTTCCACGTCGAGTCTGATGATTGGCGTTGCAGCGGCATCCGGCTCGAAGGAGGCAATCCTGGTGGCCGGAGCCGCTGGTCTCGTCGCCGGAGCGATGTCGATGGCGGCCGGAGAGTTCGTTTCGGTCAGCTCCCAACGAGACGCGGAGGACGCCGACATCGAGCTCGAGAAGTGGGAGCTCGAGGAACGACCCCGAACGGAGCTCCGTGAGCTCGCCTCCATTTACGAGAAGCGAGGGCTGGACAAGGAGCTGGCGCTCAAGGTCGCCGAGCAGCTGAGCGCGCACGACCGCCTGGCAGCCCACATGAAGGACGAGCTGGGAATCGAAGGGGCAAAGCGGGCACGGCCTTTCCAGGCAGCGTGGATTTCGGCCGTCAGCTTCGCCGCCTTCGCGCTGGTGCCCATCCTCGCGATGCTGGCGGCGCCGACGGCGTGGCGCGTTCCAGCCATCGCGGCCTCGTCCCTGGCAAGCCTAGGCGCGCTGGGAGCGTTCGGAAGCCACCTCGGTGGCGCAGCGCCTGCCCGCGGCGCACTCCGGGTGATGGCGGGCGGCGGAGTGGCGATGGCAGTGACGGCCGGCATCGGCCGGTTGCTTGGCGTCTCCTTCGGCTGAGCCTTCAGAGCAACCCCTGCTGGGCACGCGCGCGGAGACTCGACGCCCGCGAGAGCGACCCCGGCGTGACTCGAACACGCAACCGTCGGCTTAGAAGGCCGATGCTCTATCCAGTTGAGCTACGGGGTCCTGGCACGAGCCTTCTACAGCGACCAGGGGGGTCCATCCACCCCGTCGCGGCTTCCTGGTGGTGGCTGCTGAGGACGGGTCCGGGAAGGCTCGCGGGTTCGAGCGCCTTTGTGCTTGCCCCCGTTCGTTGGCAAGAGTCTCATGCGCGCGCATTCGGTTCGATGAGCCGAGCTTCATGGGCGCTTCACCTAGGTGTGCGTCTCGGGTGGCCTTCAGGGTAACCGACGTCTACGAGGAGACTGGCATGGCCGCCGCACCCGCCTTGAGCCAAAGACGCGCCACGAGCGAACCGGAGCCCTTTCTCACCACCACGGTCGGAAAGAAGGTGGTGATGGCCGTCACCGGAGTGATTCTCTTCGGCTTCGTCATCGTTCACATGCTCGGCAACCTGCAAGTGTACATGGGGGCCGAAGCGATTAACGCGTATGGCGTTTCCCTCCATACCCTCCTCCACGGCGGCGGTATCTGGCTTTTCCGCGCCGTGCTCCTGACTGCGGTCCTGCTGCACATCTGGGCGATGACGGCGCTCACACTGGCCAACCGAAGGGCCCGCGGCGTGGGCTATCGAGAGTGGAAGGCGCGCGAATCGACGTATGCCTCTCGGACGATGCGGTGGAGTGGCGTCTTCTTGCTCGCCTTCATCGTCTTCCACTTGCTGCACTTCACAACGGGCGACCTGCATCCCGACTTCATTCCCGGCGACGTCTACCACAACGTCATCACCGGCTTTCAGGTGGTGCCGGTCGCCATCCTCTACATCCTGGCGACCCTGGCTCTTGCCCTACACCTCTTCCACGGCGGGTGGAGCATGCTCCAGACGCTCGGGTTGAACCATCCGCGCTACAACCGCCTGCGGAACATGGTCTGCATGGGCCTGACCACGCTGGTGGTCATCGGAAACCTCTCCTTCCCGGTCGCCGTGCTGACCGGCCTGCTTCGCTGAGAGACGCATGGACCTCCGCTCACAGGTTCCCGAAGGGACGCTCGAGAAGAAATGGGACCGGCACCGCTTCGAGATGAAGCTGGTGAACCCGGCCAACAAGCGGCGATTCACGGTCATCGTGGTGGGCAGCGGCCTGGCAGGAGCGGGCGCCGCCGCCTCAATGGGCGAACTCGGTTACAACGTGAAATCCTTCTGTTACCAGGACAGCCCCCGTCGGGCCCACTCCATCGCTGCCCAGGGCGGCATCAACGCCGCCAAGAACTACCGGAATGACGGGGACAGCGTCTATCGGCTGTTCTACGACACGGTGAAGGGAGGCGACTTCCGCTCGCGGGAAGCCAACGTCTACCGGCTGGCCCAGGTCTCTGGAAACATCATCGACCAATGTGTCGCCATCGGTGTCCCTTTCGCCCGCGAGTACGGGGGACTCCTCGACAACCGCTCCTTCGGTGGAGCGCAGGTATCGCGCACCTTCTACGCCCGGGGTCAGACCGGTCAGCAGCTGCTCTTGGGCGCGTACCAGGCACTGGAGCGACAGGTGACGGCGGGCAAGGTGGAGATGTTCACCCGCCACGAGATGCAGGATTTGATTGTCGTCGACGGCCATGCGCGCGGCATCGTCACCCGAGACCTGGTGAGCGGCGAGGTCCGCTCGCACCTCGGCGATGCGGTGTGCCTGGCAACCGGGGGCTATGGCAACGTCTTCTATCTGGCCACCTACGCCAAGGGGTGCAACGCGACGGCCATCTGGCGCGCCTACAAGAAGGGCGCCGCATTCGGAAACCCCTGCTTCACTCAAATTCATCCCACCTGCATTCCGGTGACCGGCGACTACCAGTCCAAACTGACGCTGATGAGCGAGAGCCTGCGCAACGATGGACGCATCTGGGTGCCGAAGAAGCAGGGCGACACCCGCCCGCCAGGCGAAATCGCGGACGCGGACCGGGACTATTACCTGGAACGAATGTACCCAAGCTTCGGAAACCTGGCCCCGCGGGACATCGCCTCTCGGGCAGCAAAGCGCGTCTGCGACGAGGGGCGAGGAGTGGGCCCGGGGGGCAAAGGCGTGTACCTGGACTTCGCCGATGCCATCGCGCGGCTCGGGCGCAAGAGCATCGAGGAGAAGTACGGCAACCTTTTCGAGATGTACAACCGCATCACCGATGAAGACCCGTACACCGTCCCGATGCGCATCTACCCGGCCATCCACTACACGATGGGCGGCCTGTGGGTCGACTACAACCTCATGTCCAACCTCGCCGGCCTTCACGTCCTCGGCGAGGCGAACTTCAGCGACCACGGCGCAAACCGGCTCGGCGCGAGCGCACTGATGCAGGGCCTCGCCGACGGCTACTTCATCATCCCTTACACCATCGGAAACTACCTGGCGTCGAACAAGCAGGCCCCGGTTTCCGCCGAGCACCCAGCGGTCGTGGCTGCGGAGAAGGCGGTCGCCGAGCGCACCAACAAGCTGCTCGCCATCCAGGGCAGCAGGAGCCCGACCGACTTTCACCGGGAGCTGGGCAAGGTGATGTGGGAGCTGTGCGGGATGACACGCACCGAGGCCGGCCTGAAGAAGGCCCTCCAGGTGATTCCCGAGCTGCGTGCCGCATTCTGGAAGGACGTCCGGGTGGTGGGGACTGGCGAGTCACTGAATCAGTCGTTGGAGCTGGCCGGGCGAGTGGCAGACTTTCTCGAGCTCGGTGAGCTGATGTGCCTCGACGCACTGGAGCGGCGCGAGTCCTGCGGCGGCCATTTTCGCGAGGAATACCAGACGCCGGAGGGCGAGGCGCTGCGCGACGACAAGGATTTCTGCCACGTGGCTGCCTGGGAGTACGCCGGTGAGGGGAAGAAGCCGCTGCGGAACGTCGAGCCCCTCAACTTCGAAAACGTTCACCTCTCGGTGCGCAGCTACAAGTGACCGCGAGAGGGGTGGTTTTCTCCCTTCGCTCCTCACCTTCGCTCTTGGCGCCGCCCTGCCACCCCGCTGCTGCCACCCAGGACGACGGGCTTGTTGCCTTCCTGCGCGTCGCCCAGCGTAGGAGACTTTTGCGGAGCCAGCGTCGGCCCGCGTGTCGGCGTGACGTCTCTCTGGGGGAGGCGTGAGACAAACACTTACTCGTCTGCGGTGTTCATCTGCGGCGTCGCGCCTACCATCATGGCTCGGGCACGCTGCGAGCGGCCGCCCAGCTGCGGTTGGGGCGTGACCGGAACGAACGGCCGTCGAAGTGAAAGTGAGAGGATCTCCGATGGGAGTTGTCTGACCACATGGCCAGCAATTGGAAGGAGACGGGGCGGGACCTCATCCCGGAAGATCGGACGCTCGCGCAGCAGCTCAGCACGGCTTTCGCGCTGATCGGCGGCCTCGTCGCCGTGGCCTCCTTCATAGTCGCGTTAGGCTTTGGCGTCAGCTGGGCTTGGCTGTCGCCCCGGTTCGAACAGCACCTGCTGTGCGTCCGGGCCGAGAGCGCCGCTTCCGCGGCGATGCTCAACGAGGAGACTGGCCTCCGCGGGTACCTTTCGACACACGAGCTCGGCTTCCTTCAACCTTACAACCTCGGTGAGTCTGCGCTCTCCGACGCCAATGCGGTCCTCACCGCATGCGCTGCTGCTGTCCCGGAGCTTGCCGCGCCGATGCTCGGTATGCGCCTGGCGGAGGAGAGGTGGCGAGAGCGGTGGGCCAACGCCGCGGCCGACACGCGGCCCAATGCCATCGCTCCGTCAATGTCAGAAGGCAAAGCACTGTTCGACGCCTACCGACTGCAGCAGGGCCCGGTTGCCACCGCCCTCACTCGACGCACCGAAACGCTGCACCACATGGACGAGCGACTGCTTATGGCCCGTTCCGCAGTCGTTTTCGCCCTGTTTATTACTGTGCTCTTCCTCGCTGTACGTCAACATGGTGCACTGCGTGATTCGATCGTCGTCCCCGTCGCCGCACTACTGCGTCATATTGGCCGCGTGCGGGACGGAAAGCTTGAGGCGACCGTCGACCCTACCGGCGCACGTGAGCTACGCGAGCTCGAGGAAGGCCTCAACGAAATGGTCCGCGCCCTGGTCACCGCGCGGGACTTCGCCGAGTCGCGTGACAAGGCGCTTCATGAGCATTCGGACCAGCTACGCGCGATCCTCGACGCGAGCCGCGAATTCTCCGAGAGCCTGAACCTGACGTACGTCGTGTCAGCCGTGCGGACGAGCAGCGCTGCGATCGGGGGCTACGAGCATGTGATTGTGTGGCTCATGGACGACAATGGGAAGCGACTCATCAACGCCGAGAGTAACCCAGCCATTGCGTCCTCCGACGCGGCACTCGACATGGGGCACGGACTCGCGGGGCGCGCCGCCAAGTCCGGACGCATTGCTTTCGAGGGGTCCGTCGGCCAGGTGCGCTTTAGCGACAGCAGCATGGGGCCCGTTTGCGCGATCGCGATTCCTCTCATTGTGGGTGCGCGGGTCGTCGGCGCGCTCGAGGCGCGCCTCACCGAAGCGATCGTTCCCACGAGACAGTCGATCGAGGTCCTCGAGATGCTCGCAACGCACGGAGCCACCGCCATCGAATCGGCCCGCCTTCACGAGCTGACCGAGGAGCTAAGCCAGGTCGATGCCCTGACGCGCCTCTTCAATCGGCGCCGCCTCGACAGAGACCTCGATACCGAATGCAAGCGCTGTTCGCGCTACGGACGCCCAATGGCCTTCGTGATGCTCGACGTCGACCATTTCAAGGCGTTCAATGATTCTCACGGTCATCCGCAGGCGGACGTTGCTCTTGAGGAGTTGGCCGACATCCTCGCGGGCAGCGTGCGCACGACCGACTCGGCGTACCGGTACGGGGGAGAAGAGTTTTGCATTCTCTTGCGCGAGACAAACGGCAAGGAAGCGATGATGTTCGCGGAGAGACTCCGCCAACGGATCGAGCAGCGCTTCGCCTCGGGCCCAGCGGCAGGCATCACGGCTTCATTCGGCGTCGCGGAGTTCTCGGCGGCGACTCCGATGCCGCGTGCACTTATCGCGGAAGCGGATGCAGCGATGTACGAATCGAAACAGGCAGGGCGTAACCGTGTGGTGCTTTCATCGAGGCCGCCGTTCGACTTGCTGAAAGGCATGCTCGAACCGCAACAGCCGTGAGTTCACTCGTGACTCTACGATCTAGGATCTAGAACTGATCAAGAACGCGGCGGAGAGCTGACCTCCTCTCGGTCGTCCGAGGGAGCCTCGCCTCGTCGCCGTCATGCTCGTCGAGCCGCTGTCAGGGACGCGGAAGGAGAACGAACTCCTCCCTAGCCCCGGAGGCCCGAGGGGTGGACGAGCAGCTCCCTCGGTTTCAGCGGTGGGCGATGGAGGGCTGCCGCGTTGAGTTTGGGCACAGGCTCCCCTGCTAGCTGCCACCTCAAATTTGAATGCGCGGTGGTAGAAGGTCAGCACCGAAAGTATAAAGTCGCGGAATGACCGGAAAGGGGCCTCTGTGAGAGCGGACCTGGTGGCGTACAAGTGAACCTGACCCTGAACGTCTGGCGCCAGAAGGATGCCCGGGATTCGGGGCGGTTCGTGACCTACCAGGCCACGGAAATCAGCACGGAGATGTCTTTTTTGGAAATGCTCGATGTGGTGAACGAGCGGCTCATCGCCAAGGGCGAGGACCCGATTGCCTTCGACCACGACTGTCGCGAGGGCATCTGTGGCCAGTGCGGTGTGGTCATCAATGGCAACGCACACGGACCACGACTTCGCACCACTTCCTGCCAGCTCCACATGCGCAGCTTCAAGGACGGGGCCACGCTCACCCTGGAGCCCTTCCGGGCCACCGCCTTCCCGGTGGTGAAGGACCTCATCGTCGACAGGTCGGCCTTCGACCGCATCATCGCCTCGGGGGGCTTCATCTCCGCCGCCATCGGCGGGGCCCAAGATGCGAACACCGTCCCGGTGGCCAAGGAGAACTCCGACCTGGCGATGGATGCGGCCGCCTGCATTGGCTGCGGCGCGTGTGTCGCCGCGTGTCCCAATGCCTCGGCGATGCTCTTCACCGCGGCCAAGGTCTCCCAGCTCGCGCTTCTGCCGCAGGGACAGCCGGAGCGCCAGGAGCGGGTCCGCAAGATGGTGACGCAGATGGACGTCGAGGGCTTCGGGAGCTGCACCAACCACGGCGAATGCGAGGCCGTTTGCCCGAAGGGCATCAGCCTCGGGAACATCGCTCGACTCAACCGCGAATTTCTCCGGGCCAGCTTCGCCTGGGGCCGTCGGCTTTCGGGCGCCGGCGGCGGAGCACCCGGCTAAACGCTTCAGAGCTCCGCGCTCATTGCTGGGGTGTCGAGACGCAGGCGGTGACGTCGATGGTGTTGAGGACGTCGAAGCCAACGAGGAAGCTCGTCCCTGCATCGACGCTGAGCTGGTAGGAACCCCCCGAAGGGGTACCGGCATTGAGGAGGATGCTCGGCGGACTGCCATCGGCATTGCCGTAGCCCACCTGCGCAGCAATGACTGTCTGCAGGGGACCTCCGTCGCCGGGGTCGCGCGTCATCTGGAAAGCGACGGTGCTGGAGATGTAGCCATCACCACTGAGGTCCGTCTGCGAGTACTGAGACCCGTCCAGGACGAAGCCAGCGAAGTCGCTGAACTGCTGGTAGGTGAGCGTGGTGTTCGGCTTGAAGAGGCTCTGGACTCCGATGTTTACGTCACCGCTGAGCACGCCGTTGAACGTGGCGGGGTTGGTGTACTGGATGATGGCCGGTCCGTTGAATCCGAGGATGCGCGTCTCTGAGCTGATGACCGAGAGTTGAAAGACGCGAAGCACACAGTCGGCCTGGGCCTGGTTGGTGACCTCGAGATTCGCCAGCGCGACCGGGAAGGACGCGAAGCTTCCGAGGGGTGGGGCTCCAGTCAAGGTGAGGATGCCGCCGTCGACGCTGGTGGTGTAGGTCGCTCCGCCATCGACGTCGGAACGCTGTGCGCCATCCCGCGAGGTCACCGGCAGGTTGTACTCATTGGCAAGGACGTACCTCAGCGAGCTGGAGAGGAAGACCTGTGTGGCGGTTGCGTAGTAGGTGCCCGTCAAGATGACGCAGGACTGGTTGCGGGCGATGGTGGTGAGGGTGAACGGCGCCGTCGTCCCCCCGTCGGGCGCTGCGAAGACGAGGAGCGTGGTCTGCTCCGGTGTCGCTTGAATCCAGGTGGGCTGGTTTCCGAGGGAGACGGTGGGGTCCAGCTCCTGTCCGATGATTTGGTACGGACCCAGGCATGCCGCGCCGAGGATGAGCAGCAACACCGGCAACCGAAGTGGTCGAGCTCGGCCCATCACAGGTCCACACCCACCAGCGCTCCCGTGGTGACGCCAAAGCCGGTGGACAAGTCACCCCCGTGAAGCAGGTCGACGAAATCCACCGAGCCGCTGCCGAACGCGGCAACGCTGACCGGCCCACTCCCGACGCGCCACCGGAGGACTGCATTCATCCCCACTCCGAGGGTGAAGCTATCGAAGTCTGAGAAGCCGGAGTGACCAATCCTCAGGCCCTTCATGACCACGCCATTGAAATGTGGCCCGAGGCCAAGGTCGAGCTGGATGCCGGAGCGGAAGCAGAGCCGTCGCGCGGCGGCGAAGATGACGTCGATGCCCCACGCGCTGCCGTAGGTACCGGAGATGTCGACGTGCGTCTGGTTCTGGTACGCGGAGACGGGGAAGAACGCAGTGAACGTCGTCTGAAAGCCCCAGGCCCCGCCCATCGTCGCCGCATAGGTGATGCCGGGAGACTGAAGGACGGACTCGTTGCCCTGCTTGGTGTTGATGACGGTGAGCTGGTAGCTCGGACCAAGGGTGTGCTGCCCATCGGCCAGCGCGGGTGTGGCTGACAGGCTCATCAGGACTGCCATGGCCAGCGCGCGGCCCCTGGTCGCACTGCCCTCACACCACGGCCGGCAGACACGAATGCCTTGCGGCCATGGCCATGAACTCTCGGCTTGCTCGAGGTGGCGTCGCGGCGGGCAGGACTCGAAGAGCACGGAGCGGAAGAGGAGTGGGGCGAGAGGATTTGAAACTCCGACCCACTGCGCCCAAGGACTGGGACCGGCGCGCAGACCCTACTTCCTGCTTGCTCGGGCTCGCAACCGCTTGTTTCGACAAGGGACACGCATTTGGCTCAGGGAGTGGTCGGAGCAGATGGAGCGCTGATGCGGTCCAAAGGGACCAACTTCCGCGAGATATTCTCTCGGCGGGACGCGTCGAGGCCGTCGATTTCCAGGTCCTCAATAAGGAGCCGCGCGATGCTCGGTCTTACCTCCCTGTTGCTGGCAGTTCTTCCAGCCGCACCGGCGCTGGTTGCGCAGCCGCCGACTCCTTCGGCTGCCCTTCAAATCATCCAAGCGTTCCAGCGCATCGCGACACAAGAGCTCTGGCCGGAGTTCAAGCCCGGAACCACGCCCGTCGAGTTTTTCGATGGAACAAATACCTATCTTCTCAACCATCCCTCGCCGCCGGAGGGGTTCCGTCCCGTCGCCGGTCAGCAGAGCGTTTATGTATTTTCCGGCCAGCATCCGACAGTG
>Ga0302326_10006185_pt1 | contig 26931 bp, 19 predicted proteins | sample Palsa_T0_3_FD_202264 | JGI IMG/M metagenome (GOLD analysis project Ga0302326, IMG submission 202264) | Peat permafrost microbial communities from Stordalen Mire near Abisko, Sweden - Palsa_T0_3 | ecosystem: Environmental > Terrestrial > Soil > Palsa > Peat permafrost | place: Sweden: Abisko... | reverse complement strand
GACCAGGCCCGCATCGCTTTGGTGCAGGTGGCTGCAATGGATCGGCGCAAGGTACGGCGCCGTTTCGAGGAGCGCTTTACGGCGCACCGCATGGCAAGCGATTACGTCCGGGTGTACCGGAGCCTCGTTCGTCACGCCGCGCGGCCGGCGCGAGACACCGTATCTCAAGTCAACGGGGGCGCGCACATCAGTGAACACGAACTCGTCAGTGACGCATCCGCGCATGCCGACTGAAAGCCCGGCCATCACGCCGCCGGGAGCCGAACCGCCCCCCGAACTCTCGTTTTATGTCGCGGCGACCGAGCCCACGACGCGGTCGCGGCGTACCATGAAGCAGGACGACTGCTTCCTGGTGTTCGACAGCCACGGCGACATCGGCGCTTCGCCGGGCGGGCCGGACGGCCTGTTCAATCGCGATACCCGCTACCTCTCGCATTTCGAACTGCTGATCAACGGACTGCAGCCCCTCCTGCTGGGCTCGAACCTGTCCGACGACAGCTGCGTCCTCAGTGTCGATCTGACCAATCCCGACATCTACTACGACAATCGCATCATCCTGCAGAAAAACCTGCTGCATGTGGCGCGGACGGTGTTCGTTTGGCGTTCAACCCTGTTCCACCGCTTTGCCGTGCGAAATTTCAGCGCCGAACCGGTCCGACTCCTGCTGTCGATCACTTTCGACAATGATTTCGCCGACGTGTTCGAGGTGCGGGGGAGCCGGAGGGAGCGGCGCGGCGTCGTGCGTTGCCGCGTCGAAGGCGATGGGGCCGATTTCGACTATGTCGGCCTCGACGGCAAGAAGCGGCGCACCCATATCGTGTTCGAGCCGACGCCGACCTATCTGTCGCCGTCGCTTGCTTCGTTTCAGCTCGATCTCGAGCCGCACAAGTCCGTTTCGCTCTACAGCACGATCTCCTGCGATGGCGATGTGCCCGAGCCGCCGCCCTTCCTGAAGAGCCTGCGCTGCGCCCATCGCGAATTGAAGCAGATGATCAGGGTCGGCACCGAGATCGAAACTTCCAATCAAGTGTTCAACGAAGTGTTGCGGCGTGCGACCGCGGACCTCGCCATCCTGCTGACCCACACCCCGCAGGGGCTTTATCCCTATGCTGGAATTCCATGGTACTCGACGACGTTCGGGCGCGACGGCCTCATCACGGCCATGCAGTGCCTGTGGCTCGACCCGCGCATGGCGCTCGCCGTGCTAAAGCGGCTCGCCGCCTACCAGGCGACCGACTACGATCCCGAATCCGACGCCGAACCCGGGAAGATCCTGCATGAAATGCGGGCGGGCGAAATGGCCGCGCTGCACGAGGTCCCCTTCGGGCTCTATTACGGGAGCGTCGATTCGACACCCCTGTTCGTCGTCCTGGCGGGCCGCTATGTACAGACGACGGGTGACCTCGACGCCTTGCGCAGCCTGTGGCCGGCGATCGACCGGGCGCTGGCATGGATCGACGGTCCCGGCGACCGCGACCGAGACGGTTTCGTCGAATATTTCAAGGCGACGCCACGCGGCCTCAGCAACCAGGGTTGGAAGGATTCCTTCGATGCCGTCTTCCATGCCGACGGCCGGCTCGCCAAGGGGCCGATCGCGCTCGCCGAGGTACAGGGATACGTCTATGCGGCCAAGATGCTCGCGTCCTGGTGCGCCGATCGATTGGGTTTTGCGGAGAGGGCGCACCAACTCACTGCCGAAGCCGGGCGCTTGGCGGAGCGTTTCGAGGACGCCTTCTGGTGCGAGGACATCGCGACCTATGCAATCGCTCTCGATGGCGACAAGCGGCCGTGCCGGGTCGCAACATCGAACGCGGGTCAGGTCTTGTTCAGCGGCATTGCGCGCAGCGACCGCGCCGAACGGATCGCGCAACAGCTCATGGAGCCGAACTTCTTCTCCGGCTGGGGGGTGCGGACCGTGGCCGTCGACGAGGCGCGCTACAATCCGATGTCCTACCACAACGGCTCGGTGTGGCCCCATGACAATGCCATGATCGCGACCGGGCTTGCGCGTTATGGCGACAGCCGCGCGGCGACGCGGATTTTTCAGGGAATGTTCGATGCTGCGACCTATATGGATTTGCGCCGGCTGCCCGAGCTGTTCTGCGGCTTTCCGCGCTTTCGCGGCCGTGGACCGACGCTCTATCCGGTGGCCTGCGCCCCACAGGCGTGGTCGAGCGGGGCGTTCTTTGCGTTGCTGCAGGCTTCGCTGGGCATCGAGCAGGACCCTTTCGCGAACCTGATCCGGTTTCGCAACCCCAGGTTGCCGGCCTTTCTCGACAGCGTCGTCCTGCGCGGGCTCAAGGCGGGTACCGGCAGCGTCGATCTTTCAGTGCGGCGTCATGGCGAAGACAAGATCAGCCTTCAAATCCTCGCCGCCCGTGGCGATATCGAAGTCACGGCCTCATTTTCAGGATGACCATGCAACCTCATCTCGTCACGGTGCCGTCGTTGGGGCGGCAATACTGGGACTCCATCGACATCGCCCGGGTCGCGATCCTGCTCGATGTCGACGGCACCATCCTCGACGTTGCGGCAACGCCCCACGGCGTCGTGGTGCCGCCATCGCTGCTGCGAACGCTCGGCGCGTTGCATGCGCGGACCGGTGGCGCGCTCGCTCTCGTCAGCGGCCGGCTCATCGAGAACCTCGATGATCTGTTCGCGCCGCTCGAGCTGCCGTGTGTCGGCGGACACGGCGTCGAATTGCGCATTTCGGGCGGCGCTCCCATACAGAGGAGATACGCCGCGCTGAGCCCCTCGATAAAAAAGCAGGTGACGGCTGCCGTTGCCGTCGACCCCCGCATCATCATCGAGGACAAGGGCTCCTCGCTCGCGGTGCATTACCGATTGGCTCCGGAACAGGGGCAATTGATCAAGAACAAGATCGCCGCCATTCTCGATCGCGCCCCGCCGGAGAAGCCGGAAATGCTGTGCGGCAAGGCGGTATTCGAAATCAAATCGCCGCGCTTCAACAAAGGCATTGCCGTGTGCGAACTGATGAGAAGCCCTCCGTTCGCGCAACGCATTCCGCTGTTCGTCGGCGACGACGTCACCGACGAGTCGGTGTTCGCGGTGTTGCCCGCGCTCGGCGGCTTCGGCTATTCGGTCGGGCGGGAAGTGGCGGGCGTCGAGGGCACATTCGAGGGACCTCAGGACGTTCGCGACTGGCTCACCGGCCTTTGCGGCCGGGACGGACGAAATCAGAATGAATGATTTCGGGCTCGATCTTGCGATCGTCGGCAACGGGCGCACGGCCGCGCTGGTGAATCCCGAGTCGCGGATCGTGTGGTGGTGCTATCCGCGCTTCGACGGCGACCCGGTCTTTTCCCGGCTGTTGGCCGGAGACGAGGAAAAGGGATTTTGCGATGTCGTGCTCGAGGGCATGGTGGGGTTTTCGTCCGACTATGTGCGCAATACCGCGGTCGTCTCCACGGTCCTGACCAACGACAAGGGCGCCGCGGTCCGGATTACCGACTTTGCGCCGCGGTTTCGCGAATATGACCGCATCTTTCGTCCGCCGCAGCTCATGCGGATCATCGAGCCGGTCACGGGCCTGCCCCGCATCACCATTCGGATGCGTCCGACCAGCAGCTACGGCGCCCCGATGGTGCACAAATCGATGGGCAGCAATCATGTGAGCTACCGCAGCGCCGATGCGGTCATCCGCCTCACCACCGACGCCGCGTTGTCCTATATCGACCGCGAAGCCCCGTTCGTGCTGACGCAGCCGCTCCATCTCGTCATCGGCCCGGACGAACCGTTTCCGGCCGACCTCGCCACGACCTGCCGCTCGTTCGCCGCGCGCACGAAGGACTACTGGACCGAATGGGTGCGCCGCCTCTCCATCGCCTATGAATGGCAGGACGCGGTCATCCGTGCGGCGATCACCCTCAAGCTCAGCAATTTCGAGGAGACCGGTGGCATCATCGCGGCACACACGACGTCGATTCCGGAGGCGCCGGGATCCGGGCGCAATTGGGATTACCGGCATTGCTGGCTCCGCGACGCCTATTTCGTCGTAAAGGCGCTCAATCGTCTCGGCGCCACCCAGACCATGGAGGATTTCATCTCCTTCATCCTCGGGATCGCTTCGGAACAATTCGTCCGTCCGGTCTACAGCATCGTCCCCGCCGACTCGATGGAGGAGAAGATCGCGATCGGCCTCGCGGGCTATCGCAACAACGCGCCGGTGCGCATCGGCAATGCGGCAGCGGGGCAGGTGCAGCACGATACCTACGGCAGCATCATCCTCGCTGCGATGCCGATGTTTTTCGACCGCAGGTTGCCGCGGCCGGGCGATACCGGGCTGTTCGAGCTCCTGGAGACGCTAGGTGTCGAGGCGGCGCGGCTCGCCTTCGAGCCCGACGCGGGCATCTGGGAATACCGCGGCCGCAGCCGGGTGCACACCCATTCGGCGGCGATGTGCTGGGCCGGCTGCAACCGTCTCGGCGCCATCGCGGCGCATCTCGGCCTCCATGCGCGTGCCGCGCACTGGACCGATACGGCGAACCGGATACGGGCACGGCTGATCGAGCAGGCCTGGAACGAGAAGCGCGGCGCCTTCACCGCCGGGTTCGGGATCGACGATCTCGACGCCAGCGTGCTGCTGCTGCCCGAGCTCGGGCTCCTGGAAACCCACGATCCGCGTTTCGTGCGCACCGTGGAAGCGATCGAGCGTGAACTTTTACGCGACAACCACGTTATGCGTTATGCGAACGAGGACGACTTCGGCCTGCCCGAGACGGCTTTTCTCGTATGCCGGTTCTGGCTGATCGACGTTTTATGGGATCTCGGCCGCCACAAGCAGGCCCGCGAGATGTTCAACGACGTACTCAAGCATCGAAATCGCTATGGTCTGCTGGCGGAGGATGTACATCCTCTGACGGGCGAATTATGGGGCAATTTCCCCCAGACCTATTCCATGGCCGGATTGATACTCACTGCGATGCGGCTATCGCACAGCTGGGAGGACCGATATTGGCGCGGCTAGTCGTCGTCTCGAACCGGGTGAGTATCCCCAGCGGAGAGGGCGCCAACCGCGCCGGCGGCCTCGAAGTTGCGCTACGCCCGGCATTGGAGCGCAACGGCGGTGTCTGGTTCGGCTGGAGCGGCAAGGCCGTGCCGCACGCAGACGTCGAGATGCACACGGTCTGTCACGAGAACGTGACCTATGTGGTGACGGATCTCTCCGAGGACGACTACCAGGAATATTACAACGGCTTCGCCAACCGGGTGCTGTGGCCGATCCTGCATTTCCGGCTCGACCTCGCCGAATTCGCGCGGCGCGATCTCACCGGATACATGCGGGTGAACGATCATTTCGCCACCGAGCTTGAAAAGATCATCGAACCCGACGACCTTATCTGGGTCCACGACTATCATCTCATCCCGATCGCGGACGCATTGCGCCGCCGTGGCCACGCCAACCGGATCGGCTTCTTCCTTCACGTCCCGATGCCGCCGCCGGAGGTGCTGGCGTCCTTGCCGAACCACGAGCAGCTCATCCCGCTGCTGTTGCAATATGACGTGGTGGGCTTCCAGACCGACGGCGATACCGGAAATTTCGTTCGCTACCTCATCACCGAGAATCAAGATTCCCGTCGCGACATGCGGGTGTTCGAGACGTCGGGCCACCAAATCACCTTCACCTTGAACGGACGGCAGACCCGGGTCGGCAGCTTCCCCGTCGGTATCGAGCCGCGGGGCTTTCAGACGCTCGCGCGCCGAAACGTGCGCTCTCCGCTCGTCAAGGACCTCGTGACGAGCCTGGGCGGGCGGACGCTCGTCATCGGGGTCGACCGCCTCGATTATTCCAAGGGTCTGGTCCAGCGGCTCGAAGCCTTCGAGATTTTCCTCGCCAGGAATCCGGAACGGCAGGGCAACGTGACATACCTGCAGATCACGCCGAAGAACCGATCCGAAATTCCGGAATACATGGAACTGGCGCAGGCGGTGGGCTCGATAGCCGGCCGCATCAACGGCAAATACGGCGAGGTGTCGTGGACACCGATCCGTTACGTCAACCGCGTCTACAGCCGCTCGGTGCTGGCGGGGCTCTATCGCACGGCCCGGGTCGGCTTGGTGACGCCGCTGCGGGACGGAATGAATCTCGTTGCCAAGGAATACGTCGCCGCGCAGGATCCGAACGATCCCGGCGTGCTCATACTCTCCCGCTTCGCCGGCGCCGCCGTCGACGGCAAACGTGCGCTGCTCGTCAACCCCTATGATGCCGAGTCGGTGGCCGGCGCCATCGAGCAGGCGCTGGCCATGCCGCTCGAGGAACGTCGCGAGCGCCACGCGGCGCTGCTGCGCGGCGTTTTCGAGAATAACGTCGATAAATGGCAGAAGGATTTTATCGACGCCCTGCATCGCGAGGATCGCGACGCCGATGAAATCCGGGCCGCCATGCAGATGCCGAAACTCGATCGTCCGGGGACGAGCAGGAGCGGCATCGTTCCCGGTGCGGCACCGCAGTGAACGTGACGATCATCGTGGAAACGGGTAAGCGGCGCGCCGCCGTCTTGAGCATTTTCCGGTCAGGCCCACCCATTGGGGTCATTGCCCGGCTTGACCGGGAAATCCAGGACTCACGGTCGGTGGTCAGCGGGTCGCCCGGTCCAACTGGGCGATGACGGCGAAGTGTGAGTCGATCTAAACGAAAACTGCTCTAACACCCGCTCGTATGCGCCCCCGAACGCGCCGCGCGCCTCTCGACGAGGCGCCGGAATTGTCCCCGCGTCGCCAGAAACTCGCCGCAGGCACGGCATATCACGCTGCCATCGTCTTCTCCGGCATCGTGATAGACGACCGATGGAGAACCGCAGCTCGGGCACGAGAATTCTTCCGCCATCCGACTTTCCCTCTCTTTCAATGTCGTGCCACGGCAGTCTCTTCGAGCAACGTGGGACGAGGATAATCGTTCCGTTCGGTCACCTTTACGCCTTGCGGCCACGAGAATCGCACCGCATCCTGAACCTCACCGCGCCGGCGCGCTAAACGGCGCGTGAAACTTTGTGCCCACGCGGCGGCGTCTTGTCCGTTGCCCCGGCGTATTCCTCGATCGGCAGCGGCCTGCCGATCAAAAAGCCCTGGATTTCGTCGCAGGATTCCTTGGCGAGAAACGCGAGTTGCTCCCTGGTTTCGACGCCTTCAGCCGTGACCGGCAGCGAGAGGGCGCGTCCGAGCCCTATGATGGCGCGAACGATGGCCGCCGATTGCGGATTTTTGTCGAGATTGGAAATGAAGGCCTGATCGATCTTGATCTTGTCGAACGGGAACGCCTGGAGATAGGACAACGAGGAGTATCCGGTGCCGAAATCGTCCATGGCGATGCGTACGCCGAGTGCTTTGAGCCGGCGCAGGATCGCGACCGCGCGCGAGAAATCGTCGATCAGCACGCTTTCGGTGACCTCGAGTTCCAGGCGATGCGGCGCCAGCCCGGTCTCCAACAGGATCGAGTGCACGAGGTTGGGCAGGTCGCCGTGCCGGAACTGCACCGGGGACAGGTTGATCGCGATCTGGAGCGGGCGATCCCAGGCGGCCGCCCGCCGGCACGCTTCCCGCAGGATCCACTCGCCGATCTCGGTAATGACTCCGCTGTCTTCGGCGAGCGGGATGAAGACGCCCGGCGATACGACGCCGCGCGTGGGATGCTGCCAGCGGGCCAGTGCTTCGAATCCGATGATGTTGCCGTCGATCGAAGCCTGCGGCTGGTAGTAAAGCCGTATCTCGCCGCGTTCGACTGCCGTCTTTAAATCTTGCTGCAGGGCGCGGCGCTCCCGCAACCGCTGGTCCATCTGCGCTTCGAAGAACCGAACCGAACCCCGGCCTTCGCGTTTCGCGCGGTAAAGCCCGGCGTCGGCGTTGGCGAGCAATGTCGATGCGTCGGTACCGTCGGTCGGATAGATCGCGACGCCTATGCTCAGCCCGCTTCGGACCGGGTGGCCGCTGATCTCGAGGTCTGCGGCCGCGGCAGCCAGCAACCGTGCTGTCAGGTGTTCGGCGGCGGCCGGCTGAGGCCCTTCGGTCAGCACCAGACTGAATTCATCGCCTCCCAGACGCGCCAGGTACGCGCCCTCGGCGGCGTCCTTGAGCCGCTCGGAAAGCTCGCGCAGCAGAACATCGCCGGCCGCATGACCGAACACGTCGTTGACCTCCTTGAACCGGTCGAGATCGATGCTGACGACCGCGATCTTTTCGTCGTGCGCGGCGGCATTTTCGATCGCCTTCGACAGGAAGTCGTTGAACGCCGCGCGGTTTGGCAAGTCGGTCAGGAGATCGTGATGGGCGAGGTGTTCAATTCGTGCCTGCGCCTGTTTGCGCTCGGTGACGTCTTCATGCGTCGCGACCCAGCCGCCGCCGGGCATCGGCCGGTTCACGACATGGAACGTCCGTCCGTCGAACAGCTCGACGAGCCTGCTCCACGTCGTGCCGTCGACTACGTCTTCGAGAATCTCACGACAATATTGCTCGGGATCTCCGGAAAACGATCCGACCTCTTTGCGGTGTTCGAGAAGCTGACGCAAGGTGCATCCCGGCTTCACCACCTCGGCGGTCAAATTGTACATCTCGATATAGCGTCCGTTGCACAGCACGAGCCGCGCCTCGCTGTCGAACATCAACAGGCCCTGCGACATGTTGTTGATGGCCGAATCGGTCCGCATCTTTTGTTCGAGCAGCTTCTCCTCGGCGCGGGTGCGCTCGGTAACGTCGACGACCGAGGCCAAACGAGCCGTATGTCCGGCATACACGAGCGTCTTGGAATAGACGGAAACAAGAATGCCGGTTCCGTCCGCTTTCTCGTGGCGCCAGATCTTTTGTCCCTGGCTGCCTCCTTCCGCCTGAATGAATCCGCTGAAGGCATTCCGTTCGTCCCCGGAGCGAAGATCGAGCGCGGTCATCCGCAAGAATTGATCGCGCGAATATCCGTAGTGCGCCACGGCGGCGTCGTTGACGGCCAGAAACTTCAGGGTGACGGCGTCGATGACCCACATCGGAACCGGATTGCTCTTGAACAGCAGCCGAAACGATTCCTCGCGGTGCTTCATCTCGGTGACGTCGATCCGAACGCCGATGCTTCCGCCGTTCGCGGATCGGCGCTCTTCGACGACGATGTAGCGTCCCGACGAGAGGAGTTGTTCGTGCCGGTTCGACGGTAGCGCGTGGCCGGCGAGCCGCGCAGCCAGCCATTCTTCTTCCCGATCGATCGCATCCGCGTACTGGCCGCGCGCCAGACCCTTGCGAAGGAGATCCTCGAACCGCATGCCTGCCACGATCACGTTTCCGGTCGCCCGATAGGTCTCGGCATACTGGCTGTTCCACAGCACCAGGCGGTCGTCGGCGTCCATCATGGCGATGCCTTCGGGCACCACGTCGAAAGCCTCGACGAGGCGCGCGTGCGCGGCTTGGGCCTCCTGCTGCGCGCGCTCCGCATTGACGCGCGCTTCCGCGAGGGCCTTTTCGCTCATCCGCTGTTCGGTGATGTCTTCGTGGGTGGCCACCCAGCCCCCATCAGGCATGGGCTGGCGGCGAATCCGGATGATGCGGCCGTTCAACAGCTCCACGGTGGTGTCGGTGGGCTGGTTGGAACGCGCGATCGAATTGCGCCAGCGCAGATAATCCTCCTTGCTCATCGTCGACACGCTGCCGGCCTTCCAGCGAAGATCGATGATTTCACGCAGAGTGATGCCGGGAAGCATGCGGTCGTGGGGAAGGTCATACATCTCGATCAGGCGGCGGTTGCAGACGATCAGCCGCTGCGCGCCGTCGAAGAAGCCCAGGCCCTGGGACATGTTGTTGAGAGCGGTATCGAAGCGTGCGTTCTGGGCCAGCAGGTCCTCGTTGGCTGCATCGAGTGCGCTGACCACCTGGTCGAGGGCCTTGTTGCTGAGCTGGAGGCGCTGTGAGCTGCGGCCCACCGTCCAGAAATACGCCGCAGTGACGACGCTGATCAGCAATCCGCCGAACAAAATCATCCGGGAGCCCAGATGGGCAGCCGTTCCTGGGCCACCGGGGATCGGTGCCGCGATATACGTCCAGCGGCGGTCGGCGACCTCGAGCTCGCCCGACCAGTGCATTCCCACGGTAATCGCACTGCGCGACAGCGGCGCGGACGAGCCGGCTTGCACACGCGAGCGGTGAAAGTAGAGCGGGCGCGAGTCATTGCCGGAATCCGCCGCGAAAAAATAGCTATCCAAACCGACCGGCATGGTCATGGTCTGAAGGATGGAATCGATCATGATGCCGGTTTGAAAAACGCCCTGGACAAAGCCGATGAGATTGCGGCGCCGATCCTCCACGGTGTCGTGAGGCAGACCGGGCCGGTACACCGGCAGCACGACGAAGAAGCCGTTGCGGTCGCCCTCGCCCCTGCGAAGAACGAAGTTCGGGGTGGCGGCGGGCCGGTCGGTGTCGCGTGCGCGTTCGAGCGTGCGCTGCCGGAGACCACCGTCGTTCACGTCGACGCCATAGACGGAAGAACCGGGGGCTTCCTTTGATGAATAAAGGATCGGAAAGTATTCACTCTCCTCCTTGGCAGGGGACAGGCTTCCGTCCGCTTCTATCGATTTGATGCCGTAGTCCAGCAGACCATCACGAGCGGCCTCGCGTTCGTGCGCCGAACGTTCGCTCTGCCTGACGCGCGGAATCCACGACGTGGAAAAAATGGCATTCTTGTCGCGGAAGAGATAGTCGCTGAAACTCTGGAATTCGCGGCGGGAGACGCCGTGCTCGAAGGCTTCGAACGCCGCGCGCAATGCTGAAATGTCGTTTATGTATTGGTCGATCCCGTTCTGCAGAACCAGGAAATGGTCGTCGGCGCGCGCGTCGAATTCCTGGTGCGCGAGCCGGTTCTCGCGCTGATGAACGGCGTACCAGGCGGAAAATGTCAGCGCCAAGCCGATGACGGCCGCCCCGATGCTCGGCACAAAGGCGGTTCGCCACAACCGCCCGGTCGAACCAAAGAAGTTCGAAAGGCGCTCGAATTGGTTGCTTGGTCGCACTCTGAACCTGTTTCTGAAAGCCGGCGGTATTCCATGCTGCAACGCCGAGTAGTACAAATGCGGTCTGTATAAATGACCAATACGAACGTGAATCTTCGCTGCATTGGTAACGGAAGGGTGACCGGAGTGCCGTTTTAAGTTGAATCGTATAACGCACTCAAGGCCTTATGGGCATCAGCCGGGTAGTGGCGGGCGCGGTCACAGGATGCAGACCGATCCTGTGCCGTGCAGGCCGATGGCCTGTGCCGCGCCGAGGCTCAGATCGAGGCTCACCCCGCGAACGAACGGCCCGCGGTCATTGATGAGCACGCTGACCGTTTTTCCGGTGCGTGGGTTGGTCACGTTGAGACGGGTGCCGAACGGCAGCGTGCGATGCGCGGCAGTCAGGCCGTGCGGATTGAACGGTTGGCCGCTCGCGGTGTGGCTGCCCTCCCAATAATAGGCCGACACCACGCGCCGTCCGCCATTGCATCCGGAATTCGTCTCCTGCCTCGCCGGCGGCACGCGCGGCTCGCTGCTTTGCCGGGGTATCTCCAGCGGCGTCGCAGTCTCCGCCGGCAGCGCCGCTTTCAGGTTGGGCATCCCGAGGATCGCAACCTCTACGGGCTTTGCCGCCCTGGCCGACTTGGCCTTCTTGGTTGCTTGCGCGGCCGGATCGGGCTTTGACGGCGTCTCGGTCGCCGCCACCGGTACGGGCTGTGCCGTCTCGATCCGCGGTTCCGCGCGCACGGGTTGTGCCTTGGGCACCGGCACGGGCTGCGCCACTTGCACAGGCGGCGCAGCCGGCGTCGCCTTGGCGGCCTTGGCTTTGATGGTTTGCGCGGTCCGGACGGACTTCGACACCGACTCTGGCCGCGTCGGCGCGGGCGCAGGTTCGAGCGCCTGGGCCGCCTGGACCGGCTGTGCCGTCTCGACCGGGCGCGGAGCGGCCACCGGCACCGGCGTCGGGAGGGGCCGCGCCGTCTGCGCCGACATCACCGGCGCTTCGACCTTTTGTGTCCCGGTGTGGCTGACGTAATGATGCGGCGCCGGCCGCGGCGTCAACGCCGAGAGGATTCTCTGAAACAGAGAGGGAGTACGGCTTGTGGCCAGCGCCATGTCGGGAATGCACGCGACAAGCAGGCCTGCGACGACGAGCCACCGTTTCATATTTCCCCTCCACCCCGATAAATTCTCGCATGAAATCGCCAAGACAGCAAAGGGGTCGCTTTTACGGCAGCCCTGCCTGTGCTACACCGGACCTGGAATGCGGGGGAAATCTATTTGTTTTCAAGTGCTTGCCACCATCTGACCGGGGTGCCAACGCGGCTTGGCGATACGCCATGCCGGCGATTTCGGAGATAGATCATGACGATTCGCCTGCATCGTGGCGATCTGCCGGATGTCAGCCGCTACCGCGATACGGTTGCCATCGATACCGAAACCATGGGCCTCGACCATCACCGGGACCGTCTCTGCGTCGTCCAGCTGTCGCCCGGCGACGGCAGCGCCGATGTCGTCCAGATTCCGCGCGGGGGCGCCCAGGCAACCAACCTGAAAGCCTTGTTGGCGGACCATAACGTATTGAAAATATTTCATTTTGCCCGCTTTGACCTCGGCGTGTTGCAGCGCACATTCGGGGTCATGCCGCAACCCGTCTACTGCACCAAGATCGCCTCACGCCTGGTGCGCACCTACACCGACAAGCACGGCCTCAAGGATCTCGTCCGCGACCTCCTCGGAATCGACGTTTCCAAGCAGCAGCAGCTATCCGACTGGGGTGCGGCGGAACTCACCGATGCCCAGGTCGCCTACGCCGCCTCCGACGTGCTTCACCTCCACGCCCTGCGGGAAAAGCTCGACGCCATGCTTGCCCGCGAGGGCCGCGAAGACCTCGCGGCGGCATGTTTCCGGTTCCTCCCGGACCGGGTGCGGCTCGACCTCGCCGGATGGGCGGCGGAAGACATTTTTGCTCATAGCTGAACTGCGCTGCCTGCCGTGCCGAAGCCGTATTCAAAGGCGAGCCTTTTGCCGTGGGATGTGCTACAAGGGGGGGTGTCGATTCCCGGACTGGGGTTTTTGGGGGGTGGCCGCCTGAGCTATTCGTCGACCATGTCGATACCGACGCCGCGCGGGGCCCGTGAGATCGGGCGGCGCGATGGCGATCGTGTGTTCCGCGCGGCGGCGCGACACAGCCGATTCGTGCGCTGGATGCGCAGGGCCATTCCGGCCGGCATCGCCCTGATCGCGGCCGTGATCGTCATCGCCACCTTCTTCAATCCATTTCGTTTGATCGGGAAGTTCCCGATCGATATCGGCAAGGTTTCACTGTCGGGAACCAAGATCACCATGGAGGCACCCAGGCTGGCCGGCTTCACCAGCGACGCCCGCCCCTACGAATTGACCGCGCGTGCGGCGGCGCAGGACGTGACCAAGCCTGAAATGCTCGAGCTCAAGGGCATCGACGCCAAGGTCGAGCTGAAGGATGGGCAGCATGTGCAGATCAAAGCCATCAACGGGCTTTACGACACCAAGTCGGAAGTTCTCAAGCTGCACGACGAAATCGTCTTGACCACCACTTCGGGCTATGAGGGACGGCTGTCGGAGGCGACTGTGGAAACCGGCAGCGGACATATCGTTTCGGACAGCCCGGTGGAGATGAAGCTCCTCAACGGCGGCAGGCTGAACGCGAACCGCCTCGAGATCATCGACAATGGCGGCTCGATCCAGTTCAGCGGCGGGGTCGAATTGCTGCTCAACCAGGAAACCCAAAGCAGTGACCTGCGGGGGACGCCAAAGCCATGAAGCCGTTCGCCGCAAGGGTCATGGTCGCCGTGGCGATGTCGGCCGCATCGCTCGCCCATGCCGCGCCGCCATCGGCCCAGCCGTCGCCTCAATCGACCTCCCAAGCTGCGCCCAATGGGCCGCCCAATGCGCTGCAGGGGTTCTCCCAGAACCGCGACAAGCCGATCAAGATCAACTCGGCGAGCCTGGAAGTGCGCGACAAGGACAAGGTCGCCACGTTCTCCGGCGACGTCCATCTCGTGCAGGGCGACACGACGCTGCGCAGCAAGACGCTCATGGTCTTCTATGACGACGACTCCGCGGCCAAGCCCGCCAAGCCGCCACAGTCGATAGCCGGCGCGCCGGACGCGCCGCCGATGAGCCAGCAGATTCGCCGCGTCGAAGCGAAGGGCGGCGTGTTCGTCACCCAGAAGGACCAGACCGCCACCGGCGAAAGCGGCGTGTTCGACATGCAGGCGAATACGGTGACGCTGCTCGGCAACGTCGTCATATCCCAGGGGCAGAACGTGGTGAAGGGTGACCGTCTCACCGTCGATCTCACCTCCGGCACGTCCCGGGTCGAATGCGGCAAGTCGCAGGGCCAGTGCCGCGTGCAGGCGCTGATCCAGCCCGGCGCCATGCATGGCGAGAAATCCGGGGCCGAAGCTGCACCTGCTGCCTCGCCGGCGCGTGAGTCGCCACGGCAGCATCGGTCGCCGTCGCCGGCGGCGGGCCTGTATTGAGCGCTCGCCGAGGGCGGCGGTTGAAAGCCACGGGGGGAGGGACTATCACGCTTTTAGCCGCTGTGACGGCTTTGAGGCCCTCGTGGTCGACCTGATCGGCATGTTCAAACGTTGGGACGGGCGCCGCAAGGCGCCTGCGCCCACGCGACCGGCCGCCGGCAGGGCCAAGCCGAATGGAGCCGGCGCTCCGGCGCGGACCGCAAGCCAGCAGCCGCGTGCGACCCGATCCCAGGACGCCGACTCCCGCGCTCCCCAGCGCGACTATCTCGCTGTACACGGCGTGGAAAAGAGCTTCGGCACCCGCAAGGTGGTGCGCGGGGTGAGCCTCTACGTCCGGCGCGGCGAGGCCGTGGGCCTGCTCGGTCCCAACGGCGCCGGCAAGACGACGGTGTTCTACATGATCACCGGCCTCATCAAGGCCGATCGCGGCCACATCCATCTCGATGGCTGGGATGTCACGGCGCTGCCGATGTATCAGCGCGCCCGGCTCGGCATCGGCTATCTGCCGCAGGAAGCCTCGATCTTCCGCGGCCTCAATGTCGAGGAGAACATTCGCGCCGTGCTCGAGGTGATCGAGCCCAACCGGCGCCGGCGCGAGGCCGAACTCGACGCCCTGCTCGAGGAATTCCACATCACGCGGCTGCGCAAGACGCCGACCATCGCGCTCTCGGGCGGCGAGCGGCGGCGCGTCGAGATCGCCCGCGCGCTGGCGACGCGACCCAATTACATGCTGCTGGACGAACCCTTCGCGGGCATTGACCCGATCGCAGTCGGCGACATCCAGACGCTGGTGCGCCACCTCACCCAACGCGGCATCGGGGTGCTGATCACCGACCACAATGTGCGCGAGACGCTGGGCCTCACCGACCGCGCCTACATCATCTATTCCGGCGAAGTGCTGATGGAAGGCGACCCCGAAGACATCGTGAACAATCCCGATGTCCGGCGGCTCTATCTCGGCGAGGAATTCAGGATGTAGGCCGGGGGTGCGAACCGTACAGGCGGCTCCCCACCTGTTCGGAACCGGACGTCACGGCCGCCACGACCCCGCGGCCCAAGGCCTCGCAGGCTGCTCAATCCCCGATGGAATTGCGCTTTTGCTGGGGTGCCCGCCTTTTTAAGCCTAAGCCAAGAGTTTGGGTATACAGCGGCGCAGGAACCGGATAGGCAAGAAACGGACCAATATTTTTTGTGGCGTACATGGCACTGTTCCAAAAACTTGTGATGCGTCAAAGCCAGGCCCTGGTGATGACGCCCCAGCTGATGCAGGCGATCAAGCTGCTGCAGCTGTCACACCTCGACCTCGCGGCCTATGTGGACGGCGAATTGGAGAAGAATCCGCTGCTGGAACGGCCGGCGGAGGAGGAACCGGTCCGCGGCGAGGTGGAACCGGTCCACGAGGCGCCCCGCGACGGCGAGGAGCCGCTCAACGGCGATTGGATGGCGGATCGCCTGGAGACCAGCCGCGAAACCATCGAGCAGCGGCTCGACACCGGCCTCGATAATGTGTTTCCCGACGAGAGCCCGGCCGGGCCCGTCCGCCAGGCCCAGTCGGAGCCTGCCGCCTATTCGGAATGGGCGGGTGTCGGCGCCGGCGGCCGCGCCGACGGCGACTACAACCTCGAAGCCTTCGTCTCCGAGGAGACGACGCTCGCCGGCCATCTGACCGAACAGGTGGCGCTCGCCTTCTCCGGTCCGGTCGACCGCATGATCGCCCAATACCTGGTCGATCTCGTCGACGAGGCCGGCTACCTCACCGGCGAATTGGCCGAGGCCGCCGACAAGCTCGGTGCGCCGCTGGCGCGGGTCGAGGCGGTGCTGGTGCGGCTGCAGGGCCTCGATCCGCCGGGGGTGTGCGCGCGCAACCTGACCGAGTGCCTCGCCATCCAATTGCGCGAGCTCGACCGGCTCGATCCCGCCATGGCGGCGCTGCTCGCGCATCTCGAGCTCCTGGCCAAGCGCGACTTCGCCGCCTTGCGCAAGATCTGCGGCGTCGACGAGGAAGATCTCCTGGAGATGATCGCGGAGATCAAGCACCTCAATCCGAAGCCCGGGCTGGCCTTCGCGTCCGGGGTGGTGCAGCCGATCGTGCCCGACGTGTTCGTACGCCAGGGTGCCGACGGCGCCTGGCTGGTCGAACTCAACCACGACACGCTGCCGCGGGTCCTGGTCAACCAGACCTATTACGCGAAGGTGTCGAAGACCGCCAAGAAGGACAATGAAAAGTCCTATCTCGCCGAGTGCCTGCAGACCGCCACCTGGCTGGTGCGCGCGCTCGACCAGCGCGCCAAGACCATCCTCAAGGTGGCGAGCGAGATCGTGCGCCAGCAGGACGCCTTCCTCGCCAACGGCGTACAGCACCTGCGCCCGCTCAATCTCAAGACCATCGCCGACGCGATCGAGATGCACGAGTCGACGGTGTCGCGGGTCACCGCCAACAAATACATGGCGACCAGCCGCGGCACCTTCGAGATGAAGTTCTTCTTCACCGCGTCGATCGCAGCGACCAACGGCGGAGAGGCGCATTCGGCCGAAGCGGTGCGTCACCGCATCAAGCAGCTCATCGACGCCGAGGCCGCCGACGACATCCTGTCCGACGACACCATCGTCGCGAAACTGCGCGAAGCCGGCATCGACATCGCGCGCCGCACCGTCGCCAAATACCGCGAGGCGATGCGGATCGCGTCCTCGGTGCAGCGCCGCCGCGACAAGAGCGCGATCAACGGCGAGAGGGCCTTCAATCGATGATCGCGTGCGGCAGGAACCGCGACGTATTCTTGGTGATCGGTCCGGTGTCTTCGCGCACCGATAGGCCCGCGGGGGCGCCGCCCGCAATCCACGAGCCCAGCACCGTGTAGTTGCCGTCGAACACCGGGAGCGGGGCGACCGCCTGCAGGATCTTGGGCTCGTCGCCATACGGCCCGTCGTCTGCGTCGATGATGGTGCCGTCGATGACGATCTCCACGTTTGCGCCCTCCCGCGAATGGAGCGGCTTTACCACGTAGGAGCGGCCTAGCCCGGCGCGCTCGGGGTCGTCCGCGAAATAGGCCGGCAGCAGGTTCGGATGGCGTGGAAACATCGCCCACAGCAGCGGCAGAATTCCCTTGCTCGACAGGATGGCCTTCCAGGGCGGTTCGATCCATCGCGTCGATGCGCCGGACAGCGAGGCTCCGAACTGCTCGCGAAACATCCATTCCCAGGGATAGAGCTTGAAGCCGATTTCGACAGCCACATCGTCCGGATCGACGAATCCGCCCTTGGGAGTGCGGCCGATCGTGTCCATCGCAACGAGCTTGGTCGCGGCGCCGGCCTGGCTCGCGGTGTCGGCCAGATAAACGAGCGTGCCGGCATCCTCGGGATTGTCGAGCATGCCGGCGAAATGGACGGTGCGGCCGGACTGAGGCGCGTGCGGCGCGGACACGCCGGATGCCGACTTCGCCAGCACAGGCATCGATGACAGGAGCGCCTTCCACGCCGCGATCAGCCGCTCATGCAGCGAGTTGAACTGATCGGCATCGCGTGGCACGATTTCCTGGGCGATCGCGCCGTCGAGCCAGTCCCACTGGAACACCGCCGTCTCGAACAACGAGGTCGGCGTATCGGCATTGTATTCCAGGAGCTTGGCCGGTCCTTGGCCATCGTAGCGCAGGTCGAAGCGCCCGTAGAGGCTGCCGTCTTGTCGTCGCCAGCTCGCCGCGATGAAATTCCAGAACGGCTCCGGAATGGCGAGTCGCTTCATGATCTGCTCGTCCGCGACGGCGCGGCCCGCCAACTCGATGCACATGGCCTCGAGAGCGGCGGTCGGCGCTTCGAGTTCGTCCTCGATCTCGCTGAGGCTGAACGCGTAATACGCCGTCTCGTCCCAATAGAGTCCGCCGTTGATGGAATGGTACGCGAAGCCCATCTTCTCGGCGCGGTCGCGCCAGTTCGCACGCTCGTCGACGGGAATGCGCTGCATCGCCTGGTCAGCCGCCGAGCGAAGCAAAGGCCCGGCCGATCGACCCAAATCCGCCGCGCGCGGTGCCGCCGGAGTCGGATGACGAGGTGCCGGCGGTGCCGGAACTCGACGTAGCCGAGCCCGAACGGGAGAACCACGAGGATCCGCCGCTTGATCCCGACGAGCCGTGGGACGTGGAACGGCAATTCTGCGGCGCGTCGCCCTTGACCGCGCTCGGAGCGGAGGGCCGGCAGCGATCCTGCGGTTGCAGGGCATAGGCGGCGCCGCCGACTCCGACGGCCGTCACGAGAACGAGCGACACCTGGGCGGAGCGTTTCACGGTCTGGTCCCGCTAATAGGAGATCGACGCGGCGCTCAGCGCGCCCGCTGCCAGTGACGCCAAGCCGAGCCAGATCGCTGGCGCCATGTCGCCGGCGGCGATGCGTTTCGGCAGGTTCGGGATCGGGATGCGCACCACGAAATAGACGATGACCTGCACGATCAGGGCGATAATGCTCCAGATCACGCAATCCACAAGGTTTTCGGTATGGGCAATGACACTTGCAAGCGGCAGCGCAAAGCCGAGCAGGCTCAGTCCCAGTGCAATCGCGGCGCCGGGCACATTCTGGCGGATCAACTCGAACTCGTCGTGGGGCGTAATGCGCATGTAGACGAACAGGTAGCCGATCGTGATCACGAAGGCGGTGCAGAAATAGGCTAGAAATCCCGGTAATCCGGCCAAAGACTGCAAGATCATGTCATCCCCTCCCGGCTGTCCATGTGGCGGCCCTCCTCCCTTAGTCTCCCGGGAATTGGATGGGTTCGATGGCGGCGCCACGGGCGCGGACCACTATTGCCCGCATTGCCCGCACAGATTGTTGTCGGCGAAGTTTAAGCGACCGTAAATCGGCCGGCGCGGCTGCCGCCAGTCAGAGCAGCACCCCGATCCCCAACTCCTGCGCCAGCGCGTCGAGGTTCTTGCGCAGCGCCGGCGGCACCGGGATGCCATGGGCGAGGCGATCGAGCCGCTTGGTGTGGCTCTGCTCTCCCGGGAGCCAGACGCGCTCGACGCCGGGCAGCCGCCGGGACTCGCGGATCGTGCGCACCGCCGCGTCGACATGCTCCTTGAAGAGGTCCGCCGGGCAGAACGCTTCAACCGACACGGCGAGGACCGACTGGCCGGTATTGGTGGCGGTCGCCGGGTTCTTGAGAAAGTCGACGATGCCGCGCCCGAACGCGGCGCGGTTGAGAACTCCGGCGAGCAGCCCGATGATCAGGGACAGCGCATAGCCCTTGTAGTCGCCGATCGGCAGCAGGTGCCCCTCGGCGGCGCGCGCGGCGTCGGTCAAGGGCTTGCCGTCACGGTCGATCATCCAGCCGACCGGCATCGGCTCGCCCAGTGCCGCCTTCATGCGCACCTTGCCGAACGCGGCGACGGTCGGCGCCATGTCCATCACCACAGCGGGTTCCGTGCCGGCGGGGATCGCGACCGCGATCGGATTGGTGCCGAGCAAGGCTTCGGCGCTGCCGGTCGGCGGCAGGTGATTGTTGCTGCCGACGGCGAAATAGAGCCCGATCATGTCATGGGCGAGCGGCATCATGGCGTAGAGCGCGGCCGGCCCGGCATGGTTGCTCATGCGGGCGCCGACCCAGCCGACCCCGGTCTGCTTCGCCTTCTCGATGGCGAGTTCCGCGGCGCGGCGCATCACCAGATGGCCCATGCCGTTGTCGCCGTCGAGGAGGGCGGTCGCCGGACGCTCCTCGATCACCTTGATGTCGGGGTGCCGATTGATGCCGCCGGCCTTGATGCGGCGCACATAGAGCGGCATGCGGAATACCCCATGGGTGTCGGTGCCGCGCAGATCGGCCTCGGAGATCAACTCGCCCAGGACGCGAGCGTCCTCCTCCGGCAGCCCCGCGGCCGCGAATGCCGCCGCGATGAAGGCCCGCAACCGGTCCACCGGAACGCGGGGCGCATCGATGCTCGTGTCGGTCATTTGGGGTTCCTCGGGTGTCCTTTGGACGGTCTTCAGGGCGGTGTTTCCGCTCCGCGGCGGGCGCGGGGGCGGGATGCCAGCAGGCCATGCCTTCCCGGTCAAGCGTCGGGTAGACAATTCGGCCGATATCGGGGAATGTCGCGCCGCCTCGCGTTTTGCAGGTTCGACAAGGATAGCGTTCGGGAGAAGGAAATGCCGTTTCCGCGGGCCTCCAAGGCCCTCAGCCGTTTCACCGTGCTGGATTTGACCCGGGTCCGCTCCGGCCCCACCTGCGTGCGTCAGCTTGCGGATTGGGGCGCCAACGTCATCAAGATCGAGACGCCGCCCGACCTGGAAACCGGCGAGCCGCTGGGCGGTCCCCGCGACGGTCCGGATTTCATGAACCTGCATCGCAACAAGCGCAGCATCACCCTCAACCTCAAGGCGCCCGAGGGCGTCGCCGCCTTCAAGAAGATGGTCAAGAAGGCCGACGTGGTGGTCGAGAACTTCCGCCCCGACGTCAAGGATCGGCTGGGGATCGATTACAAGACGCTGCGCAAGGTCAATCCGCGCATCGTTTATGCGAGTATTTCCGGCTTCGGCCAGACCGGCCCCTATGCCGAGCGCCCCGGCTTCGACCAGATCGCCCAGGGCATGGGCGGGCTGATGTCGATCACGGGAATCCCCGGACAGGGGCCGGTGCGGGTCGGCATCCCGATCGCCGACCTGTCCGCCGGGCTGTTCTGCGCCATGGGCATCCTGGTCGCGCTGCTGGAACGCGAGACCTCCGGCAGGGGCCAGCACATCGAGACCTCGCTGCTCCAGGCCCAGATTTTTATGCTCGATTTCCAGGCGGCGCGCTGGCTGGTCAAGGGCGAGGTGGCCAAGCAGGCCGGCAACAACCATCCCACCAGCATTCCGACCGGCGTGTTCAAGACCAAGGACGGCTACATCAACATCGCCTCGGCGGGGCAGAAGATCTGGGAACGCTTCTGCCATGCGCTGGGCGCGCCGGAATGGATCGCCCGGCCGGAATACGGCAGCGTCGCCAACCGCTCGAAGAACCGCGACGCGCTCAATGCCGAGATCGATGTGCACACGGTAGCGCGCACCAGCGCCGACTGGGTCGAGCGGTTCAACAAGGCGGGCGTCCCGTGCGGCCCGATCTATGCCATCGACCAGATGTTCGCCGATCCCCAGGTCAAGCATGTGGGGATCGCGCAACCGGTCAAGACCAAGGACAAGAAGGCCATGACGCTGGTCGGCCAGCCGGTCTCGCTGTCGCGCACGCCGAGCCGCCTGGTGGCGCCGCCCCCGGGCCTCGGCGAGCACACCGGCGCCGTGCTCAAGGAGTTCGGATTCAGCGCCAAGCAGATCGCCAAGCTGCGCGAGGCCAATGCGATCTGATCCTTTCGGCACAAACACTTTCCGACTAGTTTGATCGCGAGCAGGGGTCGCCAACAAAGCCTGCCGAGGAAGCGGTTGACCGCTCCCGCCGGGCACTGACGAGGACGAGACGAGATGACGCAAACGGACAAGATGCTTTCGCGCAAGGAGGGCCGGGTCGGCTATGTGATCTTCAACAATCCCGAGCGCCACAACGCGGTTTCACTGGACATGTGGGAAGCGACGGCGCGCATCCTGGAGAATTTCGGCAAGGACGACGAAGTGCGCGTCGTGGTGCTCACCGGCGCCGGCGGCAAGGCCTTCGTGTCCGGCGCCGACATCTCCAAGTTCGAGGACGAGCGCTCCAACGAGGAAGCGATCGTGCGCTACAACCGGACGGTCGAGCGCGCCAATGCGGCGATCTACGATTATCCCAAGCCCACCATCGCCATGATCCGGGGCTATTGCATCGGCGGCGGGGTCGGATTGTCGCTGTGCTGCGATCTGCGCATCTGCTCCGACAACTCCAAATTCGCCGTTCCCGCCGCCAAGCTCGGCCTCGGCTATGCCTATCCGGGGCTCAAGAAGCTGGTCGACGTGGTGGGGCCGTCCTTCGCCAAGGAAATCTTCTACACGGCGCGGCAGTTCGATGCCGAGGAGGCGCGCATGATGGGGCTCGTCAACCGTGTCGTCCCCGCCGAGGAACTCGAGAGCTATGTGAAGAAATATGCCGAAACGATCGGCGACAATGCGCCGCTCACCATCGCGACCACGAAATTCGTCATCAGCCAGGTGGTCAAGGAGGACTCCCAGCGCGACCTCGCCAAATGCGGCGCCATGGTCACGCGGTGCTTCGAAAGCAAGGACTATGTGGAGGGGCGCCGCGCCTTCATGGAAAAACGCAAGCCGGTGTTCACGGGGTCCTGAACAGCATCTCCGCCACTCGACGTGCGCGAGGCAGGACAGCTGCTGCCAGAGCGCTTTTCGTTCGACGCCCATCTTGCTGTCATCGCCCGGCTCGACCGGGCGATCCAGTAAACACCGGCCGGGCGTACTGGATTGCCCGGTCAAGCCGGGCAATGACACCGATAGGGTCGGCGTAATCGAAAAGTGTTCCAACGGAGGAAATCGGGTGGCGTCGGTTGAATTGCGGAACCTGACCAAGCGCTACGACGCGGTGACCGTGGTCGACGATATCTCGCTGCATGTCGACCACGGCCTCCTGGTCTGCCTGCTTGGGCCGTCCGGTTGCGGCAAGACCACGACGCTGCGCCTGATCGCCGGCTTCGTGGAGCCGTCGGCCGGAGAGATCGCTGTGGGCGGCCGGGTGGTGTCGTCGCCGGCGCGCACGCTGCCGCCGGAAGCGCGCAAGATGTCGATGATCTTCCAGAGCTATGCGCTGTGGCCGCACATGACGGTGGCCGAAAACGTCGCCTATGGCCTGACCCTGCGCAAGCTGCCGCGCGCCGACATCGCCGCCAAGGTGGCGGGCATTCTCGCCACCACCAAGCTCGCGGGCCTCGCGTCGCGCTATCCCGGCGAACTCTCCGGCGGACAGCAGCAGCGCGTCGCGCTCGCCCGCGCCCTGGTGGTCGAGCCGGAAACGCTCCTGCTCGACGAGCCGCTGTCCAATCTCGACGCCAATCTGCGCGAGGAGATGCGCTTCGAAGTGCGCCGCCTGCACGACGAATACCGCTATACGACGGTCTACGTGACCCACGACCAGTCCGAGGCCATGACCACCGCCGACCTCATCGCGGTGATGAATGGCGGGCGGATCGAGCAGCTCGGCCCGCCGGAAGAGATTTACGCGCGGCCGCGCTCGGAGTTCGTCGCCCGCTTCATCGGCGCCAGCAACGTCCTCAAGGGCAAGGCGCTCGACGCAGGCCATGTTTCGATCGCCGGCGCCGCCGTCGCCTGCGGCGGTGCCGCGCTGGTGCCGGGCGCCGATGTGGCGATCTCGATCCGCCAGCATGAGATCGGCATCGGCACCGACGCCGCGGAGCCGGGCCTGCGTGAAAATGTCATCCCTGCGGTGGTGGCGCGCAACGTGTTTCTCGGCAACAGTCGCGACTACTTGGCGGAGATCGGCGACGGCACGTCGCTTCGTATCGTCACCACGCCGGAACACAACATCGCGCAGGGCAGCCGGGTCTGGCTGCGCCTGCCGGCCGAACGCTGCCGGGTGCTCGAGCGCTGAGGTCCCGGCAGGTAAGACGTTCCGCCGATGCGGACGACTGGAGGAGACGGCCATGGCAGCGGGAACATTCTCACGGCGCGACATGCTCAAGGCATCGGGCGCGGCAGCCATGACCGTGTTCGCCTCTCCGCTCCGCGCCGCCGCGCCGGAACCGACCGCGATCACGCCCGCCCTGATCGATGCCGCGACCAAGGAAGGCAAGGTCATTTTCTACACTTCGATCGACCTGCCGATTTCCGAGAAGATCGCCAAGGCCTTCGAGGCGAAATATCCCGGCATTGCGGTGCGGGTCGAGCGCACCGGCGCCGAGCGGGTGTTCCAGCGCATCGGCCAGGAATATGCGAGCAACATCCACGCGGTCGACGTGGTCAATTCCTCCGACGCCTCCCATTTCATCGTCTGGCGCCGCGACGGCCTGCTCGCGCCCTTCGTGCCGGAGGATGTGGCGAAGCACTACCCGGCGGACCAGAAGGACGCCGACGGCCTGTTCGCCGGTTTCCGCGCCGGGCTGAGCGTGATCGGCTACAATACCAATCTCGTGAAAGCGGCGGATGCGCCCACGAGCTTCGCCGACCTGCTCGAGCCCAAATGGGCCGGCAAGATGGTCAAGGCCCATCCCGGCTACAGCGGCACCATCATGACCGCGACCTATGAGATGTCCCGCGATCTCGGCTGGGGCTATTTCGAGAAGCTCGCCAAGCAGCGGGTGATGCAGGTGCAGTCGTCCGCCGATCCGCCCAAGAAGCTGGCGCTGGGCGAGCGCGCCGTGATGGCGGACGGCAACGAATACAGCATGTTCCAGATCAAGGAGAGCGGCGGTCCGGTGGAGATCGTCTATCCGCCCGAGGGCACGCCGCTGATCGTCGGACCGAACGGGATTTTCAAGGCGGCGCCCAATCCCAATGCGGCGCGGCTGTTCCAATGCTTCTGCTTCACCGCCGAATGCCAGCAGCTGGTCTCCGATTTCGGCGGCCTGCGCTCGTTCCATCCCGACGTCAAGGAAAAGCCCGGCCGCAAGCCGTTCCGCGACATCAAGGTGATGACGGAGGATGCCGCCGCGGTGGAAAAAAACGCCGAGGCGATCAGGGCGCACTACACCAAGCTGTTCCGGGTGTGACCATTGGCCCTCGCCGTCCCCGCGCCCGCGCCGCGCCTGCCGTTTCGTTTCGACCTGTCGTGGCCGATCCTGATCGGTTTTGCGGCGGCGTTGTGCATGCTGATCCTGCTGCCGCTGTCGTGGCTCGTTTATTACAGCTTTCACGACCGTGCCGGCGGCTTCACGCTCGCTAACTTCGCCCAGCTCGTCACCGATCCGACCTTCCTCGATCCGCTCATCACCACGGTCATCCTGGCGACCAGCTCGGCCATCATCTGTTGCGTGGTCGCGGCGCCGATGGGGTGGCTGGTGGCGCGCACCGACATGCCGCTGCGCCGGACCGTGCGCGCGCTGGTGACGGCATCCTTCGTCACCCCGCCGTTCCTCGGCGCCATCGCCTGGGAGCTGCTGGCGGCGCCCAACAGCGGCCTCCTCAACCAAGCGTTCCGCGCGATCACCGGGGCGGAGCAGGACGAGTACCTCTTCGACATCTACTCGCTGCCCGGCCTGATCTTCGTCATCGCCTGCTACACCTTTCCCTATGTGTTCGTGCTCGTCGCCAATGCGCTCGACCGCATTCCCGGCGACCTCGAGGACGCCTCCTCGATCCTCGGCGCCAGCGTCTGGACCACGGCGCGCCGGGTGACGGTGCCGCTCGCCATGCCGGCGGTGCTGGCCGGGGCGCTGATCGCGTTTCTCCAGGCGATGACGCTGTTCGGCTCGCCGGCGATCCTCGCCTTGCCGGCCGGCTTTCACACCATGACCACCAAGATCTGGAGCCTGTTCCAGTATCCGCCGAACCCTGAGCTCGCGGCCGCGGCGTCGCTGCCGCTGCTGGTGCTCACCATCCTGCTGCTGCGCGCGGAGAGCTTCGTGCTCGGGCGGCGCGGCTATTCGGTGGTGGGCGGGCGGCAGGGCAACCCGCGCCTGGTCTCGCTCGGACGCTGGAAATGGGCGGCGCTCGCCGTCGTCTTCATCGTGCTGCTCAATCCCGTGTTCCTGCCCTATGGCGCGCTGCTCAACGCGGCATTCTCGCCGGTCGCATCCCAATTCGTGTCGTTGGGCACCCTCACGCTCCACAACGTCGAGTTCGTGTTCTTCGAATTGTCGGCGACCAAGCTCGCCTTCGAGAACACGCTGATCCTGTGCACCGCCGCCGCCACCATCGGCACCGTGATGGCGGTGGTGATCGCCTACATGACCGCGCGCAAGGCGATCGCCTGGCATAAGGCGCTCGGCTTCCTCGCCACCGCGCCGGTCGCGGTGCCCGGCATCGTGCTCGGCGTCGGGCTGTTCCTGAGCTACACGCGGCCGCCCTTCGTGCTCTACGGCACCTTGTGGATCCTGCTGATCGCCTTCGTCACCATCGCGCTGCCGTCGGCCTATCAGCAGCTCTATTCGGCGTTCCGGGTGGTCAATCCAGATCTCGAGGAGGCGAGCCGCATCCTCGGCGCGACGCGGCTCGGCACCCTCGCCCGCATCACCGCGCCGCTGCTGCGCACCAGCGTGATCGCGACCTGGTGCTTCATCTTCGTCGGCGTCATCCGCGAATTGTCGGCGGCGATCATGCTGTTCACCTCGGAGACCAAGGTGATCTCGGTGCTGATCTTCGACCTCAACGAGAGCGGCGACCTCGGCGCCATCGCGGTGCTCGGCCTGATCATGCTCATCGTCACCTTCGCCGTCGTCGTCCTCATCAACCGCATCCCCGGCTTCGGCGGCGTGCGCCTGCGAAACACTTAGCGCCGAGCGATTTTGCTTATGTCGACACATCCTTCACTGTCATCGCCGGGCTTGACCGGGCGATCCAGTAAACACCGACCGGGCGTACTG